>ERZ506425.139-NODE-139-length-40534-cov-10.3393_pt1 | contig 40534 bp, 37 predicted proteins | sample MGYA00513667_ERZ506425 | MGnify/ENA metagenome assembly ERZ506425
TCTATTTCTGCGTTCGCAAACTCTTCTGTGGCGGAGCTCACCAAGATGGGTGCCCAGATCACCACCGCCGAGATCGCCCAGCAGCCCGAGCTCTGGCGCGATGCCTTCAACATCTATAAGGACAACCTCGAGGGCGTTGAGAAGTTCCTCGCCGAGGCTCGCGCCATGGGCGACGGCCGTCTCTCCGTCGTCTTTACCGGTGCCGGCACCTCCGACTATGTCGGCGACACCTGCGCCCCGTACCTGCGCCACGCCGGCGACACGGCTCTCTACGACTTCAAGCCCATCGCCACAACGGACATCGTGAGCGCCCCGCGCGACTTCCTGAACCCCGATGAGCCGACCGTCGTCGTCTCGTTCGCGCGCTCCGGCAACAGCCCTGAGTCCCTTGCGGCTGTCCAGATCGCAAAGCAGTTCGTCAAGAACGTCAAGTTCATCAACATCACTTGCGCACCCGAGGGCAAGCTCGCCGTCGAGTCCGCCGACGACCCGAATGCCTACACCATCTTGATCCCGCGCGCCAACGACAAGGGCTTCGCGATGACCGGCAGCTATAGCTGCATGACGCTCATCGCCACCCTCATCTTCGACACCGCCTCCATCGAGCAGAAGGCTGCTTGGGTCGAGCAGATCGCAAAGATGGGCGAGGAGGTCGTGGAGCGCGAGCAGGAGATCGCCGATTACCTCGCCTGCGACTTCAACCGCGTGACCTACCTCGGTTCCGGTTCCTTTGGCGGCCTGGCCCAGGAGTCTCAGCTCAAGATCCTCGAGCTCGCCCACGGCCTCGTTGCTACCTCCTACGACACCTCCATGGGCTATCGCCACGGGCCGAAGTCCTTCGTCGACGACAAGACCCTCGTGTTCGTCTTCGTCAATAACGACGAGTACACCCGTCAGTACGACCTCGACATCCTCAACGAGATCGGCGGCGACGAGATCGCTATGAAGACCATCGCCGTCCAGCAGGACGACAAGACCGTCTTTGGTGGCAAGAGCTTCACCTTCAAGGGTTACGACCTGCTTCCCGAGGGTTATCTGGCGCTTCCCTTCGTCATGGTTGCTCAGACGGTGAGCCTGCTCAATTCCGTGCGTGTCGGCAACACCCCCGATACCCCCAGCCCGACTGGCACCGTCAACCGCGTGGTCAAGGGCGTGACCATCCACCCGTTCAACGCCTAAGGAGCGCGTGATGAGCAAGTACGCCATCAAAGCCGCCAAGTTCCTCCTGCCCGGCGCCGTTATGGCGGGCGGATACCTGACCATCGACGGCAACAAGTTCGGCATGTGGTCGGCCGAGGCTCCCGAGGGGCTGCCTGTGGTCGACGAGTCGGGCAAGTGGGTTGCCCCCGGTTTCGTGGACACCCACATCCACGGCTTTTATAACCATGCCACGACGGACTGCGACCCCGACGGCATCAACGCCTCGAGCGCCGAGCTTGCACGCCGCGGCACCACGAGCTGGGTGCCGACGACCTTCACCGAGTCCTCGGAGCACATCCGCGAGGCCTGTGCCGCCATCGCCGAGGCCGATGAGAAGCGCGATGAGTCGTTCGTCGGCGCCCACGTTCAGGGTATCTACCTCGAGGGTCCCTTCTTTACCTCGAAGCACGTAGGCGCCCAGAACCCCGCGTACCTTGTGGACCCGTCGTATGAGGATTTCGAGTCCTGGCAGAAGGCCGCCGGCGGGCGCATTCGCAAGAGCGCGCTTGCCGCAGAGCGCGACGGCGCGCCCGAGTACTGCGCGCGACTCGCGGCAGAGGGTGTCGTTACGTGCGTCGGCCACTCCGATGCCACCTATGCGGAGGCCCTTGCCGCCGTTAACGCCGGCGCCACCTGCTTTGTCCACACCTATAACGGTATGCGCGGCCTGCACCACCGTGAGCCGGGCATCGTCGGCTGCGCCATGACGACGCCCGAGACCTACGCCGAGATCATCTGCGATGGTCACCACGTGGCCCCCGAGGCGATCAAGGCCGTGGTCAACGCCAAGGGCTGGGATCACGTGGTCCTCATTACCGACTGCCTCGGGCCCGGGGGGATGCCCGAGGGCGAGTACATGAGCGGCGGCCTGCCCGTTGTCATGCGCGATGGCGCCTGCTACCTGCGCGATGGCAGCAGCCTCGCCGGCTCCATTGCCACGCTCGCCCAGATCGTAAAGAACGTCTTCGACTGGCAGGTCGTCACCGCGGAGCAGGCGCTTCGCATGGCGACCGAGGTTCCCGCGCGCTCCGCGGGCATTGCGGGCTCCTGCGGCTCCATCATGCCCGGCCGCGCCGCCGACTTCGTCGTTCTCGACGCGGAGCTCAACCTCGAGGCTACGTACATGGGCGGCAAGCTCGTCGAGTAGCCCGGCTTCGGACGACGTTTACGGGATGATTCGCCTTTCTTGGGGGACGGGCACCTGCTTGTGCAGGTGCCCGTCCTCTATACTTGGTTCAAATAAATCGCAGCTAGAAGCATTGGAGGACGATATCGTGAATATCGGAAGGCCATTTGGCAGGGCCCCGCGCGAGAAGAGCTCGAAGCTCTATGAGGACCGTGTAGTCAATGCCGACAAGCTTCCCGTCGAAAAGCCCGGCTATGGGGCTTTCGGGTCGCTCGCAGGCTTTGTCGCCTGCCTCATCGCCGCAGGCGTGTTCTGTATCGTCTCGGGTCCCGAGCACTTGTTTGTGGGCATAGGTCTTATTGTCTTCGGCGTGCTTCCCGCTGCTGCCATCGTGCTTCAGGGCGTTAACCTTGGTAAGCAGATTGCTGCGGGCGAGGTCTCGCTTGTCCCGAAGGTCGCTCCGGAGGCCTTCGGCTCCGAGGCGGACAGGTTCTGGCAAATCCAAGGTAAGGAACTCACCCGCGCGGAGTTCGACGACGCGTCGGCGAAGCGCGAAGCCGAGTTGGCGGCGGCCCGTGAATGGTTCGAGATCGTACGCCCTTCTTTCGAGGCGGTGGACATGCTGGCTTCCGACGGGTGTCGGCTGGTAGGCCATGAGCTCGCTATTGCCGCCCCGTCGCATAACTGGCTTGTGTACGCGCCGGGCTTTGGTGGCACCTGGAAGAGCGGTCTTGCGATTGCCCACAGGTTCGCCCAAGCCGGCTATAACCTGCTGCTCGTGGACATGCGTGCACAGGGGGAGAGCGGGGGAGTGCTGACGGGTTACGGCCATGCCGAGCGTCGTGACCTGGTGGAGTGGTGCCGTCTGGTAGTCGAGCGCGACGCCGATGCGCGAATCGTTCTTCTTGGTGAGTCCATGGGCGCCTCCGCCGCTGTGGAGGCGGCAGCGGAGCGCGACATGCCCTCACAGGTCAAAGCCGTTGTCAGCGACTCAGCCTATGCGGACCTTTGGAACGAGGCCATCTATATGCTGAGCCGCGGAGTCAATGGCAAGTCGATCTCGCCCCATCCGGTGCTCGACATCGCCCGCGTTGTCTTCAGGGGGAATAAGTGCGGATTCGACCTTGCGGACGCAAATGCGGAGCAGGCGGCCAAGGGCGCCAAAGTTCCACTGCTCATCGTTCACGGCAGCGACGATTTTATGGTTCCTCCCTACAGCGCCCGACGCCTAGCGGAGGCGGCTGCGAGCGAACATGAGCTCCTCAAGGTTGAGGGTGCCGGGCACTGCTGCGCCAGTTTGGTGGATCCGGAGGCGTATTTCTCCGTGGTTCTCGGATTCGCTCAGAAACACCTTGCCTAGAGGAACAGCGCGGACAACAGTTCAAAGACGGCAAAACCGGCTGCTCCGGCGATGAGGAACTTGATAGTTCCCGAAAGGCCGCGACGCTCGGGCTTGGGCACCTCGGTGTCGGGCCCGGGCGTCTTTCCGTCCATGAAATCGCTGATTTCTCTAAAGGTCTGAAGGTCATGGTCGTGCTTGATTCTCTCTGTCTTTGCGACGCAGTAGGCCAGGGCTATGCAAGCGATGACGGCGATGAGCATAGTCGGGATTTGCTGCCCGAGCGACCAGCCATGCTTGCCTTGCCAGGTCGTCGCAAAGATAGCTATCGTCGCGGCCACAACGGTCAGGGTGATCCCCACGCCATAGCTGTTCAAGGTCTTTACGTCTTGCTCGAGTCGTTCCTTCATGCGCGTCACATCCCCTTTGACCAGATCGTCGATTGAGATGCCAAAGGTTTGGGAGAGGAGCATCAGGCTCTGGACGTCAGGATAGGTCTTGTTGTTTTCCCAGCTGCTGATGGTCTGACGAGAGACGTAGACTTTCTGGGCGAGCTCGTCTTGGGTGAGCCCGAGCCGTGCGCGACCCGCTTTAATCTGCTCTGCGATTTCCATGTATCCCTCCTTGGCAAGGCCATCGTCTCCCAGGGGAGCGATTTTTGCCATCAAAAGTGCTTGACGCGATCTTGACCTGCGTGTTCGCGCGAATAATGGGGTCCAAACACCAAAGAGCATTTTGTCGCTTCTTGCTCGTCGTGCTAAGAAACCGGCATCACTGGGTTCACATAGGGCTTCTAGCTAAGAAACGAGGGCCTCTGGGCAATGCGATCGCCCAGAGGCCCTCGTTTCTTAGCGTTTCTTGGCAAGAAGTGCTTTGCGGTGCCCAGAGGTCGGGGTTTCTTTGCAGCGCCCTTCTTGGTTGGCGCTACTGCCCGTTTGCCTCGTCGCCGCCATTGCCGCCGGCGTTACCGCCATTGTTGGTGCCGGCGCCGGCGCCGTTGCCTCCGGTGGCGTCCCCGGTGCTTTGGGTCTTGGTGGTGAGGACAATCGTGGTGCCCTTCTCGGCCTTGCTGGTCACGGACTGGTACGTGACGGTGCCGCTGGCGCTGCAGCCGTCGGCGAGCGTCACGTTGAATCCGGCGCTCGCGAGCTCATAGCGAGCGTCGCTGTAGGACTCGCCCACGACGTAGGGAACATCAACGCGCTTGTCGGAGGGGCCGGAGGATACCGTGACGGTGATGGTCTGGTTCGCGGCGGTCTTGGTGCCGGCGCTCGGGTCGGTGCGCACCACAAGTCCGCTGGCCACGGTGTCGGAGTTGTCGTAGACGACGCTGACGTTGGTGAAGCCGGCTGACTTGAGGGCGCTCTTCGCGTTGTTCTCAGAGTATCCGGAGACGTTGGGGACCTCGACCTCGTTGGGGCCGGAGGAGAGGTAGTAGGTGATGGTGTCGCCGGCCTTGGCGCTCGTGCCGGCATTCGGGGACTGGCGGCAAACGTGGCCGACCTCGACGTCGTCGCTAGGTTCAGAGTTGCCGCTCTTGCCCGTAAGCTTGTACTTGGCGAGCTCGGCCTCCGCCTCCTCGGGCGTCATGTTGGAGAGGTCGGGGACCGTCACCTGTGCCGCGGGCTCGGGGCCTTTGGACACGGTGAAGTTGATGACGGTGCCCTCGGGGAACTCGCGTCCTTGGTTGGGGTTCTGGTCGACGACATAGCCCTTCTCGACGTTGGAGTCGTACTGCTCGGAGAACTTGTACTGGAAGTGGCCGTCCTTCTCGATGGCCTCGATGGCCTGGTCCTTGGTGAGCCCGCTCAAGTTGGGGACGGGGTAGTTCTTGGTGCCCGAGTTGAGGAGCGCCATCACGACCGCGCCGATGACGGCAAGAAGGGCAATCGCGGCAAAGATGCCGAGTTTCTTGTTCCTGCTGTGTTTGCGCTCGCGCTCAGCCTCCTGCTCGGCTGCCTGCTCGGTGGCCGTCTGGGGGCGGTAGCGGTTGTCGCGCTGGATGTGCGGGCTGACGGCGGTCGCGCCCTCGCCGGGCTCGAGCTTGTTCGTCACGCCGGCTGCGATAGGGGAGGTCATGGCGGCAGTGGCGCCGGCCACGGCCGAGAGACGTCCGGCGAGGTAGTCGCGCAGCGCGCGGTTGAGCTCGTCGGCCGTCTGGAAGCGGGCCGCCGGGTCCTTCTGCATGCACTTGAGGATGATGGCCTCAAGCGACGGGTCTACGTTGGGGTTGAGCTGCGAGGGCGGCATGGGCTGCTCGTTGACCTGCTTGAGCGCGACCGAGATGGCGTCGTCGCCCTTGAAGGGGACCTGGCCGGTGGCCGACTCGTACATAACGATGCCCAGGGAGTAGATATCGGTGGTGGGGCCGAGCTCCTTGCCCTGCGTCTGCTCGGGGCTGACGTAGTGGGCGGTGCCCAGGACGGAGTTGTCCTGGGTAAGGTGGCTGTTCTTTGCGCGGGCGATGCCGAAGTCCATCACCTTGATGTTGCCGTCGGGCTGCACCATGATGTTCTGCGGCTTGATGTCGCGGTGGATGATATCGTGCTTGTGCGCGACGCTGAGCGCCTGGGCGATCTGGCTGCCGATCTGCGCGACCTTTTTGCAGTCGAGGGCGCCGTGCTTGCGAATGCCGCTCTTGAGGTCGGTGCCGCGTAGGTACTCCATGACGATGAAATACGTGTCGCCGTCCTTGCCCCAGTCGTAGACGCTCACGATGTAGGGGCTTTGGAGCGCGGCGGCGGCCTGCGCCTCCTGCTTGAAGCGCGCGGCGAACGAGGGGTCCGTCGCGTACTGCGGCAGCATCGTCTTTATGGCGACGGTGCGGCCGAGGACGTCGTCGCGACCGCGGAACACCGTGGCCATGCCGCCCGTGCCGATCCTGTCCTGAACCTGGTACCTGCCGCCGAGAACCTTACCTGGCATCGTCTCTCCTATCCCGCTCGCGGAGCTGTCCGCGCATTGTCAACTTGGTTGTTGTGTTTATGGTTCGTCCGTTGGTGCGTTTGCTCTTCATCGTGCCCGCCCGGGCCGGTCGTTTAATCACCATCAGGCACCAGCCCCCGCCGCCTGAATGCTCAGCGTCGCGGCCATGACCCTGCCCGCCAGCGCGGCGGCCAGGCCCTCGACTTCGGTGCCGTTGCCCTCGACGCAGACGGAGATCGCGAGCGTCGGGTTGTCGTACGGCGCGAAGCCGATGAAGAGCGAGTTGACGTTTCCGTCCTCGACCTCGGCGGTGCCGGTCTTGCCGGCGACGCGCGTGCCGGAGACCTGGGCGCGCACGCCCGAGCCACTCTCGACGCAGGCGAGCATGGCTTCCTTGGTGCGCGCGGCGGCGTCGGCGCCGACTGCCTGGCCGAGGGATTTGGGGCTCGTGGTCGAGACGGTGGTGCCCTCTGCGGAGAGCACATGGTCGACCACGTAGGGGTTCATGGCGACGCCGCCGTTGGCGATGGCGCCGGCGATCACGGCGTTCTGCATTACCGTGACCTGCGGGCCTGCGGGGCTTTCGTGCTGGCCGACCGGCTGGCCGCAGGCCGCCCAGGCCGTCTCCCACTCCGTCATCTCGGAGGGCTTGGGCATGAGCGACGCGCGGCACGAGAAATCGATGCCGAGCTCGCGGCCAAAGCCGAAGGCGTTTGCGTAGCTCACGAGCTTATCGGCCCCGAGCTTGGTGCCCACCTGCGCAAATGCGGTGTTGGACGATACCGCGAGCGCGTCTTTGAGGCTTAAGGTGCCGTAGTCGTTGTTGCGGTAGTTGGTGATCTCTGCGCCGCCAATTTCGGTTGAGGCGGGAGCCTCGACCGAATCGTCGAGGGTGGCTGAGCCGGAATCGAGCGCTGCCGCGAGCGTGACCGCCTTGAAGGTGGAGCCTGGCGTGTAGAGCGCCTGCGTGGAGCGGTCGAGCATCTGCGACCCGTCGCCGCCCATGATGTCGCTCAGCTGGTCGTTGCTGTAGGTCGGCGCCGAGGCCTTGGCCAGGACGGCGCCGGTCTTGGGGTTGATGACCACGATGGACCCGTTGAAGCCGTCGAGCGCCGCCTCCGCCGCCTTCTGCATCTGCGAGTTGATGGTGAGGCTCACCGTGGATCCGGTGACCTGGATCCCCGCAAGCGAGTAGAGGGCGCTGTGCCAGTTGGAGTAGTCCGCGTGGCCCGTCAGGGTCTCGTTCATGGTGGACTCGATGCCTGCGCTGCCGTACTGGGTGGAGATGTAGCCCACGGTGTGCGACGCGAGGGAACCCAGTGGATAGTTGCGCAGGTAGGTGCCATCGGCCTGCTGGATGCTCTCGGCAAGCGTGACGCCGTCGCTCGTGACGATGGCGCCGCGCTGGACGTAGGCGGTCTTGGCGATGGTGTGGTTGTTGCTGGGCAGCGACTGGATGCGCCCGGCATCGATCTGCTGCACGTAGGTGAGGTTGGCGATGAGCACGGCAAAGAGGAGCGAGAATACGCTCACCAAGGCGGTGAGGCGCTTGCCGAGCGCCACGCGCCCGAGGACGCCCGACTCGGCGGACTGCACCTTGAAGCTGCCGCGCGCGTGGCTGCCGCGCACAACGCCTTCTGCCGAATGGGCACCGGCTGCAGCGAGGCCGGCGATGCTGGAGGTGCCAAGAAGCGCGCTGCCCTCGTCGCTGGCCGCGGCGAGCTCGGCCCCGTGACCTGTGCCGTCGTCGCCGGCGCGCAAAAGCAGGCCGATGACGATGAAGCTGGCCAGAAGCGAGGTGCCGCCCTGGCTCATGAAGGGCAGCGTCACGCCCGTGAGCGGCATGAGCTTGGTCACGCCGGCCACAATGAGGAAGGCCTGGAACGCCAGCGCGCTCGTGAGGCCCACCGCGGCGAATGCCGCCGAGTCGGACTTGGCGCGCGCCGCGGTCGCGAAGCCGCGCACGCAAAGCAGCAGGAACAAGATGAGCACCGCCGCGCCGCCCAGAAGGCCGCTCTCCTCGGCGATGGCGCTGAAGATGAAGTCGGACTCGACGACGGGGATGAGCGTCGGCAGGCCCTTGCCGATGCCCGAGCCGATGAGGCCGCCGTCGGCAAGCGAGTAGAGCGACTGGACGATCTGGTAGCCGCCGCCCTGCGCGTCGGCCCACGGATCGAGCCAGATGTTCACGCGGGTGCGCACGTGGCTGAAGGCGTAGTAGCAGAACACCGCGCCCACCGCGAGCAGCAAGAACGACACGACGACGTAGCTCACGCGGCCGGTGGACACATAGAGCATGATCACAAAGAAGACGAAGAAGAGAAGCGCGCTGCCCAGGTCGCGCTCGAACACGACGAGCAGCAGGCTGATGCCCCACATGACGAGCAGCGGCAGCAGCATGCGCAGGCGCGGGACCGAGAAGGGCCCGAAGCGACGCATGGAGATCGAGAGCGCCTCGCGGTTGGACGCGAGGTAGAAGGCGAGGAACAAGACGATGAGGATCTTTGCGAACTCGCCGGGCTGGAAGCCGAAGCCGCCGATGTAGACCCAGAGCTTGGAGCCGCCCTTCTCGGTGCCGATGAACATCGGCAGCAGCAGCAGCAGGACGCCTGCGAGGCCCAAGGTGTACTTGTAGCGCGCGAGGCTCTCGAAGTCCCTCGCGAAGGCGAGGACCGCCACCATGGCGCCGACCGAGATGAAGAGCCAGATGACCTGGTTGATGGCCAGAGCCGGCGCCAGGCGCGTGAGGTAGGTTATGCCGATGCCCGACAGAAGAAAGACGATGGGCAGGATGGCCGGGTCGGCCGCGGGGGCGAGCCTTCTGATGGCGAGGTGCGCCAGGCCAAAGGCGCCAAAGAGCCCCAGCGGGACGCCGAGGTTCTCGAGGCCGAGCTCGTTGCCGGAGGTGAGCACGTACATGGAATAGAGCAAAAGGACCGGGATGGCCGCGAGGATGAGCAGGAACAGCTCGCTGTGCCTGCGGTGGAAGCCGCGCCCCTCCTCGAGAGCCTGGGCGGCGAAGCGGCTGCTCTCCTCGGCGCGGGTCATTGTTCTGTGCTTGCGGCGCATGCTATTCGCCTCCGTTCTCTGGCTTGGTGGGCGCGGTGTCGACGGGCGCTCCCGGGTCCCCCTCGGACTTCGCCTCGTCCGCCACGCTGGCCGCGGCGGTCTTGTCGGCGTCTATTTGGGCGCGGTAGGCGTCCAAGGTGTCGCGGCCTGCCTGCTCGTTGGCCACGCGGATGCCTTGCTCGAGCTGGTCTTGGACCGAGGCGGGCAGGTCGGCTACCGCCACGGCGCTCGTCTCGACGAGGTTGCCGAGGGGAATGCCCAAGACGCTCGCGTTGATGCCTTGGTAGATGCCCACGGTGTCGCCGTTGAGCGAGAGGTACCACTCGCCGCGGACAAAGGCGAGGCACACAAGGACGGTGGCAAGAAGCACGCCAACGAGCGTCGCGGTGACGCCGATCGCGCGCTTGGTGAGCCTGCGCCGGCTCTTCTCGGCAGTGCCGTCGTCGACGACGTCGACCACCACGACCGTGACGTTGTCGAGGCCACCGGCGGTGAGCGCAGCGGCGACGAGGTTGTCGGCGGCCTGCTGCGGCGTGGCGCTCGAGACGGCGAGCGCCTCGATCTCGCTGTCGGCGACCATGGACGAAAGCCCGTCGGAGCATAAGATCACGCGGTCGCCGTTGCTCACCTCGAGCGAGAAATGGTCGGCGTACATGTCGGGATCCGAGCCAAGGGCGCGGGTGATGATGGAGCGGGAGGGGTGCGTGCGGGCCTCGTCGGCCGTGATCTGGCCGGAGTCCACGAGCTCCTCGACGTACGAGTGGTCATGCGTCACGCGCACAAGCGAGCCGTGGCGCAGCAGGTAGATGCGTGAATCGCCCACATGGGCGATGGCCATCTTTCCTTCCTCGATGAGGCAGCACGACGCGGTGCACCCCATGCCGGGCTTGCCCACGCCCTGCTCGGCGCCGAGCAGGACGGCCGTGTTGGCGGCCTCCACGGCGACGCCCAGAAGGACGTCGTCGGCGCTTGCCGGGGCCTTCTCGGCGATGGTGCTGACGGCAATGGAGCTCGCGACCTCGCCGGCGGCGTGCCCGCCCATGCCGTCGCACACGGCAAACAGCGGTGCCTGCACGAGGAACGAGTCCTCGTTGTGCCCACGGACGAGGCCCACGTCGGAGCGCGATCCCCATGCGAGGGTCGCGCTCGCGCCTTGGACGACGTCTGCGCCGGCGCGACCCTCCACGGCCATCTCGGCGCGACCGGGCGCGTTGGTGGGCTCCTGGGCGGAGGTGTTGTTCAGCTCCTCCGAGCTCATCCGCGGCTCACCCTCATGATCGTGTCGCCGATCTGCACCTCATCGGCGTCGCGCAGCGTGACCGCCTGCGTGATGGGGTGCCCGTTGACGAGCGTTCCGTTGGTCGAGCCCATGTCCTCGAGGACGAGGGCGGGGCCCTGAAGGGTAAAGCGCGCGTGCGTCGACGAGACGTAGGGCTCATCGACGACGATGTCGGAGCTGGGCGAGCGCCCGATGGTGACGGGGCCGAGGATATCGACATGCAGGCCGCGCAGGCTGCGCGTGCCCTTCTCGACGTCGACCGACCAGATCGCCGCGTCGCGGCGCTGGCCCCTGACGAGGCCCACGCCGGTGCGCATCACGGCAAAGAGGAAGAGGTACAGGACGACGACGAGGACGACGCGCCCAATAAAGAGGACGAGGTCGATCATTGGTTATTCTCCCGGAACTCGAGGTTCACGAGGCCCAAGGTAAGAAGGTCTCCGTCGCGCAGGACGCACTCGTCGACGTCTACGTCGTTGACGAGCGTGCCGTTGGTGGAGCGCAGATCGACGATGTGCCACTCGCGGCCGTCGAAGCGCAGCTCGGCGTGGCGACGGCTTACGTTGGGGTCACGCAGGACGATGCCGGCCTGGCTGCGCTCTCGGCCGATGATGGTCGAGGGGGCACTTCCGGTGAAGGTGCGGCCGGTCTGGCGATCGATGAGCAGGCAGGTTGCCGCGGGGGCGGCAGGCATCTGGGGCCCGCCGAGGCCCACGCCGTAGGGGTCGGGGTTGGAGAAGGGGTCGCTCGCGGCGGCGGCGACCTCTGCGGCGGCGCCCGCTTGGGCGGCAACGCTGGCTGCGACGCCGGCGCTGGAGCCAGCAGCGACGCCAGCGGCGACGTTGGCGGCCGCCGCGCTGCCCACGCCGCGGCGCAGGTCGACGAGCGGGCTCGCGGCGGGGCGGCGCTGGGTCATGGGCACGGGGATGGCGGCGTGCGCCGCCACGGGGTCGACCAGGGGCGCCGCGGCCACCGGCATGGGGGTCGAGGAGGTCGAGGACGCCACGGGCATGGGGGCCGCGTCGGCGTAGTCGTAGCTCGAGGGGATCACGTCGAGCCCGGCGTCGGCAAAGCCGACCGGGGAGAGGTCGCCGACGGGCACCGACGAAACAGGGCGCTCGGAGAAGGCATCGGCGGCAGCCATGCCCGCGGCGACGTTGGCGGCGCCGTTGGGAGCCTGGGCGCCCGCGGGGGCGGCGTTCGCTTGGAGCGCGAAGGCGGGCTCAGCCACCGGCGCGGGGGCCTGCGGCTGCGGCGCCGGTTGGGCCTGGGCGGGCATCGGCGCGGCGCCCGGGTGAGCCTGGGCGCGGGGGCGCTTCGCGGCGCCGCCCACGCTGGAGTTCGCCCCCAGGAAGGCCATCTCCTCGGCGCGCAGGTCGGCGAGGGTGCGGGCGTCGACGTTCTCCGCAAAGACGGCGAACTTGCCGCTCTTGAGCGTGGGGTCGACCATAAAGCGGACCAGCGGCTCGCCCACGAACGCATAGCCCTTCTTTTCGGCCTCGGCTGCAACGTAGGCGGCCGTCTCGAAGGTGATCTTCTGGTAAAGCGGCCTCATGAGCGAGTCGTCGGAAGACGAGACGAGCACGGTGTACAGGGCGGGCGCGGTATCCACGCCGTCGATCTCGAACGTCTCGTTCTCCATCTCGCGGGCCGCACGCTTGGCCAGCTTCTTGAACGAGAAGGGCTCGGTATAGCCCTGCGGCGCCTCGCCGAAAATGGAGCCGATGCGGCCCTCGAACTCATTAAGGAAGCTCATCAGAATCCTCGCCTTCCTGGCCCAGGAAGAGCGGGCCTCTGAGGACGGTCAAAATGCACATAAACAAAAGACAGGTTACCGCAACGGCGCATGAGGCCAACTCGGCGACGCCCCATATACCGCCATTCTCCACCCGTGCGCGTAGCCACGCCGCGGCGATGAGCACGCCGGCGCCGAGCGCCTGGCCGACGATTCCCGAGGCGACGGTCCCTCTCATGGCCACGATGGACGAAAGCCAAGAAGCGCAGGCCGCGGCGCCCGCGCAAAGCCAGGTGGCTGGGCTCGCGAGCGCCCCGAGCACCGCCGGCGTCGCCTGCTCGGCGGCAAATCCCGCCCCCACGACGCAGCCCATTATGGTTCCCATCAGGTATGTGAAGCCGCCGGTGGCAAGCGCCGCCAGCGGGTCGAGCGTGAAGCCCGCGAGCTGGGCCCCGGCATAGGGCTGGCCGCTCGCCCACGGGGCAAGAAGCGCCACCGACGCCATGCCCTCGCCGCGCCCGACCAGGCACCACCAGGCGACAAGCGCTGCGCCCACCGCCGACGCCAGGATGAACGACGAGCTCGCAGGCGAGGTGGTTGCGATGGCGAGGACCGAGAACGCCCCGCAGGTCAGCGTGGCCGACGGGGGCCAGATGGCCGCGAGCGCGCAGGACGCGGCGGCACCTGCGAGCCTCGTCGCCGCGGGAATGCCGGAGAAGCCGGGCAGCGCCGCCACGGCGAAGGAAGCGACGGCGAGCGCGGGCAGGGCACGCTCGACGACGGCCCACGCCTGCGGCATGCGCAGGTGGAAGGGGAGGTGGGCGCGGCCCCACTCGCCCTCGTCGACTTGGTCGTCCTTCTCGGACTGCTCGATGAGCTCGGCCAAGGAGGCCTGCCCCTCGGCCGGGTCGCCGAGCTTGGGCACAAGCTCGCAGGCGAGCTCATCGACGGAGCTCGTACGATCGGACGCCGTCGGGGCGAGCGCCCGTACGAGCGCGTCCTCGATGTCGAGGTCAAGGTCCGAGGCGTCTTTGCCGATGCGCGGCCCGCGGCGGATCTTCTCCAGGGAAGCCCCCGCGCTTGCCGCGATGAAGGGATTCTTGCCCGTGAGGGCTTGCCAGAGCACGGACGCGAGGCTAAAGACGTCGGCCCGCTCGTCCACGAGCATCCCCTCGATCTGCTCGGGGGGCATATAGCCCACGGTGCCCCCGCGCGCCCCTCCGTAGCCGGCCGCGGCGCCGAGCTCGGCCATGCCGAGGTCGGCGACCTTCACCGTGCCCATGCGGTCGATCATGATGTTCGTCGGCTTGATGTCCATGTGCAGGACGCGGTTCTCGTGCGCGTAGGCGAGCGCGCGGGCGCACGACGAGAGGATGTGGGCGCACTCCTCGTGGGTGAGCCGGCCGCCCTCCACGCGGGCAAGGAGCTCGGCGAGGTTCAAGCCGTCGACGTACTCCATGATCAGGTAGGCGTAGCCGGCGTCCAGCTCGAAGTCGATTACGCTCACGATGTTGGGGTGGGCGAGCAGGCATGCCGTGCGCGCCTCAGCGAGGACCTCGTCGACGGTCGAGGCGCCGATGCCGTCGGCGCTGTTGTCCACAAGCGGCATGCGCTTGATGGCGACGCGCCGCTGCAGCCGCGTGTCCCAGCAGGTGCACACGGTGCCGAAGCCGCCCGTGCCGCGCCGCGCCAAGACGCGGTAGCGGCCCAAGAGCAGGTCCTCGGGCTGCTGGGGCTGGTTCATGCTTCTGGTTACGAGCGGCGTTGAAGTTGGTGTGCCCACGGCGTCTCCTTGCGTGTTTGAGGTGTGTTCGACGTCAGCCGTGTTATTCGACTATTCTAGCCAAAAAATCCCTTTACATAGTTTACGGGGTTTTGGTATCATCCATTCTTGCACGCGGGCGTGGCGGAATTGGCAGACGCGTACGGTTCAGGTCCGTATGAGAGCAATCTCATGAAGGTTCAAGTCCTTTCGCCCGCACCATTGCATGCGAGGCCCCATCAGTCGGATTGGCTGGTGGGGCTTTTTGCTTATGCGTAGGCCGCCCGCCAAAAAGAGGGCCCCGCGGCCAACGTGGCTGTGGGACCCCTAACCTGCGGCTCTTCTCGCCGTTCTGTCTTATGGAGCTAGTTGTTGTCGTCCTCGAAGCTGCTCCAGCCGCTCTCATCGTCATCGTCGTCGAAGAGGTCCCAGTCCTCGGGGGACTTCTCGTGGTTCTTGTATAGCTTCCGCGTCTTGCGCTCCAGCACGACGGAGACGATCAGGAAGAAGATGATTCCGCCGACGATAAGGCAGAGCACGCCCGCTGGCTTGTTGAACAGCCAGTCGAAGAAGGTGCCGATCTGACCCATGAGGTGACCTTTCTATCTTGGTGAACAACTCAGGCTAAAAAGCGAGATTCAGAACAACAAGTATATACTTGAACGGCTATACGTAGGCCTGTCCCGACAGGTCGCTTGTTACCGATACAAAGGGGAAACGAGATGCTCGACATCAAGTTCGTACGCGAAAATCCTGACGCAGTGGACAAGTCGTGTGCGTCCAGGCAAAACGCGCACTGGGATAGGGAGAGGTTCTTCGAGCTCGACGAGGAGAGGCGCTCCGTGATCGCAGAGGTCGAGAGCCTCCAGGCAGAGCGTAACGCCGCCTCCAAGGAGATCGGTCTGCTCATGCGCGACGGAAAGAAGGAAGAGGCCGAGGCCGCGAAGGCGAAGGTCACCGCAAACAAGCAGAGGATCGCCGATCTTAACGAGAAGCGCACCGACGTGGAGAAGCAGCTGTTTGACCTGGTGGCGGCCATCCCCAACATCCCGCACGAGAGCGTTCCCTACGGCGTCGACGATTCCGACAACCCGGAGGTTCGCAAGTGGGGCGAGCCGACGCACTTCGACTTCGAGCCCAAGGCGCACTGGGACCTTGGCCCCAGCACCGGCATGATCGACTTCGAGCGTGGCATCAAGCTTGCGGGCACCAGGTTCTACCTGCTTGGCGGCGCCGGAGCCCTCATGGAGCGCGCGCTCATCAACTTCTTTATCGACACGCACGTGAAGGCCGGCTTCAAGGAGTGGTGGCCCCCCGTCATAACCAACTATGACAGCCTGTTTGGCACCGGCCAGCTCCCCAAGTTCGACGACGACCTCTATCACGTCTCGGGCGGCATGTACCTCATCCCGACCGCGGAGGTCATGCTGACCAACATCCATCGCGGCGAGGTCCTCGACGGCTCCCAGCTCCCGCTGTGGTACACGGCGTTCACCCCGTGCTTCCGCGAGGAGGCCGGCTCCGCCGGCCGCGACACGCGCGGCATCATCCGCGTGCACGAGTTCGACAAGGTCGAGATGGTCAAGTTCGCGAAGCCCGAGGACTCCATGAACCAGCTCGAGTCCATGGTCGCCGAGGCGGAGAGGTGCCTGCAGCTGCTTGGCCTCCCGTACCACGTCGTGACGCTCTGCACCGGCGACATCGGCTTCAGCGCCACCAAGTGCTACGACCTCGAGGTCTGGCTGCCGAGCTACAACAACTACAAGGAGATCTCCTCCTGCTCCAACTGCTGGGACTTCCAGGCCCGTCGCGCCAACATCAAGTACCGCGACCCGGCCAACTTCAAGGGTACCCGCTACGTGCACACCCTGAACGGTTCCGGTCTGGCCGTCGGCCGCACCATGGCTGCCATCATGGAGAACTACCAGAACGCCGACGGCACCATCACCGTGCCTGAGGCCCTGCGCCCCTACATGGGCGGCATCGAGGTCATCAAGCCTGAGGCCTAGCGTCCTTTGGAGCTCGAGTACAATCTAGCGCAACCGGTTAGCCGCCCGCTCACCGCGGGCGGCTTTCTTGTCCCAACCCTGCCCCATACTTGTGTGGTAATCATTCGTCGTGACGGAGGTAAGGATGAGCAACATGGTGGAGGCGGCAAGGTTTGAGGCCGCAGGCGATCTTCGTGTGATGAGCGTGGGCGGCGAGGCGGCAGGGGAGGATGCCTGCGCTCTCGTGCTACAGGAGGACATCAGCGGCCCCTCGGTGCTTGTGGGGCATGGTGCCGAGGCCGCGCGCCTAAAGATCAGCGTGGCGCCCTCTGGGCGCGTGAAGCTCATTCGCGCGGTCGCGGAGCTCTTTGGCGCGCAGTCGCTCATGGAGCTCGCCGCTCGCGAGGAGATCGACATCCTTGATGTTATGGACCTTTGCGACCGGGAGCGGATCCCCTATGAGTTTTCGTGCGTCGACTCGAACGAGGACGCGGCACTGCGCCCTGTTCGGTAACCCCTGCGCATGCGGATCGCCCGAAGCGTCGGCGCCCACGCGCTCGACGTAATCGAAGCGGCACAAAAAAGGGCTCCCCGAAGGGAGCCCTTTAATTTGCGTGGTGCGGCGTATAGGATTCGAACCTATGACGCCCTGATTCGTAGTCAGGTCCTCTATCCAGCTGAGGTAACGCCGCGTGCAAGACGATATATTGCCAGTCATGCCCTAATTCGTCAAGCAAGAATTGGAAAAAATTTTGCCTGATCCAAAAAAAATTTTCCCACACCACGATTTACCTGCGGTTTTCCGTCGGGCTTATGGTGGGCGCGACGTTGTGAGAATGAGGTAAAACAAAAACCCGCCGGCGCATGCGCGCTGGCGGGCTGTGCAGTCTGGCGGAGAGCTGGGGATTCGAACCCCAGATTCCCTTAGGGGGAATACTCGCTTAGCAGGCGAGCACCTTCGGCCTCTCGGTCAGCTCTCCGTAATCGGTGCCCGAGAATCATAGCGCATAGTGGGCGGTTTAGCCAACTAGCCCCAAAAGAAATTCGTCGTTAATCACGATATCCTCTCGGTGGGCGGCGATTTTTTCCCACGAGAAGCGCCCCAGAAGCTCCTCGGGGGACACCTCCTCGCCCTTCTGGGCGATTCCTGCCGCCGCGGCGAGCGCGCCGACAATGCGCCGGCTGGATATGCCCCGCTGCCGCAGCGCCCCAAGGTCGAGGTCCTGGTCTCGCTTGGACAGGCGCCTGCCGTCCGGGGCGGTGAGCAAGGGAACATGGCCGTAGGCCGGCGCCGCAAGGCCGAGCAGCCGCGCGAGGTAGGCCTGCCGCGCGGAGGAGCCGAGGAGGTCCCGCCCGCGCACCACCTGGTTCACGCCCATGAGCCCGTCGTCGACCACGACGGCCAGCTGGTAGGCGAACACGCCGTCGCTGCGTCGCACGAGGAAGTCGCCGCATTCGTGGGCGAGCACTTCTTTTTGCGGGCCGTAGGCGAGGTCGCAGAACTCGATCGTGCCGGCGGGGTCGCCCTCGTCGGGCACGCGCAGGCGCGTCGCCGGGGCGCGGCGGCAGGAGCGCTCGGCGATCTGCTCCGGCGTGAGGTCGCGGCAGGTCCCCGCGTACAAATACGTCCCGTCCGAGGCATGGGGGGCCGTTGCGGCGTGGAGCTCGGCCCGCGTGCAGAAGCACGGGTAGGTGAGCCCAAGGTCATCCAGGCGGCGAACAGCGTCCTCATATATATCTGTGCGCTCGCTTTGCCAATGCGGGCCCTCGTCCCAGGGAAGGCCGAGCCATTCGAGGTCGGCCATCAAACGGTCCGCGACCGCCTTGTCCTGCGCCCGGGGATCGAGGTCCTCGATGCGCAAAACGATGCGGCCGCCGGCGCTTCTTGCCGAAAGCCAGGCCATGAGGCACGAGAACACGTTGCCCAGGTGCATCCTCCCGGAGGGCGTGGGGGCAAAGCGCCCGACCACGGCGGCTTCGGCCACCGGCTCTACGTCGCTGGGCTTATACACTGCGTTGTGCATTCTTTGGCTCCTCATGCCGCCCGTCTCCTACACTGTCAGGCTCGTCACGGGAACTATATAGGTCCCTGTCGCGGCATCGCGGTGCGAATGGGGCGTGGAGGCCAGAATCACCGCGGTGAACTCGGGGCCTTGCAGCTCCCCGCCGTTGGCTACCTTCTTTTTCAGGCGCTCGAGGCGCTTGATCGACGCGGCGACCTGGGCCTCGCCGACCTCGACGTTGAACGCGGCCCAGCACCCGTCGTCGGAAAGAAGCACGTAGTCGACCGCAAGGCCGTCGGCATCGGCGTAGTAGCACAGCCTCGGCGCGTGCCCGGGGCTTATGACGCCTGCGTACGCCTGCAGGTCGTGGCCGACGAGCGCCTTGAGCCCTGCCATGAGCAGGCGGGCGTCGGACATAATGTCGCCGTGGCGCCAGCGGCACACGACCGGCCCCAGGCTTGCGTCGCAGGGGATGTAGCGCGGCTTGATCTTTACGCGGGACTTGGCGCGCACGGGAGCGTCCCAGCCGTCGATGCGGTCCACGAGGAACAGCTCCTCGAACGTGCGCAGGTAGCCGGTCACGGTGTTGCGGGAGGGGGCCTTCTCGCCGTCCTCCGCTATAAAGCCGGCGAGCGCATCGTAGGTGAAGTCGTTGCCCACGTTGCTGCACGCGGCGCGAAGGACCCTTCTGGCGGTTGCCTCCTTGCGCCCCGCGGCCTCGACCTCGCCGGCAAGAAGGGACTCGATGTGCATGCTCGCGACGGCGTGCGCGGAGGCGCTGTCCATCCCTATGGTCTGGGGCCAGCCGCCGGCGTACATCAGGGAAACGATTGAGCCGAGCGAGGTCGTGCTTCGCCTCGGATCGAACTCGCCGCGAAAGAGCCCGGATAAGGAGACCGACCTGTCCGATGCGCCGATCTCGGCGAGCGTGAGCGTGTGCATCTTTATGCGCGCCCCGCGCGATTGGTGCGCCATCACGTAGCACGTCGACTCCTCGGTGCGCCGCGAGGAGGTAAAGAGAAACTCGCCGAAGGCGGATGTCTCGCGGTAGGCGAACTCCTGAAGGCCGGGGAGGTCCGCCCACTCGTCGATGACGTGCGGGCGCACGCCCGTGAGGGCCAGGCGGGGGTCCGTCTGGATCAAAGGGAGCACGATGTTCTTCTCGTCGCAGTGGGTGATGCTCTGTGCGCTCGCGAGGCATAGCGAGGTCTTGCCGCAGCCCCGCACGCCGGTGAACTCAAGAATTTTGTAGGAATTGAGTAGATCAGGCATCTTGAGGTCCAAGAGTCGCTCAGAATAATCCTCGATTTTGAGAGGTGCGTTCCCGGGTCTCATTTTTGCCCTTTCTACAATACTCGGTTTTGCGCAAAACCATATTATTGCGAATAATCGAGAAAAGCAATAAATAAGAAACGCGAATTAAAAACAGGCAAAATCGAGAAGATTAGCCAAATTTAGCGAATTCGTAACTCTTAAAAATACACCCCACAGTGATGAGTTTCGCCGCAAAGCCACAAAATCGGAAAAATATACCGCTCGCACCGGTGAATTGACGCCCAAACGGCGCCATCGAACAATGTCCTCCGCTTGCGGTGCACAGCAAGTGGATCAGACGGGCCGGGCGGTCGCGGCAAGCAAAGCCGCCGACGCCGGCAGACAAGCCCCAAGGGAGGGACACATGGTCGGAATCATCGTTATGACGCACGGCGCGCTCGCTCAGGGAATCGTGGACGCGGCTGAGCTCATCACGGGTCCCGCACACCAGGTCCAGACGCTCTCGCTTCGCCGGGAGGACAACGTCAACGATCTGAACGACGCTTTTGTGACGGCGCTTGAGCAGGTGGACACCGGCGACGGTGTGCTGGTTTTGACTGACCTCATGGGCGGAAGCCCCTGCAACGTCGCCAGCATGAACCTGCGCGACAAGGATTATCAGCTTCTTACCGGCGTGAACCTCCCGATGTTCATCGAGGCGCTTGCGTCGAGGGAAGACGGTTGCTCCGCAGCCGATCTTGCGAAGGCCTGCCGCGACTCCGCGACTGATGGCGTCAAGCACATCAATGAGCTTCTGGGCAAGTAGCGCCCAAAGAGAAGAAGGAAAGCAACAAATGGCAAACATCACGTTCGCGCGCGTCGATCACCGCCTGATCCACGGCCAGGTGATTACCAAGTGGTCCAAGATCGCTCGCGCGCAGAAGATCCTGATCGTCGACGACATCCTCGGCCAGGACAGCTTCATGGTCGACATCTACAAGATGGCCGCCCCCAACGGAATCGACGTCGACATCAAGTCCGCTCAGGCCGCGGCCGACGCCTACAAGGCCGACGACCTGGGTGCCGGCAACATCTTCCTGCTCTTCAAGAGCATCCAGATGGCGCGCAAGGCCGTCGACGCCGGCCTCGAGCTGAAGGCCCTGCAGCTGGGCGGCGTGCCCTCCGAGGGCGGCCGCAAGATCGTCTTCCAGGCCGTCGCCTTGAACGACGAGGACGTCGCGGACCTCACCCACCTTGCCGAGGCCGGCGTGGACATCACGCTGCAGGTCGTGCCCGAGGAATCCGGCATGACCCTGGCCGAAGCCCTGAAGAAGTACAACTCGTAACGCGAAGAAGGAGCAATTATGCCGCTTAATCTGCTGTTTGCCCTTGTCGGAGGCCTGTGGTTCTGGTTTGCCGCCTCCCTTGCCGGCTACAACTGGATTCAGACCCTGAAGTCCCCGATCGTCGTGGGCACCGTCCTCGGCCTTCTTGCCGGCGATGTCGAGACCGGCCTCATCACCGGCGGTTCCATCGAGATGGTGTATCTCGGCATGGTCGCTGCCGGCGGAAACATCCCGTCCGACCGCGTTTTCGCCGCGCTCATCGCCGTGCCCATCGCCATCCAGACCGGCGTGACCCCTGAGGTCGCCGTCTCCATTGCCGTCCCGCTGGGCGTCCTGGGCGTCTTCGTGAACAACCTGCGCCGCACCGTCAACGCGGTGTTCGTCCACTGGGCCGACAAGTACGCCGAGAAGGGCGACGCCAAGGCCGTTTGGCGCTGCGCCACCACCTATCCGCTCATCATGGGCTTCATCATCCGCTTCCCGTTGATGTTCGTCATCAACTACTTCGGCGCCGACTTCGTGACCTCCATGCTCAACATCACCCCCGCATGGCTGCTCACCGGCTTCAACGTCATGGGCGGTATGCTGCCGGCCCTCGGCTTTGCCACCACCATCTTCATGATCGGCAAGATGAAGTACCTGCCGCTGTTCATCATCGGCTTCTTCATGGTCAAGTACCTGCAGATCCCCACCATGGCCGCCGCCATCTTCGGCATCTGCCTCGCCCTTCTTATTACCTTCATCGGCGACGAGAAGGCCTTCGAGGCCCTGAGCTTCAACAAGGAGCTCGACGCCGTCGCCAAGGAGGACGAGAAGCACCTCCTCACCCAGAAGGACGTCAACGGCGTCTTCTATCGCTGGATCTGGACCGCTGAGCTCTCCAACTCCTTCGAGCGTATGCAGGCTCTGGCCGTCGCTTCTTCCTTCGCCCCCGCGCTCCGCAAGCTCTACACCGACGACGCGGAGTTCGAGGAGGCCCTCAAGCGTCACCTCGGCTTCTTCAACACCCAGGCCAACTGGGGCTGCCTGATCCACGGCACCGTGCTCGCCATGGAGGAGCAGAAGGCCATGGGCGGCGAGATCCCCGGCGAGATGATCACCGGCATCAAGACCGGCCTCATGGGCCCGCTCGCCGGCATCGGCGACACCCTGGACTTCGGCACCATCCAGACCATCCTCTTTGCCCTCGGCGCCAGCTTCGCCACCACCGGCAACATCGTCGCCATCGTCTTCCCGGTCGCCTTCTTTGCCCTGACCTTCTGCGAGGCCAAGTTCCTCTTTGGTCTGGGCTATAAGCTCGGCAAGGAGTCCATCCAGAAGATCCTGTCCGGCGGCATCATCAACAAGATCATCGACTGCGCCTCCATCGTCGGCATGTTCATGATGGGCGCCCTGTCCGCCAGCATCGTCAAGGTCGCCACCCCGCTCGCTTGGACCTTCGGCGACAAGACCGTTGAGCTTCAGGCCACCCTGGACGCCATCGCCCCCGGCCTGCTCCCCCTGTCCGCGGTCTTCTTTGTCTTCTGGGGCATCAAGTTCAAGAAGTGGACGGTCACCCGTTGCCTGATCATCCTGATCGTCGCCTCCATCATCGGCGCGTTCCTGGGCGTCTTCGCTCTCTAATCCCGCGCAATACCGGGGCCCGGCACCGAAAAAACGACGTTGCCGGGCCCTTCTTTTCGCTTGATCACACAAAAGGAGAGGTTTCACATGTCTGATAAGCAGTCCTTCACCCGCGAAGAGTACCTGGCCGACGTCCGCGGCGCCAACGGCACCCGCGCCCAGTGGTTCGCCCTTATGCTCGAGGAGGCCGAGAAGGCCGGTATCGACCTCGACAAGTTCTGCGAGGACACCATCTACCAGTTCGGCCTCGGTCGCGGCAAGAAGTACGGCGTCTGCGAGGGCAACCCCGGCAAGATGGCCGAGATGCTCTACGGCAGCAACGGCCAGGACGTCTTCGAGATGGAGCTTGCCGAGAACACCGACGAGCGCGGCGTCCTGAAGTTCCACTTCTGCCCGCTCGCCCACACCTGGAAGGCCATGGGCCTGCCCGCCGAGCGCATGGCTGAGCTCTGCCGCCTCGCCTGCTACAGCGACTTCGCACGCGCCGACTGCGCCGGCGTCAACCTGCACTTCGAGAACCAGATCGGCCGCGGCGACGAGATCTGCGAGCTCGTCTTCACCCCGCGCAAGGACGGCGACCCCTCCGGCGCCGAGGCTTGCCGCACCGATTTCGCTCAGAAGGACGGCGAGTAAATATGCAAAGCCCTTGCCGCACGGATAAGCAGCAGCGTGACCAGCGGATCTTGGACCTGCTGAGGAGCCTGGTTCGGATAAACACCGAGCACACGGCGCCCGAGCCGGGCGCGCCGTACGGCAAGGGCTGCGCCGTCGCGCTGGACCTTGCGCTCGCGGAGTGCGAGCGGCGCGGCTTTGCGGTCACGCGCCTGGACGAGAGAATCGGCTGGGCCGAGATTGGCAAGAAGGGCCCACTGGCCGCCTTCCCGGTTCACTTGGACGTCGTTCCCGCGTCGGGCGGCAAGGGCTGGTCGCACGATCCCTATGCCGCCGAGGTGGTCGACGGGGTCCTCTACGGGCGCGGCTGCATGGACAACAAGGTCGGTGCCGCGGTGATGATCGAGCTCATCGACGCCTTGGCGCAAGAGCTCGACGCCGCCGGCCGAGAGCTGCCGTGCCGCCTGCGCATCATCTTCGGCACCGACGAGGAGACCGGCATGGCCGACCTGGCCGCTTATGTGGCTGCGGGGTGTGAGCAGCCGGCGCTCGGCTTCGTTCCTGACGCCGCCTTCCCGGCCGTGCGCGGCGAGAAGGCCCGGCTGCACCTCGTGTGCGCCTGCGACTTGCTTGACGGCTGCGATGGCCTGCGCTTTATTGGCGGCACCGCTGCCAATGTGGTGCCCGATTCCGCCCGTGCGGAGCTTGCCTGCGGCCGTGTGCTCGAGGCGTCCGGCCGTTCCGCCCACGGCAGCACCCCCGAGAAGGGCGAGAACGCCATCGCCAAGCTGGTCACGCGTCTGGTGGCCGAGGGTGTGGGCGGCGTTGGCTTGGCGGCGCTGGACCGGCTGCTGTGCCGCGACCTTCACGGCACGGCTGCGGGAATCGACGTGCCCGACGAAACGTTCGGCCACACGTCGCTCAACCTCGGCGTCCTAAACATCGAGGGCGGGCGCGCCCGCATGGAGCTCGACGTGCGCTTTGGCCTCGGCATCGATGCCGAGGAGGTCGTCTCTCGCCTGGGCAAAGCCCTGGGCAATGCCTGGTCGGTGGAGGTCGCCATGGCAAAGCCGGCGCACCTCGTGCCCGACGACGACCCGTGCCTTCAAGCCCTTCTTGCCGCCTATCGTCGCGTCGCCGACGATGCCGAGCCGCCGAGCGTTATGGCCGGAGGAACCTACGCAAGTTACCTCCCGGCACTGGTAGCATTTGGTCCGAAGCTGCCGGGTACCCACACGGGCGCCCACGGAATCGACGAGCACGTGAGCCTAGCCAACATATCCCGGGCAACCGATGTCTACGAAGAAGCCCTTCGAGCCATCGTCGCCCTCGCAGAGTAGGGAGCGCAAAACCATCATGGCCGATTACATCGCCCTTCTAAAGAAGGAAGTGTGCCCCGCCGAGGGTTGCACCGAGCCCGTTGCCGTCGCTTTCGCGGTTTCGCTCGCGGCCGAGCAGCTCGACGCGGCGCCTGCCAGCGTCAACCTCAAGCTTTCCGCAAACATTATCAAGAACGCCCTCGGCGTCGGAATTCCCGGCACCGGCATGGTGGGCATCGAGATCGCGGCTGCCCTGGGCGCCGTCGTCCGCCAGTCCGCAAAGAAGCTCGAGGTTCTTCAGGGCTTCTCGGCTGAGCAGCTCGACGAGGCCAAGGCCATGGTGGACGCAAAGATCATCCACGTCGAGCAGAAGCAGACCCCCGAGGCCCTCTACATCGAGGCCTCCGTCGAGGCCGACGGCCAGACCGGTCGCGTCATCGTGTGCCGCGACCACACCAACGTCGTTCGCGTCGAGAAGAACGGCGAGGTCGTCCTGGATAAGCCGATTTCCATCGGCGAGGGCGGAGGCGAGGAGGGCACCGGCCTTACCGTCGACGGCATCTACGAGTTCGCGACCACCGTCCCGTTCGAGGACATCAAGTTCATCCTGGACTGCGTCGAGCTCAATACCCGCGTGAGCGAGGAGGGAATGTCCGGCGACTACGGCCTCGAGGTCGGTAAGCGCATGGGCGCCGGTGCCAATACGCGCGGCGTTCTGCTGAACAACCTCTCGCTGCGCCTGATCTCGGCCACCGCGGCCGCTTCCGACGCGCGCATGGGCGGCTGCCCGCTGTCCGTCATGACCTGCGCCGGCAGCGGCAACCAGGGCCTCGCGAGCTCGCTGCCCATCATCGAGCTCTCCCGCGTGCTCGGCTCCTCCGACGAGGACCTCGCCCGCGCCCTCGTGATCTCCGACCTCATGGTCATGCACATCAAGGAGTACATGGGCAGGCTTTCGCCCCTGTGCGGCAGCGGCATCGCCGGCGGCACGGGCGCGTGCTGCGGCATGACCTACCTGCAGGGCGGCAACCTCCCCGAGATCAAGTGCGCGGTCAACAACATGCTCGCCACGCTGCAGGGCATGATCTGCGACGGCGCCAAGGCAACCTGCGCCCTCAAGATCGCTGCGGGCACCAACGCCGCCATCATGTCGAGCACCCTGGCGCTCGCCGACATCCAGCCGTCCAGCATGGACGGAATCGTCTTCGACGACGCCGAGCAGACCATCCAGCACACCGGCAAGCTGGTGCGCGAGGGCTTCGCCACCACCGATGAGGCGATTCTCTCCATCATGCTGGCCAAGCAGCTGGAGAACTAGGTGTCTGGCCATGGTATCCGGGCGGTCATTTTCGACAAGGACGGTGTGCTCATCGACACCGAGGGCGAGTACGACCGCCGCAGGCGCGCCTTCTTCGCCGAGAACGGCATCGACGACTCGACCTTCCCGGATTTCTACGGTTCGAACAACGCTGTGATTTGGGGTTGCGTCGAGCCCAATGACCCCGCACGGCGAGAAGAGCTCTATCAGGCGTTTCTTGCCCGCTTCGCGGACGAGCCCATCCAGTACCCGCGCTTCTTGGTGCCTGGTGTCGCGGATACGCTGCGCGCGCTAAAGGGGAGGGGACTGCTGCTGGGCCTGGCGTCCTCGTCGCCGCACTGGTGCATAGACAACTTCCTCGCCGACTGCGGCCTCACGGGCATCTTCGACGTGGTCCTTTCGGGCGAGGAGGTCGCTGCGCCCAAGCCCGCCCCCGACGTCTATCTTGCCGTTATGGAGCTGCTGGGCGTCGAGCAGAGCCAGGTGCTGGTGGTGGAGGATTCGCCTATCGGCCTGCGGGCGGCCCACGACTCGGGCGCTCGCGTGTGCTCCATACTGCCGCCGAGCGCGCCCGACCTTGATCAGTCGCTGGCAGACGTCCACGTGGACTGCTTTGGTGATGTGCTGAGTCTGGTCTAGCGACCTATTCGAATTGAGCTATAAGACCCGCCCTGAGCGGCCCGTGATCACGCGGTCGCCCAGGGCGGGTCCTCACGTAGGGGGTAGCTTTTCAAGCCGCGTGCGCCGATGCATGGATAACGCGGGGAGGGGGTATTGCTTTTTGAGTGATCGCGCGGGCCAAAAATCGCGTAAATGAGCAGGTCGGCGCTCTGACATTTTGAATATGGTTGTAATACTTGATGTACAACATATCAATAAAGCAAACAAGACAAATTATTGCAATGAGCATTAACCATGATTAACCTGCAGCAATATTGAAGTTGTGCACAAACTAGGGCACAAATTATATGAATTAAGAGTCACCAACAAATGAGCAGTTTGGTCTAGTGAGTTCCGCAAAAAGACACGCATTGCCCGGAGGACGAGTTGAGCGAGGACATTTCTATGGCTGAGGTTGCTGAGGGGGAATTCCACCTCACCCCCTCTGCCCAAGCCATTCTTGCGTACCTGGAGGATCGCGGGGGCGAGCCGGTGACCAAGTCCGCTATTGCCGCCGACCTGGACCGCTCTGAGAAAACTGTCGACAGGCTTATGTCCAAGATGCGAGAGCATGGTTATATCCAAGTCGAGGAACGCTGGACCGAGACCGGCGCCCAGCTCGCAAACTCCTATACCGTCGTTTCCCGCTAAGCCTCACCCGCCTGCCTATCTTTGGCTATGATGCGGTAACGCACAAGCTGGAAAGAGGGCTATGACAAACGCGGAAACCACCTGGAACATCAAGCAAATTATAGATTGGACCTGCGGGTACCTCGAGCGTCATGGCGACGAGCACCCGAGGCTGTCGGCCGAATGGCTCCTTTGCGACGTCATGGGGCTCTCGCGCGTGGAGCTCTATGTCAATTTCGACCGCCCGCTCACTGCCGACGAGCGTGCCCGCATGCGCGCCGCCGTTATGCGCCGCGCCGCCGGCGAGCCGCTTCAGTACGTTACGGGCGAGACCGCTTTTCGCCACATCGTCCTTCGTTGCGAGAAGGGCGTGCTCATCCCGCGCCCCGAGACCGAGGTGCTTGTGGACGCGGCGCTCGAGGGCGTAGACGCCGCGACTGCCGCTGCGAGCGGCGTGCCCCCGCGCGTTCTTGAGGTCGGCTGCGGCACCGGCTGCATCTCGCTTTCCATTGCCTACGAGCGTAAAGGCACACGTGTCGTCGCGACCGACCTCTCGCCCAAGGCAATCGACCTTGCCACGCGAAACCGCGATTCGCTCGGCCTCGCCGACTCCGTGGACATTGTGGAGTGCGACCTCGCCTCTGGGGTTGACCCCGCGCTCATGGGCTCGTTCGCCGTTCTGGTGAGCAATCCTCCCTATATCCCCACGGACGTCCTTGAGCATGAGGTCCCCGCCGAGGTCAAGGACAACGAGCCCGAGCTTGCTCTTGACGGTGGCGCCGACGGTCTCGACGTCTTCCGGCGCCTGGTGGACCTTGCGCCCGAGGCGCTCTGCCCGGGGGGCATGCTCTGCTGTGAGCTGTATGAGGGCCATCTCGACGAGGCGGCCAATATCGTGCGCGCGCAGGAAGGCTGGGCGTCTGTCGAGGTCCGCCAAGACCTTACCGGGCGCCCGCGCATCCTCGTCGCCGTCCGAGGCGGCTCCCTTCCGTCCCTCTCGCCCGTTGCCGACGACAAGCTCGTTCGCATCGACCCCGCGAATCCTGATCCTGATGTCGTGGAACGCGTCGCCTCCGTGCTGCGCGACGGCGGCGTGGTCGCGCTCCCTACCGACTCGGTATACGGCCTTGCTTGCGCCGTCGTTCCCGACAATCCGGGGCATCGCCGCATCTTTTATATAAAGAAACGCGATTTGCGCCAAACCTTGCCTTGGTTCGTCTCGCGAGAGGGCGGGCTTGCGCGCTGGGGGAGCGGCGTCCCCGATTATGCGCTGAGGCTCGCTGAGCGTTTCTGGCCGGGGGCGCTTACCCTTGTGGTGCGCGCCGACGAGGAGATCGACCCGGAGTACCTCCAGGCCGCGGACCCGCTTCGGCCCGAGGCCGGCGCCACCGTCGCCTTGCGTGCGCCGGGCTCGGACTTCATCGAGGCTCTTTTGGATGCCGTGGGAACCCCGCTGGCGCAAACCTCCGCGAACCTCCACGGCCGGCCGGCGGCCACGTCTGCCGATGAGCTAGATTCCGCAATTATCCGGGACGTGGATCTTGTCGTCGACGGCGGCCCTGCCCTGTTGGCGGAAGCCTCGACCATCGTTGACTGCACGGGGCCTGAGCCGCGCGTGCTTCGGGCAGGCGCGATCGACCCGAAATCGGTGCTTACGGTGGCGGGGGAGTGACGCGGGCGCTTCTTTCCAGCCACTCGCGTTCGTCAGTGCTAACCTATCCCTAAGTTTTTTGGCTAAGAGCCCGAAAGGAATCACGCATGCGTATAGCCGTTGCTTGCGACCACGGCGGCTTCGTCCAGAAGGACGCCATCGTTGAGCACCTCAAGTCCCTCGGCCACGAGGTCTTCGACCTCGGCACGAACTCCGAGGATTCCGTCGACTACCCCGACTTCGCCGATCGTGCCGCCCGCATGGTTTCTCGCGGCGAGGCCGAGCGCGCCGTCCTCATCTGCGGCACCGGCATCGGCGTCGCGATGACCGCCGACAAGGTTCCCGGCGTCCGTGCGACTCCGGTCCAGACCGTCAAGTTCACCGAGCTTGCCCGCCAGCACAATAACGCCAACGTCATTGGTCTTTCGGGCCGCTTCGTGAGCCTCGAGGACAACCTCAAGCTCGTCGATACCTTCCTAACCACCGAGTTCGAGGGCGGCAGGCACGCCAAGCGCGTCGAGAAGATGATGCGCGAGGATGACCCCTCTTTCGAGGGGGTCGAGGCCTAAGAAACGCGGTTTCCGCAGAGGTCGGGCAACATCGGGCGCGCTGCGGCGGTGCTCGATGCCCGACCGATGGGCTGCTGAGGCATTGGTAATCAAAGAGGGCATATGTCCGTAGAATTCGACAGCTCGAGGATGCCGAGGTCAAGACCCCGCTTGAGACCGCCACATGCAAACGCATCGCCGGCAAGAAAGTCGCCATCGTCCCGATCCTGCGCGCCGGCCTCGGCATGGTCGACGGCATCCTGGAGCTCGTTCCGTCTGCGCGCGTGGGGCATGTGGGCATGTACCGCGACCCTCAGACGCACGAGCCGCATCCTTATTACTGTAAGCTGCCATCTGATGTGGGCAACCGTACCTGCCTGGTCGTCGACCCCATGCTCGCCACGGGCGGCTCGCTCATCGCCGCGATTGGGGAGCTGCGCCGCGCCGGTGTGCGCGACGTGAGGGCGCTCACGCTCGTCTCGGCGCCCGAGGGAGTGGCGGCCGTCTTGGATGCCGACCCCAACGTGAGGCTCTTTACCTGCGCGCTTGACCGTTGCTTGAACGAGAACGCCTACATTCTCCCTGGTCTAGGCGATGCCGGCGATCGTATTTTCGGCACTCTCCAGCGCCCCTCGATCGCGTCTTGAGACGGGACCGAGGCGAATGTGTCAAAAGTGCGGCAAAAAGAAAAGTCTCAGTTGATTTTTGAATTGCGTCCAATTAATGTACCTGACGGTCTTTGAAAGCTCCCAGAAGAGGAGGCCAAGGCGTGGATCAGCTGCCGACTATAGCGGCGGGGGCCTTCGTTGGTCTTATAGGGTGCGCGTTTCCGGCATTTCTCTTCGAAAGGGCCCTCAAAGAGGGTACAAGGGTGAACATGGCCGCCGGTTTGGCGAGCATATTCTCGTCGTTCCTGCTGCTATCCTTGGCCCTGCTCGCGGTATTCGTGGCCGCGAGCCAGAAGCTCTTGGTGTTCGGATGTGCCATGGTTGCGGCCTTCTTGCTCTTTTGGGCGGTGGAGGCTATAAGGGCCTGGAAGGCCGCCTGTGCGGCTCAAGGGCCTGACTCGAAAGGAAGGGACGTAAGTGAATCCACTCGATAGCCTTAGTGGCGAGGTCAACGAGCTGGTTTCGAGCTTCAAGTCGACGCCGATAGCCGGCGACCTCAACACGGTTGGCTTCACCCAGTATTCTTTCTGGTTCGCCGTCGCCGTGGTCTTGATGCTTGTGCTGCTCTTTGTCTTCAAGGCTAAGCAGTCCGCGAGCCTCGTGCCCAAGGGGCGCTTCGTCAATGCGATGGAGTACCTCGTTGAGTTCGTCCGCGACGATATGTGCAAGGGCCTGCTGGGAGATACCTGGCGCAAGCACTTCCCGTTCATCGCGTCGCTGTTCCTCGTGGTGCTCGCAAACAACATCGTGGGCATCATCCCGGGTTGCAAGCCGGGTACCGGCACGATTTCGACCACGGCCGCGCTCGCCCTCGTCTCGTTCGTTTACTTCATCGTCTGCGGCATCAAGAAGCACGGCGCCCTTGGCTATGCGAAGAGCCTCGCCCCCGCCGGCGTGGCGTTCCCGCTGAACGCGCTCGTCTGGCTCATTGAGGTCTTCTCGACGATTCTCCGTCTGATCACCCTGGCCGTCCGTCTGTTCTGCAACCTCTTCGCCGGTCACGTGGTCATGGGCACCTTCGCCATCTTGGCGTCCCTGTTCTTCCAGCCGCTGCTCGCCGGTTTCTCCGCGGCTGCGGCCGCCCAGGCGGGCGCCTCGATTCTGTGGGTCGCGATTCTGCTCGTCATCTACGTGGTGGAGATCATGGTCGCCGCCATCCAGGCCTACGTCTTCGCCCTTCTTTCCGCGGTCTATATCCAGATCGCCGAGTCCGACGAGGAGTAACGGGCATAGCAAGGCAACTCGCGGGCAGCCGCCCGCAGTTCATAGCACGTGTAAGTTTGTTTTTGGAACTCGCCCCGTCAACCGTACTCAGGGGTGAATGACAAAGGAGGAATTGTGGGAGCTCTCGGTGTCGTTGGTTATGGTCTCGGCGTTATCGGCGCGGGCATCGGTATTGGCCTCGCGGCCAGCGGTGTTGCGCAGGGCATGGCTCGCCAGCCTGAGGTCCAGGGCCGTCTGTTCACGGTCTTCATCCTCGGCTCTGCATTCGTCGAGGCACTCGCCCTCATCGGCTTCGTCGTCAGCCTTATCGTCAAGTAGCTGCGATAAGCGCAAGACGTCGAACCCCATGATGGAGGCAGCTATGAAGAGCACTACCAAAGGTCAGCTGATGGGCGCGGGCGCCGCAACCGCCGCCGCGCTCCTCGCCACGCCGACCTTCGCGCTTGCCGATGAGGCCGTGGGAGCGGACATCCTCATCCCCAAGCCCGCCGAGTTCATCCCGGCGCTGATCGCCTTCCTCATCATCTGGATCGCCCTGGCCAAGCTCGTTTGGCCGCAGGTCATGAAGATGATGGACGAGCGTCAGAAGAAGATTCAGGACGACCTGGACGCGGCCGAGAAGTCCCGTCTCGAGGCCGCCGAGTCCGCGAAGTCCTATGAGGAGAAGATCGTCGAGGCCCACCGCGAGGCCGACAAGATCATCTCTGCGGCCAAGAAGGAGGCCGAGGAGGAGCGTTCCCGCATCCTCGCCAAGGCCCAGAAAGAGGCCGCCGACGTCATTGCCAAGGCACACGGCGCCGTTGAGACTGAGCGTCACAAGGCCATGATCGAGCTGTCCGGTTCCGTGGTCGACCTCTCCGTCGAGATCGCCACAAAGATTATCGGCAACGATCTTTCCGAGGCCGAGCAGCGTAAGCTCGCCGAGAAGTACTTGGCAGAAGTGGGAGCCCCTGATGGCAAGTAAGCGCGAAGCCGAGAAGGTCGAGGCTTACACCAGGGCGCTCATGGAGGCAGCCCACTCCGAGGGCCGCGCAAACGCGGACCTTGTGCAGTGGCAGCACGCTCGCAAGTTCTCGCCCGAGGTCCTCGAGACCTTGGCAGCGATGCAGCGCGAGGGCGACCTTGACCTTGTCGAGGACGTTGCCAAGCAGTACAAGAGCTGCCTGGACTCGCAGGACACTACCGTCTCGGTCACGGTCACCACGGCCGTCCCCATGGACGACGAGCTCCGCGAGAAGGTTCGCGCCAAGGTGTCGGCCGACCTCAATGCGCCGGTTTACCTCGTTGAGCGCGTGGACCCCTCGATTATCGGCGGCATTATGCTGGAAGCTCGCGGCAAGCGCTATGACGCTTCCGTGCGTGCCCAGCTTTCCAACATCCGTAAGACGCTCTCCTCTTCTTTCATCGGAGGTGAGGAATAAATGACAGAAAGCATCAGCTCTAAGAAGATTCTGAGCACCCTGCGCAGCAATCTCGACGCCATCAACGCGACGGTTGATCAGCAGGAGGCCTCGGTCGTCACCGAAGTCGGCGACGGCATCGCCCACGTCTCTGGTCTCAAGACCGCTATGGCGGGCGAGCTTCTCAAGTTCACCAGCTCCGCTACCGGCCACGATGTCTACGGCCTGGCCCAGAACCTAGACCGCGACGAAGTCGGCGCTGTCCTCTTTGGCAACGTCGAGGACATCAAGGAAGGCGACGAGTGCCGTACCACCGGCCGAGTCATGGATATTCCCGTGGGCCACGCGATGCTTGGCCGCGTCGTTAATCCTCTCGGTCAGCCCATCGACGGCCTCGGCCCCATCGCTACTTCTCACCGTCGTCCCGTTGAGTTCAAGGCTCCTGGCATCATGGAGCGCCAGCCGGTGTGCGAGCCGGTCCAGACGGGTCTTCTTGCCATCGACGCTATGGTGCCCATTGGCCGTGGCCAGCGTGAGCTCATCATCGGCGACCGCAAGACGGGAAAGACCGCTATCGCCATCGACGCCATCGTGAACCAGGCCAAGACCGACATGGTCTGCATCTATGTGGCCATTGGCCAGAAAGCCTCCACGGTTGCGGCCATCCGCGAGTCCCTGGCCCAGCACGGCGTGCTCGACAAGACGGTCATCGTTGCCGCTACCGCGGCCGATTCCGCCCCTATGCAGTACATCGCCCCTATGTCCGGCGCCGCCATCGGCGAGTACTTCATGTACAACGACGAGCACGGCAACCCGGCAGACGAGAACCACCCCGGCGGACATGCCCTCGTCATCTACGACGACCTGTCCAAGCAGGCCGTGGCATATCGTCAGATGTCGCTTACTTTGCACCGTCCGCCTGGACGCGAGGCCTACCCGGGCGACATCTTCTACCTGCACTCTCGCCTGCTCGAGCGCGCCTGCAAGCTTTCGGACGCGAACGGCGGCGGCTCGCTCACGGCACTGCCGATTATCGAGACGCAGGAGGGCGACGTTTCCGCCTACATCCCGACCAACGTGATTTCCATCACCGATGGCCAGATTTACCTGCAGTCCAACCTCTTCTTCCAAGGTCAGCGCCCTGCAGTCGACGTGGGCATCTCGGTGTCCCGAGTCGGCGGCGCCGCGCAGGTCAAGGCAATGAAGCAGGTAGCCGGTACGCTTCGACTCGACCTCGCGAGCTACCGCGAGAAGCAGGCCTTCTCGCAGTTCGGTTCCGACCTCGACGCGACCACCCAGTACCAGCTCAACCATGGTGCGCATATGATGGAGCTGCTCAAGCAGCAGCGCTACTCCGCACTGGACGTCCGCGACCAGATTATCGCGATCTTCGCCGCCAAGGAGAACTTCCTCGACGACGTCGACCTGAACCACGTGACCCTGTTCCGCGACGGCCTTGCGAAGTACATGGCCGAGAGGCACCCCGCTCTTCGCAACTCTCTCGCCTCCGGCAAGATCGGCGAAGAGGAGCAGGCGCGCCTGAAGACCCACATCGCGCACTTCAAGCAGGAGTTCCTGCTCGAGCACCCGAACAAGCAGTCCGAGGCGGATGTTGAGCACGCGGCCGAGAAGACCAGCGAGCCCGACTCCACCAAGAAGAAGGGCCAGGAGTAGGCAGAAGATGGCAAACCTTCGCGAGATATCGAGGCGCATGAGCTCCATCAAGAGCACCATGCAGATTACTCGCACGATGGAGATGATCTCCACCGCGAGGATTCGCAAGGCGCTTGACAGGGCGGAGCAGGCGGAGCCCTACAAGGACGCCGTCACGCGCATGCTCGCCAATGTGGCCAGCGCCGGCTTTGACGCTTCGCAGCCTCTTCTTGCAAAGCATGCCGAGGAGAAGCACGTTCTTTACGTGCTTATCGCCTCGGACCGCGGGCTTGCCGGCGGATTCAACATCTCGCCCCAGCGCGAGGTGGAGCACGAGATGACCAAGCTTGCCGCCAAGGGCGTCAAGTCCTCGGTCATCACGTGCGGTCGCAAGCCCACGGAGTACTTCACGTACCGTGACTCGGCGCCGGTCATGTCCTTTGTGGGCATCTCTTCGGAGCCGAACATGGACGAGGCCGACCGCATCGCCTCTTATTGCATGGAGGGATATGCGCGCGGCGACTTTGACCGCGTGGTCCTCGTCTACTGGCACGCGAAGAACCGCGTTGAGCAGACGCAGGTCGTTGAGCAGCTGCTGCCCATCACAAAAGAGCAGCTCACGATGCCCAACAAGCCGCGTACCCCCGAGGCGCTTGGAAAGATCGACGCCAAGACATACACGGATTTTGCCTTCGACCCCTCTCCAGAGGAGGTCTTGGGACAGCTTCTGCCCGCCTACTTCAGGACGGTCATCTTCCACGCGCTTCTCGATTCCGCAGCGGCTGAGCACGGCGCGCGCCGTCGCGCCATGCAGTCCGCGACGGACAACGCCAAGGAGGTTCTTGGCAACCTCGGGCGCACGTACAACCGCGAGCGTCAGGGTGCCATCACCACCGAGCTGAACGAGATCATCGGCGGCGCGTCCGCATTGGAGGACAACTAATGTCAGATAAAACCCAAGAGCCGCGTACCGCCCTCGAAGAGGCCGCGTACAAGAAGCTCAACAAAAGTGTGGGAACGGGGCGGATCGTCCGAGTCGTCGGCCCTGTTGTCGACGTGAAGTTCGACCACGACGTCCCCGGTATCTACACGGCCCTTGAGGTCGACGGCGACACGCCCGTGGGCCACGTCAGCACCGTGCTCGAGGTCGAGTCCCAGCTTGAGGGCGGCGTCGTTCGTACGGTCGCCATGTCTTCGACCGACGGCCTTACTCGTGGCCTCACGGTACACGATACGGGCCACCCCATGCTCATGCCCGTTGGCCCCTCTACCCTGGGCCGCGTTTGGAATGTCATGGGACAGCCGGTCGACGGCAAGGGAATTCCCGACGACGTTTCCTATTACCCGATTCACCACCCGGCTCCCGCGTTCGACGAGCTGACCACCCAGACCGAGATTTTCGAGACGGGTATCAAGGCCATCGACCTGCTCGAGCCCTATGTCCGCGGCGGCAAGACCGGTTTGTTCGGCGGCGCCGGCGTAGGCAAGACGGTCCTTATTCAGGAACTCATCAACAACCTCGCCCAGGAGCACGGCGGCACTTCCGTGTTCACCGGCGTAGGCGAGCGTACTCGCGAGGGTACCGACCTGTTCCTCGAGATGACCGAGTCCGGCGTCATCAACAAGACGTGCTTGGTCTACGGTCAGATGAACGAGCCGCCTGGAGCCCGTATGCGCGTGGCCCTTTCCGGCCTGACCACGGCCGAGTACTTCCGTGACCAGGGCCAGGACGTGCTGCTGTTCATCGACAATATCTTCCGTTTCTCCCAGGCCGGCTCCGAGGTCTCCGCGCTTCTTGGCCGTATGCCTTCCGCCGTTGGTTACCAGCCCACGCTGGCAACCGAGATGGGCGAGCTGCAGGAGCGTATCACCTCGACCAAGGAGGGCTCCATTACCTCCGTCCAGGCCGTCTACGTCCCTGCTGACGACCTGACCGACCCGGCCCCTGCCACCACCTTCACGCACCTCGACGCGACGACGGTTCTTTCCCGCTCCATCACCGAGCTGGGCATTTACCCCGCCGTTGACCCGCTGGCCTCCTCGAGCTCCGCGCTTGACCCGTCCATCGTTGGCGAGGAGCACTACCGCGTGGCCATGGCCGTTCAGGAGACGCTGCAGGAGTACTCTGACCTTCAGGACATCATCGCCATCCTGGGTATGGACGAGCTGTCCGAAGAGCAGCAGAACGTCGTTGCCCGTGCCCGTAAGATTCAACAGTTCCTTTCTCAGTCCTTCCACGTGGCCGAGAAGTTCACCGGCAACCCCGGCGTCTACTGCACGATTCAGGACACGGTCCGTTCCTTCGCCGAGATCGTCGATGGCAAGTGCGACGATCTCCCGGAGCAGGCGTTCCGTTATGCCAGCAACATCGAGGACGTCCGTGCCCGTGCGGCCGCCATGGCCTCTGACGACCAGAAGAACTAGGTGTACCGATGGCAGAGCTGAACGTACAGTTCGTTCGTCCTGACCGGGCCCTCTATGAGGGCCCGGCGGCCAGCCTCCTCCTCGCAACGTATACCGGCGAGATGGGCATCTATCCCGGCCACGCGGCCGAGATAGTTGCCCTCGGCGACGGCGTCGTCCGAATGATGCTCACCGAGGCAGAAGGCGGCGGGATTCGCCGCGTGGTTGTTTCCGGTGGCTACGCTGAGGTCGATAATGACCTGGTCATCATTCTGGCCGACCACGCTCGTCGCACCGACGACATTGAGCCCGAGACGGTCCGTCGCACGCGCGACGAGGTCATCCGGACGCTCGAGTCCTGCGAGGAGGGCGACCCCAGGCGCGCGTACTACGAGAACAAAATCAATTGGTGTAATCTTCTGTTGAAGCATGCAGTAGCAGAGGACCAGTAGGTGGTCCTAGCGGATACGGAGGGTTCATGGACGTCATTAAGGTCGAGGGCGGTCACCGCATCACTGGAGAGGTTACCGTTGAGGGCGCGAAGAACTCCGCTCTCAAACTCATGGTCGCGACGCTCATGGCCAAGGGTGTGAGCACCCTCACCAACGTCCCCAACATCGCTGACGTCCACGTGATGGGCAAGGTTCTCAAGAACCTCGGCGCCACTATCGAGGTTGTCAACGAGCACGAGCTAAAAATCGATACCACCAACGTCGATTCGTGGGAGACTCCCTACGACCTCGTCGTTCAGATGCGGGCCTCCACTGCTGTGATGGGCCCGCTTCTTTCTCGTTTCGGGCGTGCAGTTGTTGCCATGCCTGGCGGCTGCAACATCGGTGCCCGAAAGATCGACATGCACATCCTCGGCCTTGAGGCGCTGGGCGTCGAATTCAAGATTGATCACGGCAATATTCACGCCAGCGCTCCCAACGGTATTCATGGCGCCACGGTGACGCTTGCTTTTGCTAGTGTCGGCGCTACCGAGAACCTTATGATGGCCTCGGTCTTCGCCGAGGGCTCCACCACGATTGACAACGCGGCGCGCGAGCCCGAGATTGTCGACCTCGCTAATCTTCTCAACGAGATGGGCGCCGACATCAAGGGCGCCGGCTCTCCCGTCATCGAGATCAACGGCGTTTCCGAGCTTCATCCCGTTACTCATGCGGTCGTTGGTGACCGCATCGAGGCCGGTACTTTCCTCGCCATCGGCGCACTGTGTGGCGATCCGGTTAAGGTCAAGGGCTTTGACCCGCTTCACCTCGGCCTTGTTCTAAAGAAGTACGAGCAGATGGGCATTCGCGTCGAGCGTGGCTCTCGAGAATGCACCTGCTGGCGAGAAGGGCCTATTTTGCCTGCGGACATCCAGACGCTTCCGTTCCCTGGATTTCCCACCGATATGCAAGCTCAGACCATGTGCCTTCTCGCTTTGTGCCAAGGCTCCTGCGTGATTACCGAGAATGTGTTCGAGAACCGCTTCATGCTTGCTAGCGAGCTGAACCGCATGGGTGCCGATATCGTTATTGAGGGCCATCACGCGATCGTTCATGGTGTCCCCGCATTTTCCGGCGCGCAGGTCAAATCTCCCGATTTGCGTGGAGGGGCCGCGCTCGTCATGGCGGGCCTTGTTGCTGATGGAGAGACCATTGTTTCCGCCATTCATCACATAGACCGCGGCTACGAAGGCTTTGTCGACAAGCTTGTTTCGCTTGGCGCGAAGGCTGAGCGAGCTACAATGCCCGATTTGGGAAGCGATATCTAGTCAAGTCTGGGTATATTGGCCATGTAAGAGCCTGCGTTCGGAAATTCGGTGTACCTATGATCAGCAACATCAAAGAAGACCACTCGCTCACGCGCGCGGGTGAGGATTATCTCGAGGCGATTTATCGCCTTTCGCTCGATAGCGACGATGCGGATAATTCTGTCCGCTCGGTTGATGTCGCCGAGCAGCTTGAGGTTTCAAAAGCCAGCGTGAACAAGGCCTTGAATCAGCTCAAGGACATGGGCATGGTCATACAGAACCGTTATGGTCGCGTGACACTCACCCCAGAGGGCGAGAAGTACGCAAAGATCGTCTGGCGCTCGCACCGGGCGCTGCGCGCTTTCTTGGAGAGCGACCTTGGCGTTGAGCCGGCTGTTGCCGACGAGGAGGCGTGCCTTATGGAGCACGTCCTTTCGGCGGACACCATGACGAGATTGATTGGTTACCTGGAGAAGCAAGGCGTCGAAATCGGGTAGTCCTTCTCTTATAGAAGATCATTCAACTTCATGAGGTGAACAGCCTTTGGATAAGCATGCCGATATGATTCGCTTCGGCAACGACGGCTGGAAAGCCCGCTATGACGATGGCTTTACGCCAGAAAATGCCGCAAGGCTCGCGGACGCGCTCGGCCGTCTATGGGCGGACGAGAGCGATGGCGCTACTGTTTATGTTGGGTATGACACCCGTATTCACTCTGCTGAAATAGCCAGAGATGTGGCAGGGGTTCTTTCCTCGAATGGTTTGCGGGCGAAGCTTTCCTACGCCGCCTGCCCACTGCCTGCCCTTGCGTGGAGCTGCGCGCATGACGACGCTGCCGTGGGGACGGTGATGGTCACCGCGAGCGAGCTGTCCTGCGAATACGGCGGGATTGTGGTCCGCGGATCAGATGGCGGCCCTTGCAATCGCGGCTTTCTCGATGATATTGAGCAGATGGTCCCCTCAGGCGCGCACGAGGCACGCGGCGACATTGAACTGTGTGACGTTGTGGAATCGTACGTGGATGATCTGCTCGCCTCAGTGCGTCACCCGTTCGGTCGCCCGCTTAAGGTCGTTGTCGACCCCATGTACGGATCTGCTGCGGGCGTTATGTCTCGGGCCTTGCGCGAGCTTGGCTGTGAGGTTATCGAAATCCATGCATTGGGCCTTGGCGATTTCGGCGGAATTCACCCATCGCCGACCGATCCATGGGCTGACGAGTGCGAGCAAACGGTGGTTGCCGAGAAGGCCGACCTTGGAATCGTCCTTGATTGTGATGGCGACCGTGCGGGAATCGTGGATGAACGGGGCAGGTTGCTGGCTGTGCGAGAGCTTGTTCCGCTTGTAGTTGAGGCATTGGCTGCCAAGGCTCCGGTGCAAAATCGCGTGGTGGCAACCCTTACGAGTTCTGCCCTTATCGAGAGACAGGCCGAGCGCCTGGGACTCAACTACACGCCTGCGTCAGTTGGCTTCTCATATATATACAGTGAGATTGAAGAAGGCGATGTTCTGCTGGGTGCCGAGGAGTACGGAGGTATCTGCGTGCCGTCGCACTTAAAGGAGCGGGACGGAATCTACGCATGCCTCCGGGTGGCCGAATATCTTGCCTCATCAGACTCTAAGCTCTCCGAGATTATAAATTTGCAAGAAGAAGTGCTGGGAAAGACGTTCTGGTCGCGCCGAGATGTTCGCCTGGATCCTGCGAGCGCGCAGGTTTTCAGGACGGTGCTTCCCGGGCTGAACCCCCCGTCCGTGGCGGGCAGGGAGCCGGTCGACGTGAGCCACGCCGACGGGCTGAGGCTCTCGTTCTCCGACGGCTCCTGGGTGCTCGCCCGCCCCGCGCGGACCGACCCGGTGGTGAGGGTCTACGCCGAGGCGCCGGACGCGGCCGCGAGGGACGCCCTCGTCGGGGCGGTCTGCGACTCGGTCGCCGTCGGCCCCGCGCTCCCGTGATCGCCCCGTTTGTGTAGACCCTGTGTGCCCGCGCCCCGGGGCTTGCGCGCGGCGCGCGGGGTGCGTATATTAATTCCTCGCGCAGCAACGCCCGGCGCCGAGAACGGCGGC
>ERZ506425.143-NODE-143-length-39606-cov-8.33582_pt1 | contig 39606 bp, 29 predicted proteins | sample MGYA00513667_ERZ506425 | MGnify/ENA metagenome assembly ERZ506425
CCTGGATGCGCTTGAGCTGGTACTGCATGCGCTTCTTGGTCTCCTCGGTGATGACGGTGGAGGTGTAATCGCCGTACTGGGCGGTGTCGGAGCAGGACCAACGGGCCTTGTTCAGACCGCCTTCGTTAGCCAGGTCAACCAGCATCTTCAGCTCATGGAACACCTCGAAGTAGGCGATCTCCGGCTGGTAGCCGGCCTCGGTCAGCACATCGAAGCCCATGTCGCACAGATGGTTGATGCCGCCCATGAGCACATCCTGCTCGCCGAACAGATCGGTCTCGGTCTCCTCGGTGAAGGTGGTCTTGATGGCGCCTGCACGCAGCGCGCCCAGAGCCTTGGCGTAAGCCAGGCACAGCGGCCAGGTCTTGCCATCCGGATCCTGCTCGACGGCCACGACGACCGGGACGCCACGGCCAGCGGCGTACTCACGACGCACGATGTGGCCCGGGCCCTTCGGGGCGACCATGAAGACCGGATGATCCTCGGTCGGCTTGATGTAGCCGTAGTGGATGTTGAAGCCGTGAGCGAAGGCCAGAGCAGCACCCGGCTTCAGGTTCGGCTCGATTTCGGACTTGTACACAGCTGCCTGGTACTGATCGGGCAGCAGGATCATCACGACATCGGCCTCAGCGGTGGCATCGGCGACGGACTGGACTTCCAGACCCTGCTCCTTGGCGTACTCCACGGACTTGGAGGTCGGACGCAGGCCGACGACGACGTCCACACCGGAGTCGCGCAGGTTCAGGGCATGGGCGTGGCCCTGGGAACCGTAACCGATAACGGCGACCTTCTTGCCTTCGAACACGGAGAGATCGGCGTCCTTTTCGTACCAGATAGTTGCTGCCATAATGGCGCTCCTTATTGATTCTTCTGTTGTATTATTCGATATTCATCGTTCTGCGTGGTTGTGCAGAAATCTTCTGTTCTGGTCATCCTTGTGGGCTTTTCCGATATGTAGGTTTAGTCTGATTTTCCAAGGAGTGCACCAAGGGTGTTCACTACGTGAACGCCCAATTTTTAGTTATGAATATTGAGTTATTTTTCAGTTGTTTTTTCAGTTATGTCTTGCCTTATTCAGGCGAAGTCTTTAACGAATCTGCCGTTGATTTCACTTGGTGAACGGAGCCGTCCAAACGGCAGTCCAGTGGACTGCCGATAGGCGACGCCCGAACGAAGCGACAGCTGAGTGAGGGCAGAAACCAGCCGTTGATTTCACTTGGTGAAATCAACGTCCTTCGTCTCCTTGCAGCTCAGCACCGCGACGAGGCAGCACAGTGCCATCACACAGAGGTACAGGCCAACGGAGTGCACGCCCCAGTTGTGCGACAACCAGGTGGCGATGGTCGGTACGAATGCCGCGCCGACGATGGCGGCCAGGTTGTAGCCGATGCCGGAGCCGGAGTAGCGCACGTTGGCGTCGAACAGTTCGGGAAGGAATGCGCCGATCGGGCCGAATGCGGTGCCCATGAGCGCGAAGCCGAGGCACAGGAACAGCAGGTTGGCTGCGAAGTTGCGCTGGCCGACGACTGCCGGGTCAAGCAGGTAGGGGAACAGCAGTGCGAATGCGACGAGGCAGCAGGAGGAGATGATGATCACGCGCTTGCGGCCGAACTTGTCGGCGTTCACGCAGGAGATCACGATGAATGCGGCGAACACGCACACGGCGATCATGAGCATCAGCAGGTATTCCTGATTGGCGAAGCCGAGGCTGCCGCCACCCTGTTCGGTGCTCTTGGTGCCCCAGGCGAGGGACCAGGTGGCGAGCGTGTAGAACAGCGTGTAGGTGACGGCTACCAGGAAGGTGGCCTGCAGCACCTGCTTCCAGCTCTTCTTGAACACTTCGGTCAGCGGGGACTTGACGACCTTCTTCTGTTCCTGGGCGAGGCGGAAGATCGGGGTTTCTTCCATCTGGACGCGAACGACGAGGCCAACGATTACGAGGATTGCGGACAGCAGGAACGGCACGCGCCATCCCCATGCGAGCATGGCATCGTCATCGTTGAAGGTTTCCAGCAGGAAGTAGGTGCCGTTCGACAGGAAGAAGCCGATCGGGGCGCCCAGTTCCGGGAAGGAGCCGTACAGCGCGCGCTTGCTTTCCGGAGCGTTTTCGGTGGCGACCAGCGCAGCGCCGGACCATTCACCGCCCAGGCCGATGCCTTGTACGAAGCGGCACAGGCACAGCACTGCGACTGCTGCGATGCCCCACTGGTCGTAGGTCGGCAGGCAGCCGATCAGGAAGGTGGCGACGCCCATGGTGAGCAGGGAGACCACCAGCGTGGTCTTGCGGCCCATGCGATCGCCGAAATGACCGAATACCAGGGAGCCGAGCGGGCGGGCGATGAAGGCGATGGCGAAGGTCAGCAGGCTGGCCAGCAGGGCGACGGTCGGGTTGGCGGTGTCGCCGAAGAAGACCTTCGGGAAGTAGTTCGCGGCGGCGGTACCGTACGCGTAGAAGTCGTAGAATTCGATGGCGGTACCGACCATCGAGGCGGCGATAACGGTTTTGACCGAATCGCGAGCCATTGATTTCAGCTTGCCGGACGTAGTCGTATCGGCTGCAGTCATGAGGAATGCCCTTCTTACTCATTCTCTGGTGTGGGCGGCCCCTTCTGACCGGTCACCCACGCTGTGGCGTGTTTCTTCGTTGCTGCTTGTTTTCGCTGCATCTGCCTTGTGGGCGGGCAACAAAAAAGCCCCGCACTGTGCAGGGCTTCAAGATTCTCGCTTGCCGCCCTGCCTTCGTTGGCGGGGCTCAAGCTTGTATGCCGAATCAGTCCGCCAACGAAGACGGAATAATAATTCGTGCGGACAGCAGTGCGAGCGCATTGAATCCAGTCATCGTGGCGAACCTCCTTTCAGTTTCGAAGTTTTCTTTTCGGATTTCCATCCGAACTGCGATATGACCATAGGAGCCGTTTCCCGCAGTATCTACCAGGTGTTCACTATGTGAACATACCGTTTTGGCAGCCGTCAGTCGCCGTCGATTCTGCTTACGGTCAACGGCAAAGCGACGGCCACGCACACGCAAATGATCGCAGCCGGGAACACTGCCACATACCCGAACGACGGAGCGAATGCATTCACCGCGGCAGCGCCCAGGGCGGCTCCCAGAATCAATCCCAGCGGCTTCGCCAACGCGTAGAACCCCAGGTCGTGCCCGGCATTACGCGAGTCGGGCAGTGATTCGACCACCAGCGAGCGCATGAGCACGTCGTAGATGCTCAGGCTGAAGCCGCCGAGGAACGCCAGCGCTAGGAACAGTTTCTCCCCGCCCATCATCACGGTAACCATGCCGGCTACCAGGCCGACTACGTATAGTCCGCCCGCAATCACGATGGCGATGCGGAAATTACGGTTGCGCAGTCCCGGCATGCCATCGATGCGGTCGACGATGATGCCTGACAGGCCGGTGGCCAGCAATGCGCCGCCGAACATGGTGATGGCAAACATCATGACCAGTGTGCCTGCGGGGAGTGTGAGCGGAGTGGAGTCGCCCGGATCGCCGCCGCCATACAGCGAGAATCGCACAACATACCACAGAAATACGCTGGTCAGGGCCATGGCTGCCATCATGAACAGCTGGGAGCAGAACAGCCGGTGGAACACGGCCGCATTGTCGCCTCGCGGTCCGCGCAATACGGAGAAGGCTTCTTCCCAGTTGCAGTGGGCCCACCGCTGATCGACGCTTGAACGCTCATGCGGCCAGACCAGTACGGGGATGATGCCGGAAACAACAAACAGCACCGCCGCACACATGAATATGTCGGTGGCTCCGAAGGCGATCGACATGCCACCGATCACACCGCCTGCCGCCTGCCCCACCAGCACGCCGACCGCATGCCAACGTTCGACGTCCACACGGAATTTATCGGGTACGCGTTCGGCGATGGCCGCGGATAGGGGCACGGTGAGCATGGCGTATGCGGGCTGGATGAACAGCCATCCGGCGATCAGGCCGGTCAATGTATCGGTGGCGCTGAGGATTAGTGTTACCAGTGCCGCGAATACGCCGCCGCCGATAAGCCAGGGCGTGCGTCTGCCGACTATGACTCGCGTATGGTCGGACAGTGTGGAGATGACCGGCGTGACGATAATGGACAGCACCGCTCCCAAAGCGATGATGACGGCCAACGGTGTGGCAAGCGCCGCTTCTTTGGCGCCGTCCGCCAGCACGGTTTCGGTGTTCAGCCCGTATAGCAGCGCAATGTGGTTGGGGATGGCGATCAGGTTCAGCATCGTCCATGGTGCGGTGATGAGCACGGCGGCGAGCGCGAACGCCCATTTCAGTCGCAGCACGCCTGCGCGGGACGGTTTGGTGCCATCCGCGGCGGTCATGGGGTCTCGCATGTCGAGGAATGATGAGGAGTAGTCGGGAACCGCGGCTTCGACGCCGGCAGCTGCCGCCGAAGCTCCGCCGGCTGCGGTAAGGCGTGCCGTCTGCGCTTCCGGCTGTTTGGCCGATGCTTCTGGAGGCAGGCGGCGATCTTCGCGTGCGAGGCGCGCCACGGACGCCTTGTCTTCCTTACTGAGTGCTTTGTCGTAATCAGGGCGATCGTCGATGCCCGGGCGAACGTATGGTTTCAGCACAGTTGTTCCTCTACCCCTCGATGCGATGCAACCATTCGACCATGCCGTTCGGCATATTGCGATTGGCTTCTCTCCTATGGGTTTTAGAGTACGCTGCGGGGCGTATCTGCATGAGGCGCAGGTTGTGCGGCTGCGGCGGGCCGGAACTGGTGGCGGAGTGTCGGCTACTCGGATACCTGAGATATGCGAAACGGGAAGCCGCTTTCGCTGGCTTCCCGTTGATTCGTCTTTGCATCGCAGGCCGTGCCGCACGATGCGCCACTCCAGATGGCGCTATGACGGTTTTATCGTCACTTCACGCCCTTGATGCGCATGATGAGGAACACGGCGATAAGCACCACGATGATGCAAGCCGGGAACACGAGCGCATAGTTGCCGGTGATCATGACCAATGCGGAGGTCAATGCGGATCCCAGCACGGAAGACAGTGTATTGGCCATGTTGAGCACGCCCAGGTCCTTGCCGGCTTCGGCGGGGTTCGGCAGCACGGAGATATTCAGCACCTGGTCGATGGCATTGTAGACGCCGTAACCGAAGCCTGCGATGGCGGCGAACAGATACATACCTATCGCATTGTGGAAGATCCATGGCATGGCCGCACCGATGGCGAACAATACGGAGGCTCCCGCCACGGGAATCTTACGCATGCCAAGACGATCGGAGATCGGGCCTGCGGTGAAGGCGGCGAGTAGCGACACCACCATGGTGATCACGGACATGGTGGCGACGATGCTGGCGGCTTTAAGCTTCAAACCATTGGCATCGAGACCGGAGTCGGATAGCGTGTAGTACTTGATGATGTACAGCTGGTAGCCGGTGATCATCTGATAGCCGGCAACCATCATCAGACGTCCGAATAGTGCGTAGTAGAAGTTGCGGGCGCCCTTGCCGACCGGCGGAATGAACGCCTTGAGGATGTTCTTGATGTTCATTTCGGCACGCGGCTCGTCCACGTTGGACTGTTCCTTCGGCCAAATGCCGATTACCAGGAATCCGACAGCGGCAAAGCCGATGGCGCCGATGGCGAAACCAAGATTGATATTGGAGATCAGCAGGGAGCCGACCAGGGAGCCGGCGGTCTGGCCGAGCACACCGCCGCCACCCATGAAGGAGGATACGGTGCCACGGTACTTGTCTGGCACACGATCAGACATGGTCGCCACGAACGGGGCGTTCATCCAGTTATAGAACAGCTGCATGCCGCACCACAGCAGCAGAATCACCGGCAGGGATTTGGTAAAGGTCAGGCCGAACGCGCACAGGCCGCACAGCACGCCACCGGAGCAGATCCACAGTGTACGCTTGCCGAAACGCGATCTGGTCAGATCGGACAAGGTGCCGAAAATGATATTGGCGAACAGTGCCACTACGGAGCCGACGGAATTGATCAGGCCGATGAATGCTGCACGCTGGTCGGGCGCGATCTGGTCGACCAGCTGCGGTAGCAGGATGCTGGATAGCGACACCCAGACGATGCCGGTGATGATCAGAGAGAATGTGAAACCAAGGCCAAGACGAAATACGTTGAATTTGCTCGGACGCGAACCGTCCGAGGCGACCATGGGATCGCGCATATCCATCATGGCGGATTCCGGGTCCGGCACTTCGCCGCGGCCTGCGATGGATGCGGGGTAGTTGGCTTCGCTCATGCGCGCGGACTGGCGGCTTGCATCGCTGACGCCTTCGGTGGGAGCGATGGTTTTGGTGTCTTGCGGATGCATCGACAGGCGGGCTACGGATTCCTTCTGCTCATCCGTTAGCGCCTTGTCGTAGTCTGGGCGATCGTCGATGCCCGGACGCACGAAATCATTCATGCGTTTCCCCTCTCAATGATGGTGTTGGTTATATACCCGCCGTACGCCGACATATGCATCGCAACATATGTTGATGCGCGGCAAAACTGCAATGAATCAGGGCACCCGCTCCCCATGGATCGAATGCCCTGATTGTGTGGCCTTTAGGCCTGCTGTGCCTTACGCCACGACCGGCGGTTCGGCGATCAGATCGTCGGTATGGTGTTCACCGGCGCCGTCGGTCCAGGTGAGGGACGCGACGGATGCGGTGTTCTCCACGCCGAGGCCCTTGCCTGGCTCGAAAGTGAGTGAAGCCGAGGTTTCGGTGCCCTTCCAGCTGAAGGTGATGGACGTGTCGCCGTCGGCTTCGTAGGAGAATTCGCCGTCGAAGGCGTCGAGCTCGTTGCGGAACTTGGCCAAGGCGTTCAAAGCCTTGACTACCGGACGCTCGAGGTTCTCGTCGATTTCGGCGGTGGAATAGTAGTGGCGGTTGATGTCGCGGCCATTGTTGGTCTTGCGCAGCAGCTCCATGTCGTTCTTGCCGGCGAGTGCGCCGACGTAGTAGACCTGCGGCACGCCCGGCAGGAAGAACTGCACGGCGCGGGCAGCGATGTAGTGCTGGTCGTTGCATCCAAGCGCCGAATAATAGGTGCTGTTGACCTGGTAGAGGTCGAGGTTGGATGCGGCGGCGCCGGTGGCCGCCTGGGACTCGCCGTGGGTGTTGGCATGGATGGTGTTGACGAGGTTGTCCACGTCCTCATCCGGCACCAGGCCCTTGAGCGAGCGGTCGAGCTGATCGGAGCCGATGTCGATCACGCCGATGCCGTCGTGCGTATCAAGCACGGTGACGGCGTTGTTCGGGCGGATGTCGGTCCAGTGCGCCACTGGTTCAACGTGACCGGTGAACAGCGAGTGCAGCAGCAGCGGCGGCAGGGCGAAGTCGTATACACGGTCGACCTTGGAGGCGATTTCCACCTGCTTCTTGTAGTAGGAGTGCACTTCGATGAGGATTTCCAGACCGCGCTTCATGCCTTCTTCGCGCAGACGGGAGATGAGTTTGAAGGTCTTCGGGGTCATGAAGCAGCTGGTGCCGGCTTCCTTGGCGCCGTAGCCGACGGCGTCGAGGCGGATGTAGCTGACGTGGGAGGCGGCCATCTGGTCGAAGATGGACATGAGGTATTCCCAGCCCTTGTTGGAGTCGGTGTCGATATCCACCTGCTGCGGGGTGAAGCTCACCCATACCAGTCGCGTCTTGCCGGCGAACTTGTAGTGGGTGAACGGCAGGCCCGGGCGCGGGCGATAGATGCCGGCCAGATCCTCTTCGGTAGCACCGTTCGGGAACACGGAGCTCATGGTGAGGAACATCGGGTAGTATTCGGATTCCTCGCCCTTGGCCAGCACATCCTGGAACTGCTTGGACTGCCAGCTCATGTGGTTGACGATGGCGTCGACCATGATGTCGTGGGTCTTGGAGAGCTCGGCAACGTCATCCCAGCTGCCCAGGCGCGGATCGACCTTGGTGTGGTCGATGGGATCGAAGCCTGCGTCGGCACCGTCGAACGGGGTGAAGAACGGCAGAATATGGACGCCGTCGTACACGCCGTTGAATCGGGTGCGCAGAATGTCGGTCATCGATTTGAGGGTTCCGTCGCCGAGACGGTTGGCATAGGTGATGAGCTGCACCTTGTTTTTCATGGGACCTCCTTTGGCTCCGTTTCCGGCCAGCTGAGCACGTTGTTGTCGGTTCGCACGTTTCTCTATCGAACCGGTTCGATACTACCGCCACGTCGCCCCGCAACGCAAACAATTCCGCGTGTCGAACCGGTTCGACACCGTTCGATGCCATTCGACATCGCCGGGCCGCTGTTGCACAAATCACAGCACTACGGCACCAGACGGCCTAAAAATAATGGGGCGCCGCAGCCATACCGACTGCAACGCCCCATTCAGGTGATTCTTCGAGGATTAGCGCTTCACCACCACGACGCCGTTCGGCCCGATGGTCAGTTTGCCGCCATCCGCCTTGGCAAGAGACGTAACGATGGGTTCGCCCTCTTCCGAAGTCTCGACCGGCTCGTGCGTACGGTTGAACAGGAACGTGAACTTGGTGCCAGTAGCCTCGTCCTTACGCTCAACACGCAGAAGTTTCGGATCGGATGTATCCGCGGCCTCCACGCCCAACGAGGCGAATACCGCAGGCAGGCTCTTGGCGATACCGTCGCGGCCCAGTCGCGCCCCGACGTACACGCTATGTCCCTCGCCGTATGCATTAGACACGATTGCAGGACGACCGTCCATGCCGGTCCACGGATCGTCCTGGAACGATGCGAGTACCGTGGCATTCTTGCCTACGGAGGTGATGACGTCGGCGAAATCGTGCGCCACGGCACCATTGGAAAGGTCGAGATGATCCGGGGTTCCCGGCCAGTCGGCGCCCAGTGGAGCGAACTCCTCGATGCGCACGCCGACCACGTCACGGATCGAGCCGGGGTAGCCGCCCAACCAGATGTGGTCCTTCTCATCGGACAATCCGGTGTAGTAGGTGACGATCAGCTTGCCACCATTCGCCACATAATCACGCACGCGACGTGTGGTCTCCTCCGACAGGATGTACACACTCGGCAGCACGGCCACCTCGTATTCGTCCCAGTTCGAACGGACCGGAACGATGTCGGCGGTCACGCCATTATCAGCCAACGCGCGGAACCACTGCAAGGGCTCGTCGATGTGATGGACTTGCTGGGTAGGCGTGGCGGTGTGCTCGCTGGCCCATTCCGACTCGTAGTCGTAAACCACGGCCACGCGGGACTTCGCCAGCCGTGTACCAAGCAGACCGTTGTCGGCCAGCGTGTTCAGATCGGCGCCCAGCTCGCACACATCGCGGAAGGTCTGGGAGTCCTCGCCCGCATGGGGAACCATCGCGGAGTGGAACTTCTCCGCGCCGGCCTTGGACTGGCGCCACTGGAAGTAGCACACCGCGTCCGCGCCCATGGCCACATGCGCCAGGGAGTCGCGCACCAGCTGACCGGGCTCCTTACGGTAGTTGATCGGACGCCAGTTCACAGCCGAAGTGGAATGCTCCATCAGGAACCAAGGATCCTTGCGGGCGATGCCGTCCACCAGGGAGGCGGAAAACGCAAGCTCGTCCAGATGTGCCTCGCCCGGCGTGAAGTAATGGTCGTTCGATACGAAGTCGACCTCGTTGCCCCAGTCGTCGTAATCCACGGTGGTGTTGCCCGAGGAGACCATGAAGTTCGTGGTCAATGGCCTGCCCGGTGTGATCTCGGCCAGCGTATCGCGTTCGGCGATGTAGAACGCCTTCAACGCGTCGGAGCTGAACCGCTTGAAGTCGAGCAGCTTGCCCGGGTTCATGAAGTTGCCGTCACCAATGAAGCGCGGCGGCACGATTTCCGAGAAATCGTTCATATGCTGCGCCCAGAATGCCGTGCCCCACGCGTCGTTCACCGCGTCGATCGTGCCGTAGCGTTCCTCGCACCACTTCCGGAACGCGCGTTCGGCGTCCTCGGAATAGTCGAAGCGGTTGTGGCAGCCGTACTCGTTGCTCACATGCCATGCCACCACATACGGGTTGTCCTTGTAATGCTCGGCCATCGCACGGCAAAGCTTGAGCGCATATTCGCGGAAGATCGGACTGGTCGGGCGCCAGTGCTGGCGGGCGCCCGGCTGGCATACGTCGCCGCGGTAATCCTTCCACAGCACCTCCGGATGCGCCTGGGTGAGCCACATCGGCGGGGAGGCGGTGGCGGATGCAAGATCGACCGCGATACCGGTCTTGCCGAGCTTGTCGATGATGCGGTCGAGCCAGTCGAAATCGTACACGCCCTCGCTCGTCTCGATCTTCGCCCACGAGAAGATGCCCACGGACACGAGGTTCACGCCAGCCTTCTTCATCAAACGAACGTCATCGTCCCACACCTCTTCCGGCCACTGGTCCGGATTGTAATCACCGCCATACCAGATACGGGCCTGCTGGCCCTCCAGCGGCTGCGGCCAATGGAATGCTCTGCGCTGAGTCATTGATTTCCTCCTCTTCGAGGCAACGCCGCGCCGCAATTCCAGTCGGAGCATTGACGCGACCCTCTAAAATGTTTGCGTTATCATTATAGCGATAGGTAAAAGAAAAGGCCAATTGCAATGTACTGCGCTGCCCATCAACATAAGGCAGCTCCCCCAAATGGTGACGAAACCATTTATCTGTTTCTCATGTAGGATGGCAGGAGCAGACAACCACCTGATTCAGCAGAAGGAAACATAGGCTCATGGCTCGTAGCTCCGTATCGTTGCAAGACGTCGCCAAGGAAGCCGGTGTCTCCCCGCAGACCGTATCACGCGTCGCGAACGGCAGCGCCGCCGTTCGCCCCGAAACGCAAAGCCGTGTAGAAGAGGCCATGAAAAAACTCGGGTACCGTCCGAATTATGCCGCGCGAGCGCTCAAAAGCGGGCGGTTCAATAATATCGGCGTGCTGCTTTCCCATATGTCGGCCTTCGGCAATGCCCGCATTCTCGAAGGCATAGTCAGCACGGCCGCGAAACATGGCTATTCCACTACCATCCGCACACTCGACACCTTGCAGGATCGTTCCCTGGCCGGTGCCTTGAAACTCGTGGAAGATCTTCCGCTCGACGGCGTGATCGTCATTATGGAACGAGATTTCTCCGATTTCAATCAGTTCATGCCACCGCAGAATCTGCCGGTCGTGTTGATTTCCGAAGAACCGGCCGACAACTGCGTCACCATCGATTCCGACTCATACGGGTGTTCCACCGCAGCCGTGGATTATCTGCTTTCCAAAAGGCACCATACCGTGTACCACATAGCGGGCCCTTCCACTTCCCGCGCGGCGCAAAGCCGCATCAGGGGATGGCATGACGCCCTTGCCCAAGTCGGAGCCGCAATACCTCCCCTTTACATCGGCGATTGGGGAGCCAACAGCGGATACCAGGCAGGTCTGGCGCTTGCCCACGAAAAGGAATGCACCGCAGTGTATGCGGCGAACGATCAGATGGCATACGGCGCGATGCTCGGATTGCGTGCCGCAGGTAAACGGGTTCCCGAAGACATAAGCATCATCGGCGTCGATGACTCGCTCGAAGGCATGGTGCCACGGCTGGAATTGACTACGATGCGGCTTCGCTTCCACGAGCTGGGGCGTGAGGCGTTCGCCATGATCGAGCGGCAACACAACGGCGAGAAGATCGCAGTCGGCGTCAAAACGGTCATTCCTCCAGAATTCGTAGACCGCGGGTCGGTTCGGGAGCTCAAGTAGCGTCATCACCCGTTTCCGGGAAGAGCCGGCACGGGATTTCGATCCTGAAACATAGGTCCGCCATAGACTCGTCACAGGCGACCGGCACAAGCCATAGTGTTTCACGCGATATGTTTCACATGAAACATATCTGTGTTTCACGTGGCAGACGGCATATCGACAGCTACTCGCGCGTAGTCGCTCCGGCGATCAACGAAACCGGTATCAAATGTTCCGCCTCCCCTATGCCAAATGCACCGTGCGACGATACAGCGGAAACGGCATCACCACTGTCGTCGCCATCATCAACGCTGCCATCGCCTGCTTTCCCGTCAATAAGTCGCATCATGCAGTCCGCGACACTGCTCGCCAGAGCCTGAAAATCCTGCCGCGCCACAGTGAGCGGCATGCCTGCCATATCGGCAAGATACGTGCCGTCATACGCTACGATCTGCATATCGTCAGGAACGTTCACGCCACGGTGTATCGCCTCGCGCACGCACAGCGCCGCACCGATATCCGAACTCACCACCGCGTCCACCGCATCATCGGATGCACGATCGAATACACTGCGCACGGCAGCGGCATAGCCGGAGAAATCCATAACCTCGCCAGCCTCGATGTACTCGTAGCGCACGCCGACCTTGGCCAGTTCATGCTCCAAAACCAGGTGATAGCGTACCGTCGGGAATGTGGTACGCACGTCGTCGTCTTCCTTGAATTGCGTATGAGGCCCGCCGATCACCGCAACATGACGCGCACCCGTGCGAATCAGCAGATCGGCGATCATCTGCCCGCCCTGCACATGGTCGGACCCGATTGAGGGAATCCCCTCCCCCAACGTACGATCGAATGCGATAACCGGACGATGAATCGACGTCCAGTAATCCGGCGCATGCTCGGTGTGAGCGCCCATTACGATGCCGTCCATCAATCGCCTGCGAAGCATATCGACGTACGCCGCTTCGCCATGCGCCGCGTCGGCGGTGGAACACAGCAACGTCTGCAATCCCTTCCCCGCCAATACATGCTGCAGGCTTGCGGTAAGCGTGGCAAAAAACGGATGCCGGATCGTCGGCACGATGATGCCGATCGTATTGGCGCGATTCTGCGAGAAATTGCGCGCAAGATCGTTCGGCACATAATGCAGCGACTCCATGGCGCGTTGCACGCGATCACGCATGTCGTCGGAAACGTAACCCGTGCCATTGACCACCAAAGACACGGTGCTCAGCGAGACACCGGCCTGTTTCGCCACATCGCGCATTCCTACCACATCTGCCTCGTTTCAACGCTTATATATAAACCCGACTGCTTCCGGCTCGACTCGCGGTCGGCCGGCCTGTAGCGGTCATGCCCGCGAATCCTACGAATCCGTCACCGGCAACCAGTCGGTTTCGATTGCACATATATACGCGCACACCTTATATCCGGATATACGTCCTTCGGCATTGTACTATCAAGCCCATTCCGACATCCTCAAACCCTACGTATCGCTGTTGTTCAGCCCCGAAACAGGCGTACGGCATTTTTCCACACCGCCCGCGCTACAGGGCGGTTTCTCGTGAAACGCAGTGGTCAAAGCACCGAAGCAGAACATACTGTGTGTTCATTTCAAGATTACCCGATAAATATACAAAAAAATCAACGACTACAGCATGATTACACCAACGAACAGGCATATACTGAAATCACAACAGAAAAGAACAAGACTTCACGATGTCGCTCAACAAACCAGGCAAAGCCGGTGCAGCGGCACCCCGCGCAAGGCACAAGGCCAAAGCGCATGAGATACCAAGGACATACCGAACAAGCGGCCACAGGAACGAAAAAGCAAGACAAATACACGGCCGCTCACGAAAGGAACCATCATGAAGAACAACACTCTCGACCAGATCCTGAACAGCAACCTCGCCTCCGTCGATCCGGGCTTCTACCAGTTCGCCCTCGCCAAGGCCTCCTCCGACCTGTTCAAGCGCATCATCAACAAGTGATTTCACTTGCCTAGGTAACCGGCCCAACGCCGATCACCTTTCATACGGACTCCCACAAGGCCGCGACTCAACAGGGTCGCGGCCTTTCCGTATTTCGTCCCCAGCTTCCGCCGCACATCCACCACTCCCCTTCTCCCCCGCTTCCGCACCACGCCGCACATGGAAAAGGCGGTCGATATGGACGAATTCCACTCGGATTTCGTCCATATCGACCGCCCTGTTATAGGAAGGGGTCAGTTAAGTAGTAGCAGCAATGTCACGCGGCGGAGCCGGAAGCAGCCGCACCGGAACCAGCCACTTCGGCAGGCGCATCAGCACCCTCGTCCTCGATTTCACCGGAAGCCAGCTTGGCCTCCAGCTGCTTGACGATATCGTCATGCATCTTCTCGCTGATCTTCACCTTGAACATGAACACCAGCAGGCTCAGCACGATCAGCACCAGCGGCACATAGAACGCGCAGGTCTTAAAGGTGTTGATGTTCGCGGCAGTCATATCGGCCGCGGTCGCGTCGCCGGTCATGCCGGCGGCAATGGCGATGAAGCCGACGATGCCGTTGGACATGGCGCCGCCGATCTTGTCGAGCATCGGGCGCACGGACAGGGTGACGGCCTCGTTGCGCTTGCCGTTCTTGAGCTGACCATATTCGATGGAATCGGTCAGGGAGAGAATGGCGGTCATCTGGATCATCGTGCCCGGCACATAGAAGAGCACCAGCGCCACGAACACCATGATCATGTTGTTGGAGAAGATGCCGAGCATGATGTAGGCGATGATCATGGAGACCGTGCCACCGATATACAGGTAGCGGCGCGGGATGCGCTTGTTGAGGATCGGGTACAGCGGCGCCATGATCAGTCCGGCGACCAACGCGATGATGCCGGTCATGGAGTAGGCGGCCTGATTGTCCAGCACGAACTTGAACAGGAAGATCAGCACGCCGGTGGTGGCCACGTTGGCGATGGCGTACAGCAGGTAGCTCAGTGCGACCCACAGCAGCTGGTCGTTCTGGAACAGGGCCTTGAACGCCTGCAGCGGACCGCCGTTCTTCTGCGCCTTGGAACGCAGGGCGCTCTGGCTTTCCTTGGTGCCGAAAGCTACGGACCACGCGGTCAGGATGCCGAGCAAGCCTACGATGATGCCGAAGGCGGTCCATCCGCTCTGGCTTTCGGTGTGGGAACCGGTGAATACCCAGCTGAAGTAGGTGACGATCGGAATCACGACGACGGTGATGCCGTTGTAGCCGATGGAACCGGTGAAGGAGCCGAGGGCGGTGTAGGTGGAGCGCTCATGCGAGTCGGAGGACAGTGCCGGGATCATGCCCCAGTAGGAGATGTCGCGCAGGGAGTAGAACACGTCGAGCACGACGAAGCAGATGACGAACAGCACGATGAACCAGGTGGTGTTCACGTTGACCAGGCCGAACATGCCGGTGTAGATCACCACGAGCAGCAGGGCGGAGATCAGGCCGCCCAAGAACTGCCACGGGCGGAAACGGCCCCACTTGGTGGTGGTGTTGTCCACGATGTTGCCCAGCAGCGGATCAATGAAAATCTCCGCGATACGGATGATGACGACAAGGCTGGTGATAACGCCGATCAGTTTGGCTGCGACGCCTTTTTCGACGCCGGAGAACAGGCAGCTGGTCACGTATACGATGAAGTAGGTGCTCAGTGCGTTGTAGAACGCGGACTGGCCGAGGTTGCCGAATGCGTATGCCACACGCTGGCCGATTTTGCCACGATGGGCGCCGCCGCTGGCGAGGGTTTGTTCATTTCCCATGACTTCTTCTCCTTAGAAGATCTCTAGATCATCCATTGATCGTGTATACGACTGTACATCTTTTATTTCATTAAATAAAAATGTTTACTAAACAAAATATCCAATAATTCCCGCAGATGATGGGGAACAACGCAACACCAATCAATGATTTTTGGGACATGAACGCATAGATTGCAACCTCTGATAGCATCTACGCTTTCGGTAAAACGAACGGATGACACGCACTTTGATTAAATATTTTTACTTACTGTCACACAGCCGTCGTGTGGCCACCTCGCAATGCCCCAGCAGCGTCTCATATCGCCGGTTTATACAACCGCACGCCGCTATCGTCATCGGCGGCCTGCGCATCCCAAAGCGCAGAACTACCGTTCGGGGGCAAAACTGTCACGCACCACCAGATGCGAGGAGATGCAGGTGTGCTGTTTCACACTGCGCTTGCTGACCAGCGATTCGGCGAGCATCAGCACCGCGGCGCGCGTCAGCTCCTCCTTGTCGATGTCATACGACGAAAGCGCCGGAGAGGTGTATTTCGCCACCTCCTGATTATTGATGCTGACCACCTTGATATCGCGCGGCACCAGAATGCTCTTGGCCGCAAACGCCTGCAGCAGCCCCACGGCAAGCGTATCGGCGGCCACCAGCACGGCATCCGGCAGATCATCGGCATGGTCGCGAATCAGCCGCTCCCCCTGCTCACGCCCGTTGGCGACGGTAAACGGGCCGTCGGCGTAGATCAGCCCCTCCGTGTCCAGACCCAACCGTGCGCTCCAGTTGCAGAACGCGAAACGACGAACATCCTCGGGGTACGAGTGCTCCCCCATCATGGTGCCCGCACCGCCGATGAAACCGATGCGACGGCGTCCATCGGCCTTCAACACGTCGAGCGCGTCGAGCACGATCTGTTCCAGGTCTGGCTGTACGGAATCGAAGAGATTCGGCGCCGGATTAATGTCGATGAAGACGCCGTGGGGCAGCGCCTGATGCAGCCTGCGCAGCGTTTCCGGCGGCAGCTCCGCGGGGCCCATCGAGATGAAGCCGGCATAATCGCCGCCATGTGCGATCAGGTCGTCGATATCGTCGTAGATCGTCGCATTCATGCGCTGTTCTTTGGCCTGCCGGGTCAGCACTTCGCGCAATTCTTCAAAATATGCGTCCTGCAGCCCCTTGTCGGGAACAACGTTGTTCAGAATCGCAATGTCTCGCGGAATAATGATGCGCTGGTACTGCGAGACGTTCTCGTAGCCCAGTTCAAGACTGGCGTTTAACACCTTCTGCCGGGTGGATTCCTTGACAGAGAACGAGGGGTCATCGTTCAGAATCCTCGACACCGTGGCCTGCGAAAAGCCTGTATGCTTCGCGATTTCCTTAATTGTGGCCATCGGATCCCAGCCTTCCCAACCATCACGCTAGCTAAATGAATTTACTTGCAACCTTAGCATGCCCCACCCGCCGATTTCGGCAGGCAGATTGTGCGCCGCTTGCATACGGAACCACGCAGAACCATTGCAAAACCACGCATAAGGCCGGAGCCCTGCATAATGCAAGGCTCCGGCCTCTATAGCGGCCGCTCACAGGGAAAGGGGGAAACTGTAAGCGGTGGCCGCTACTGCACCAAACGGCTTATGCGATGGATGCCGCCTAGTGGGGTCGAGGGGATTGCCGGCTTGTATGACTACCTACCGGCAATTCCATGAATGGCTTACTTTGTTGGAGTGCTACCGGCTTCCTCGGTCGTGGAGGCAATGGTGGCCTCGTCTTCGGCGGAGGCGTTGGCACTCAGCGCGTCCTTGCCCCAGGTCTTCTCCAGTTTGGCCACGATCTCGGCGTGCTTCTCCTCGGTTAGCTTGACGCGGGCGAGGAAGATGAGCAGGCCGATGACGATGAGCACCAGCGGGGCCACGAACACGATGAGCTTGAAGTTCATCTCGCCCTGGGCGCTGACATGATTTTCGGAACCGGCGGTCATGCCTGCGGCGACGGCGGCGAAGCCGATAACCCAGTTGGACACGGCGCCACCGAACTTATCGAGCAGCGGGCGGACGGAGAGGGTCAGGGCCTCATCGCGGTGGCCGAGCTTGAGCTGGCCGTATTCGACGCAATCGGTGATGGTCATGAGGACCACGAGGAACACCAGCGGCTGCGGGATGAAGAACAGCTCGGCGGCGATCAGCACAAGAGCCAGGGACTTGCCGGCGAAGAAGAAGACCACGATGCCGGCGAGCATAATGCCCAGGCAGACAACGAACACGTTGCGGCGGCTGAACTGCTGAGCGAGCTTCGGGAACAGCGAGACGGAGACCAGGCCGACCAGGGTGTTGATGGTGGCCAGGATGGAGAACTTGCTGGCGTCGCCGAGGATGTACTGGAAGTAGTACAGCTCGGAAGCGTTCAGGATGTTCACGCCGGTGGTGTAGGCGAGGTAGGACAGGGCGATGGCCATGAGCTGATCGTTCTTGAGCAGCATGCGGAACACGTCCTTGAAGCCCGTCTTGGTCTTGTTCTGGCGCAGCGTGGAGTCGACCTCGTGGGTGCCGAGGGCGACGCAGATCACGGACAGGATGCCGATGAGGGCCACGATGAAGGCGAACCAGAACCAGCCGTTCTTATCGCCGGAGCCGGACTTGGTGACGGAGAAGAAGAGGACGATCGGCATGATCACGACGCCGACGATGTTGCCGCCGATGGTAGAGCCGACACGGGCGAAGGTTGCGGTCTTCTCACGCTCTTCGGAGCTGAAGGTCAGGGCCGGGACCATGGACCAGAAGCTGATGTCCTTGAAGGAATAGAAGATATCCATCACGATGTACAGCACCGCGAAGATGGCCAGGTAGAGCATCGGGTTGGTCTCGTTGAGACCGCCCATATCGGTGAACAGCACCATCAGGGCAACGGAGCTTACCACACCGCCGCCGACGACCCACGGCTTGAACTTGCCCCACTTGGTGGTGGTGTTGTCGACCATGTTGCCGATGAACGGATCGATGAACAGCTCGACGATACGCAGTACGGCGATGATGGTGGTGATGTACAGCACCATGCGGTTGTTATGTGCCACATCACCCGAGTTGAACAGGTGCGAGGTGAGGAACATGATCAGATACGTCGACAGTGTGGCGTAGAAGATGTCATGTCCGAATGCGCCGGTCGCGTATGCGATGCGCGAAGTCATTACTTTGCTTCTGGATTGTTCAGCAGAGCTGCCGTTGCTCACGTGAAGCCTCCTTGCTTCTCCTAATATGTACAATGTTTACGATAATACGCTTTTACTGAAAAAAATCTTTTTACTTAAAAAAAGTCCTTCGCTGCTCTTGTTTACCAGTCCTCCCCGATGGCCGTATTCCAACGATAACAACGAGGCGGCACCCATCGGATGCCGCCTCGTGCTTCTCGGTTTTCGCTAAACCTATAGTTCAATCCTAAAACTAAACTCGTGGTTTTCCTGCGCATCGATGTGATAGTCGGGCCTCACATCGGAGCCCCAGCTATCGATGCCGCCCACGCCGCGCACCGCGCCGCATACCGTCAGCACCGTGCGGCGTGCCGGCGGCAGCTCATTGGGATGCGTGGCGTTCTCGATCTCTTCCGGCGTATACGGCAGGCAGGAGAAGGCGAACGGTTCGCCATCCTCCCCTTGGGCGAAGGTCAGCGAGAATTCGTTGCGGTCGCCACGCCTTGCGTTGTCGAGCACGGCATCGCGCGTCACCGTAACCCGTTCGGTGCGCATATGCATACCGCAGTCCTGCGGCACCAGGTATGGGGTGACCGGCATGCCTTCAACCGTGTACTCCCCCGGCACCCCACCGGCCATGCGGTCGGGGTAGGTTTCGCCGGAAAGCCCGGTATAGGTGAATCCCTTGGCCGGGGTCGGCATCACGAAGCGCAGGCCGAACACCGGCAGCTCGGGCAGGCCATCCTTGCCCTCGTAACGCACCGTTACGCCGATTGTGCCGTCAGAGGTAACGGTGTAGGCCACCGTCACCGTGGTCGCCGGCACAACAGGCAGCGTGTAGGTGTAGGTCATGGTCATGGTCTGCGCCTGCACCGGGCCGCCATACGAGTTGTTGTCCGGCGCAAGCGGCTTGTCCACCGGCTCGCCGTCAACGCTCAGCTCGATCTTGGAACATGTGGCGAACATATCCGCGCCCATCCACATTGCCGACTTGACCGGGAATCCATTGCCACGGTCGTTGTCGGTGGTGGCGCGCCACAACGCCGGACGCGGCGCACGATACAGCCATTCACGGCCGCCGATATTGAACGAGACCGGGCCACCGGCCTGCCATGAGAACAGGTATTCGAAGCCGTCGCCGTGGACGCCCGTCACCACATCACCGAATACGATTTCCATCTGCGTACCTTCCGTAGTAATACTTGACTTCCTGCATGGCCGGCTTCTCCGTGCGGTCGGCGAACAGCAGACCATCACCGGAGAATTCGTAGTCGGAGCAGCGATCGTCGAAATCGCCGCCGTAGCACAGCATCTTCTCGCCCGTCAGCGGATCGGGCGCGTACAGCTGCTGGTCGATGTAATCCCAGATGAACCCGCCGAGGAACCCTTCGCAATCGTCGAACAGCTCCATGTAGTCGCCGAAGCCGCCCAGCGAATTGCCCATATCATGCATGAACTCGCACAGAATGTACGGCTTCTTCGGCTGCTCGCTCAGATACTTGCGCGCGCCTTCCGGCGTATCGTACATGCGGCTTTCCAAGTCGGAGATGACGTCTTCGAACGCACGGTTGTGAACCACGCCCTCGTAATGCGTCAGGCGGCCGTCCTGCTTGCTCTTGTAGTAGGCGTCCATCGCCGCGATGGCGGTGCCGGCATACGACTCGTTGCCCATGGACCAGAACAGGATGGACGGGTGGTTCTTGAGCATCTCGTACTGCGTGGTGGCGCGGTCGACCACGACCTTCTCCCATACGCTGCTGTTGCCCGGCACGTTGTATGAAGGCTCGACGATTCCCATCTTCTGCCAGGTGCCGTGGGATTCCAGGTTGGTCTCGGCCATCACGTAGATGCCGTGCTCGTCGCACAGACGGTACCATTCCAGCCGATCCGGGTAGTGGCAGGTACGCACGGCGTTGATGTTGTTGCGCAGCATCGTATCGATGTCGCGGTGCATGTCGTCCATGGTGATGCAGCGGCCGGAATCGGCGTTCCACTCATGGCGGTTGACGCCGAGGATATAGAGCCGGTGACCGTTGAGCGTGACCTTCACGCCGTCACGCACCAGCTTCCTGAAACCGGTATCCACTTGGGCGATCTCACAGGTCTTGCCGGAGGCGTCGATGAGGCGCACGTCGACGCGGTACAGGTTCGGGCTGCCGTTGTCCCACAACTGCGGGGCGACGATGCCGGTGAACGCGAGGGTGGCGTCGCCATCGGTTTCCGGGGAGCTGGTCTGAGACGCAATGCGAGTGCCTTGCGGATCGGTTACGACCACTTCCGCCTGGGCGCCGGCGAAATCAGCGGCGTCCTTGGCACTCAGCCGCATATCGACGGTGATGGTTCCCGTCTGCAGATCGTCGCTCAGCAGGGAACGTACGGCGATGTCGTCCACATGGATCTTGGGCAGTGCCACAAGCTTCACGGGGCGGAAGATGCCGAAGAAACGGAAAAAGTCCTGGTCTTCGACCCATGCCGCGGTAGAGCGTTTGAACACCTCGCATGCGATGATGTTGGCGCCGGTCTCGTTGATATACGGGGTCAGGTCGAATTCGGACGGCGTGAAGGTGTCTTCCGCATATCCGACGAAATGCCCGTTGAGCCACAGGTAGAACGCCTGCTCCACGCCTTCGAACACCACGTGGATGCGCTGGCCGCGCATATGTTCGGGCAGGGTGAAGGTGCGCATGTAGGAGCCGACCGGATTGTCGTCGGCGTCGGAGAACGTGCCGATGCCGGGATCGTCTGGCGTCAAGCCGGCAGGGCGGCGATACTTACGGCCCTCCCACGGGTACATGGTGTTGATGTACTGGTTCTTGTCATATCCCGCCATTTCGATATGCCCCGGCACTGCGATGTCGTCGAAGTCGGCGGGCGCTTCGGCCAGCTGGTGGAAACCGACGGGTCGCGCCTGCGGGTTGGGGGAATACTTGAATTTCCAAGTGCCGTCGAGTGGCATGATCAGACCGCTGCTGTCGCGTTCCGCCTCATCCTGCGTGGCATAGCACCGGTGATCGCTGTGCGCGTCCAAGCGGTTCACGCGGAACACGTCCGGCTTGTCAAGCCAGCTCAGGTCCGCGCTCTGTATTGAGCTTGCGCCATCCATGGGAGCCTCCTTGCTCTGTGAACTTTCCTTGTAAACAAGTTTACCGTGGATTTAGCAATCGTTACTTTGTTTACTAAACAAACAGGGCCTCCCCGAAGGAAGGCCCTGCTGCGGCGATTGCGCCGAAATCACTTACGATCGTCATACCCGTTCGGGTGGGTGGAATGCCATGCCCAAGCGGTTTCGATGATCTTGTCGATGTTATCGAACTGCGGCTTCCAGCCAAGCACAGTGCGGGCCTTGTCGGAAGCGGCGATCAGGGTGTCCGGATCGCCGGGGCGGCGCGGTGCCATCTCAGCGGGGATCTCCTTGCCGGTCACCTTGCGGGCGGCCTCAAGAATCTGCAGGTTCGAGAAGCCGGTGGAGGAACCGAGGTTGAAGGCGTTGGACTCGTTGCCGGCACGCAGGTAGTCGACGGCAAGGATGTGCGCATCGGCCAGATCGAAGGGGTGCACATAGTCGCGCACGTTGGTGCCGTCGGGGGTGTTGTAGTCATCGCCGAAGATCATCAGCTTGTCACGCTTGCCCTGGGCGACCTGCAGCACGATCGGCAGCAGGTGGGTTTCGGGGCCGTGATCCTCACCGATGGATCCGTCCGGCTTGGCACCGGCGACGTTGAAGTAGCGCAGGGCCACGAACTTGATGCCGTAGGCCTGATCGCACCAACGCATGATCTTCTCCATCATGAGCTTGCTCTCGCCGTACGGGTTGATCGGCTTCTGCGGGTCATCCTCACGAATCGGCATCTTCTCCGGAATGCCATAGGTGGCGGCGGTGGAGGAGAACACGATCTTCTTGACGCCGAACTCCTTCATCACCTCAAGCAGCTTGACCATGCCCGCGGTGTTGTTGTCGAAGTACTTCAGCGGTTCCTTCATGGATTCCGCAACCAGCGAGAACGCGGCGAAGTGGATCACGGCGTCGATGTCCGGGTTCTCACGGAACACGCCGCGCATGAAGTCCTGATCCGCCAGATCGCCCTGGTAGAACTTCGCGGCCGGGTTCACTGCGGCGCGGTGGCCGGTCACCAGGCTGTCCACGACGACGACCTTCTCCTTGCCGGCTGCGACCAGTCGGTCAACCATGTGGGAGCCGATGTAACCGGCTCCACCGAGGACCATAACAGTCATTGTTTACTTCTCCTTTGTTCCGAGGGTTTGAACAAACTTCATGAACGCGGCCTTGCCTTCAGGGGTGCGCTTGTACACACCCGCGTCTTCCAGCACGCGGCTGAAGACCTTGCCCACGGCATCCTGGACGATGCCGGTGACGGTGTCTTCCGTCGCTTCGGGATGAGACCGCTTGATTTCTTCCGCCCATACACGATGGTACTCGGCAATGTCGTTGTCGCGGCCGAGCACGAACTTTTCGACCTCGGCAAGCTCCTTCTGCAGGCGCGGCGGAAGGATGGCCAGACCCATGACCTCGATCAGGCCGATGTTCTCCTTCTTGATGTGCTGCACATCCGGGTGCGGGTGGTAGATGCCGTCGGGGAACTCCTCGGAGGTCTGATTGTCGCGCAGCACCAGGTCGAGCTCGTATTCGTCGCCCTTCCTGCGCGCGATCGGCGTGATGGTGTGGTGCGGTTCGCCGTTGGATTCGGCGAGCACCTGCGCATCGGGGTCGGAGTATGAACGCCATGCGTCGAGGATCTTGGAGGCCAGCTCGACCATCTCGTCGCGGTTCTTGCCTGCCAGTCGGATCACGGACATCGGCCACTTGACGATGCCGGCCTTCACGCCCTCGAAGCCGTCGAAGGTGAATTCCGTCTCGACAGGCGCCTTCTCCATGGCGAAGGTGTGGCGGCCGCCCTGGTAATGCTCATGGGCGAGGATGGATCCGCCGACGATCGGCAGATCGGCGTTGGAGCCGGCGAAGTAGCCGGGGAACTGTTCGACGATGCCGAGCAGGCGGTGGAAGGTCTCCTTGCTGATCTTCATCGGCTCATGCTTGCCGTAGAAGAAGATGCAATGCTCGTTGAAGTAGGCGTACGGGGAGTACTGGAAGCCCCAGCCTTCGCCGTCCATGTCGAAACGCACCACGCGGTGGTTCGCACGCGCCGGGTGGTTGATGCGGCCCTGGTAGCCTTCGTTCTCGATGCACAGCTGGCACTTGGGGTAGCTGGAGGTCTTCGCGTTCTTGGCGGCGGCAATGGCCTTCGGGTCTTTTTCCGGCTTGGACAGATTGATGGTGATTTCGATGTCGCCGTATTCGGTGGGCACCGGGAAGTAGATGTTCTTGGCGATGGCCTTGGTCTTGACGTAATCGTTGCGCTTGCTCATCGCATAGAAGTCGGCGATGGCCTTGGCCGGGTCCTGCTCGTAGGTGCTCCAGAAGGTGCGGTTCACCACGCTTGGGGCCGGGGTGATGAAGTCCATCAGCTGGGCGCCGATGGTGTCCTTCTCCGCCGCGGTGTCGCCGACCTTGCCGTTGCGTGCGGCCAGATTGGCAAGCTCTTCCTTCAGATCGACGATGTCGTTGGCATCGGCGGTGGCTGGCGCGTCGGCACCGTCCTCGCCGACGATCGCCATAACGCGATTCGTGAGATATACGCGATCGACTTCCTCGTAATCGCTGTTGGCGATCACCTGGCTGACGAATTCGTCCACCAACCCTTGTGCCATGTCAGGCCTTCCTTACCTCGTATCCAATGGTTCATAGTCATATATCGCCCGTCGCGATGCCGCCCACGCACGGCGGGCGGTTGGAATCGTGCGCGGCACACGGCGGGCGGGGCCGCGCACGATTATCCTAGGCTCCTTCGGGAGCCGATGGCTGCATCAGTTGTTGCGGGACAGCACGCGGGAGCCGCCTGCGATCTCGGCGATGTAGAAGGCCGGAGCGTAGCCGACGACTTCCTCGTACTTGGTGCCGACGGCCTTGGTGAACGCGTTGACCTTGTCTTTGTTCACGATGGCGATGGCGCAGCCGCCGAAGCCGGCGCCGGTCATACGGGCGCCGATCACACCGTCCTGCTCCCAGGCGGTGTGCACCAGGGTGTCCAGCTCAAGACCGGTGACTTCGTAGTCCTGTTCCAGCGAGACGTGGGAGGCGTTCATCAAACGGCCGAAACGGTCGAGATCGCCGGCTTCCAGCGCCTTGCGGGCCTTCAGCGTACGCTGGTTCTCCGAAACGGCGTGACGGGCGCGGCGAATGCGGTTGCCGTCCTTGATGAGGTAGGCGTACTCGTCGAAGCTTGCCTCGTCCAGCTCGCCCAGCGTCTTGATGTCGAGCTTGGCGTTGAGCTCCTCAACGGCCTTCTCGCATTCGGCGCGACGCTCGTTGTACTTGGAGTCGGCCAGTTCGCGGCGCTTGTTGGTGTTCATGATGACGATGACGTTGTCGCCCAGGTCCAGCGGCACCAGGTCGTAGACCAGCGTGTTGGTGTCCAGGTAGATCGCCTTGTTCTCGGCGCCCATGCCGATGGCGAACTGATCCATGATGCCGGAGTTGACGCCGATGAACTCGTTCTCGGTGCGCTTGCCGATCTTGACCAGGTCGACGCGTTCCAGCTTCAGATCGAACAGTTCCTGCGCGATGATGCCGATGAGCAGTTCCAGCGATGCGGAGGAGCTCAGACCGGAGCCGTTCGGGATGTTGCCGTAGACGAACACGTCCATGCCGCTGGTGATGGCGTGGCCTTCTTCGCCGAGGAACTTCAGCACGCCCTTGGCGTAGTTGGTCCAGTTGTCTTCCTTCTTGTAGACCAGCTCGTCGAGACGGGATTCGACGATGCCGACCTCTTCGAAGTTGGCGGAATAGAAGCGCAGCTTGTTGTCATCGCGCTTGCGGGCCGCGCCGTAGGTGCCCAGGGTGATCGCGGCGGGGAACACGTGACCGCCGTTGTAGTCGGTGTGCTCGCCGATCAGATTGATGCGGCCTGGGGAGAAGAATGTGGCATCGGGCTGTGCGCCAAAGACGTCCTGGAATTTAACGTTCAGTTCGGCAGTGTCCATGAGAAACTCCTTCGTTTTTTAGCTGCTGTTGCCAACAATTTTACCTAGTTTTACGCTTTCTCAAAATTTTTTACTTAACAAGGATATTTGGCCATATTTCAGGCTTTTGTCCCGTTTTAATATTCATAGCCAACTTAACTACACAATTTCTTTACAAAATATTTTAGTAAATAATCCCTATGCTGGATATGAACGTCTTGTACCGTTCCGTCAGGAGAGACCGTTGAGAAAGCATACCGCGCACCGATGGGGGAAGAGGAAAATTCGGCACGCGGATCTGTGGTTGTGTGGGACGGCCTCTTTGACGTCCTACTCCTGTAGTGTAGCGGCTATACCTGAGAACCTGTATGTTTACTAAAATTCTGTGCCATAATGGAACAGCCTCCTCGCTCTACGGCCTACGGCACAGAAGGAGATCACGATGACGGATACCAAGCGGAAGGGCAAAGCCCCCACCATCAAAGACATCGCCACCATCGTCGGAGTCTCCATCGCCACCGTATCCCGTGTACTCAATGAAGACGCGACCATGTCGGTCAACGAGAACACCCGCAAGAAGATCTTCGCCACCGCCGAACAGCTCGGCTACAAAAAGCACCACAAAGCCGGAGGGAAAGCCAAGAAGCAACGCCGCGTCGTTGTCGTCCAGTGGTACACCGAACGCCAGGAGCTGCAGGATCTCTACTACTATTCCATCCGCATCGGCATCGAACGTCGGCTCGAAGAGCTCGGCTACGCCATCACACGCGTGTTCAACGATTCGTCCCACGCCGATTTCGAAGACGCCGACGGCATCATCGCCGTCGGTAAGTTCAGCTCCGAACAGGTGCACACACTCGGCAAGCTGAACAAGCACATCGTGTTCGTCGACAGCGACACCCTGAACGCGGGGCACACCTGCATCATGCCCGACTTCATCAATTCCGTCACCAGCGTGGTCGACCACTTCCTACGCCATAAGCAAACCAATATCGGCATGATCGCCGGCGAGGAGTACACGGCCGACAAATCCTCCAAACTTGCCGACCGACGCTACTACACGTTCCGCAACTATCTGACCGAATGGAAGCTGTACAACCCGGCGAATATGTACGTCGGCAACTTCACCACCAGCGACGGCTACCGGCTGATGAAACAGGCCATCAAGGACCATCCGCGCGACCTGCCGCAGGCGTTCTTCATCGCCAACGATTCACTGGCCATCGGCGCGCTGCGGGCGCTGCAGGAAGCCGGCATCAAGGTGCCCGAGCGGGTAAGCCTCATCTCGTTCAACGACACCGCCATCGCCAAGCAGGTATTCCCGCAGCTCAGCGCCGTCACGGTGTACACCGAGCAGATGGGCAGCGCCGCCGCGGAAATCCTCGACAAGGAGCTTAATAACAGGGGCATCTCCCCCGTTCCGTTCATGCTGAAATTCGCCACCAAACTCACCCTGCGCGGCACCAGCATCAACTAACGCTCCGACCCTCCACGCGCAAAGCAGCACACCCGTCCATACGATTACAGAAATTCTCAGGAATCTCCCAGACTTCACCGAGCCTCGTACCAGCATTGGGCGAGATAACCTCCAACAAATCCAGCCTACTGTCTTAAGTTGGAACTAACCGTTGTATAAGCCTTGAGAGAACTGGAGAAATCATCACATGTTCGTTCTCACCAACGCCTGGCATGCCCTCGGCAGGCACCGGGCGTATTCCATCCTGACCATCATACTGGCGCTGATCATGTCGTTCGGCGCCATCACCTCCTCCGCGGTACTGGCCAAGCAGACCGCCGCCCACGGCACCGAATACCAGGCACAGAAGCCTACCGCCGTAATCAGGCCGGGCGCAAAGCTGCAGTCCCAAATGAAAGGCGACGACGCCAAAGCCACAACCGAACACTATCTAACCTTCACCGACTACTCCCCCATCGCCGTAGCGGCACAGAACAAGTCGCTCTCGTTCACCTACTCCTTCGCCGAAACCGTGCCGGTACGCCAAAGCGACTCGTTGAAGGCCATCGCCGGAACCGCCGACGAATCCGCCGACAACACCGGCGGCGAACTGCTGCTACGCAGCTTCTACGACGCCAAAGCCCTGAAAAACAACGATCTCGGCGAAATCACCCTAGTCAAGGGCAAGAAGCTCAAGTACACCGACACCAAATTCACCGGCGCACTGATTTCGAAAGCCCTGGCCGACAAGAACAAGCTGACGGTCGGCTCCACATTCACCGTGGCGAACCCGACCGACGCCTCGAAGAAATACACCTATACCGTGCAGGGCATCTACAAGTATGCAAACCCCGCCACCGCCAAGTCGTACACGCTGGCCAAGCAGAATCCCGACAACGTGATCTACACGGCATACGCCACCGCATACACCAATGGCCTCGACCCGGAAAAGTCCCCGAAGGGCACCTGGGCCATGCCGGACCTCGACATCACCTTCCTGCTCAGCAGCCCGGCCGACTACCAGACCTTCGCCAAACTGGCCAAGAAGTCCATGCCCAAGGGCTATGAGCTTTCCTCGCCGTCTTTGGACGCCTACAACAAGAAACTCGAACCGCTCGATAGCACCGCATCGTGGATGCGCATCGCCCAGATCGTGCTGCTGGCTGTCGGTGGTGTGCTGCTGGTGATCATCACCATCATGCGCACCTGGATCGTTCGCCGCGACGAAATCGGCATGGGCCTGATCACCGGTGTCACCAAACCGCGTCTCGCCTGGCAGTTCATTGTGGAAACCCTGATGCTGACCGTGGTGCCCATCGCGCTTGGCCTGCTTATCGGCGGATTCGCCGCGCAGCCGATCGGCAAGGCATTGTGCGGATTCGCCACACCAATGAGCACGGCGATCGTATCGTCGGCCATCCGCAACTCGCTGGGCGGCATCGCGATTCTCGCCGTCGTGGCACTGTTCGGCCCGGTGGTCTTCCGCACCGCCAATCTCTTCAAGCCGGCAGGCCCGGCAACGGAGGCGAAGGCATGAGCAACGATATCGATAAGGACGAAACCATGAGCAACGACCTCAACGACCAGCACACCGGCGACCAGCATGCCGACGGCGATATCGAGTCCCTTGAGTTCAGCGTCGAATACGACGACGCCGGCAGCTTCAACGAGGCACCCGCACAACCCGCCGCAGGCACGGCGCAAGACGATGCGGACAAGGCTGCCAAGCCTGCCGTCGACACCGACGCCAACGCCACGGCGACCTCCGCCAACGCCAGCCACGTCGACCAGACCATGCGGCTGGCAAAAGGCAAGAACGCAAGCAAGACCAATGCCGCAACCGAACGCGCCTACGCCACCACGAACCATCGTCTTGACAGGCAGGTGCGCGACCGCGTGCTGCTCAAGTCGTACCCCACGTTCTCGCTGAACCATGTCACCACAACCGCACGCAAAACAGGCCGTCATGTGCTTGACGACCTGTCGATGGCCTTCTATGCGGGCACGCTGTATGCGGTCAAGGTGCTTAGCGATGAGGACGATTCCGAGCAGCGCACCACGCTGATGGCCGTTATGGGCGCGTTCATGGCCCCTACATCCGGCGAAGTGATGTCGAAAAGCTCGAATTTCACCGAATTGGAACTCGGCGAACTGCGCGGGCACCGTCTCGGACTGGTGCCACAGCGGTATGCGGTGCGCGGCGACCTCGATGCCGAAGGCAACCTGCTGTACGCCATGAACGGCTCGGGCCGCGGCTTCCTCAAGCCCAAGCCGGTGATCGCCCGTGAAATGCTGCAAAGCGTTGGATACACCGAAGCGACCAGCGGCAAGAAGGTGAGCGAACTGTCCCCGCTCGACCAACGCCGCGTGGCCATCGCACGCGCGCTATGCTGCGACGCGGAAACCGTGATTCTCGATGAGCCGACCAAGGGGCTGAGCGAGTCCGATGCCGCCGAACTGCTGGAACTGCTGCGGCGCATCGCCCGCAGCCGCGACCCCAAGCGCGTGGTCATCATCGTCACCAGCGACGATGCCGTGGCCAGTGCGGCCCAGAAGGTCTACGACCTGACCGACTGAGGCCCGATCCGAACCGGCGCAACATCGTAGAACACCAATAACGGCGTGGGCGGAAATCATATCCGTCCACGCCGTTATTGGTTGTTATTGGTTGTATCGCCGGGCTGCAGCGGCTGCGGTAATCAACGCTTGAGCACCATGCCGTATTCGGCGGCCATCGGCTCCACATCCACCACACCGTACTGATCCAGCAGATCCAGCCAGCGTTGCTTGTTCTCCTCGCCGAACCGTTCGGCACGCACGGTGTATGCATCGGCGGTGAGGAACTTGGGCGGCAGCGACTTGCTGTTGTACTTGTCGGCCACCATCACCAGCTCCTGCTCGAGATTCACAGGCACATAATCCGCAGGCGGCAGCGGCAGACCCTGACGCACCACGTCATCCTTGGTCAGGCCGACACCGGTGTGGTTGCGCGCGAATTGCGCAATCTCTTCCGCCACACCCTGCTCCAGCAGGTACTCGTAGCCCAGAATGCCATGTTTGATGTATTCGGGCCCATTGAACTGCAATGGTTCGCCGTCCGTACCGTCGTGCTTGAGCACACAATAGGTGCCGATATCATGCAGCAGACCGCCGATGACCACCAGATGCTCGTCGATGAGCCGGGGCGGCACCTTGCCTCCGATCACATTGTCGGAAGGCGGCACCACATGCTGCGCCTCGGTGTTCGCATCCGATGCCGCCGCCCCGCCACGTCCGGCCAGTTCCGCGGCATCCTGCGGCAACGTGCAACGCCGGGTGAACAACGCGTTCTGTCTGCGAGCGAGCGCACGTGCGATCCGAGCCACGATGACGCAGTGGCGGTGGATCAGATCATAGGCTGCGTCGCTGGGGGCGATGCGATGATGCAGTTCGTCGACTTGTTCGAGAGTTGGGATATAGCCAGTCATACGCACCATCTTAGGTCGTTGACGGTAGCCTGCCGTGGATTTGCGCTTTTAGACCGCACGGCTTTCAGATGCCGCGAATCCGCCATTGTCCGGTGCGATTGGACGCCACGATCATCTGATCGTTGCCGAGTTCCTTCCAACCGTCCGCTTCGAACTGATCGAAGCCGGATGATGCCACCACGATGCCGGCAGCATTGTTCTGATCGTCGGTAAGCGGGCGGTAGCGCATCACACGGTAGTCCAGGGCTTTCTCCCCCACACCGTATTCCTCGTAGATCTCGATGATGCGCGACGATGTGCGTTCACGCCCGGCCGCGTTCAATGCGATGAACGTGTCCTGCGACTGGATCATGCAGTTGTAGCTCGATTTCGGGTAGGTCTGACGCAGCTGGCGCACGGTCTGGGCCACGGCCTCGTCCAGTTCATAGCCGGAGGCGATGTATTCGAGGATGATCGAGAAGAAGATCGCGGAATCGGAACGCCCGCCGGTGCCGAGGAACGTGCTGCGGTTCACCGGGTACTGCTTGTTGTCTACGATGTTGCGGCCGTGCGAGTCGGAGATGTCGCCATTGTGGATGAAGCTCAGGCCATTGCTGAAGAACGGCTGCTGGTTTTCCAGAATCAGCGGAATGCCCGAGGATGCGAGTCTCAGATGGTAGAGCGCCCCGCGTGCGCCTTCTCGAACGAGCTCGTGGAACAAGGGGTCGTGCTTCGCCGCCACAGTGGATTTGTAGAGTTTGGTGCCGGTTTCCGGCGATGGTGCGCCGCCGTCCATCGTGCCCGGCGTCTCGGGCGGATCGTATAGCGAGGCGCAGCCCCAGCCGTCGTTATGAATGCGGCTTAATTCACGGAATTCCTCGACGGTGGGGATGCCCAGGATATCGTTGAGGCTTAGATTGACACCTGCCGTTGCGTATCCCAGTAATCTGCACATAGTAGGGCACTGTACCGCGCGTGCATTTCGACGCGCGGTCAGCGCTATAACCGTTGCCTATACCTCACCCGCTTAAGGCCTGCTCATTCCGCAGTGCGCTTGAGCTTCGGCGGCCTGTTCGTGGGCACGAACAGCGGCTGCACTTCGATGAGCGGATTGTAAGGTGCCAGGCCGAACCATTTCACCGCGGAACCGGCCATATGCCTGATCGCGTATTTGACGGACAGTGACAATGCTCCCCTTCTCGACACCTTGGATTCAGGCATGAGGGCCTTGTGGACCAGCACATATTTGATGGTGCCGATGCCCGGATCGGCGTCGACCTTCGGGTAGATGGATTTCTGCTGCGGCAGTTCGCCGGTGCGCTCCAGATCATGCATGATCTGATGCAGGTATGCGGGAATCGACTGCGACACTTTGAATCCCAGCCGCATTTTGATGCGGAACAGGTAGTCGGTGCCGAAGCTTTCCACACTGTATTCACGCGTGAACGGCTGGTCGGTGGTTTCCACACTCAACGCCCACCAGGCGCGTGCGCGCTTGGGGTGATCGGCGAAGATGGAGAAGAAGATATCGGTATCAAGGCGCTTCATCTCGCTATCGGAGGTGAGGTAGACGATGTTGTCGGCGAAGAACGGGATGTGGTTGTCGCCGTGCAGCTTGTCGAGCGTGGGCAGGAAGTCCTTCGGCCTCATGTGGCGGCGTTGCGCGCGTTCGATCTTGGTGCCGTCGTTCCACGTGACCATGACGAACAGGATCGCCAGAGTCAGCAGCATGGTGAACCAGCCGCCGTGCAGGAACTTCGCCATCGACGCCACGAAGAACATGGTCTGTATCGCGAGGAACACCACCAGGAATACCATCGACCAGACCTTGCTCACCTTATGCCAGATGTAAACGGCCAACAGCACGGTCGTAGTGATCATGGTGACCGTCAATGCCAGGCCGTATGCGGCGGAGATGTGTTCGGAGTCGCGGAACAACGCCAGTACCGCCAATGTCGATACGCATAGCACGATGTTGACGACGGGGATATACAGCTGACCGCGCGTACGCGCCGGATAACGGACCTGCAGATGGGGCATCCAGTCAAGTCGAGTCGCTTCGGACACCATGGTGAACGCGCCGGTGATCAGAGCCTGCGAGGCGATCACGCCAGCCGTGACGGAAAGCACGACCGCGATGCAGCGCACGGACGGCGTCATCATCTCGAAAAAGGGGTTCAAGCCGTGCAGATGGTCGTAGGCTTCGTCATCCCAATGGTTGAGCATCCACGCGCCCTGGCCGAAATAGCACAGCACGAGCGCGACCTTGATGAACGGCCAGGTGAAGTAGATGTTGCCACGGCCCACATGCCCCATATCGGAGTACAGGGCTTCGGCACCGGTGGTGGAAAGGAACACGGTGCCCATCACGGCGATGCCGGCGGCATTGTGCGGACTGAAGAGGAATCTCACGCCATACACGGGGTTCAGCGCCGCGAACACGCTCCAATCCTGGCTCAGGTTTACCAAGCCGACCACGGCGAGGAACGTGAACCACACCATCACCACGGAACCGAATACTTTGCCGATGCTTTCGGTGCCGTGCGATTGCACGCAGAACAATCCGACGATGATCACCACGGTGATCATGAGCGTCAGTTCCTTGTTCTGCGTGAACAGGCTCTCCAAGGCGGGCAAGGTTTCCAAACCTTCGACAGCGGAACTGATGGACACGGCCGGTGTGAGCACCGAATCGGCCAGGAACGCCGCACCGCCCAGCATGGCCGGGAACACGAGCCACCTACCATACTTGCGAATCAGGGAGTACAGGGCGAAAATGCCACCCTCGCCGTGATTATCGATGCGCATGGCGATGAACACGTATTTGACGGTGGTGATCAAGGTAATGGACCAGAACACCAGTGACAGCACGCCAAGCACCGCTTCGCGGTTGGCGTTGACCAGACCTCCCTGCCCATTCAGGAAGGTCTGCATGGTGTACAGCGGTGATGTGCCGATATCGCCGTAGACCACGCCGAGCGCCACGATGGCCATGCCCAGGCTGATCTTGTTCGGCCCTGATTGCAGTCGAACCCACCAGCGCCCAACCGGACCGCGTTCATGCGCACTGGCAAGTTTTTCGGCCTCGCGGCTTTCCGCCTCGGCCTGTTTGACAAGCTCCGCGCGTTCCTCTTTTGTCAGCGAACTATGTGACACCTTGGGAACGTTGGTAAATCGGTCGGCTCTGAGCAGCGCCTCGCCATCCGCGCCGTCAGTGTGACCGCCCTGTTTTCGTTTCCGCACGTTCCGCTCGTTCGTATCCTTCATCATGATCCTCCCTTGGGTTCTCAAGCCCCGTTCTCTGATATCGCAGAGACATGGTAGTTCACCCTTGGTATACCCACAACTCGGTAATCATTCGATGTCGTAGACTTTCCGCGTGGTTTCGCGGGTTCCACGGGCCACTTCAGCTATCGACATACCGAGCGTGTCGGCCATGGCTTGGAGGGTATAGGGAATCATGTATGGCGCATTCGTGCGGCCACGGTACGGCATGGGCGTCAGGTACGGAGCGTCGGTTTCGACCATGGCGTGGTCAAGGCCTACGATGCGCAACGATTCGCGGATACCGTCGTTGCCCTTGTAGCTACAGGTGCCGGAGAAGCTGAAATACCAGCCGTGTTCACGGGCGATTTCGGCCATTTCCGCGTCGCCGGAATAGCTGTGGAATACGGTACGTTCAGGGGCGCCGTCGGCGAGCAGGGTTTCGATGACCTCCTTATGGGAGTCACGGTCGTGAATCTGCATGGGCAGGTTCAGCTCCTTGGCGAGCGCGATATGCGCGCGGAACGCTTCGCGCTGCAGTTCCTTGGCGTCGTCCCCGGTGCGGAACAGGTCCATGCCGGTTTCGCCGATGGCCACCACCTGCTTGGGGTAGGTGACGACGAGCCGATGCACTTCGGCAAGCGCATCCTCGAAGCTGGTGTCATGCCACGGTTGGTACTTCACCGGCAATCCGTCCGGCCCCGGTACGGCGCGATGGCCATGGTGCACGGCCTCATTGGGGTGGATGGCGAGCGCCGCATACACGTGTTCGTGCTCGCATGCCATGTCGACGGCGGTCATGAGGTTCGGCAGTTCGCACCCGCAGTCGATCACTCCGGTAACCCCTACTGCCGAGGCCTGTGCCAATAGCTCGTCCACGCTGTACACGGGGACTTCCGGCTGGCCTTTTTCCACCGCCTCATGACTCATGGCACGGGAGAACGGCACTACCGATGCCACGTGGGTATGATTGTCGATCACCTGGGCGTTGGCCGGCAATGGTTCCGGCGCGGGAGCCCAGCTGCGATCGCGATGCTTCTTTTTGCTCATACGCGCCATAGTGTCGCGTCCCCGTGACGAACCTGCGTATTGCATTGTTCGAGTTTTGCCCGCCGAATACGAACATCCCGCACGCATCGCCATCTTCCTTGTTGCCGTAGGAATAGGCTTGCATGCGGGATGTTCGTAGCCGTTGCGGCGCTGGTTACCGTTCGGCCCGCACCTCTGCGGGAGCGTCTTCGGTCTGCTTCTTCTTGCCGAACTTGGCTTTGAGCAGTCCGATGATGGTGGGTACCAGCGACACGACCAGAATCAGTATGATGATGAGTTCGAAATGCTGCTGCACTGCGGGAATGCCGCCGAAGAAGTAGCCCATGAGGGTGAACAGGGACGACCAGCACAGGCCTCCCAGTATGGAGAACGGTGTGAATCGGCTCCAACGCATGCCGGAAATGCCGGAAATGAATGGCATGAATGTGCGGATGAAGGGGAAGAATCGACCGAGGAACACTGCCAGCGGCCCCCACTTCTCGATCATCTTTTCGGTTTTTTCGATACGTTCCGGCGTCATGGCCTTGACTTTGCCGGATTCGAGAATACGCCGTCCGAAGAAGTGGCCGATCCAATAGTTGCATTGGTCGCCGATGATCGGAGCGCACCATACTACGGGCAGCAATGCCATCAACGGCAGTGCCGCTTTGCCGGTCGCGCTGTCGGGGGCGGCGAACACGCCGGCTGCGAACAGCAGCGAGTCTCCCGGCAGGAACGGGAAGAACACCACACCCGTTTCCACGAAAACGATGATGAAGATGAAGCCCAGCGTGGGGGCCACGCCCATGGCGATCCAGCTGGCTATGGCCGCGCGCGGATCCTTCAGCAATTCCACAAAGAAGTTAATAATATTCATGCGTTTCCCAATTATTCCTTCGTCCGATACCCGGATCGGCCGGCAATGACGGTTTCCGGCAAACCGTCAACAACCCTATCAGCAGACCGTACCGCGATTCCTTGCCCGTATCGCTACCTGTCCAAATCTGCACATTCCCGCAAGCACTCCTATAAGCCGCCGCGCATACGAATATTCCCCGGCGAATCGTCTTGATTTCCGGGGAATGTGCCGTTTGGCCTTGACTGCCGGCATTGCCGGCGCTACTGTGCGAGCCGTTGACGGACGAAACCATCCAATGCGGCCACGTCGATTCCGTCGTATCCGTTGATGGAGGCGAACTGCGGGCCGGAGGACGTGTCGGTGCGAATGGTGCAGGTCTGCGCGATAGTCGTGGCGCCGGAGGCCGCGCCCGCCTCCAGACCGACGAAGGTGTCTTCCAACACCACGCATTTGCCCATATCCTCAGGGGCGATGCCGAGCTTCTTCGCGGCGAGCAGGTATGGGGCGGGGTCGGGCTTATGGGCACAGTCGTCGTCTCCGCATACGTAGTCGAGGAACAATCCGCCAGCCTGTTCCATGATGTTTTCGGCCATGGGCCTTGGCGATGTGGTTACCAGCATCACGGGGATTCCCGCGTCGCGCAGGGATTGTAGCGTTTCGCGCACACCGTCGATCCATGGCAGACGTTCCTGTTCGGCGTTGAACACGTAGGCTTTAAGCTGCACGTCGATTTCTTCGATGCTTAGTGTGCACCCGTGCTCGATCATATGTTCGGCGACTTCGGGAACGGGTTTGCCGGAGCATTCCCAACCGAGATCCTCATCCCAATAGCCGCCGTGTTGCGTAGCAAGTTCGATCTCGCCGTCATGCCACAGGGGTTCGGAATCGATGGTGGTGCCGTCAAGATCACAGAATACGGCTTTCAACAGCATGTTTTCTCCTTGCTGAGGAGTGGAAGTACGCCACCAGTACACCAAATCAACTCGACAGCATCATGCGTATCCGTTACGCGCCGCGCCATGGTAGGAATCAGCGGTATCCCCAAAGAATCACCGACTTGGAATCGGTGCGCGCATTAGGATCGTAGCCGCTTGCGCCGGATGGCAGTTCACGTACTGTGGCGTGGATGTCGCGCCGCCAACGGCGTGCACTGTTGGATCGTTGCATTTCGACGATGTCGCCGTCGCGCCCGGCTGTGAATACGCTGCCGTCGTTTTCCGCGCGCATGCGTTTGATCTGACGGCGCAGCTGCCGGGTTTCCTCCTGCAATTCGAGGATGCGCGTGATGCCCGAAAGATTGATGCCCTCATCCTGGCTGAGTTTTTGCGCCTGAACCAGGCGGTCGACGTCGCGCAGGCTGTAGCGCCTCGCGCCGCCCGCGGTCCGCTGCGGCACCACCAGGCCTACGCGATCGTATTGGCGTAGGGTCTGGGGGTGAATGTTGGCGATTTCGGCAACCTGGCCGACGGTGAAGATCGGCATCGCAATGTCGAATCCGGCGTTATCCGCTCCATCAAGATCGGCTCGCCCCAACACGAGCGCCGTCGCGCACAGCGCGTACAGCTGGCGCATCTGTCGTGCTGTTTTCGCCATCATTCACCTCCCTGGCGTTATAAGGCATCGTTGTGTCGTTTCCTTGGGTGTTCAGGCCGCTGCCCGCGGGCACCGAGCGGGAAACCGATCAGCGCTGCAGGTATGCGCCCGCTGCCTCATCGAATTTCTTAGCCGCGTGCTTGGCGCTCATGCTGGGCTTTGCCGGCACGTGGATCTCCACGCGACCGATCAAGTCGCCTGTCTGGTTTCCCGAATGCACGCCGTGGCCTGCCACTTTGACTTCGGCGCCGCTGGATGAACCGGCCGGAATCTTGAACGACACCGTGTTGCCGTCGATATCAGTGGTTTCGACCTTGCCTCCGGCAACGGCTTCGCCCACGGTAACGGGCAGGTTCATCACCAGATCATGGCCGCGCATGCTGAAACGCGGATCCTCGGCCACGCTGATCTGCAGATACATGTCGCCGGGAGCGCCGCCGTTACGGCCGGGCTTGCCTTTGCCGCTCAGCCGGATCTTCTGTCCGTCTTTGACGCCGGCCGGGATATGCGTCTTGAATTTCCTGCCGTCCGCGGACAAGGACACGGTCACGCCCTTCACCGCCTGGCGGAATGTCAAGGTGATCTTCGAATTGCGATCCTCGCCGCGTTCGGGCTGTGCCGGCTCCTCATAGCCTGCGCCGTAGTCACCGCCGTAGGGCGCACCGGATTGCGCGCCGGCGCCACCGCCGAACATCGAGAAGATGTCGTTGAGGTTCGGCTGCCCGCCGCCCGAAGTCTGGAAGCGTACACGGGAGCCGCCAGGTGCGCCGCCGCCGAACATGGAACCGAAGATATCGGAGAATCCGCTGGCGTCGAATCCACCTGCGCCGGAGCCTCCTGCGAAGCGGGCGCCACCCATGCCGAACTGGCGAATCGCGTCATACTTCTGGCGTTCGTCCTTATTGCTCAGCACGTCGTAGGCTTCGGAGATGTCCTTGAATTTCTCTTCGGCCTCCTTGGTCTTATTGACGTCGGGGTGGTACTTGCGCGCCAGCTTGCGGTAGGCTTTTTTGATTTCGTCGGTGGTGGCGTCTTTGGAGACACCGAGGACCTTGTAGAAATCCTTGTTCAACCATTCATTCTCAGCCATCACTGCCTCCTTTCAAGAGGTTTTCATGAGTTGTTTCATGAAGCCTTTCGTAAAGTCTTCATACTGGTACAGCAAGGCCTCCCGAACCGCAGACGCTGATCGGCAGTCAGCGCCGGCGAGCCGGGAAGCCTTGAGGGGAAAACGGTCAGGCCTGCGGGGAGGCGACCACGACACGGGCCGCGCGAATCACACGGTCGCCGATGCGGTACCCGGCTTCCACCACGGTGTCGACGGTCTCTTTCTCGGCATTCGGATCCGGCTTATGCAGGATCGCGTCATGCTTGGTCGGGTCGAAGTCCTCGCCTTTTTCGCCGAACTTCTCGACGCCGAACTTCTCGAATGCCTTGTCGATCTTCGCGGCCACGGCTTTGAAGGAGTCGTCCATCTCGCTGTGTTCGCGAATGCGGTCGATGTCGTCAAGCGCGGGGAGCAGGGCCGTCAGCACATCGATGATGCCGTGTTGACGGAAGCGATCCTGTTCCTTCTTGGCGCGATTGCGGTAGTTGATGAACTCCGCACGTTCGCGCTGCAACGCTTCGAGGTAATCAGCCGCTTCCTTCTTCGCCTTGCCCAGCGGTGTCAGCGTGTCCTCGTCGGCATCCTGCTGGTCGCCGTTGCCGGCATCGGCGGGGCCCTCCTCGGGCTTCGGGGCGGCAGGCTGATCTGCAGGCTGGCTGTCGGCCGGCTTGGCGGCGTCGGCGGCAGGAGCGCCCTGCCCGGCCAGTTCGTCTGCATCGGGCAGGTCGTTCAGGTAGTCGTCCTTGTTGAACTCAGACATGATTACTTGTTGTCCTTGTCATCGTCGTCCACGACTTCGGCATCAACCACATCATCGTCGGCGGCACCAGCAGCGCCCGCACCCGCGGTACCGGCACCGGCAGCTGCGCCTTCGGCGCCCTGCTGGGCGTACAGCGCCTGTCCGATCTTCTGGGCGGAGGTCATCAGCTCGCTCTGCGCGGTCTTCACGGCCTCGGTATCCTCACCCTTCAGGGCTTCCTTCAGGGCGTTGACCTTCTCGGTGACTTCCTTGGCCACGTCGTCGGAGAGCTTGTCCTTGTTATCGTTGACGAGCTTCTCGGTCTGGTAGGCGAAGGCCTCGGCCTGGTTGCGGGTCTCGGCGTCCTCCTTGCGCTTCTTGTCCTCGGCCTCGTGGGCTTCGGCTTCCTTGACCATGCGATCGATTTCGTCCTTCGGCAGGCCGGAACCACCGGTGATGGTCATGGACTGCTCCTTGCCGG
>ERZ506425.150-NODE-150-length-36971-cov-11.4736_pt1 | contig 36971 bp, 32 predicted proteins | sample MGYA00513667_ERZ506425 | MGnify/ENA metagenome assembly ERZ506425
GTGTAAGGGGCTTTTGGACAGCCCTTTGAGAATAAGGCTATCCTGATTTCAGGAGGAAACTTAAACAGCAACCTTCTCAAGAATCTCCTGCTTCTATAAGCGGGAGAGGTTCAATTGCTTAATTTGTGGTAAAATATTGCAAAAATTAAGCCGTTTAGGGTATAATGGGATATTGAATAGACTAATAAGGGGGTTCGTAAATGCGAAGTATGACTGGTTTTGGCAGCGGTTCCGGCAACGACGGGAAACTGGCTGTCACTCTTGAAATGCGCGCTGTGAACCAACGTTTTTTGGAATTGAATATCCGCATGCCTCATGCTTATCTGGCCCTGGAAGACCGGTTGCGCAATGGCATCAAGGCCATCCTCAAGCGGGGCAAAGTCGACGTCTTCGTCACCGTTCAGGACCTGGACCCGGCGGCACCGGATGTCCGCGTCGACCACGCTGCCTTAGGCGCCGTCAAGACGGCCTTGCAGGACGTGAACGACCGTTTCTTTGAAGGCAAGGCCGTGACCCTCGGCGATGTGACGTCCCTGACCAAGGACTGGTTCGTCCAGACGCCGCCGGCCATCGATGCCGATGCCAGCTGGCCGCCTTTTGAAGCCGCCCTGCAGGGTGCCTTGGACAGCATGGTCGCCATGCGCGAACGGGAAGGGGCCAATATCAGCCGGGATCTCCTCAGCCGGGCCGATAAGATGGCAGCCCTCGTCGAATCCATTGCCAGCCGCAAGGAAATCATCGTCCAGGCCTATGAAGAACGGCTGGAAAAGAAAATCCTGGCCCTCATGGATAAGGTCCAGGCCGCCGTTCCCGATGAAGACCGGCTCTTGCAGGAAGTGGCCATCTATTCGGATAAAGTCGATTTCACCGAAGAAGTCGTTCGCTTCCGCAGCCACTTGAACCAGCTGCACGCCATGCTGCAAAGTCCCGGCGAAGTAGGGCGCAAGCTCGATTTCCTCATCCAGGAAATGAACCGCGAGACCAACACCATCGGCTCCAAGGCCGGCGACCTGGCCGTGACCGAAGCGGTCCTGCAGCTCAAGAATGAAATCGAAAAGATACGCGAACAGGTGCAGAATATCGAATGATGAATTTCAACTTATTAAATATCGGCTTCGGCAATGTCGTCATGGGCGACAAAGTCGTGGCCATCATCAGTCCTGAGTCGGCGCCTATCAAGCGCCTCGTCCAGGATGCCCGTGATGGGAATACCCTCATCGATGCGACTTTTGGCCGCAAGACCCGGTCGGTCCTGGTCATGGACAACGGCTGGATCATCTTGTCGGCCTTGCAGCCCGAGACGATTTCTCACCGCATCGTTCCCGCCGGCAGCGATTCCTTCTGGGAAGATGCCGCTGACGACGGGGAAACAGAAAAGGAGTAGTAATGCTATGAATGATTCCGGATTGCTCATCGTCGTGTCCGGCCCGTCCGGAGCCGGCAAGGGGACTATCTGTTCTGCTCTGCGGGAACAGTTCCCCAATATCCAGTATTCCATTTCTATGACGACCCGTGACCCCCGGCCCGGGGAAGTAGACGGCGTCAATTATTATTTTGCCGATAACGCGCGGTTCGAACAGCTCCTGGCAGAAGATGCCTTCCTGGAACACGCCAAGGTCTACGACCATTACTACGGCACGCCCAAGAAGTATGTCTACCAGATGTTGGAAGAAGGCAAGCATGTCATGCTGGAAATCGACATCCAGGGAGCCATGCAGGTCAAAGAACGGTATCCCCAGGGCGTCTTCATCTACATCGTACCACCCAGCCGGGCTGTGTTGGAAAAACGCCTCCGCGGCCGCCAGACCGATTCGGACGACGTCATCGCCGGCCGCCTGGCCAAGGCCCGGGAAGAACTGGATTGGATCGACCGCTATGATTATGTCATCGTCAACGACGATTTGGATAAGGCCGTCGACGAAGCGGCTTCTATCTTGAAAGCCGAACAGTGTAAAGTGACGCGCAATGCCCATCGCATCGCCCATACGAAAGAATTGTACAAATAATAGGAGAGATGAACTATGTTAATTAAACCGACTCTTGAATCCCTGATGACTAAAGTGGACAGCAAATATACGCTGGTTACGCTGGCTGCCAAACGGGCCCGCCAGCTTACCGATGGCGACGAACCCCTCGTCGACGTCGATACGACGAAAGTAGTTTCCATTGCCATGGAAGAAATCGACCAGGGCAAGATCACGTATGAAGCACCGCGTGACGGCATTAAATAACACGGAGGTGTTTTCCATGAGCTTGGAAAAGAAAAAGATTGTCTTAGGAATCACTGGCGGCATTGCGGCCTTCAAGGCAGCTTCTATTGCCAGTCAGCTCCGCAAGCGGGGGGCCGAAGTCAAATGCATCATGACCGACCATGCGACGAAACTGATTACGCCCTTGACGATGCGGGAAATTTCCGGCAATCCCGTTGCCGTATCCATGTTCGACGATGTGCCTGAATTCAACGTAGAACACATCGCCCTGGCCCGCTGGGCCGACGTCTTCGTCATCGCACCGGCGACGGCCGACATCATTGGCAAGATCGCCAACGGCATTGCCGACGACATGCTGTCGACGACGGTCATGGCTACGACGGCACCGGTCCTCATCGCACCGGCTATGAATACCAACATGTATCTCAACCCCATTACTCAGGACAATATGGCCAAGCTGAAGAAATTCGGCTATCATTTCATCGCTCCCGACAGCGGTCATCTGGCCTGCGGCATCGACGGCGTCGGCCGCCTGCCCGAACCGGATACCATCGTCGACTACATCGAGCTCCTGGCCTGCCGCAATGACCTCCTGAAAGGGAAAAAGGTCATCGTCACGGCTGGCGGCACGCGGGAACCTATCGACCCGGTCCGCTTCATCGGCAATCATTCCAGCGGCCGCATGGGCTTTGCCATCGCCAAGGCTGCCGTCATGGCCGGTGCTGAAGTCACCCTCGTCGCCGGGACGACGGATAACCTCAAGACACCTGTAGGCCTGGCCCGCCGCATTGATGTCGGCAGTACGCGTGACATGAAAGCTGCCGTCGATTCCTATTATGACGACTGCGACCTGGTCATCAAAGCCGCAGCTGTCGCCGATTACCGTTCGGCCCATCCGGCGGAAAACAAGATCAAGAAAAACGACGATACCCTGACCATCGAAATGGCCAAGAACCCGGATATCCTCTATGGCCTGGGCCAGCGCAAGACCCATCAGACCCTGGTCGGCTTTGCTGCCGAAACGACGAATGTCATCGAATACGGCACGAAGAAGCTCAAGAAGAAGAACCTCGACATGCTCGTCGCCAACGACGTCAGTGCCGAAGGAGCCGGCTTCAAAGGGACGACCAACATCGCCACCCTGCTTTTCCCGGACGGCTCTATGGAAAAATTAGAAAAAATGGATAAAGACGAACTCGCTGCCATCATCGTAGCCCGCGCGGCTGCCATTATGGCGAAAAAGAATAGTTGATAGCAGGGAGTTTGCAGAAAAAGGACTGTCGCATGTGCGACAGTCCTTTTTAGCAGTCAGCAGCTAGCTGTTAGCAGTTAGCAAATGAATTTAACTTTAAAAGTATCTTTACAAACTATGGGCCGATCACAAAAAAATACACGGCCCGTGGCCTTGTGCGTAGGGGACGCCTGGAAGGCGTCCCGCTGTGATATTCGATCATAGCCCATTCGGGCTTAATAGTATGTTTTTTTAATCACGAACCACGAGCCACTAACCACTAACCCGCCCTACGATGGCTTTGGCGAAGCCGTTGAGGTTGGTCGGGCCGACGGAGAGGATGGGGCAGTTATTTTCTTTGGCTTCCGTAATGGCCCAGCGGACGAGGGGCGTCTTGCCGTCTTCCAGGTTGACGACTAAGAGGGACGCTTCTTTCAGCATCCGGTCATCGCCCGGCTGGCCGCTGATGAGGAGGACGGCACCGAAACGGCGCTGGATGCGGCGCTGCCAGTCGGGATCGCCGCCGGCCAGGGCTATCTGACGGCCCGTGAGGAAGCGGTCCAGCTGGCGCGTATAATCGCGCTGGGTCATGAAGGAGGGCAGGTCCAGGCCGCGGTCTTCCGGGTCCCGGACGGAACGCGACGCTTCCTGGGGCGTCACTTTCCGCGGCGCCTGGCCTTTGGTCATATCCGGCCGCACCTGGCGCTTGTTGAGTTCCTTGCGCAGGGCCAGGAGTTCGGCAATCTGGCTGGATGCCGTTTCCTTTATCTTTTCGATATACTGTTCCTGCTTGCGGATACGGTCTTCATACTGTTTGCGGTCCTGTTCGCGGCCCGTCCTTTCCGCATCGAGTTCCTGGCGCAGCCGTTCCAGTTCAGAAAGGACGGCCGTGCGGTTCTTGGCTTCCAGGCGCAGGCGCAGGAGTTCTTCCCGGTCGGCGTCCATCTGGGCTTTTTCTTCCCGCAGCTGCTGAAGTTCTTCTTTTTCTTTGCCCATCATCATGGCCGGCGTTTCCTGGCCGCCAGTGACGGCTTCGTCGGACCAGGGCTGGTCGCAGATGACCATGAGATAGATGCCCAGGGCATGGGCTGCCGCGTGCTTGGCCATCTGCACGTCTTCAAAGACGTCGGTCAAGCCGAGAATCTGACTGTCCGTCTGGAGCATGAGCAGGTCGATGATGCCCATATAGGAAAAAGATTCCATAGTCTGCGCCATATCGTAGCGTTCGAGGTGGATCGTGCCGGCGTAGATTTCTTCCGGGTTCTGTTTGGACGTATAATACGTATTGATGAGCAGCCGGTCGGCCGTCCGTTCGTAGATGCGCAGTACCAAGGCGTCTTCCTGGTCTGTGCCGGTGTGGCGGCTGAAGGTCAGCCGTTCCTGGGAAAGAAGGGTCGTCACCAGGCTCGGGGTCTTGTACCATTTGCCGAATACTTCTACCCGCTTGGCCAGCCGCAGGTCGCCGGGCTTGCTGCAGGTTGCATAATCAAAATAAGGGTCGTTGAAGAATATATCTCTAGGCCGCAATTTGGTCATATCTAATCATCCTTTCTATCTTCTCCATTATAACCCTGCCTATAGGGCAACGTCTAGTAGACAATGTTTTTTAGGCATAAAAAACACTTGCAAAATAGGCGGACTTGAATTATAATGGATGAGCAAACCAAATAAAGAACCATCAAGAGACGACGGAGGGACTGGCCCTGTGATGTCGCAGCAACCTTCAGCTATGAAAGGTGCTAATTCCAGCAGTGATATACTGGCAGATGGGGATTAGAAGCCCCTCTCATGAAGTCATGGATGAGGGGAATTTTTTTTTAAGGAGGATCACTCATGGCAAAAAATCGTGAATTCTTTACATCCGAATCCGTCACCGAAGGCCATCCCGATAAAATGGCTGACCAGATTTCGGACAGCATTTTGGATGCCATTCTCGCAAAAGATAAAAACGCTCGCGTTGCTTGCGAAACCCTGGTAACGACTGGTATGGTACATGTCGTCGGTGAAATTTCTACGACGTGCTACGTCGATATCCCGCACATCGTCCGCGAAACGATTCGTGACATCGGCTATACCCGCGCTAAATATGGTTTTGACTGCGACACTTGCGGCGTCCTCGTTTCCCTGGACGAACAGTCCCCGGACATCGCTATGGGCGTCGACGATGCCTTGGAAAAGAAAGAAGGCAATACGGATAAGTTCGATACTATCGGCGCTGGCGACCAGGGCATGATGTTCGGCTATGCTACCAACGAAACGGACGACTACATGCCGCTGCCGATTTCCCTGGCACACCGCCTGGCACGCCGCCTGGCCAAAGTCCGCAAAGACGGCACACTGCCGTATCTCCGTCCCGATGGCAAGACCCAGGTCACTGTCGAATATGAAGACGGCAAACCGGTCCGCATCGATACGATCGTCATTTCGGCACAGCACAGCCCCGAAGTCGGCCGCGAACAGATCGAAAGCGACCTCCTCGAATTCGTCATCAAACCGGAACTGCCGGAAGGCTTGTTCGACGACAAGACGAAACTCTTCATCAATCCGACTGGCCGTTTCGTCATCGGCGGTCCTCAGGGCGATTCGGGCCTCACAGGCCGTAAGATCATCGTCGATACCTATGGCGGCATGGCTCGTCATGGCGGCGGTGCCTTCTCCGGCAAGGACCCCACAAAAGTCGACCGCTCGGCCGCTTATGCAGCCCGTTACGTCGCCAAGAACGTCGTCGCTGCCGGCCTGGCCGATAAATGCGAAATCCAGCTGGCTTATGCCATCGGCGTAGCCCGCCCGGTTTCCATCCACGTCGAAACCTTCGGTACGGGCAAAGTCCCGAACGAAAAGATCGTCGAACTCATCGAAAAGAACTTCGACCTTCGTCCGGCTGGCATCATCGCCATGCTCGACTTGCAGCGCCCGATTTACAAACAGACCGCTGCCTATGGCCACTTCGGCCGCAACGACCTCGACCTGCCTTGGGAAAAGACAGACAAAGCCGAAACGCTCCGCAAAGAAGCCGGCTTATAAGAGGCGGTTCGATAAACTGAACATCCAGAAAAGAGGCTGTCCCATTAAGACAGCCTCTTTTTGGGTATTGAGTTTGCAGTTTGTAGTTTTTTAGTGCGACAGCCCCATACAAAGGAGGTGTCCTTTTGATTGCTGAAATCATCATCAATACGACGGCGAAACGGCTGCAGCAGACTTTTTCCTATACCGTTCCCGATGGTCTGGCCGTCCGCGTCGGCAGCCGCGTCCTCGTGCCCTTTGGTCATCGCCGGGAAGAGGGCATCGTCGTCGCCCTCCATGAACAGCTGGACGAACCGGCCGATTTCACACTGAAGCCCGTCGAAGGCCTGCTTTCGACGCAGACCGGCTTCCAGGAAGAAATGATCCGCACGGCCATCTGGATCCGCGACTACTATGTCTGCAACCTTTCCGAAGCCCTGCGCCTGTTCATGATCGACAAGAAGGGCCTGGTCCGCCAGGAAATCTTGTCCGTCGGCCCGGCTGCGCCTGTGAGTCCTGAAGGGCGGCAGCTCCAGGCCTATGTCGCCGACAAGGGGAGCCGTGAAAAGGGCAGCCTTGTCCGCCGCTTCGGCAGGGACCTCGTCGAAACGGCCCTGGCCCGCCAGGTCCTGACCAGCCGGACTTATTACAAGAACCAGATTGCCGACAAGATGGAAGACTGGCTTTCCTTCGTCCACGATGATGACGAAGACATCCTCCACGGCCGGCGGCGCCAGCAGGAACTGCTCCAGGCCTTGAAAGAGAAGGGGGAAGGGGCCGTTTCCTATTGGCAGGGCCAGGGCTACAGCCGCGACCTCATGCGCCGTCTCTGTGCGACAGGCCTGGCCCGCTGGAGCCAGCGGCCGGCCAGGACGACGAATATCCTGCCGACCCTTTCTGGCGATGCTCCCTTTACGCTGACACCGGAACAACGCCAGGCAGTTAAAGTTATCGGAAGCGATGAACAAGGAAAAACCTACGTCCTCCACGGCATCACCGGCAGTGGCAAGACCGAAGTCTACATGCAGCTGGCCAGCCAGGTCCTGAAAGAAGGCCGGCAGGTCGTCGTTTTAGTGCCGGAGATCGCCCTGACCGGGCAAATCGTCCGCCGTTTCCTGCGCCGCTTCGGCGACGATGTCGTCGTCATGCACAGCCAGCTTTCCCAGGGTGAGAAGCGTAACAACTGGCTGCGTATGCAGAACGGGACGAGTCATATCTGTATCGGTGCCCGGTCGGCTGTCTTTACGGCGGCCCAGTCCATCGGCCTGTTCATCGTCGACGAAGCTCATGACAGTTCGTATAAGCAGGACGAAGCGCCGCGCTATCATGCCGTCGCCGTGGCCCGCCAGCGGGCGGCGTACTACGGCTGCCCCGTAATTCTTGGCAGTGCCACGCCGGCGCTGGGCGACTACTATAAGGCCCTGCAGGGCGATTATGTCCTGGTCGAGCTGACAGAGCGCGTCGGCCAGCGGCCCCTGCCTTCGGTCCAGGTCGTCGACATGCGCGATGAATTGGCCCGCGGGAATTACCGCGTCGTTTCCGATTGCTTATTGAATCTCCTGGAAGAGACACTGGCAGCCCGGCAGCAGGCCATCATCCTTCTCAACCGCCGCGGCTTCTCGACATTCGTTATGTGCCGCAAGTGCGGCTACGTCGTCAAATGCGATACGTGCGACGTGGCCATGGTCTACCATCGTCAGGCCGCCCACCTGCGCTGCCATTACTGCGATGCCGAAAAGCCCGTGCCGACGGTCTGTCCGTCATGTGGCAGCAAATACATCAAATTCTTTGGCAGCGGCACGGAAAAAGTGGAACAGCAGCTCCACGAACTCCTGCCGTCGGCGCGCATCATCCGCCTCGACCAGGATACGACCAGCCGCAAGCACAGCGGCGACCGTATCATCGAAGCTTTCCGCCGTCATGAATATGACATCCTCCTGGGGACTCAGATGGTCGCCAAAGGCCACGATTTCCCCGGCGTCAGCGCCGTCGGCATCTTATCGGCCGACAGCCTGCTCAATATCCCGGCCTACTGGGCTGGGGAACGGACCTTCCAGCTCCTGACCCAGGCGGCTGGCAGGGCTGGCCGCGGTGATATCCCGGGGCGCGTCGTCATGCAGACCTACGCGCCGGACCATTACGTCATCCAGTGCGCTGCCCGCCAGGATTACCGGGCCTTTTATGACCAGGAAATCCAGTTCCGGAAAGAATTGGGCTATCCGCCTTTCCAGGAAATGGCCAAGATCTTAGTCCAGGATGAATCAGAAGAACAAGTCTGGCGCAAGGCCAACGACGTCGCAGCGGCCCTGAACAGCTGGAACGGGGACCACGGCGATGAAGTCGCCGTCATCGGTCCTTACGAAGACGTCATCAAGAAGATACGCAATAAATACCGCCTGGTCCTGTCCCTGACCGGAAAAGACCTGACAGCCATCAAAAAAGCCATGCAGCGCATCCCGGCCTGCTGGCAGACCGGCGTCCTCATCGATGTCGATCCCGTATAATCGCGGGGAATCGCACCTGCCTGTTCAGCCCGTCCGGGATGTGAGTACATTCCCACATCCCGGACGGGCGCCCCACGTGGCGACCCTTACAGTGCAAAATAAAAAATGAAAGAAGCATTCTGAGAAACTTCATGGCCATGGCGCCCTTCAGGATACGTCCGGAACCGCTCTCAGTGTTACTTCTTCCATTGCTGACGATGTAACATAACCTTATAAATGTTGTCAATTACGGCAGGAGAGAAATGGGCTATTTCAAGCAATTCTGATGAATCTATAGCATTTCTGGCGATTTCATACTATAATAGAAAAAAATAAGCATTTTTACTATTACAATGAGGTGAAAGTTACATGGCAGTACTTACTATTATTAAAGCCGGGGATCCCGTCCTGAAAGCGACGGCGAAACCCGTTACGAAAGTGAATAAACATATAAAGAAATTGCTCGACGACATGGCAGAAACGATGTATGCTGCTGAAGGCGTAGGCTTAGCTGCGCCGCAGGTCAATGAATCGCTGCAGCTCATCGTCCTCGACGACGGCAACGGCCTCATCGAGCTCATCAATCCGGAAATCCTGGAAAAATCGGACGAAACCAATGTCGATACCGAAGGCTGCCTGAGCATCCCCGGATATTACGGCAAAGTGGAACGGGCTTCCAAAATCAAGGTCCGTTCGCTGACACGTCACGGCAAGACCGTCATCTATGAACCGGAAGGCTTCTTGGCCCGTATTTTCCAGCATGAAATCGACCATCTCTATGGCCATCTGTTCATCGAAAAGGCGACGGATTTACAGAAAGTAGGGGACTAATGGATAAGTTACGTATCGTATTCATGGGGACGCCGGACTTTTCCGTCCCGTCCCTGGAAAAATTGGCCCAGGCCGGCTATGATATCGCTGCCGTCTACAGCCAGCCCGATAAACAGCGGGGACGCGGCAAGAAGGTGACTTTCTCGCCGGTCAAGGAAAAGGCCCTGGAACTGGGCATCCCCGTCTTCCAGCCTGATTCCATGCGCAGTGACGACGTCATCGAACAGCTCCGCAGCCTGGCGCCGGACGTCATCATCGTCATCGCTTACGGTAAGATTTTGCCGAAAGCTGTCCTGGACATCCCGAAATACGGCTGCCTCAACGTCCACGGCTCGCTGCTGCCGAAGTATCGCGGCGCCGCCCCCATCCAGTACGCCATCAAAGACGGCGAAGCCGAAAGCGGCGTGACCATCATGCTTCTCGACGAAGGCATGGATACGGGGAAGATGCTGAAAAAAGCGGCTATTCCCCTGGATGCCAAGGAAACGACGGGGACCCTCTTCGATAAATTGTCCATCCTCGGGGCCCAGACCCTGCTCGACGTCCTGACCGACCTGGATGGCTATGAAAGCCGCGCCGTCGCCCAGGATGAAAGCCAGGCGACGTATACGGCAAAGATTACCAAGGAAGAAGCCCACATCGACTGGTCCCAGGATGCGGCCGTATTGGAACGGCTCATCCGGACGCTGGATCCCCATCCGGGTGCCTATACCATCTGCCACGATGGCAAGCGCCTGAAGATATGGGCAGCCGACGTCGTCGAAGGGACACAGGCTGCGCCGGGGACCGTGTTATCGGTGACTAAGAAACAATTCACCGTCCAGACCGGGAAAGGGGCTTTGCGCATCTGTGAAGTCCAGCCCGAAAGCCGCAAACGCATGGCTGCTGCCCAATATCTGCAAAGCGCAGCCTTGACGGCTGGTGAATTATTATAAATGACTCAGTGCAGAGAAGCGGGACAACTGCCGCAACGAAGACGGTTGCCCTGCTTTTGTGCTGTTCGCTACTGCTTTAAAAGCACAGGGAGGAATCCATGAACGTTCGTGAAATTGCCTTTCAGAGCCTGCTGACTATCTGCCGCGATGAAGGCTATAGCAATATCGTCGTCTCCAAGGCGATACAGACCCATCAATTTGCCGACAGGGACCGGCGCTTCTATACGGAGCTGGTTTACGGCACCTTGCGCTGCCTGAATTATCTGGATTGGATCATATCACAGATCAGTACGCGCAAACTGCAAAAACTCGACCCTGTCTGCCTGGCCATCATCCGCCTGGGCTTATATCAGATTTTCGGCATGACCAAAGTCCCCAAATCAGCGGCCTGCAATGAAGCCGTCAAGATGGCGACGAAATTCGGCAACCGGGGCATGGCCAAGTTCGTCAATGCCATGCTGCGCAACAGTATCCGCCGCCGCAGCCAGTTCGTCATCCCCGATAAGGGCGAAAACATCGTAGCCCACCTGGCCCTGACCTATCATCAGCAGGAATGGCTCGTCCGCCGCTGGATCGAAGCCTATGGCCCGGACGATACGGAACGGCTCTGCCAATATTTCGATACGATCCCGCCGCTGTGCCTGCGCGTCAATACGGCCCAGACCAGCCGCGAAGAGCTGCTGGCCGATTTGGAAAAACAAGGCCTGCCGGCCCGCCCGGCTGCCATTTCACCAGACGGCATCTACCTCGACGGCAATCCCGGCATCCATGAACTGACATGCCTGCGCGATGGCCGGGCCATCATCCAGGACGAACCGTCCCAGCTGGTAGCCCATATCGTCGATCCTCAGCCGCACGAAGTCATCTTCGACGTCTGCGCCGCTCCCGGCGGCAAGACGACGCACCTGGCCACACTGGGCGGCCCGTCCTGTGTCGTCTACGGCGGCGATATCCATGAGCATAAACTGCGGCTCATCGAATATAATGCCCAGAAACTGGGCCTCAAGAATGTGCGGACCCTGCTCCAGAACGGCTGCACCATCGGCCAGAAGTACGCCGGCAAAGCCGACCGGGTCCTGGTCGATGCCCCTTGTTCGGGCCTCGGCGTCCTGCGCCATAAGATCGACCTGCGCTGGCGCAAGAATCCCAGCGACCTGCGCACCCTGCCGGCCCTGCAGCGGCGCATCCTGGACAGTGCATCCCAATGCGTCCGTCCTGGCGGCATCCTGGTCTACAGTACCTGCACCATGAATGATGATGAAAACAGCCGCATCGTGGCTGCCTTTTTGAAGAATCATCCGGAATTCCACGTAGAAAACGCGACGCAGTGGCTTCCCGTTCCCGGCCATGAAGGGCCTTTCATCCAGCTCCTGCCACAGCGCGACGGCCTGGATGGTTTCTTCATTGCCCGCATGAAAAAGGAGGGCTGACATGAGTAATGTATTTGATATGACCAAAAAGGAACTCCAGGCGTTCCTCGTCGCCCAGGGGATGAAAAAGTTCCGGGCCGACCAGATTTTTCATTATATTTATAAGCAAAATATCTTTTCCTGGAATGATATGGTCCTACTGCCCAAGAAAGACCGGGAACAGCTGAAGGAAGTGCTGCCAATCTATTTCCCGGAAGTCGTGTCCCGCCTGGACGCCCCGGACGGACAGACAGTGAAGCTCTTATTGCAGCTGGCTGACGGTGAGACCGTAGAAACGGTCCTCATGAAGCACGACTATGGCAATTCCATCTGTGTATCGTCCCAGGTCGGCTGTGCCGTCAACTGCGCCTTCTGTGCGTCCGCCAAGAATGGCTTCGTCCGCAACCTGTCGGCTGGCGAAATGGTCGCCCAGCTCCTGGCTTTCCGCAAATACGTCACGCCGGACCTCCATTCTATCGTCATCATGGGGACAGGGGAACCGCTCCTCAACTACGATAACGTCATCCGCTTCATGAAGCTCATCCACGAAAAGGATACGCTCTATCTGGGCTATCGCAACATGGCCTTGTCGACGTCGGGCATCGTCCCCAAGATGTACGACCTGGCCAAAGAGGGCATGCCCATCACCCTGGCCGTATCCCTCCACGCGCCGAACGATGCCTTGCGGCGTCGCATCATGCCGATTGCCGAGAAATATCCCCTCGACGAAGTCCTGAAGGCGGCCCGCCACTATTTCGATGTCACTGGCCGGAAGGTCACCTTTGAATACATCCTCATCAAGGGCCTGACTTGTACCAACGCCTGCGCTAAGGAACTGGCCCGTCTCCTGGGTGGTCAGAACATCCTGGTCAATGCCATTCCCATCAACGACAACTACGACGTCGGCCTCTACCGGCCCGATGAAAAGACGATGAATGAATTCGTCACGTATTTGCAGCGCCACGGCGTTTCCGTCACTCTGCGGCGGGAAATGGGCAGCCAGATACAGGCCGCCTGCGGCCAGCTGCGCATAAAACGCGAAAAAATTTGACAGGTGACGGCGAATATGATATGAATTAATGTGTACCTATAACGAAACACCGTGAGAGGACGTGAGAATTTGGGCACATACGGTGAATCCAAAATCGGCCTGGTTCGGAAAGTGAATGAAGATTCCTTTTATATCAGCCACGAGAAAAACGTACTGGCCGTAGCCGACGGTATGGGCGGCTATGTAGGCGGTGAAATCGCCAGCAAGACGGCCGTAGAAGCGATAGCTTATTATTTCAAGAACTTTAGTTATGCAGCACCGGTACAGCTGGAGAAAGCCATTCAATATGCGAATTCCAGCATCCTCAGCAAGACCTTGATCGACCCTTCGCTCAAGGGCATGGGGACGACCGTGTCCATGGTGACCCTGGCTCGTCATATGGCCTTCTGGGGCCACGTCGGTGACAGCCGCATCTACTTATACCGCGACGGGGAATTCAAACAGATTTCCGTCGACCATACGATCGTCCAGGTCCTGCTCGAAAAGGGCAAGATAACTGAAGAAGAAGCGATGGATCATCCCCAGCGCCATGTGCTGACCAGAGCCGTCGGCGTCGATGAGAACTTGGTCGTCGACAGCGGAGCCTTTGAAGTACAGCCGAAAGATCGCATCCTGATTTGTTCCGACGGCTTGACATCATTCATCCAGAAACAGGAACTCTACGATGCTATCGGCGATTACCGCCGGACAGAACGGGAAATCATCAATGATCTCTTTGCCCGCGTCTATGAAAACGGGGCGAAAGATAATATCACGGCAATTTTAACAACCATATAATCGGGAACGACTATGAAAGTGGTGGAATAGCTAAAAATGATTGGTCATATCTTAGATAACAGATACAAGATATTGGAAAAAGTAGGCACAGGCGGCATGGCCAGCGTGTACAAAGCACAGGATATCCTCCTGGACCGGATCGTCGCCGTAAAAATACTTCATTCAAAATACGGCAACGACCACGATTTTGTCGTCCGCTTCCGCCAGGAAGCCCAGGCGGCTGCCAAATTGTCACACCCCAATATTGTCAATATATACGACGTCGGCTACGATGAAAATGTCCATTACATCGTCATGGAATTCGTGCGCGGCGAAACGTTAAAAGAATACATCGAAAAACACGGCCACCTGCCGATCAACACGTCGATACAGATTGCCTTCGATATCGGCGAAGCCCTGGAAAATGCTCATGCCAACGGCATTGTCCACTGCGACATCAAGCCTCATAATATCCTGGTCACCGAGACAGGACGCATCAAAGTCGCCGATTTCGGCATCGCCCGGGCTGTGAATTCCGTCGAAAACAGCGACCGTACCGTCCTCGGCTCAGTCCATTATTTTTCACCGGAACAGGCCAGTGGCGGCCATATCGACGAACGGACGGATATTTATTCCCTAGGCGTCGTCATGTATGAAATGATGACTGGCGTCGTCCCTTTCCAGGGCGATACGGCCATCAGTATCGCCTTGAAGCACGTCCAGGACGATATTCCCTTGCCGACGAAGTACAACCGCCGTATCCCGCGGCTCGTCGAACAGGTCATCTTGAAGGCCATGGCCAAGAACCCGGACGACCGCTTCCAGTCCATCGGCGAGATGATGTCGGAACTGCGCCTGTCCCAGGGTTTCATCAATACCAACGGCGCTCGGCCGATCATCAGCAAGGGTCCGTATAACTTCGGCACGCAGAAATTACAGCCTATCAAGGAAAAGGACCTGCCCGAAGAAGAACCGAAAGAAAAGAAGAAGAACCCCTTCACGCGGTTCATGGATTCTATCAGCAATCATTCGCAGAAAACTATCATCATCGGTATGCTCGGCGTCTTCCTCGTCGCCTTTGTCTGGGCCTTCTTTTCCTTTGGGAATTTTTGGAGTACCGAAGACATTACCGTACCGGATGTGACGGGTAAACAGGTCGAAATCGCCAAGAAGATACTGAAAGATAAGAAACTCGACGTTTCCGTCAAGGAAGTGGAAAGCGACGAAGTGCCAGTCGGCGAAGTCATTTCCCAGACACCGTCTGGCGGAGCCGTCGTCAAGGCCAACCGGACCATTTACCTGACCGTCAGCAAGGGGAATAAAGGTGAAGAAGTCCTCATACCGGACCTGCGGAGCCTGACCCTCGATGAGGCCGAAAAGAAACTGAAGGAAATCGGCCTGTCTGTGGGCAAGGTGCGCTACAAAGAGAGCGCTCAGTATGCCGACGGGACCATCATCGACCAGGACCCGGAATCGCCGAAGAAAGTCGAAAAGGGGACGAAAGTCGACCTCGTCGTCTGCCGTAAGAGCGAAGCCGAAAAAGAAGCAGAAGCGGCCAAGAATGAAGCCCCTAATACGAGCGGCATGAGCCTCGATGCGGCCGTGAAGGCCCTGGAAAGCGCCGGCTATTCCGTCGGCAGCGTGTCCAACCTCGATTCGTCGAAGGACAGCTCTCAGGCCGTCGTCACGGGCCAGACGTCGGAAGACGGCAAGGTCGTCAACTTGTCCGTCGAATATCCGTCGTCCCAGAGCAGCCAGAGCTCGCCGTCGAGCAGCTCCAGCGGCTCCGATGGCAGTGCCAATAACCAGGAACCGGCCGGGACGCCTCATTACGGGACGGTCAATATCAGCGTACCGTCTGGCGCTTCCAGCCAGCATGTCCAGATCGTCGTATCCGACGACAATGGCTCGCGCGTCGTCTATGACCGCAGCCAGGCCGGCGGCGACAACATCTCTAAGAGCGTCAGCGGCACGGGCAAGACGAGAGTCAAAGTATACATCAACAATTCGTTAGTACAGGACCAGTATATCTAAGGGGAGGAACATGACAAAAGGACACGTCATCAAGAACTATAACGGCTATTATTACGTCGATGTCGGCCGGGAAGGGCTCATCGAGTGCCGACGCCGCGGCAAATTGCTGAAAGCGAAGATCCTCGTCGGCGACGAGCTGGAAATCACCGAGCTGGGCCAGGACAAGGGCGTCATCGAAGCCCTGCTGCCCCGGCGCAACCAGATACGCCGGCCGGCCGTGGCCAATATCGACCAGCTCCTGGTCATCATGGCGGCCAAGTCGCCGGATCCGAACCAGTTCCTCGTCGATAAGATGCTCATGACCTGTGAATACGGCGGCATCCATCCGACGCTGTGCTTCAATAAGTGCGACCTGGACCGGGAGACGGCCGAATCCTACAAGGCCTTTTATGAACGCTGCGGCTATGACGTCTATCTCGTGTCGGCCAAGACCGGCGAAGGCCTCGATACCCTGCGTAATCTGCTGCCCCACCGCATGACGGCCTTTTCCGGCCCGTCGGGCGTCGGCAAGTCGAGCCTGCTGTCCCAGATCCTGGGCCGGGAAGACTTGTCCGTCGGCGCCGTCAGCGAAAAGATCAAGCGCGGCCGCCATACGACACGCCATTCGGAAATCATGCGCCTCGACAGCGATACGTATGTCGTCGATACGCCGGGATTCAGCTCTCTCGACTTCGAGCACCTCGACCCGAAGGAAGTCCTGCGCCTCTTCCCGGACATGCTGCCCTACAGCGGCGGCTGCAAGTTCTCGTCGTGTCTCCATCTGTCCGAACCGGAATGTACGGTCAAACAGGCCGTCGCTGACGGCCATATCCAGAAAGAACGGTATGACACATACTGTAAGATACTCACTTCCATTGCAGAAAGGAAACGATAGTCATGGTAACCATTTGCCCATCTATATTATCGGCGGACTTCTCCCGCCTGGCTGAAGACATTCAGGACGTCGAACGGAAGGGGGCAGATTGTATCCATCTCGACTTGATGGACGGCCATTTCGTGCCGAACCTGACCTTTGGCGTCCCCGTCGTCAAGGCCCTGCGCAGCTGCACCAAGCTGCCCTTCGATGCCCATCTCATGGTAGAACATCCGGAAACCTACATCGATGGCCTGGCTGCTGCCGGCGTCCAGTACGTCACGGTCCATCAGGAAGCCTGCACCCATCTCGACCGGGTCCTGCAGCAGATCCACGAAGCCGGCATGAAAGGCGGCGTCGCCCTCAACCCGGCGACCCCCGTATCGACTTTGTCCTGCCTGGCCGGGCAGCTGGACATGATCCTCATCATGAGCGTCAACCCCGGCTTCGGCGGCCAGAAGTTCATTCCCTATGCCGTCGATAAAATCCGCCAGGCCAAGGCGCTCCTGGAACAGGCCGGCAATACGACGGCTGTCATCGAAGTGGATGGCGGCGTCAATGCCAAGACCGTCCAGGCCGTCAAAGACGCCGGTGCGACCTTCCTCGTCGCCGGTAGTGCCGTCTTCGGAGCTGACGACCGGGCCGCTGCCATCGCGTCCTTACGATAAGGACTTGTATTTCTTCTTTTCATGTGCTAAAATCATACATGTAGTTCAAATGAATAAGGATAGTCTTTGAGGCAAGGTGAGAAAGCGGCGCTTTCAATTCCTGACCGGCGGTGACAGTCCGCTAACCCGCAAGGGTTGAACCGATGCAATTTCGGTACCGACAGTACAGTCTGGATGGGAAAAGACGACAGATTGTGTTTTTGTTGCGCTCAAAAGGCTATGGGAATCTTACGTCCATAGCCTTTTTTTATACTTCTCAAGAATCTCCCGCTTCTATAAGCGGGAGAGGTTCAACTTGCAAATCTGAATAGAAGGGAAGGAATACATTGGAACCGGCAGAGTATATGAAAAAAGCCCTGGACCTGGCTAAAACGGCCCTGGGCTATACGACACCTAATCCCGCCGTCGGCTGCGTCATCGTCAAGGATGGCGAAATCGTCGGTACCGGGTATCATCGTAAAGCCGGCACGCCTCATGCTGAAGTCTGGGCATTGCGGGAAGCTGGCGAACGGGCGAAGGGGGCTACGGTCTATGTGACCCTGGAACCTTGTGCCCATTATGGTCGGACGCCGCCGTGTGCCCGGACCCTCGTCGAAAAGGGCGTCGGCAAAGTCGTCATGGCCATGCTCGACCCCAACCCCTTAGTGGCTGGCAAAGGCGCGGCCATCCTGCGCAAAGCCGGCATCGCCGTCGAAGTCGGCCTCATGTCGAAGGAAGCGGCTCAGCTCAACGAAGTCTTCATCAAGAACATGATGGTCCAGAAACCGTTCATCGCCATCAAACTGGCCCAGAGCCTCGATGGCCGCACAGCTTCACGGACGGGGAAATCCCAGTGGATCACCAACGAATGGGCCCGCAGCTACGGTCACTATCTGCGCTCCATCTATGACGGCATCTTAGTCGGCATCAACACGGTCCTGACGGACAATCCCCTCTTGACCAGCCGCATCGAACGGCCCGGCCAGGATGCACCGCATCAGCCCGTGCGCATCGTACTGGATACGAAAGGGCGGACGCCTTTGAATTCGCTCGTCGTCACCGATAAGACGACGCAGACCATCATCGTCACGACGTCCCTGTGCCCGGTAGAGAAGATGAAAGCCCTGAAAGAGGCTGGCGTCCGCGTCATCCTGGCACCGCTCCAGGACGGCAAGACCATCTACCTGCCCGACGCCTTGCAGCTCCTGCACGACGAAGGGCTGACCAGCATCCTCGTCGAAGGCGGCAGTACCGTCCAGGGCAGCTTCTTCGATGCCCGCCTGGTCGATAAGATCTATGCCTTCATGGGGGACAAGGTCATCGGTGGGACCGGGGCCCTGCCGTCTGTCGGCGGCTGCGGCGTCGATGAACTCGATGAATGCCTGCCGCTGGTCTACGATTCGGCAGAACTCCATGACAATAATGTATTGATTACGGCATATAATGCCAACAGGGAGGGCGCCTATGTTCACTGGCATCATTGAGGAACTGGGGACGATTGCCCATATGGACCGCCGCCCCGATTCCATCCGCCTGACCATTCAGGCACACAAAGTATTAGAAGGCACGCAGCTCGGCGACAGCATCGCCGTCAACGGCGTCTGCCTGACCGTCACGGATATGACGGACTCGACCTTTTCGGCCGACGTCATGCATGAAACCATGCGCCGCTCGTCGTTCAGCACCATCAAGAGCGGTTCCCAGGTCAACCTTGAACGGGCCATGCAGGTCGGCGGCCGCCTGGGCGGTCATATCGTCAGCGGCCATATCGACGGTATCGGCCACGTCGCCCGCATTGCCACCGATGGCATTGCCCGGGTCATCACCATTTCCATCCCCAAGGACATGGAGCCGTTCATCGTTGAAAAAGGCTCTATCACCATCGACGGCATCAGCCTGACTGTCGTATCCGTCGGCAGCAGCCAATTTTCCGTTTCCATCATCCCTCATACCATGGCCAATACGACGCTCATGGATAAACATCCGGGCGCTATCGTCAATTTGGAAACGGATGTCATCGGGAAATATGTCCATAGCTTTACCGTCGGTCATCCGTCGTCGGCGTCTTCGGGCCTGACGATGGAAAAACTGCTGGAAAATGGATTTTAACATAATATTTCAGAATAGGAGTGTTTTACAATGGTACAAGTCAAAGAAGGTAAATTAATCGGTTCTGGTGCGAAATTCGGCATCGTCGTCGCACGTTTCAACGAATTCATCTGCAGCAAGCTCCTCGGCGGCGCTTACGACGCTCTCCATCGTCATGGCGTCGATGACGCAGACATTACGACGGCCTGGGTCCCGGGCGCCTTTGAAATTCCTCTGATTGCCCAGAAAATGGCAGAATCGGGTAAATACGACGCCGTCATCTGCCTCGGTGCCGTCATCCGCGGCGCTACCAGCCACTATGACCTCGTCTGCGGCGAATCGGCCAAAGGCATCGCCCAGGCATCCCTCAAGACGGGCATCCCCATCATGTTCGGCGTCATCACGACCGAAAACATCGAACAGGCCATCGAACGGGCTGGCACAAAAGCCGGCAACAAAGGCTTCGACGTCGCCACCAGCGCCATTGAAATGGTCAACCTCATCAAAGAATTATAAACACAAGCGAAGTTATAAAAAGGGCTGTCTCTCCGGGCGGATGCTGGGAAAGGCAGCCCTTGCTTTATTGAACTGCGGCTGGCTGTACTTTGACCGGGCGATATGGTACAATGTTACATAGTTATGAATGCGTATCAGACATAAATATTGAGAGAGAAGGAGCGCTGCCCATGAGCTCTTTAGCCATATTGATTTTGACAAAAAATGAAGAAGACAATATCGTCGACGTCGTGGAAAATGCCAAGAAATGCACTCCCGAAGTCCTGATCATCGACTCTGGGAGTACTGATAAAACCGTAGAACTGGCCCAAGCCCATGGGGCAAAAGTTTGCTTCCGTGCCTGGACCGACGATTTCGCAGCCCAGCGCAATTTCGCCTTGGAACAGACCACAGCGGACTGGGTGCTGTATCTCGATGCCGATGAACGGCTGAATGACGAACTTATTGCGGATATAAAACGCGTCATTAAAAATGCGCCTATGGATACACAATATGCCATTACCCGGAAATCCGTTGCCTTTGGTGTCACCTTCAATCATGGCGTTCTCGACCCAGATCATGTACGGCGTATGTTTCCGCGGACGACCGTTTCCTGGGTCAATAAAGTCCACGAACATCCCGAATGCGATTTGCCGGACAAACGGTTGAAAGGCTATATCGAACATCATACCTATCGTGACTGGCATGAATGGGAAGAAAAACTGTGCTTATATACGACGATTTGGGCCGAAGATGCCTATAAGCGGGGGAAGCGGACCTCGATGCCAGGCATCCTCATGCACAGCATCGGTGGATTCTTCAAGATGTTCGTCCTCCGCAAAGGCTTCCTTGATGGCGGTATCGGTTCTTATTTATGTTGCACTCATTTTTTCTACACGATGTTAAAATATTTGAAATTGCATGAACTGCAACGGAAAGGGGAGTAGTAAAAATGCGTGTGGCTATTTTGGAATCAATTGTCATGCCGGCGGGGCATGAAGTCGAGTTTGATAGAATACTGGTTGAAGAATTGAAAAAACAAGGACATGAACCTGTTTTCTTTGTGCCCGAACGGTTTCCCTTCAAGCTGGATTATCATTGTGATGTCGAATATCTTGAAGGAGGAGAAGCGATTTCTTATGCTGGTGTCAGCCGTTTGAAGCGATTATGGTTGTCTATGCAGCGAGAACGACGCCGTATTGCCTGGCTGAACAGTGCTTGTAAAAAAGGAGCTGATGGCAAATGTGATGCTGTCATTGTACCGACGAATAGCTGGCGTGTTATGCGTTCCATCCGGCATAGTATTTTAAAGAATAGTAAAGTTCCCTTTTTATTCATGTTTCACGGCATCATGCCTAAAGACCGCCAGCGCTTCTGTGATGGCGTCAAAAGTTTAAAGGAATATCCTAATGTGCATTTAGGGGCTTTGGGACTGCAAACTGAATTTCCAGAATTAGCTGATTGTCCTAATTTTCATACTATTATGGCACCGGTTTATGTTCCTTTTGATTTGCCAGTGACGCCAGAATTCCATGTACATAGTCCTTTACGCCTTGGCTTCTTTGGACAATATCGCCGGGAAAAGAATCTGGATTTCTTTTTGAAAGCTTTTACAAAAGCTCAATTCCAGAATCCTGTGGAGTTAATCGTGCAAGGCGCTACAGCCACACAAGAAGATGGTGACGATTTTGAACGTCTGCGCAAAGAATACGCTGATCAGGAAAATATCAAGTTCATCCATAAAAATCTGCTTGGCATAAAATGGCAGAAAGCCATCATGGATATTGACGTCATGCTCCTTCCTTATGGAGCGGAACGCTATCGGTATCAGCCAAGTGCCATGTTGTTTACGGCCATTGGCTACTATAAACCAGTACTCCAATCTCCGGAAATGAATCCGGAAATCCTGCAGGAATTCACTATTGGTGAAGCTGTAAAATTGGACTCTGTAGACGTATTTTCAAAGCAATTGGAAAATTTTGTTAATACTTTTGAAGCAAAGAAAGAAATGTATAAACAAGGGCTGATAGGGGCTAATAAGAAATATGGCCAGGATAAGTTAATTGAGCATATTGTGCAGATATTGTCACATTAATAAATCATAAAAAGGGTGAGTGTATTGAATCTCGACGCAATGGATATAGATATGGTATATTGCTGGTGTGATGGCAATGATCCAGAATTTAAAAAACGAAAAAATGATTTTTTTTCTAAAGAAAAAGAGATAGGTAAGTATGATTCTGATTCTGTAGGTGAACATCGTTATATTGATAATGAAGAACTTCGATATTCTTTGCGGTCTCTTACCATGTATGCCCCATGGATCCATCATGTATATATTGTCACGGACCGGCAGATTCCTAAATGGTTGAATACTGACTATGAAAAAGTCACCGTTATTGACCATTCCCAGATTATGCCGTCTGAGTTGATTCCGTGCTTTGAAGCGTCTATTATTGAGCGATATATAGTAAACATACCTGGATTATCTGAACATTTTTTATATGGTAATGACGACATGTTTTTTGGAAGACCTGTGGGACCGGAATTTTTCTTTACCTCTGAGGGAGAGCCTATTGTATTTGTAAAATACTTTGAAAAATTTAAACAAATTGATAATGATTCAGATTTTTCAAAAAAATATGATTCGGTCAGCACATGGATGAAATCAAATCTTAATTCTTGGAGACTTCTATACAAGCAATATGGAAAGAGTGAATTTTATGTTTTAGCACATACAATTGATGGGTATTGTAAAACCTTATTTCGGGAAACAATGGCAAGATATAACGACTCTTTATCAGATAGCTTAAAATTCCGTTTCCGTGATGAACGAGATATTTCTCGGTCGTTGTTAGGTCTTGATGCATATTATAGTGGCTATGGTGTTTTAAAGATTATAGAGCCACCTAGCTTTTGGAAAAAACATGTTTATAAACCAAAAGGATATTCCTGGACTTGTTATTGCGGTTCTGAAGATGAGAAGACCCGTAAGCAGATCAAACGCTTTGAACCTTATGTTTTTTGCGTCAATGCTGATTCCCATGGGCGACTAGAAGATAAACAGGCGATGAGAGTATTTTACGAACAGCTGTTTCCCAATGTATCCCCATTTGAAATAAAAGGAAGATAATATGACAGAATATTCAAAAGAAGAAAAAATTTTAATGGTCATTCAATTTCTGGCTGTGTATTCAATTACAAGTATCGTATCCAATGCAGTCTACAGTATTGCTACCACATTATTTATTCTAGTAACATTGGTATGGTATTGGAAAGAAAAACACGATAGAATTATATGGCCAGATAAATTGTTTTGTACTATGTATCTACCATTTTTTATACTCATTATATTATCATCTATTTTGATAGGATATAAAGATTCTGTGATGAAAGCGCTTGACTTCACCGGCTGGTCAGTAATACCTTTTTCTTTATTTTATTTTGGGATGCAGAAACGTTTTTTTGATAAAGCTATTATTATTGGAATTATAGCAGGTGTTTGGACATTGGGAATCGTGGCCCTGTATCAGTATATTGTATTGCCAGATAATACGCGGATTCAGAGCTATCTGAGCCATCCTAATTATTTGGCTGAAATGTTAGAATTAAGCATTCCTTTTCTTATTCTATTTGCATTGGCAGCTAAAAATCAGGTTAACTTACGTATTGCGTCATCTTTGTCAGCACTGATGGCTTGTTTTGTACTTGCATTAACGGCTTGTCGTGGAGGAATTTTGGGGCTTATTGTAGGTGCAATTATTTATTTATTTGTTCGTCTTGTATATACAGGATATATGGACAAAAAGAAAGTATTGATGATAATCGGGGCAATTATTCTTATTTCCTGCTTTGTTGCAGGTATTTTTCATTCTGGATTTACTGGCAACAAAGGAGCCGTTCGTTCTTATGATCATGAACGAATCCTTTTATGGGAATCAAGTTATGCTATGTGGAATGATCATAAATTAACCGGAGTTGGGTTAAAACATTGGCAAGAAGAATATCTAGCACATTATATTTCTCCATATGCTAAAGAACCACAGCTTATTTACCCTCATAATATATACATGTTTTTCTTTTCCGAAAGTGGCTCTTTAGGTGGTATAGGGATGCTTTTCTTTACGGTAGGCATTTTTTTCTATTTATGTAGATTACTGAAAAAAAATCCTAATAATATATTTTTAAATGCACTATTATGGTCCTTTTTAGCCATTATGTTGCATGGACAGGTGGATGCAGGTATTACCAGCAAATTTGTTATGCGCTTGTATAGTACCTATTTAGGTATTGGATTAGCGTCTGTTGCATATCATGAACGGTTATTACAGAATAAAAATGAATTGGAATAAGAAAGGACGATTTTTACGAAAACTTTTGACTCCGCTTTTTTTGATTTAAAAAATTTTATAATATCTCAAAAAGATTTCTCTTTTATCGATTCAGAAGATCAACGCGTCGTATGTCATGTCTGTTATAACGTCAATGATCCGTTCATTTCGATTATGGGCGCATCCATGGTTTCAATATTGGAAAATAATCCGGATATGGCATTTGTCTTTCATATTTTTACTGATGGATATACACCGGAAAGTGAGGGCTATATTGCTCAGGCAGCCGAAAAATTTCATTGTACCTGTTATCTTTATGAATTGAATATGGAACCATTTGGCGATTTCCATATTAAAGTAGCCCGATTTTCCCGTATTACCTATGGGCGCCTGTATATGCCCAAGGTCCTGAAGGGGATTACCCATCGGTTCATTTATGTCGATGCTGATGCCATGTGCGTTCGGTCCCTGGAAGACTTGTGGAACCTCGACATGCAGGGAAAAGCGATGGGCGCGGTATCGGAAAAACCCGATGCCGTTACGTACCGGGCCGGGTATTTAAAGCTTAAAAGCAGTAAATATTTTAATGATGGCATTATGTTGGTGGATGTTGATGAATGGGAAAGGCAGAAGATTACAGAAAAATGCTTTTCTTATCAGTGCGAGCCTCGTGAACGATTCCTCGGGCAGAGCCAGGATGTATTGAATCTGGTATTTGATGGGCAAAATTATTTCCTGCCTAAGCAGTATAACATGTATGGCGGCGGCAGCCGGGATCAGGGTGACAGCATCTTTGTTCACTGGACGGGCCGGCGCAAGCCCTGGCAGATGGTCCTTACCGATTTTGATGCACAATGGCGTAAATACAATGCCTTGTCTCCATGGCCAACGGTGACGAATATCCTGCCTGTAAAGAAGCCGGAAAACTACCATGATTTTCAGCAGTGGGGGCGTTACCAGAAAAAGAACGGTCATTTCGGCAAGTATTTGCAGGGTATATTCTGGTATGCTGTTTTACGAACGCGATACAAATTGGGACTATAAAAAATACGCTGCAGCAAAATGTGTATAATCATTCTGCTGCAGCGTATTTCTGTATTTTACAGGTCTTCGCTGATGTGCCGTTTTCCTTGTATGGTCAATGCCTGGTCAGGTGTCAATGAATAGGATGGTGATGAAATATCGTATCGGGCATCATATACATTTGAAGGTGCTTGTATGATTCCTGATACTGTTTCAAAAATTGTATCATTAGTAAATATATTTTGTCTGTTGTTACGGAGCGTTTGGGCTGTTGATGGATACTGATGAATGTAATCCGGGGAGAGATAGACCCAGAAGGGGATGTGTACCATGTCAAAAGTGAAGGGCGATGTCGTGTGAGTATATTGCATGTTTTCACTGTGATCGGAAAAATAAATCATAGCTTGTAAATTCAAATGCTGCATGCTGTATGCAAAAATCTGCTGCAGGACGTAGTCGGTGTACTGTAAGGAATTGTCATAATTTGTTTCCTTGGAACCTTTGGTTAAGTTATACTGTTCCAGGAACCAGTCCGGAACCCGTCTATCATAATTAAAATGACTGCCAGAAAGATGGATGATGATGAAATTATTTTGGCCTTGAGGCACGGTTTTCAGCTCTTTCAAGACGTTTTCATCATATCCTTTTAACCACTTCAGAGTATCAGCTTGTTTAGCTAATACAGTGATTCCTGCATCCGATACGGTGCTTTTGTTTTGCAGGGAAAACCAGTAGGTATGATATCCGGCTTTCTTTGCCACGGTCAAAATGTCTATGGAATTACTCAGAGGTACTGCATTGTACTGATTTGAATTTGTAAGAGCTTCTGTAACAGCCATTACGGTATTGGGGAAATTCGAATATGCTTTATCAAAAAAGACGAAGTTGTTGTCCTGGCTTTTTTCTTTTTCCCAGGGAGTCGTATTTCGTGATGTTTCGGAAAAAGCGGACATCCTGTCCCGGTTTGCACTTTCCCCGATAACCATGATAACAGTTCCGGGAAGATTCCGGGCTAATGTTTTGTTTTCATCATCAAGTACCAAATGACGTTCATTGCCTGCAATGTTATTTTCTAATTGGATAAATACATTCATTGGGCCGTCTTTGCGCTGGAGATGTAAAATTTGATCGACGGGAAAGACAGTTGCCATATAATTCATAAAGAAATAGAGGATAAGTAGAGAAACTACAGCAAATGATTTTTTATGAATTACCGGCGTGTAAGGGATAGATGTTATTTTCCATATTGTCCTGATGAGGCATATAAACAATCCGGCAAGAAATAAAATAATCAGACTTGCCTGGACAAGGGAAAATGTAGATGTCACATAATTTACTATTTCATCAGGGTTAGTGGCAAGAACGGACAGCAGGGCGTATTCATCGAAAGGCTGGCCGTAAATACAATCGTAGATTGCATAGAAAATAGCACATAAAAAAATAGAAAATAAGATAATGGAGAAAAGGATGGTGCATACAGCCCGGAAAGCTTTTGGCAGACGGGAAAATAAACAGCTTGAAATGAGTGTTACGGCAAACAGAAGGCAGGGGATGATGTAGTAATTGCCTATATCATGGCTGAGGGCATGATCCGTACGGGAAAAGACGAATGTGTAGAGCGCAATCCAGGCTGCCGATAGGATCAGTGAAAAGATCCATTTTTTCTTTTGGGAATGCTGGTTTAAAAATGAAAAATCTAAAATCTTTTGCAATAAAACTAAAGAAATCCAGGTAAATACAGCACCCCGCAGTACGCGGATTGCAGTCATATGTCCTATATTGAGTAGCGAATCTTTAAAAAACAGAAAAAACACTAAAAATAACAAGATAAATAAAAAAGTTGTAAATTTAAAACTTTTCCACATAATATTTTTTGAATTACTTATCTTTTCTTTAAAATAACAAATAAATTTATTCATGCAACACAACTCCATAATTTTTATTACTTGAAAATATCAATAATAGCATGTAATAATTATCGTAATATACTTTTAGAGTTAAAGCAAGGTCTAAATAAGGAATTTTGATTGTAAGCAATCAGTTAATTAAAAATCGTGAATAAGATTTCATGTTTCTAAATCGCTTGAGTCATGTGTTATAATGGTCTTTAGACGGTTATTATCACCAGACTTTTTACCGTATCAGACGTATTAGATATATTTATCATTGTGTAGCAAAGAGAGGATTAGCATGTTTTTACAATTTTTTTCATCTATGCAGCAGGATATTAAGTTGTTTTTGTTTTTTCCGCTGCTTTGCGCTGTATTTCGTACTATTTTCATAATTGTCCATAACCCGTATAAATCGTTAAAAGGCAAGGGCAAGATTATTTGGCATTGCTATCGCTATGGATTTTGGTGGGGCATGGATCCTAATGCATATATTTTTCTTATTTCCTTAATTTTTGTTACGCTGCCAGTCACATTTTTGGGGATTTCTGAAACATTGGGTAATAGTATACGTATCGGCATCGGTATAGTATACGCCTTGGTCTTATATGCTGCTTTTGCCGGAAAAATGATATTTTATTATCATTTTCATGATATTTTCAATCAGACCCTGCGTTTAGGCGGCAAGGCGGAAAAACATAATTTAGTCGATATATTTTTCCATCAGGACCATGGCCTGGCTATTCTGATAGGCATGGTGGTATACGCTGCAGTTTGTTATTGGGGCCTTTGGGTCATGTTGGCGATTCCCTCTATTCCTTATCCGCCTATTTCTTCGCCATTTTTTTACTATCTGTTTAATGTTGCAGTGGTAGTGGCGCTTATTGTGGGATTTTATTTTTTCCGATATGGAGGGACGCTTTGGCATGACAATAAACCGGAATGGGATACAATTCCGGCGGTAGTGAAAAAGGATATTTTCTTTGCCCGGGCAACTGTTGATGATCTCCCGGCATTGAAAGCCGTCCGTAAAAAAAAGCCGAATGCGTTGCTTGAACGGACAGATGAAGAAAACCGCAATGCTATTAAAGCTGTTACAGGCCGTGCTGTAGAAGAGGAAAATCCGCTGTATCAATTCAAACGCACAGCAAAGGGACCCAGAATATCTAAACCACGGCATATTTTCCTGCTTGTTGGGGAAAGCTATATGCACCAGCTTTTTGAACCAGACTATCAATGCCTTAATCTGGTTTCTGGCGGCAACGTGTTATTTCATGACTCACATACGGCAAAGCTGCCCAATTTCCTTTCAGCCGGGATTATTTCACGCCCCAGTATCGTTGGGCTTATGACGGGAATATTTGACGCAGGACTGGAATTAAATGAACGAGAGGATTGGTGGCATGGTACGGTTCCTACATCGATGCCGTTGCAGTTAAAAAAACTGGGATATCGGACGACCTATTGGTATGGCGGCAGTTTGACCCACGGTAATTTCAATCAGTTTGCACCAGCTTGTGGATTTGATGCGGCTCGCTCGGCTACGGAATTTTGTGGCCCTGATGCGCCTAAAACCTGGGTCGGCGTATATGACAATGTCTTTTTGGAAAAAGCAGCTGATTTGATTCAGCAAGAAGATTCTGGGCAACCGGAATTTCATATGCTTTATACGACAACGTTCCACGGACCCTTCAAGATAAACTTAAAGAACTATGGCTATACGACGGAAGGCATTATGCCGAATGCACCGAAAGCTATTAAAGAGGATAAAGCCATACAAAAAGAACTGGGGACATTTTGGCTCTCAGACCAAGCTATTGGTAAATTCATTACCACCATGCGACAGGCTTATCCGGATTGTTTGTTTATTGTAACAGCAGACCATGCAATTAATTTGTCATGTATGAAGAAATTGACTGGCCATGATGAAACTATTCATGACCGCAGGACTCCTGTGTTCATGATTAACCATAAAGATTTAGATCAGCAAATTCTGGGAGACAATACCATTGGTAGTCATATGCATATTTTACCTACATTAATGGAATTGATTGCTCCTAAGGGCTTTACGTATTATTCGTTATTCCCTTCTATGACGGAGTCACTGGACCATGTAATTTCCCTTCATAACTGGTTGCGTCCAGATGCAATGGGATACTTTGATAATGATTTTTACCAGCCCCTGGGATCTCAGTATGCACCAACCGATTTGAAGGAAGGTCACCGACCGTATCTGGATGAAAAGAAAGGGATGGAATCGTTAACTGCGTATTTGGTTAATCATCCAGAACTATTGATATCAATAAATTGATCATTAAAATTACTGTTATGTAGTAAATATAGGAGGAAATTCTATAATGAAAATTGCAATTGCTGGTACAGGGTATGTTGGCTTATCCGTTGGCATGCTGCTTGCTCAGCACAATGAGGTAACCGCATTGGATATTGTTCCAGAAAAAGTTCAAATGCTTAATGGCGGGAAGTCGCCAATTATAGACGCTGATATTTCAGCGTTCTTGCAGCGTGATGATTTGCATTTCAAGGCGACTTTAGATCCGGTAGAAGCTTTTACGGGGGCTGATTTCGTCATTATTTCGACGCCGACGAATTATGATCCGCAGAAGAATTTCTTTGATACGTCATCAGTAGAAGCGGTCATCGAAGAGGTACTGGATATCAATCCCGATGCGGTCATGGTCATCAAGTCGACCGTCCCCGTAGGTTATACGGCGCAGATCAAGCAGAAGTACCATACGGATAATATTATCTTTTCTCCGGAATTTCTGCGGGAAGGCAAGGCCCTGTATGATAATCTCCATCCGTCACGTATCGTCGTCGGCGAACGGTCGGAACGGGCTAAAGTCTTTGCCAATCTGCTGGCCGAAGGCGCGGTGAAGAAGGATATCCCCATGTTGTTTACTGGTTCCACGGAAGCCGAAGCTATCAAACTCTTTGCCAATACATATCTGGCCTTGCGAGTGGCCTATTTCAATGAACTCGATTCGTATGCTGAAATGCGCGGCCTGAGTACGAAGGAAATCATCGAAGGCGTCTGCCTTGACCCCCGTATTGGCGATTTTTATAACAATCCCTCCTTTGGCTACGGCGGATACTGCCTACCGAAGGATACGAAGCAGCTTTTGGCCAATTACCAGGATGTGCCGCAGAATCTCATATCGGCCATTGTGGCTGCCAACCGGACGCGGAAGGACCATATTGCCGATATGATTATTGCCAAGAATCCGCATATCGTCGGCGTCTATCGGTTGACGATGAAGAGTAATTCGGATAATTTCCGTGCTTCGGCCATTCAGGGGGTCATGAAGCGCATCAAGGCCAAGGGCATCGAAGTGGTCGTCTATGAACCGACGCTGGATGCGCCTGATTTCTTCCGTTCCCGCGTCATCCGTGACCTCGATGAATTCAAGAAGATGAGTGATGTTATCATTTCTAACCGCTGGGCTGAAGAACTCAGCGATGTTCGCGATAAAGTGTATACGCGGGATATTTTTGACCGTGACTAACGTAGGGAGTCGATGATAATGGCAAAGTTTAAAGCATTTGACAAGACGAGCAAAGTTTTGATTACCGGGGCAGCTGGTTTTATCGGATTTCATCTGGCTAAGCGGCTGCTGTCTGCAGGGGCTGCTATCCTTGGATTTGATAATCTCAACGATTACTATGATGTTTCTTTGAAGGAAAGCCGTCTGGATATCCTCCGCCAGTTTCCGGGGTTTACTTTTGTCAAAGGGGATTTAGCCGATGAAAAAGCCGTTACGGGATTATTTGAGTCATTTCATCCGGATATCGTCGTGAATTTGGCAGCACAGGCCGGCGTCCGTTACAGCATCGACCATCCCCGCTCCTATATCGATTCCAATATTGTCGGGTTTTTCAACATCCTGGAAGCCTGCCGCCATCATAAAGTAACGCATCTGCTGTTTGCCTCCAGTTCGTCCGTGTACGGCAACCAGCAGAAAACGCCTTTTTCGACGACCGATAATGTCGATCATCCTATCAGTCTCTATGCGGCGACGAAGAAATCGGATGAGCTCATGGCCTATACCTATAGTCATCTGTACGGGATTCCGGCGACGGGATTGCGTTTCTTTACCGTCTATGGGCCTTTTGGCCGTCCGGATATGGCCTATTTCAAGTTTGCCAATAAAATCCGTAAGGGCGAAGCTATCCAGATTTATAATCATGGCGATATGTACCGGGATTTCACCTACGTCGACGATATCGTTACCGGCATCGAACACATGCTGTGCAATCCGCCCAAGAAAAATGAACTGGGCGATGCCTATAAAATCTATAATATTGGCAACCATAAACCGGAACAACTCATGCATTTCATCGAAGTCCTGGAAAAGGCCCTGGGCAAGACGGCAGAAAAAGAATATCTGCCCATGCAGCCTGGCGATGTATACCAGACCTATGCTGACGTCAGCGAATTACAGCATGACTTCGATTTCAAGCCGGAGACGACGATTGAAGAAGGGCTGGGAAAATTTGCCCAATGGTATAAAGCTTATTACAAATAATGGAAGGTGGCAATATGTACTACAAAATGATGTATGAATCGCCTTTGGGGCCGATGATTTTGGCGGCTAGTGATACGGCGCTGGTCGGGGCCTGGTTTGAAGGGCAGAAGTATTGTTATGGTGCCTTGCAGGGGGAAGTCCTACGTGAAGAGGATACGCCTATCCTGCGCAAGGCGGCGCACTGGCTGGATGATTATTTTGCCGGGCGGATGCCGGCTATCATGACGCTGCCCCTGGCGCCGCAGGGCAGTGCGTTCCGCCGCCTCGTCTGGTATCTGCTCTGCCAGATTCCCTATGGTCAGACGACGACTTATGGTGACCTTGCCAACCAGGTTGAAGAGCGGACGGGAAAGAAGATGTCGGCTCAGGCTATCGGCGGCGCCGTAGGGCATAACCCCATTTCCATCATCATTCCCTGTCATCGCGTCTTAGGTGCCAATGGCAGAGCCACAGGCTATGCAGGCGGCATCGATAAAAAAATCGCCCTCCTGCATCTGGAAGGGGTGGCTGTCAAAGTCTAGCCTGGGGTAAATATTTCGGATTCAGATGCGGCATTCCGCCGCGACAGACTCAGACTGACAACGACGCTTCGGGATACCCTCAGCGCGTAGCGGGCCGCCCGCCGCAACTATCTGTCCGGATAACTGTCTTGCACCTGACTGTTCAGAATGATTTGGGCGGCCCCTACGGATGCGGCGTTTCACCGCGGTAAACTTATGATTGTATTATGACCATGTGCCGTCCGTTATAAATTCCAGCTGTACACAGGATTCACGCGGCCTTTTTGGCCCGTCAGGTGCCGCCAACGGAAGGCGCAGGACAGTTGCCAAAACGGACAGCAGAGGCTGGACGCCTTTTAGGCGTCCCCTACGATATCGCAGTCAGGCGATGGGAAAGAACGCGGTCACAGATTGTAAAAAATACACGGCCTATGGCCTCGCCCTTTAACCTCTCAGACCGCCTTTGGCGGCCAGCTCCCCTATAAAGGGAGCCTTGTGCGGCCCGCTGTCAGATTCGACCAAAGCCTTTTCAAGTATAATGGCAGGCTTTTACGAGCCACCTGTCGTGTATCCGGCTGCACACAGGATTCACGCGGCCTTTTTGGCCCGTCAGGTGCCGACCGGCGGAAGGCGCAAGACGGTTGCCAAAACGGACAGCAGTGGCTGGCGGCCCGTTGCGATATTCGACTATAGCTCATTCTTGTATGTTGGTGAGCTTTTACGAGCCACAAACCACGAACCACGAACCACGAGCCACTATTTTTTCACGAGCTCGAGGTTCACTTGAGGCGATTTCGTCATTCTGAGTTTGTTGCCGCAAAGCGGCATTTTGAGTCCGAGGCGGCCTGCGAACTGCGGGGCCGTTAGGCCAATTCACAGAATAGTGGACAAGGTGGCTATTTCCCTTTATAATAGAAATACTTATAGCTATTCTATGAAGTTAGCTGAAAAGGGGGATTTCATCGATGAATTTTAGAAGTACACGATCTGACGAATGTGTTTCGCCGTCTTATGCGCTCCTGCATGGACTGGCTGCGGACGGAGGGCTCTATGTGCCGGAATCGTTCCCGGAAAAGGTCCTGTCCTATAAAGAACTGGCTGGCAAGTCTTATCAGGAGATTGCTGAAGCCGTATTGTCCCATTTCTTTACGAATTTCACGGCAGAAGAACGGAAGCAGATGATTGCTTCGGCTTATAATGATATGACCTTCCGCGATGACCGCATCGTACCGCTCCATTCCATCGATACGGATTTGTCCATTGCCGAATTGTTCCACGGCCGGACGTTGGCCTTCAAGGACCTGGCATTGTCCTTGTTCCCGTATTTACTGACGGCTGCCAAGAAGCAGGAAAAAGAGGACCGGGATATCCTCATCCTGACGGCGACCAGCGGTGATACGGGCAAAGCCGCCCTGGAAGGCTTCAAGGACGTGGCCGGTACGAATATCATGGTCTTTTATCCCAGCGAAGGCGTCAGCCCCATGCAGAAGCAGCAGATGCAGAAGCAGGAAGGGAATAACGTCAAGGTATCGGCCATTTATGGCAATTTCGATGACGCCCAGAGCTTTTTGAAACGCGTTTTTACCAGTGCTGAAGTCAACGCCTATGCCAACGACAAGGGCGTCCTCTTCTCCAGCGCCAATTCCATCAACATCGGCCGCTTGTTCCCGCAGGTCGCCTATTACGTATCGACGTATGTCTCCCTCGTCGATAACGGCGCCATCAGCGAAGGCGAAACGTTCGATGTCATCGTCCCGACGGGGAACTTCGGCAATATCCTGGCTGGCTATTTTGCCAAGAAGATGGGCGTGCCTATCGGCAAGTTGATTTGCGCATCTAACCAGAACAAGGTCCTGGCCGACTTCTTTGAAACCGGCGTCTATGACATGAACCGCGACTTCTACACGACGTCGAGCCCGTCCATGGACATCCTCTTGTCGAGCAATTTTGAACGCTTCTTGTTCTACGTCGCCAAAGAAGATGCCGCCAAAGTGGCCCAGTGGGAAAAGGACCTCCTGGAAACGGGGAAGATGAGCGTATCGGCTGACGAATTGAAGACGCTGCGCCAGGAATTTGAAGGCGGCTGGATTGACGACGATGAAACGAAAGCCGTCATCAACCACGTCTACAATGATTTCGGCTATCTCCTCGACCCGCACACGGCCGTCGCTTACGGCGTCGGCATGAACCGCCATCGCCAGGGCCTCGACGAAGGCCGCCACACGGTCATCATGGCAACGGCTCATCCCTACAAGTTCCCGCCGGTCATCTGCGAAGCCCTGGCCCTGCGTCAGAGCGATGATCCCTTTGACATGCTGGCCGACATCAGCAGCGTCACGGGCATCGCCCTGCCCAAGCCTTTGGCGGACCTCAAGGATAAGCCCATCCGCTTCAGCGACTCCATCGACAAGGAAGACATGAAGAAAGCTGTCTTGTCCTTCGTCGACGCCATTGCGGCCAAACACTAGGAAAGAGGCTTTGATTTGAGTAGAGGTGTCATTTACGCAATCTTATCGGCTTTGGCCTTCAGTATCCAGAATGTCATCGTAAAAGAATTATCCTATACGACGAGCACTGGGGAAATCGCGTTCTTCCGCGGTTTCCTCAGTGCCCTTCTGATATTAGGGCTCATGCGCATCCAACACGTACATCTGTCGAAGCGGGATATACCGACGCTGACCTTGCGCGGCGTCCTCGGCGGTATCGGCATGATCTGCATTTTCTATGCCCTGCGCGGGATGCCCCTGGCCGATGTATCCATCATTTCCCAGTTGTCGGCGTTCTTCGTCATGCTCTTCGCGGCGATTTTCCTCAAAGAAGTCCTGCCGCCTGGGTCGAAGCTGCCCCTCCTGGTCATCTTCATCGGCGGCTGCCTCGTCGTCCGGCCCTGGAACTTTTCGTCATTCAACGTCTATTCCCTGTTCGCCCTGGGGCAGGCCGTCTTTGCGGCCGGTGCCTATACGACAGTCAGCAAGCTCACTGGGTCTGGACGCCACCATCCTTATGAAGTGGTCCTGTACTTTTTGGTCTGTGCAGCTCTGTCGGGCATCGTCCTCATGGCCCTGACTGATGGCTTTGTCATGCCGGCTCACGGCGACTGGATTTATTACGGTGGCCTGGCCCTGTTCAGCGTCATCGCCCAAATCTGGATGACCAATGCCTATGCAACGGCTAACCCGGTTGTCGTCAGCTTTGTTTCTTATATAGGCGTCTTCTTCAACGCCCTTTGGGGCTTCGTCATCTTTGGCGAAATCCTCACCGGCTTGACCGTCGCCGGCGGTGTGCTCATTATCGGCGGTTCCATGTACCTGACCAAGCTCAAGCACGATAAGATTGCTGAAATGGCCAGGATGCAGGAACGGAAGCAGAAAGAGGCATAACATGACTACGAAACAGATTCATGAAACACACATTAAAATCGCCTTTTTTGCCATGCTGCTCATCATGCTGGCCGCTATCTATGTGGCCATCCCGGACTTTTACAGCACGGTCTGGCAGCTGTCGACGAGCGGCAATATGCAGGGGACTATCGACTACCTGCGCTCTTTCGGCGTCTGGGCCGTCCTGGTCAGCATGATCATCGACATCGTCATCAATATCGTCGGCTTTTTGCCGTCTATCTTCATTTCCACGGCCAATGGCGTCCTTTTTGGCGTTGCCGGTGGGACTGTCGTTTCCTGGGTAGCCGAAACAATCGGCGTCATCATCAGCTTTTTCTTCATGCGGACTTTGTTCCGCAACAAGGCCAATAAGGTCATTGAAAAGAGCAAGATGCTGAGCAAGCTCGACCATTACAGTACCTGGCAGGCCATGACCCTGGCCCGGGCCGTCCCGTATTCGCCGAACGGCCTGGTCACGGCCCTGGGGGCGCTGAGCCGCATCAGCTACCGCGATTATATCCTGGGCTGTTTCATCGGCAAATTGCCGTCTGTCGCCTGTGAGGTCCTGGTTGGTCACGACCTGGTCATGATGGAAGAACATTCCATGCGATTGACTATCGTCCTCATCGTCATCGCCATCGTCTATGGCGGCCTGTGGTACTGGCATCGCCGCCAGCAGGCCAAGAAAGTCCTCCACAAGATCGCCGACGACCTCAAAGACGGCGAAGGCCGCAGTTAATTTCAGAAAGGATAAAGTATCATGGAAAAAGAATATAAATTAGCAGAACAATACCATTTGCAGGGCAATAACTGCATTGAATCGGTCCTCAAGACCTGTAACGACACGATGAATCTCCAGCTGCCGGACGTCGCTATCCGCATGGCTTCCGGCATGGGCGGCGGCATCGGCCGGTCGGGCTGTGTCTGTGGGGCCTTGAGCGGTGCCTGTCTGGTCATCGGCGCCCTCGTCGGCCGGCTCATACCCGATGAAAAGCCCTTGCCCGAAGTCTACAAATACACCAGCGAGTTCCATGACCGCTTCAAAGAACACTTCGGCGCCACCTGCTGCCGGGCCCTCAACACCCTCAGTTTCGGAACGCCGGAATACCGTAAGCACTGCATCAAGATTACGGCCACTGCCGCCGACATGGTCTCCGACTTCGTCGCCGAAAAAGGCTTGTTGAAGTGAGGTTAGTGGCTCGTGGTTCGTATAACAAAAAAGGGGCTGTCGCATTAAGCCATTTCGGCTTTGTGCGACAGCTCTCTTTTTTTATTCTA
>ERZ506425.152-NODE-152-length-36366-cov-7.96293_pt1 | contig 36366 bp, 29 predicted proteins | sample MGYA00513667_ERZ506425 | MGnify/ENA metagenome assembly ERZ506425
GCCTAACTCCCACACGGCGGACGCATTTGAGCCGAAAACAGCCGAAATGCGTCCGCCGTGTGGGAGTTAGGCGCTCTGAGGACCTCACGGTCCGGCGAGGTCGGCCGCGGGGCTACTTGAACTGGTTCTCGTAGGCCTCGAGGACCTCGGCCGTGGGGCCGTCCATGCGCTGCTGGCCCTTCTCGATCCACACGCAGCGGCTGCAGATGTGGGCGACCTGATCCATGGAGTGGCTCACGAAGAGAACCGTGACCCTTCCGGAGTCGATGAAGGAGCGAATCTTGTTCAGGCACTTCTCCTGGAAGAAGACGTCGCCGACCGAGAGCGTCTCGTCGACGATGAGCAGGTCGGGCTCGGTGACGGTGGCGATGGCGAAGGCGATGCGGGCAACCATACCGCTCGAGTAGTTCTTGAGCGGCATCTCCATGAAGTCCTGGAGCTCGGCGAAGTCGATGATGTCCTGCAGGTGCTCATCGATGAAGTCGTGCGAGTAGCCGAGCAGCGCGCCGTTGAGGTAGATGTTCTCGAGCGCGGTGAGCTCGGGGTCGAAGCCGGCGCCGAGCTCGATCAAAGGCGCGATGTTGCCACGGACGGTGATGGTTCCCTCAGAGGGCTCGAGCACGCCGGCGATGCACTTGAGCATGGTCGACTTGCCGGAGCCGTTCGTGCCCACAAGGCCGACGACCTCACCCTTCTTTACCTTGAACGAGATGTGGTTGAGGGCGCGGAACTCCTTGAAGAACAGCTCATGCCTCATGGCCTTGATGAAGTACTCCTTGAGGTTGTTGAGCACCTCTGAGGCCATGTTGAAGATCATCGAGACGTCCTCGACCTCGATGGAGTACTCCTCGTCGGGAGTGGCGGGCAAAGAGACGTATGCCATGGTTCGACTCGTTTCCTAGATATAGAGGATGAACTTGTGCTCGGTCTTCTTGAAGACCGCGACGCCGGCCACGAGGGCGACCACGGCCCAGACGAGGGCGAGCAGCAGGCACATGTGCGAGGGGGTGGACTGATAGACAATCGCGCTGCGCATGATCTCGATGTAGTTGAACATCGGGTTGAGCTTGACCACCGCGATGACGAACGCGGGGGTCTGGGGGTTGTCGGTAAGAAGCTTCAGGCTCCAGAAGATCGGGGTGAGGTAGGTCCATGCGGTAAGAAGGACGCTCCACAGGTGGATCATGTCGCGGAAGAAAACCGCGAGCGCACCGATGAGCATGCTGATGCCGATGCAAAAGACCATGAGCAGAAGAAGGGCCACGAACATCCAGAGCAAGTGGACGGTGGGCACGATCCGGAAGAAGAGCATGACGATGGCGACGGCGATGAGGCTGAAGACGAAGTTGACGGCAGCCGAGAAGACCTTCTGGACCGGGAAGACCCAACGGTCGATCTTGACCTTCTTGAGCAGGGACGCGGCGCCGATGATGGAGTTCAGGCCGCCGTTCGTCGCGTCGCTCATGAGCATGAAGGTAATGTTTCCCACGATGAGGTAGAGCGGGTAGTTCTGGATATCGCCGCTCTTGAGGAAGTACGAGAAGACGAAGCTCATGATGACCATCATCAGAAGCGGGTTTAAAACGCTCCAGATGACGCCGAGGACGCTGCGGCGATAGCGCAGCTTGAAGTCCTTGCCCACAAGCTGCTGCAGGATAAAGAGGTCCTTGGAGTAACGGCCCTTGATGTGGGCGCGCTTCAGGGCCTTGGCATTGGAAGCGGATACGGTGTCTGCCAAGATTCCTCCCGGGAATCGCTGGGGGTACGGTTACGAGAGTACTGGGAAATCGTATCACAGCGTCACCGGGGCCACGTAAAAGCCAGACGCCCAGGCGGTGGCTGTGGCAAAGACGGTGGTGAGAAGGGCGCGCATGACCCAAAAACCGAAAAGAAAAACCCGGCCAATGGCCGGGTTGAAAGTTCTGGCTCCCCGGGCAGGATTCGAACCTGCGACACGCTGATTAACAGTCAGCTGCGCTACCACTGCGCCACCGGGGAATATGTTTTGCGCTGCCTTCGCGCAAGAAAGAACTATACAGGAAACTGCGGAGCATGCAACCCAGAATTTCAAAAAAATTGGGATTTTGAAAGAACCGCAGGTCAGCGACCCAACAAAATAGAGGTCAAGGCGGCAGACCCCTCATCGGTCAGTCTCCAGGCGCCGTCAGCCTTTTGAAGAGAGACCTCGCAGGAGCGGTCCATGATCGCGGACGACCTCACGCAGTCGAGCAGCTGCGATCCCGCGATGAGGTAGAGGCCCGATTCCTCGGAGTGCCCGCCGTCCTCGAGCGCCTTGGCGGTGTAGGCGTCCATCAAGGCGGCCTCCACGTCGCCCATGGACCGACCCCTCACGACGACATGAGCCGAGGCGGTATCCCCGTCGACCGAGACGTCGCCCACCTCGTAGCTCGCGCCGTCGAGATACGTGCCCATGAAGGACTCGGGCGAAACCCCGATCCGCTGCAAGTTCGAGACCGCTTCCTCCCCGATCAAGGCGCGAGCGTCGCTCGACGCCCACACGCGCGCGAGGACGGCCTCCACGGCCGCGCGCGGCTCGTCGGGGCTTTCTGCGCCGCAGCCTGCCGCGAAGACAGCGCAGAAAGCCACGAGAACGGCGGAAAGAAGTGCCATGAGTCTCTTTTGCACGGAAGCGCTCCTCACAAGGTCGCGGGTTCAGGCCGGCGCGATGGCGCGGCCTTCTAGAAACAAAGCTTGACAAGCGCGAGCGTGAGCCCGTCCTTGGCGTCCCAACCGCCATCCGCGGCCTTCGACACATACACGGTGGCCTCGGTGTCCTGCACGGGGGCGTCGCGCAGCGTCTCGAGCAGGTCGTCGCGCTTGAAGTGCAGGGGATCGCCTTTGGCGGCGGTGTCTTTGATCACCTGCGTGACCGAGCGAGCCGAGAGCTTTACCTTGGCCTGGGCGCTTGACCCGGTGACCTGGACGTCTTCGACCTCATAGTCGAACTTCTGCAGGTACTCGGTAGCGAGCTCATCCGCCGTGATGCCCATCTCATCGAGCTTGTCTGCGCAGAGCTCCTCCATCTTTGCGATGGCGACGTCGTAGGCCTCTCCCTGCGCGGCCTTGAGCTCGGACAAAAGCCCATCGAGCGACGCGCGCACCTCGTCTGCGTCAGAGGAGCCGCCCGCCCCGGCCGCGCCTCCGCAACCGGGCATCGCCGCGGCTGAGACCGCCGTCGCGGCAAGCATCAGGAATTCCCTGCGGTTCAAGTTCTTCATAGACGTTAACCCCCCAAAGAAGAAGGGCCCCGCAGCTCACGGGGCCCACAAGTTAGTCTTCCATGTAGTCCTTGAGGCGCCCGGAGCGGCTCGGGTGACGCAGTTTTGCAAGCGTCTTGGACTCGATCTGGCGGATGCGCTCGCGCGTGACGCCGAACTCGCGGCCGACCTCCTCGAGGGTGCGCGGGTGGCCGTCCTCCAGGCCGAAGCGGAACTTGATTACCTTGCGCTCACGGTCGGCGAGGGAATCGAGCACCTGGTCGAGCTGCTCGCGCAGCATCGAGTCGGAAGCGGCCTCGGGAGGCGCGACGGCGGTGGAGTCCTCGATGAAGTCGCCGAGCTGGGAGTCCTCCTCCTCGCCGATCGGGGTCTCGAGGCTGACGGGCTCCTGCGAGATCTTCTGAATCTCTCGGACGCGGTCGGGGCTCATGCCCATCTCGGCGCCGATCTCCTCGGGGGTCGGGTCGCGACCGAGGTCCTGGAGCAGCTGGCGCTGCACGCGGATAAGCTTGTTGATGGTCTCGACCATGTGCACCGGGATGCGGATGGTGCGGGCCTGGTCGGCGATGGCACGGGTGATGGCCTGGCGAATCCACCAGGTGGCGTAGGTCGAGAACTTGAAGCCCTTGGTGTAGTCGAACTTCTCGACCGCGCGGATAAGGCCGAGGTTGCCCTCCTGGATGAGGTCGAGGAACAGCATGCCGCGGCCAACGTAGCGCTTGGCAATGGAGACGACCAGTCGCAGGTTGGCGCTGATCAGCTGCTGCTTGGCGTCAAGGCCGACGGCCTCGATGCGCATGAGGCGGCGCTGCTCGGCGCGGGTGAGCTCGACCTCGCCGTTCTCAGCGGCCTCGAGCTTCTCGGTGGCCTCGGCGCCGGCCTCGATCTTCATGGCGAGGTTGACCTCTTCGGAGGCGGTGAGGAGGTCGACCTTGCCGATCTCCTTCAGGTACATGCGGACCGGGTCGCCGGTGAGCATGACGGTGGAGGTGTCGACGCGGCGCGCGCGGGCGCGGCTGGAGCGCTTGGGCTTGGAAGCCTTGGCCTTGGGGACGGAGCGCAGGGCCTCCTTGACGGCCTTGGCCTCGTTGACGGCCTCGACGTCACGCTCTTCGTCGTCAAAGTCGTCGTCGCCATCTTCGTCGTCATCGTCGTCTTCATCGTCGAAGTCGTCGTCGGAGTCGGAATCCGAGTCTCCGGATCCGGAATATGATCCGCTCGTGGCCTCCGCCTCGGTCTCGACGATCTCGATCCCCTTGGAGCGGATGCACTCGTAGACGTCGTCGAGCTCGTCGCCGTCGACATCGATCTCCTGCAGGGCGAGCTGGACATCGTCCTCGCTCACGCTTCCGTCCTTGGCATCTCCGACAAGGTCCTCAACGACCTTCTCGAGCTCGTCGGAAAGCTTGACCTCGTCTTTGGTCTTCTTGGCTGCCACGTATATCCCTTCGACGCATGAACTTTCTTATATTACCCAAAAATCAAGGTTAATTTTGGGAAGAAAGGCAATTTCGCAGTTCGTTCGCCTTTTTTTGCAGGCGCGCGGCCTCTGAATAGAGGCTTTGCGCCTCGTCGCCCGCCGCATCCGGGACAGAGCGGAGCTTGCCCCGGATCGATCGGACCTGTCGCTGGCAGGAGAGCCAGTCTAGCGTGTTCACGATGAGCTCGAGCTTCTGCTCGTCGGCCATCCCCTCCTCGCCCATCACCCGGCCGGCGGAGAGCACCTGGGGGGCCGAGGCGCACGCGGCGGTCGCGGCCGTGACGACGTCGGCAGGAGCGCTGCCCGCGGGCGTGGAGAGCATCGCCCAGGCCATCGCCTCGTGACGAGAGTCTGCCCACGACACCTCGGCGAGCCGGTCGGCGAAGCGCCTGACTGCGTCGGGCTCCGAGGCCATCGCGCACAGCAGCTCCTGCTCGCAGGAAAGCTGCATCCGTTCCTCCTCCGAGAGGCGGTAGCGCGGCTGCGCGGCCGGCGCCGCAGCGGGCAAGAAGCCCGGCTCTTCCGCGGAGTACCCGTAATCGGGCGCCCCGCCGTAGACGCCCCCGTCGCCGCAGCCGTCCGCCACGTCGCCGTAGGCTTCCGCCGGCACGTAATCGAAGGCGTCCTCGGACGCGGGAGCGAGGTCCCGGGCCGCTTGAGGCGCCTGAGCGCGCTGCTGGTATCGCTGCGGGCGGGACGGCTGCCCGAACCCCGCCGCGGGCGACTTCGCCCGGCCGCGCCCGGCGGGCTCGTCGTCGCGCGGCACGGGCGCCTCGCGGATAGCGAGCTTGACGTCGTCGACCTCCATCTTGAGCGCGTCGGCCAGCCGCGCCGCGTACTCGGGCATGACGACGGACTTCTTCAGCGGGGCCAGGACCTTTGCCATGGACTCCAGCGCCGCGACGCGCGCGCCGGGGTTCCCCAAATCGACGCCCGCAAGGCGCTTCTCGAAGACGAAGTCCATGAGGGGGCGCGCCGCGTCGAGCAGGGGGCGCAGCTCATCGGCGGGGTGCGCCGAGAGGAACTCCATCGGGTCCTGGTTGTCGGGCAGAACCACGCAGCGCAGCTCCGCCGTCGTCTTGTCGATGAACTGCACCGCGCGCTCCGCCGCGCGCTGGCCTGCAGCGTCGCCGTCGAACATGCAGATGATGCGGTTCACGCGCTGGCGCTCCATCAGCTTGATGTGGTCGAGCCTGAAGGCGGTCCCGAGGGCGGCCACGGCGTTCGTGAATCCGTTCTCGTGCATACTGATGACGTCGGTGTAGCCCTCGCAGACGATGGCCTCGCCGGTGGCGGCCATCGTCTCCTTGGCGCGGTCGTAGGCAAACAGGTGCTTGCCCTTGTTGAACACGGCGGTGTCGCGCGTGTTCACGTACTTGGCGGTGTCCTTCTTTGGGCCGATGACGCGGCCGCCGAAGGCGATGGGACGCCCCTGCTCGTCGTTGATGGGAAACATCACGCGGTCGAAGAAGCGGTCGACGGGCCTGCCCCCGCGATCGAGCGCGAGGTCGGCGGCGATCATCTCGGATGCCGAGAAGCCGCATGAGCGCAGATCGGACACGAGCGCGCCGCGGCCCGGGGCGTAGCCCAACCCCCAGCGGCGGCACACGTCCCCGCCGAAGCCGCGCGACCCGAAATAGGCGCGGGCGGCGTCGGGCCCTTCTCCGCGGCCGCGCATGAGCATGGTCGCGTAGAAGGACTGCGCCTCGGCGAGGCAGTCGATGAGGCGGTTTCGCCTGGGGCCGCGGCGGCCGCCGCGCTCCTCGGACAGCTCGATGCCCGCCCGGTCGGCGAGGAAGCGGATGGCGTCGGGGAAGTCGAGGTTCTCGCGCTTCTGCACGTAGCTGAAGACGTCGCCGCCCTCGCCGCAGCCGAAGCAGTGCCAAAGCCCCGTGTTCGGGTTGACCTTGAAAGAAGGGCTCTTCTCGCCATGGAAGGGGCAGCAGCCCCAGAACTCCTGGCCGCGCTGGCGCAGCTCGACCGTCTCGGCCACGAGCTGCACGAAGTCGGTGGCCTGGCGGACTTTCTCCTTGTCCTCGTCGGTGATCATGGCGTGCCCTCCCTCCTTTACCGCATCTACAGATAAATCCCCTGGTCGCCGAAGGTGCGTGCGACCCAGTCTATGTTGCCCAGGACCGTGCGCTCGAGCTCCTCCAAAGAAGAGAAGGGCCTCGAGTCGCGAAGCCATCGCAAAAACGTGACGGCGACGTCGGCGCCGTAGAGGTCGCCGGAAAAGCCGATGAGGTTCGCCTCCATGAAGGCGCCCCCGACCGCTCGCCCGCCCGCGAATGTCGGCGGCATCCCGACGTTGATCGCCGCGGGAAAAGATGCCCGCGGCGATCCCGCGAGCGGCGTGACGAGCCCGGCGTAGACGCCCTGCTCGGGGATGCAGCACGCGGCGTCGCCGACGATGTTGGCCGTCGGGAAACCGAACGAGGTGCCCTCTCCCCTGCCGTGGGCCACGCCGCCGGCCATGGCGAGCGGGCGGCCCATGAGGCCGGAGGCGGCCTCGACCCGTCCGGCGCGAACAAGGCCGCGGATGCGCGTGGCGCTCACGTGCTCCCCGCCCTCGTCGAGCAGGTCGACGCCGACGACGGAAAAGCCGCGGCGTGCCCCGAGCTCGGAAAGTGCGCTGACGTCCCCCGCCCCGCGGGACCCAAGGCGGAAGTCCGAGCCCACCACGACGCGCTCGAGGCGCAAAAGCTCGCAAAGCGCGTCGATGAACTGCCCATAGGTGAGCGCCGCGAAGCCGGACGTGAAGTCGAACACGACGACCGAGTCGGCGCCGCACGCCAAAAGAAGGTCCACGCGGCCGGCGACGTCGAGCAGGCGGTTGCCCTTCTCGCCTGCGCCGACGACGGCCGCCGGGTCGGGAGAGAACGTGACGGCGACGCAGGACGCGCCGCGCGACGACGCTTCCGCGACGGCGCGAGCAAGAAGGCCCTGGTGGCCGAGGTGGAAACCGTCGAATGCCCCGATGGCGCACACGCAGGGAGCGCCCGCGCGCACGTCAGCGCCGAACACGGCGCCCGCAGCGGCGCCGCTCGCGCAGGCGAACGTTCGCACGGGCACGGGGGCGGGGGCAAGGCCGGGGAACGAGCGAACGAGCTCCGCCGCCCTCGAGGGGGCGAGCGGAGCTTCAGGGCACAGCGAGAAGAGCTCGTCTGTAAGCATCAGCGAACCCCCTCGATGGCCTGGGGGAAGTTCACGGAGCACACGAGGTCGGTGCCGCGGCGCTCCCAGATTCCCGCGAGCGCGCCGTCCCAGACGAGGGCGACCTTCTCGCACGGCTTGGGCTCGCGGGAGCCCTCGGCCGTCGTCACGACGCCCATGGGAATCCTGCGCCCGCAGGAGATGTCGACGATCTCCGCGATGTCAACGGAGCGCGCAGGCAGGCCGAGGACGGCAACCGGGTCGAGCATGCGCTCGGTCACGAGCTCTGCCCCGCGCTCCGCGAGCTCATCGAGCTCGACGCAGTCCGCCAGGGTGAGCGCGCCCGCGCTCGTGCGGACAAGACCGCACAGATGGGCGCAGGTCTGAAGGGAAAGCCCGAGGTCGCGCGCGATGCTGCGGATATAGGTGCCCTTGCTCACGTCGAAGTCGGCTTCCCAGACGAGGGGGCGCGAGACGTTGCCCCCCTCGACGCGCACGAGGCTCGCCTCGTTGATGGTGATGCGGCGGGAGGAGAGCTCGACCTCGTCTCCTGCGCGGGCGATCGCGTAGGCGCGCTTTCCGCCCACGCTCACGGCGGAGTACGCCGGGGGCACCTGGTCGTGCTCGCCCACGAGCGCGGCCAGCGTCGCCTCGGCGAACGCAGGGTCGCAAAGCTCGGCAGGGACGTCGGCTGTTTTTATAACCTCGCCTTCCGCGTCGTCGGTGTCGGTCTGGGAGCCGAACTCGATGCGGGCGCGGTAGGACTTGTGGTCGAGCGTGAGCATGCCAAGAAGCTTGGTCGCTTGGCCGATGCCGACGACGAGGACGCCGGAGGCCGCGGGGTCGAGCGTGCCGGCATGCCCCACGCGGCGCTCCCCCACCGCGCGGCGAACGCGGTTGACGACGTCGTGGCTGCTCATGCCGAGAGGTTTGTTAACGGCGAGAAGCGCGTTCACCGCGCTGGGACCCCGTCTCAATTCGTCCCCGGGTGCTCGACGGAGGACTCGGACTCAAAGAGGGCGTGGAGCAACGGCAACGCGGCGGAGAGCGCCTCGTCGACGCTGCCGTCCACGGTAAAGCCGGCCGCGGCCCTGTGGCCGCCGCCGCCCAGCCGGCGCGCGATGCCCGAGATGTCGAGCCCGCACTTGGAGCGCAGGTTTCCGCGCACCTTGCCGCCGGGGATCTCCTTGAGGAAGAGCGCCACCTGCGTGCCGTCGACGCAGCGGACGAGGTCGACGAGGCCGTCGCACTCGGCGACGGGAACCTCGTTGGCGCGAAAGTCCGCAGTCGTAGCGTAGCTGTAGGAAACCCTGCCCTGCTCAAAGGTGGTAATGCGCGACATCACCACGGCGCAGAGGTGGATGTAGGCGAGCCGATCGCTCTGGTAGACGCGCAGGGCGATCTCGGAGGGAGAGGCGCCCGCGTCCACGAGCATGCTCGCGACCTCGAATGCCTCGCCGTCGGCGTTCTGGTACTGGAACCGCCCGGTGTCGGTGACGACCGCGCACATGAGGTTCTGCGCCATCGTGGGCGTGAGGTCGACTCCGCGGTGAATCGCGAACTCGGTCACGATCACGCCAGCGGCCGCGGCGCCCGTGCGGACGACGCCGGCGTCCCAGAACTTCTCGCCGCTCGGGTGATGATCGAGGACGCCGACCTTGGAGGAGCGCTCGAGCACCCGCTGGGCCTCGTTCAGGCGGGTCTTGTCGGAGAGGTCAACGCAGATGAAGAGGTCGGGGTCGACATCGTAGTCCGCCACGTGGGTGAGCCTCTCCTGGCCGGGGAGGAACTTGTACGTGCGCGGCACGACGTCGTCGTCGGCCAAGAGCACGCACACGCGCTTGCCCTCCCAGCCGGCCTCGATGATCTCGGCCAGCGCGAGGGTGGAGCCGATGGCGTCGCCGTCTGGCGACGTGTGCGCGCAGACGGCGATGTCTTTGGCCTCATCTATGAGGGCGGAGAGGGCATCGAACTGAGCGGTCTCGCCGTCCATGTTAGAGATGAGCATCAAGGTTGTTTCCTTCTTCTCTTACTCTTCCTCGGCCTCGTCGGGGCCGCCCTCGTCGGCGGGCTCGACGGGGTAGCCGAACTCGTCCTTCTCGACGCCGATGGTGGGCGGCACCACCTCGAGGGCGCGGGCGATGCGCTCGGCCTCGTCGGTGGAGGTGTCGATGCGGAAATCGAGCTCCGGCGTCACGCGCCAGCCGAGGCTGCGGCCGAGCAGCGAGCGAATGCGGCCGCGGGCGCGCCCGAGGGCGGCCTCGACCACCTCGTAGCGGTCGGCCTCGCAGGTGAAGAAGGCGCGCATGAAGGACTTGTCGACCGAGACCTCCACGCCCGTGACGGTCACGAGCGCGAGGTCGGGGTCGGAGATCTCGAAGAGCAGGATGTTGGCGAGCTTCTCGCGCGCCTGCTCGTTGACCTTGCGGGAGTTGCGATTCTGCTTCATGGCTACTCCGTACGTGCGACCTGGTCGATGCGATAACCCTCGATGACGTCGCCGGGCTTGATGTCCTGGAAGTTCTCGAGGCCGATGCCGCCCTCGGAGCCGGCGCGCAGGCTCTTGGCCTCGTCCTTGTAGTGGCGCATGGACGCGATCTTGCCGTTGTAGACGACGATGCCGTCGCGCACGAGGCGCACGGAGTCGGTGTTGGCGATCTCGCCCTCCTCCACGCGGACGCCGGCGGCGATGCCAACCTTGGGCACCTTGAAGGTGTCGAGGACGGTAGCGGTGCCGGTAGAGACCTCGACCTCGGTGGGCTTGAGCATGCCGATGCGGGCAGCGTCGAGGTCCTCGAGGCACTTGTAGATGACGTCGTAGCAGCGGATCTCGACGCCGTCGCGCTCGGCGGCGTTGCGGGCCTTGGCGTCCGGGCGCACGCCGAAGCCGATGATGATGGCGTTCGAGGCGTCGGCCAGGACGACGTCGGTCTCGTTGATGGCGCCGACGGCGGCGTGGATCGTGTTGATGCGGACCTCGGACTGGTCCATCTTGTCCAGCGAATCCTGGAGCGCCTCGATGGAGCCCTGGACGTCCGCCTTGATGATGAGGTTGAGCTCCTTGACCTCGGCGTCGGCCATGGTCGCAAAGAGGTTCTCGAGCGTCACGTGCTTGACGCGGTTCTGCTCCTCGATGCGGGCCTTGAGCGCGCGCTGGTCGGCAAGGTCGCGAGCCTCGCGGTCGTCCTGGAACACGCGGAACTCGTCGCCGGCGTTCGGCACGGACTGAAGGCCCAAGATCTCGACGGCGTCGGAGGGGCCGGCCTCCTCGACCGGGCGGCCCTTGGGGTCGAGCATGGCGCGGACGCGGCCGTAGGTCATGCCGGCCACGAGGGCGTCGCCGATGTGGAGCGTGCCGCGGGTGACGAGGACGGTCGCGACGGAGCCGCGGCCCTTGTCGAGCTTGGCCTCGAGGACGTTGCCGGAGGCGAAGGTGTCGGGGTTGCCCTTGAGCTCGAGGACGTCGGCCTGGAGAAGGACGGTCTCGAGCAGCTCGTCGATGCCGATCTTCTTCTTTGCGGAGATGTTGACGAACATGTTCTGGCCGCCCCACTCCTCGGGGACGATGCCGTACTCGGTGAGCTCCTGGCGGACCTTGTCGGGGCTGGCGCCGGGCTTGTCGATCTTGTTCACGGCGACGACGATGGGCACGCCCGCGGCCTTCGCGTGGTTGATGGACTCGATGGTCTGGGGCATGACGCCGTCGTCGGCGGCGACGATCAGGATGACGATGTCGGTCACCTTGGCGCCACGGGCGCGCATGGCCGTGAAGGTGGCGTGGCCCGGGGTGTCGATGAAGGTGATCTTGCGGCCGCCGATAAAGACCTGGGAGGCGCCGATGGCCTGCGTGATGCCGCCGGCCTCGCCCTCGGCCACGCCGGTGTGGCGAATGGCGTCGAGCAGGGATGTCTTGCCGTGGTCGACGTGGCCCATGACGGTGACCACGGGCGCGCGCGGCACGAGGTCGGAGGGGTCGTCGAAGAAGGTGAAGGAGTTCTCCTCCTCCTTGGTCATGACCTTGACGTCGCGGCCGAGGTCGTCGGCCACGAGCTCGATGAGCTCGTCGGACATGGACTCGGTAAGGGTGAGCGGCGTGCCCAGGAGGAAGAGGCGCTTGATGATGTCGTTTGCCGGGACGCCCAGGAGCTCGGCGAGCTCGGCGACCGTGGAGCCCTGCGGGACCTTCACCGTGTCGAGCTGGGAGATGTCCTGGTCGTTGGCGATGGCCTCCTCGATGCGCTGCTGCTCAGCGGCCTGCTCGGCCTGCTTCTGACGGCGCTCCTTGCGCTTCTTGCGGCGGCCGGTGGACTCGCGCGACGCCTCCTCGACGGCCACGCGGGCCTCCTCGAGGACGCGGGAGCGGTTGTAGGCCTCGGCCTCGCGGGCCATGCGGGAGTAGCGGTCCTCGCCGCCCTCCTCGCCGCGACGGCCCTTCTTGCCCTTGCGGCGGCCGGTGTCGGCGCCGGCGTCGGAGGAGTTCTCGCGGGCGGGGGCGGAGGACTCGCCGGAGCGGGACTCGGCGGCGCGCTTGGGGCCGCGGGAGCCGGAGCGCTCGTCGTCCTTCTTGCGGCGGCCGTTGCCCTTGGCGGCGGCCTTGGCCTGCGCGGCCTCCTCAGCCTGCCGCGCCAGGACCTTCTCCTGCTGGGCAATCTGGTCGAGCAGGCTGCTGAAGGAGGGCGCCGCCTTGGGCGCGGTGTCCTTCACGCGGTTGCGCTCGGCCTCCTCGGCAGCGGCCTTCTCGGCGGCCAGGCGCTCCTCCTCGGCCTTCTTGCGGGCGGCCTCCTCGGCGGCGCGGCGGCGCTCCTCCTCGGCGCGCTCGGCCTCGCGGCGGCGCTCAGCCTCGAGGCGCTCCTTCTCGGCCTGCTCGGCGGCCGCTCGGGCCTCCTCGGCCGCCTTCTGGGCGGCGGCCTTCTTCTCGGCCTCGATCTCGGCGGCGCGAGCCTCCAGGATGGGCTTGAGCTTCTTTCGGACGATGGAGACGTAGGCGTCCTCGAGCGTCGAGGACGCGGACTTGGCGGGAATCTTCATGTCGGCGAGGTGCTCGAGCATCTCCTTGCTCGACATGCCGTATTCCTTAGCGAGGTCATGTACGCGGGTCTTTGCCATGTGACCTACCTTCCTACACAAACGGGCAGCGCCCGGGGCGAATTACAACTTGGTCGGCCGTGGCCTAGATCAGGGAGTCGGGGTCGTCGGAGACCTCGACGCCGTCGAGGTCCTCGTGCACGCCGCAGAAGCGGGAGCCGGGACGGGCCATGTTGCGGCACTGGATGCCGTTGGGGCCCACGTACTCGCAACGGTGCGCGCCCTCCTCGTCGATGAGGGAGTCCTCGGCGACGGCCGCGGGGACCTCGCGCATGATGCCGGCGGCCATGGACTCGCTCTTGATGTCGATGTGCATGCCGGTGAGGCGGGCGGCCAGGCGGGCGTTCTGGCCCTCCTTGCCGATGGCCAGCGAGAGCTGGTCGTCGGGGACGATGACCGTGGCGTAGTTGTCCTCGGGGTCGATGATCACGCGGGACACGCGGGCGGGGGAAAGCGCGCTCGCGACGCACTTGGCGGGGTCGTCGCTCCAAAGCACGACGTCGACGCGCTCGCCGCGAAGCTCAGAGACGACCGTGCGCACGCGGCTGCCCTTGGGGCCGACGCAGGCGCCCACCGGGTCGAGGTGCTCGTCGTTGCTCGAGACGGCGACCTTGGAGCGCACACCGGCCTCGCGGGCGACGGAGCGGACCTCGACGATGCCGTCGTAGACCTCGGGGACCTCGAGCTCGAAGAGCCTGCGGATGAGGTCCGGGTGGGTGCGGGAGACGACGATCGAGGGACGCTGGCGCTCGCCGCGCACGGTCGGCTGGGCGGCGTTGGGGTCGCGGACGCCGATGATGATGGCCTTCAGGCGCTGGTTGTGCATGTAGCGCTCGCCGGCGGGGCGCTCGTTGAGCTCCTCGGGGTGGCGGCGCTGGTCGAAGTGGGGCAGCTCGGCCTCGACGCCCTCGCGGATCTTGATGATCGTGAAGTCGGGCGTGGTCTGGAGCACGGTGCCGGTGATGATGTCGCCCACGCGCTGCGAGAACTCCTCGAAGATCTGCTGGCGGGCGGCGTTGCGCACGATGGCGCGGATCTCGGTCTTGGCGTGCTGCGCGGCGATGCGGGAGGTTCCGGGAGGCGTGACGTCGACCTCGTCGAACTCGGTGTAGTCGCCGGTCTCGGGGTCCTCCTCGCCCTTGGGGACGAGCTCGTAGACGTAGACGCGGCCAGTGGCGCGGTCGATGGTCACGCGCGCGCCGAAGGGCAGGTGCAGGACGTCGGCGTAGCTCTTTGCGAGCGACTGCTCGAGGCGGTCGATCAGGTAGAGTTGGTCGATGTGCTTCTCCTGGCAGAGGAGCTCAAGGGCTTCCATCATCTCAGATGCCATAAGGGTGAATCCTTCCTACTTTTTCTTGCCCGCGGCGGAGAAATCGGGCTTGATGTTGCACTTCTTGATTTCGGTGAGGTCGATGGCGACCTGCTCGCCGTCGCAGTCCAGCAAGACCTTGCCGTCCTCGCAGCCCAAAAGGGCACCGGTGAACTTGCGGCGGCCCTCGGTCGCGGTGGTGGAGAGCTGGACGCAGGAGCCGGCGAAGCGGACGAAGTCGCGCTCACGGCGCAGCGGGCGGGCCATACCGGGCGAGCTGACCTCGAGGGTGTAGGCGCTCGGGAGCGGGTCGAGCTCGTCGAGGACCTCCCCGATCCAGCCCGTCTCGGCCGCGACCTCGTCGAGGCTGATCGTGGGGGCGTCCTCGTCGGCGTGATCAATGTAGACGCGGACGCAGGGGTTCTTGGTGGCGCCCACTACCTCGACGGCGACGATGTCGACGCCATGGTCCGCGGCCTTCGCCTCGAGTGCCTCGAGGACCTGCTGGTCGGTGCCGGCCTTTGCCATGTGACCTCCTTTTGGTTGACATACAGAAAGGAAGCGGGGCGAGACGTTCCACCCCACTTCCTACGTTTGAAGCATCATTTACGTGACCAGCTTACGTATAATCGCAGCTCAGGTCAAGGTTTTATTTACTTGCGGCCACTCCGACCTCCATGATAACCCCACATGAGGGTGCAGAGCCTTACGCTACAGCGCGTCGGTGTCGATGATGAGGTAGTTCGCGCGGTGGATGTAGAGCGCCTTGCCGTCGATCGTGAGCTTCGTGAACTTGGGCAGGTCCTCGGGAATCTCGTAGCCGACGCTGTTGCCCTGGTAGACGGCGATGGGCACGCCGAGCTGCGAGGAGACCACGACGACGCGCGACTTGCCGATCTTGGACTTGACGTCGTTGATGGCCCTGTCGACGAGGTTGACCGTGCCGCCGGTTGTCTGGATATCACGGGGCAGTGTGTAGCCCTCGACCTCCTCCAAGCCCGTCTCGGCGAAGATCATCGTATTTCCCACCTGCTCGATATCCTTGCCGTCGGCAGTGATCTTGAGCACAGAGGACGTGGCGTTTCCGTCCTCGTCCACGCTCGCCGCCTCGACGCCCATCTTCTTTGCGTGGAAGGTCGCGACCTCGCCGCCGAAGTTGTCGAAGACCGTAGCGTCGAAGGAATTGCCGATGAGCTCGCCCTTGACGCTCGATAACCTGAGGCTCAGCTCCGCGCAGCCGGTGAGCGCCGCTGCGGCGCAGACGACGAGCGCGAACGCGGCCGAGAGGGCCTTCTTTCGAAAGTGCGTGCGGTTCTTGTTCATTCGCGCCTATCCAATCTCTTCGGGCGGCGTGGACGTTTCCTGGCGATAAGGTCGGCTCCCCTACTCGGAGCGAAGCGCCTCCACCGGGTCCTTCTTGCTGGCGCTTCTTGCCGGGAGAAGGCCGGCGACCACGGTGAGCGCCACCGAGATGCAGATGAGCGCGAGCGCGGCCTCCCACGGCAGGCTCATGATGTTCGGCACGCCCTTGAGCCTCAGCACGAGGTCGTTCACGGGCAGGCTCACGAGCACCACGACGAGGATGGCGAACACGCCCGAAATCAGGCCCTCGATGAAGGTCTCTGCGTTGAAGACGTTGGCGACGTTTCGCCTGGAGGCGCCGATGGCGCGCAGGATGCCGATCTCCTTCTTTCGCTCGAGGACGCTGATGTAGGTGATGATGCCGATCATGATCGAGCTCACGACGAGGCTGATGCTCACGAAGGCGATGAGCACCATCGAGATCATGTTCACGATGTCGGTGACCGAGCCCATGATCACGCCCATGTAGTCGGTGTAGACAATCGCGCGCTCATCCTCGCCTTCGGCCTTGGCCTGGTCGTTGTAGGCGTCGATGTGGCCGAGCACGCGCTCCTTGGCGTCGAAGTCCTTGGGGTAGATCTTCACGGACTGCGGGTCGGCCTCGTCGGCGTAGCCGAGGGTCGACAGGTTGCTGTCGTAGGTCAGCCTGCTCGCGTTGGCGTAGCTCGACATGAGCGAGGAGAGGTCGGAGGCGTCCATGTTGAAGTGGATCGCGGAGGCGAAGGCGGCGCCGTCGACCGAGAAGGCGTCCTGGAGCGAGGCGAGGCTGCCGCTCATCTGCGCCGCGGCATCGGCCATGGCAGCGCCCATCTGCGTGGCGGCTTGGTCAAATGCTTGTGCCAACCCGGCCTTGACCTGCGCGGAGACTGCAGCCGAGATCTCATCGCCCACGCGCTTGGTCACCTCGTCCACAACGGACTGCAGGTATGGGGCGAGGCTGCCGCTCACGTAGTCGGAGAGGGCCTTCTGGATTCTCTCCACAAACGCGTTTCCGCCGAGGTCGCCCAAGGCCTTCAGGGTCTCCTGCGCCTTGGGGTTTTCCGTGAGGTACGCCTTGAAGGCGGCGGCGAGCTTGCCGGCGTCCTTGACGTCCTCGCCTAAGCCCTTGAACTCGTCGGATGAGAGGAAGTCGGAGAGGAGCTGCTTGGCCAGCGCCGCGCCCTGCCGCATCTGGTCGGGCGTGAGCTCGAGCCCGTCGAAGATGCCGGAGAAGTCAGGAGCCGGCGCGTTCGCGAGGATGTCGGAGAAGTCGAGGTCGGCGCCGATGCCGGAGAGGTCTATGTCCAGGCCCGACACGTCGATGCCGGAGAGGTTGAGGCCGCCCATGTCGATGTTGCCCGCGGACGGGAGCGCCGCGAGGGCGGAGGCGTCGAAGCGGAACGCCGAGCGCATGGCATCCTCGTCCACCGAGAACATGCTCTGCAGGTCGAAGCCCTTCTTTGCGTCTTTTTGAAGCTCGTCGAACGACTTGCCGGTAAAGACGTCGGTGTCGGGGTCGGCGAGCTGCTGCCGCACGATCTGGGAGCCGGCGGCGCGCGCCATGAGCTCGCACGTCAGGCCGTGAGTGTAGGCGACGCCCGGCGAAAGGGCCTGGGAGTTGCCGGTGCCGTTGGGCTTGACGACGCCGACGATACGCAGGTCGAGGCCGTCTTTGACCTTGCTCGCCATGAACTCGGCGTCGTCGGACATGTCGGTCCAGCCGCCCGTCTCGTCGTTTTTGCGGTAGGTGTCGGAGGGCGAGAGGACCTTGAAGGTGCAGGAGAGCGCGTCGCTGTAGGTGAAGTCGGCGTCGGTCTCGGGCGCCTGGACCTCGCCGTCGGCGCTCATGGCACTCGAGACGAGGTCGTTCAGCTCGTTGATGTCGAGCGCGCCGATGCTGTAGAGGGTGTAGTCCCCCACCGTGCCGCGGCTCGAGAGCACGAGCACCGCCTCGTCGGGGGCATTGGCCCAACGACCGGCGACGACGTCGTACTGGCTGTCCAGGAGCTCTTGGTCGTCGATCATCTCGTTGAACACCTCGGTGCCCGTCATCATCGTGCCCGCGGTCGCCGCCGACGAGGCGCCGCCGCTCATGGCCTGCGTCATCGAGTTGGGCACGAGCTTGACGGGGTCGCCGCCGTCGGCCGCCTCACGGTAGATGATCGGGGAGACGCCGTAGTCGTACTGGATGGCGTTCACGTCGTCCTCGATGCCGTCGCCGCCCGCGTCGAGGAACTCCTTGAAGCTGCGCATGTCGTTGGACTTGACGCTCGCGAACATATCCTTCAGGGCGGTGACCACGGGGATCTTCGCGTCCGCGCCGGAAGCGTCCGGCGCCGCGCCGCCAGAGCCCGAGGCGTCGCCGTCGGCTGCGGACGCATGGCCGTCGAGCATCTCGCTCATGTCGTAGCTCTGCTTGGCGATGGTCAGGGGATAGCTCGAGAGCGTGTCCTCCTCGACCTTGGCGATATACTCGTTCACGCCGTTGGACAGCGCGAGGATCGCCGCGATGCCGATGATGCCGATCGAGCCCGCGAAGGCCGTCATGGCCGTGCGGCCCTTCTTGGTCATGAGGTTTCGCGCCGAGAGGCCGAGCGCCGTGAGGAAGCTCATCGAGGTGCGGCGCGCGGGCTTGGCGTCCCGGCGCGGCGCGGCGGAAGCGTCGAAGGAGTCCGAGTCGTCGGTGATGCGACCGTCGGCGAGCGTGACGATGCGCGTGGCGTAGCGGCGGGCGAGCTCGGGGTTGTGCGTGACCATGATGACGAGGCGGTCCTGCGCGACCTCCTTGAGCAGGTCCATGACCTGCACCGACGTCGTGGAGTCGAGGGCGCCCGTGGGCTCGTCGGCCAGAACGATCTCCGGGTCGTTTATGAGGGCGCGCGCGATGGCGACGCGCTGCATCTGGCCGCCGGAGAGCTGAGCCGGGCGTTTGTCAACGTGTTGTGCCAAGCCCACGCGCCCGAGCGCCTCCACGGCGCGGCGACGGCGCTCGGCGCGGCCGACGCCCGTGAGCGTGAGGGCGAGCTCGACGTTCTCGAGGATCGTCTGGTGCGGGATGAGGTTGTAGCTCTGGAACACGAAGCCGATGCGGTTGTTGCGGTAGGCGTCCCAGTCGCGGTCTCGGAAATCCTTCGTCGAGATGCCGTCAATCAGAAGGTCACCCGAGTCGAAGTGGTCGAGTCCGCCGACGACGTTGAGCATGGTCGTCTTGCCCGAGCCCGAGGGGCCCAGGACGGCGACGAACTCGTTGTCGCGAAACGACAGGCTCACGTCGTCGAGCGCGACTTGGGTAAAGGACTGCGAGACGTACTTCTTGCTGATGTTTCTGAGCTCGAGCATGCGGTAGGGCGCCTTTCGTAGGTGTTGCGTCGATTTCCAGTATTTACCCATTGATGGGCACGGGCGCGAGAACTATCGCGAGATGTAACGCGAGGGGGTTCCCGGCGGGCGGGCGCTAAGAAAGAGCGACGTCTGGGCAACGCGGGCAGCATCGCATTAAGAATGAGCGACGTCTGGGCGAATCGGCGATCGCCGCGTTAAGAATTGGCGACGTCTGGGGACGGCAATCGCCAGACGTCGGGGTTTCTTAGCGGCCGCCCGAGTTGGAAAGAAGGGCGCTCGTCCCTGTTAGAATCGAGCCCATGGCAAAACCTATCACATACACGTTGCAGGCGGCGAGCATCGAAGTCGCCGTGGAGCGCAAGGCGGTCCGGCGCGTCAACCTGCGCGTTCGCCCGGACGGCACCGCGCACATGAGCGTCCCTTGGCGCGTGGGCCGAGCCGAGGCGCAGGCGTTTCTGGACGCCCATGCCGAATGGCTCGCCGCCGCCGTCGAGCGCGCCGACGCAATGAGGGGCGCGGCGGCCGCCCCGCGCGACGGCAAGATACCCTTATGGGGTCGCCTCGTCCTTCTTCCCGAGGGCACCGGCGCGGCCGAGCTCTACCGCTCCGAGATCGCCCGGGCGCTGCCAGCGGTGGCCGCGCGCATGGAGGCAGCGAGCGGGCTTCACGCGACCGGCTGGCAACTGCGCGACATGCGGACGCGATGGGGCTCGTGCACGCCCGCGACCGGGCGCATCCGCGTGAACACACGCCTCGCCGCCTACCCGCCGACCTGCCTCGACTATGTCGTCGCCCATGAGCTGACGCACCTCGCTGAGGCATCCCACAACAAGAGGTTCCATAGACTGCTCGTCTCCTTCTACCCCGATGAGGCGCAGGCCCGCGCCCTTCTTCGCCTCGATGCGCGGGAAATCGCGGAGGCGTGAACAGGGGACGTACCCCTGTTCACAGGGTCCCAGCCCAGCGTTTCTTAGCGTTCGGCGGGATGCCGGAGTTGGAACCTTAGGTAACTTAGCGCATGGAAAGAAGGGGGCCGGCGCGGGGTCGACGGTTTGCGCGGGACTCCGGGGGCGTCGGTAATTCCAGCGTTTTCTCGCGCGAAAAACTGGGAGCGTCGGTAAACGGCACCGCCGGCTGCGCGGAAATGCGGGAGCGTCGGTACCGACGACCGGGGTTTTCGGCGCAGGTAGGGCGTCCAATTACCGATGGTCCTTCTTTCCCGCGCAGAGCCGCGGCAGGGATTACCAACGCACCCCGATTCCGGCGCGGCGGGCCAAAGGTTTTGCTGACGCTACCCGATTCCGACGCAACCCCCCACCGAAGCCCCTCGCGCAAAAAACGCCTCGTGCCGAGTCGCATGGCACGAGGCGTCTACTTAACGCGGGCAAGAAGTCGCGCGGAAAGCCGGAGGGTAAGCGCTTACTCGGCGGCCGGGGTGCTGGTCGCGGGGGCAACCTTGGCGTCGGCGGCAGCGGCGGCGCAGTTCTTGCGGCCGAGCTCGGTCCACTCGGGCTCCTCATCGGGCATGGAGCCGTCCTTGGCGCTGAAAAGCTCCTTCAGGCAGTTCACGGCGACGATCAGGCCGAGGACAACGAGCAGCACGGCAAAGACGAGCTGCAGGCTGGAGTTGAACACGGACGCGGCGGTGCCGGCGGCGAGCGCGTTCACGCAGCCGAAGATGGACTGCACGAGCGAGGTGAAGGTGCACACGAGTAGGAAGGCGACGGGCACGTAGAGCATGGCGCCCTTGCGGCCGGTGCACTTGCAGAAGACGGCGAGGGTGATCATGGTCATGCCGCCGAGCAGCTGGTTGGAGGCGCCGAAGAGCGGCCAGATGGCCAGGTAGCCGCCGAAGGTGAGGGCGAGGCCCGGGACCAGGGTGACGACGGTGGCGAACCAGGGGTTGCCGAGGACCTTCATCGCGCCGGCCTTGGACTCGATGGCCAGGGCGTCGTTGGTGGAGGCGAAGAACTCGGAGAAAGAAGTGCGGGCGATGCGGGCGACGGCGTCGAGCGAGGTCAGGGCAAGGGCCGAGACGTTCATGGTCATGAAGACGGTGGCGACGGTGCCGTCGATGCCGAAGGACTGCATACCGCGAGCGATGCCGGCGGCGAAGATCTGGAACGGGGTGCTGGCGACGGCCTTGCCGGTGGCGTCGACGACGTTCAGGGCGCCGGTGCCTGCGGTGTTCATGTCGGAGAACATGATGCCGGCGATGATGATGGCGAGGATGCCGACGAAGGACTCGAGGACCATCGCGCCGTAGCCGACCTTGACGGCGTCGCGCTCGTCGGAGACCTGCTTAGAGGAGGTGCCGGAGGAGACCAGGGAGTGGAAGCCGGACAGGGCGCCGCAGGCGACGGAGACGAAGAGCACCGGGAACATCATGCCGCTCTTGGTGGAGAAGCCGGTGAATGCCGGGGCGGTGATGGTGGCCTTGCCCTGGAAGCCCAGGACGAAGATGCCGAGGACGGCGCAGACGATCATGACGACCATCATGATGGTGGTGAGGTAGTCGCGCGGCTGCTTCAGGGTCTGGATCGGCATGGCGCCGGCGAAGACCAGGTACACCATGACGACGGCGATCCACTGGTTGAGGTTGAGGTAGAGCGGGAACTGCATGCCCACGGCGAACATCAGCACGATGGAAACCACGGCCACGCCGAACTCGGCGGCGCCGGAGAGGTTGAACTTGCGCTGGGCCCAGCCGAAGGCGATGGCGACGAAGGTGAACAGGATCGAGATGGTGCCGGCGCAGCCAGCGGCGTAGGACTTGGCGAAGTCGACGGAGCCGTCAGCAGCGGCGGTGAACTTGAAGGTGCCGCAGACCATCGAGGTGAAGGCGGCGATGACGATGATGCAGAACAGCCAGGAGAACAGCAGGAACAGGCGACGGCCGGTCTTGCCGATGTACTTCTCAATGAGCTGGGCAAGCGACTTGCCGTTGTTCTTCATCGAGGCGTAGAGGGCGCCGAAGTCGTGGACGGCGCCGAAGAAGATGCCGCCGACGAGGACCCACAGCACGACGGGGACCCAGCCGAAGGCCATGGCCACGATGGTGCCCGTCACAGGGCCGGCGCCGCAGATCGAGGAGAACTGGTGGGAGAACACGGTGAAGGCGGAGGCGGGGGTGAAGTTCTTGCCATCCTCCATGCGGCGGGCGGGGGTGAGGGCCTCGGCGTCGACGCCCCACTTGTTGGCGAGCCACCTGCCGTAGAACAGGTAACCGCAGACCAGCACGGCCGCGGCAACGAGCATCAGTACGATTCCGTTCATTCCTTACTTTCCTTCCTGTTTGGGATCTCGAATCAAAAAGGCCGCCTGGCGTATACCAAGCGGCCCCACACATCGCTTATTGCAAAGCCGCCCATTATCTTTCGGGTCGGCTCCTAACCAACCCGCGCTAAATTACGATCGCGATAATGGATAGCTCTGCGGTGAACATGTTTGATCGAAATCCCGTCTCTTGAGCGCCGAGGCGCCTCCTGTGGACGCAGCCCATAGTGAACCCGGTTAATCCGCGGGCAACGCTCAAACCTCGTCATCTAACACGCTCGAAACGCTGGCTAACATTTTCGAAACCTGCGATAACGCGTTTGAAACAAAGAAGGCCGCCGTTGGGCGAGATTTGCCATCCGTTCGCCGACATTCGTCTTGAATCGCAGCTGGCAATAAGGGCGAGGACGTCATCCCTCCTCCGCAGGTGACCGAATGGTCACGCACGCCCCGCGCCCTTCTTTCTATACTTTGACGAAGTGGAAGGAGACCCATGGCACGCATTCTGCTCGTCGAGGACGACAAGCTCATAGTGGAGACGCTCTCGGAGCTTTTGGCCTCCGAGGGCTACGAGGTGGACGACTCCCCCACCCAGGACGGCGCCGTCGCGCTCGCGTGCGCGCCGCACGCCGGCTACGCGCTCGCGCTCGTCGACGTCACGCTCGCCCAGGGCAACGGCTTCGCGGTCTGCGCGGCCATCAAGGCGGCAACCCCGCAGGTTCCCGTGATCTTCCTCACCGCCTCGGGCGATGAGCTCAATACCGTGACCGGGCTTTCGATGGGCGCCGACGACTACGTCGCCAAGCCCTTCCGCCCGCGCGAGCTGCTCGCGCGCGTGGCCGCCGCCATCCGGCGCTCGCAGCCTAAGGTCGCCCGCCTTACGCTCGGCGACGTGGTCATCGACCCCGACCGCGCGCACGTGGAGAAGGGCGGGCGCGAGGTCGTGCTTTCCGCCCTCGAGTACCGGCTGCTGCTGCTCTTTGCGAAGAACAAGGACCGCGTGGTCACACGCGACATGATGCGCGAGGCGCTGTGGGACGACGCCGGCGCCTACATCGAGGAGAACACGCTATCCGTCTACATCAAGCGCCTCCGGGACAAGCTCGAGGACGACCCGTGCGCGCCCGCTCTCATTACCACGGTGCGCGGCATGGGCTACCGGGCCGAGGGCTAGGCGGCGGACGGCATGGGGGCATCGGGGCTTCTTCGCAATAAAGACGTGCGCGTCGCCGCGGGTCTCGGCTGCGCGGCGGTCGCCGCGGGCGCCGTCGGCGCCTGGGCGCTCGGGGGCGCCGCGGCAGGCGGCTGCGCGCTTGCGGGCGGCAGCGTCGCCATGGGCGCGTGGCTGTGGGCCACCGCGCGAAGGCACGCGGCACTGGCCGAGCTCGCCTGTAAGGTCGGCGGGGCGCTCGACGGGCGGCGCGACGTGCGCTTCGACGCGATGAGCGAGGGGGAAGTCGCGATCCTCGCGTCCGAGCTCGACAAGATGTGCTCGCGGCTCACCTTGAACGCCGAGGAGCTCGAACGCGAGAAGCGCACGCTCGCCGAGGCGATGGCCGACATATCGCACCAGCTCAAGACGCCCATGACGTCGCTTTCCCTCATGACCGTCCTCGTGCGCAGGAGGCTTTCGGAGACGGAAGACATGGAGGCTGAGGTCGCGCGGCTGCGCTCCATGGAGTCGCTCGAGGAGCGGGTGCAGTGGCTCGTCGCGGGACTGCTCAAGCTCGCGAGGCTCGACGCGGGCGTCGTGCACTTCGCGCGGAAACGCGTGGACGCGGACAGGCTCGCCGTCAGGGCATTCGAGCCCCTCGCGCTCTCGTTCGACCTCGCAGACGTGCGCCTCGAGACCGACATCCAAGCAGGTGCGGGCTTCGAGGGCGACCTCGCGTGGACCGCCGAGGCGCTCGGCAACGTCCTCAAGAACTGCATGGAGCACACGCCGGCCGGAGGGGCCGTGTCGCTGCGCGCGTGGGAGGACGCCCTGGCGTTCCGCGTCCGCGTCGACGACACGGGCCCGGGCATCGCCGAGGCCGACCTCCCCCACATCTTCGAGCGCTTCTACCGCGGCCCCGGGGACGCCGACCCCGCCGGCGGCGTCGGGATCGGGCTCGCGCTCGCGCAGGGGCTCGTCGCCGCGCAAGGCGGAAGCCTTCGCGCGTCGAACGCCCCGGGCGGCGGCGCACGCTTCGACTTCGCCTTCTTCAAGACCGTCGTCTAGCCTCGCCCGCCCGGGCCGCCGCGCCGGCGCGGGCGCGCCTTACGTTTCGGTCACCTGCGCGTCACGGGCGTAGAAGGTCGCTTCCTCACACTTAGAATCGCAAGCAAACCAGCGAAGAAGGGACCAACATGGAAATCCTCAGGCTCGACCACCTGACCAAGGTCTACGGCTCGGGCGACACCGCCGTGCGTGCCCTCGACGACGTGAGCCTCACCGTCGAGGCGGGCGAGTTCGTGGCGATCGTGGGCAGCTCGGGCTCGGGTAAGTCGACGATGCTGCACATGATCGGCGGCGTCGACCGCCCGACATCCGGCAGTGTCTACCTCAACGGGCAGGACGTCTTTGCCCGAAGTGACGAGCAGCTCGCCGTGTTCCGCCGCCGCGAGGTCGGCCTTGTCTACCAGTTCTACAACCTCGTGCCCGTCCTCGACGTCGTCGAGAACATGACGCTGCCCGTCCTGCTCGACGGCCGCCCCGTGAACCAGAAGCGCCTCGAGAACATGCTGCGCGTCCTCGGCCTCGAGGGCCGCGAGCACCACCTGCCCAACCAGCTCTCCGGCGGCCAGCAGCAGCGCGTCGCCGTGGGCCGCGCCCTCATGAACTCGCCCGCGATCGTGCTCGCCGACGAGCCCACGGGCAACCTCGACACGAAGAACTCCGCCGAGATCATGGCCCTTCTTCGCAAGTCGAACGCGCAGCTCGGGCAGACCCTCATCGTGATCACCCACGACGAGGACATCGCGCTTTCGGCGGACCGCGTCGTGACCATCGAGGACGGCCGCGTGGCCTCCGACGTGAGGACGAGGTAGCGCCATGGCACAGAAGAACGTGGAAAGAAGGGCTCCCGGTGCACATGCCGCCGCAGCCCCGCGCCGCGGCGTGCTTGCCTCCTTCACGCTGCGCACGCTCGCGAAGAACCGCGCCCGCACCGTCGTGACCATCATCGGGATCGCGCTCGCGACGGGGCTTCTTGTCGCCGTGTTCACGAGCATGACGAGCCTCGCCGCGGCCCTGCGCGGCCAGGTCTCGGCCGAGCGCGGAATCTGGCAGATCGAGTACCCGAGCCTCACCGACGAGCAGCTGAGCACCATCGAAAGCGGCCTTGACGGGCACCTCGACCGCCTCGCCACGGCGCGCGACCTCGGCGCCTGCGCGCTGAGCGAGGAGAACGCCAACACCCTTGGCCCCGCCCTCAACGTCCAGACGATGCCCGCAGAGGACGCCTCCGCGGGAGCCCGCGCCAAGGGCGACGGCCAGTACGCCGTGAAGAAGGCCCCCGAGCTCGAGAGCGGGCGGGCGCCCTCGGCCCCGGGAGAGATCGTTCTACCCTCCTTCTACCAGGGCGAGACGCTCACGGAGGGGGACTCCGAGTACGTCGGCGTGGCCTCAGGCGCCGTCTCGGACGGGCCCGTCGAGCTCGGGAGCACGGTGCGCCTCTCGCTCGGCAGGCGCCATGCGCAGGCGTCTGAGGGTGCCGTGGCCCTGAGCGGCCTGAACGCGTTGCAGTTCGAGTACTCGGGAGCCGACCGCATCCCCCTCGAGACCTTGGACGGCGCCGCCGCCCCGCGCGAGTTCACCGTCGTGGGCTTCGCGGAAAACAGCTCGTACTTCGGCTACGCCCAGGCATACGTGAGCGACGCCGAGCCCGAGGCCGACGGCGTGCCCGCCGCCACCAGCGCCTGGGCGTCCACCACGGGCATAGGCAACAAGGACGACCTCGAGGACCTGGCCATCTCCGTCGTAGGCCTCACGCGCCAGGACGTCTCGGCCGCTTACCCCTCGTTCAACAGCGCCCTCCTCAACCTCGAGGGCGTCATCGACGACCGCACGATCTGGACGACGGTCATCGGCTTCATCGGCATCCTGTCCGCCGTCATCATCGTGGCAGCGGTGTCGCTCATCTCCAACGCCTTCGCGATCTCGATCTCGGAGCGCACCCGGCAGTTCGGGCTTTTATCTTCTCTCGGCGCGTCCAGGCGTCAGCTCAGGCGCACCGTGTTCATCGAGGCGGGCATCCTGGGACTCGTCGGCATCCCGCTCGGCATCCTCATCGGTCTCGCGGGCACCTACGCCGCCTTCGCCGTCACGGGTGACGGCTGGGCCGTGCTCGTCGGCAGCAAGACCGCCGTGCCCGTGAGCGTCGACGCCCGCGCGCTCGCCGTCGTGGTCGCGCTCTCGGTGGTCACCCTGCTCATCAGCGCCTGGGCTCCCGCCAAGCGCGCCGGCGGCGTGAGCGCGGTCGACGCGATCCGCCAGTCGGGCGACGTCAAGCCGAGCCGCCGCCTGCTCCGCGAGTTCGGCCGCCGAAACGGGCTCATGGACGGCTTCACGGCGGACGGAAAGAAGCCCCGCGGCATCGCCGCGCGCTTCGCGGGCATACCCGGCTTCCTCGCCCGGCGCACCCGCGTGGCGAGCGGCGGCAAGGCGCGCGTGGCCGTGGCGTCGCTGGCCATCTCGGTCGTGCTGCTCGTGACGGCCGGCATCCTGGGCACCTACCTCAGCCAGGCGACGTCGTACCTCGACTACTCCTCGAAGACAGACTATATGATGTTCGTCTTCAAGAGCGAGAAGGGCGCTGAGGGCAACGATGCGGGCGTGCTCGAGCTCGCCCAGACGGCCGCCGAGAAGCTCAAGGGCGTCGAGGACGTCGAGTCCACGGCGGTGCTCTCGGGGAACATCACGCTGGTCAAGCTCGCGGACGGGGCCATGAACCCCGATTGCGCGGACGAGGTCGACGAGCAGACGGCCCAGCCGGACTCCGAGGGCCGCCGCAAGGCTCCCGTCGAGGTGGTAGACGACGCCACGTGGGCCGCGCTCTGCGGGCACGTGGGACTCACGGGGGCGGATGCCGCCCCGGGCGCGGGGACCTGCATCGCGATCAACCGGCTCGACATCTACGGCGGCGCCAAGTACACCACGCTCAGGCCCTTGGCACAGGCGGCCCTCGGCACCGACGCCGAGCTCATCCTGCCCACCGCCACGGACGGCTCCGAGTGGATCGACGCCTACGACGTGGACGGCGAGTCCAAGCCGGTCTACGGCGTCTGCTACACGGACGCCGAGGGCAACCTGCAGACGAAGCAGCTCGGCCATGAAACGGTCCGCACCGAGCGCCTGCGCATCGCCGCGTTGGCCGAGGACGTGGGCGATGACTTCCCCTTGAGCCTCAAGCAGCTTGCGGCCAACTGCCCCACGCTCATCGTCTCCGCCTCGACCGCCGAGGCGGCGGGGATTACGGACGTGAACTCGATGACCTCGATCTGCGTCGGGACCGGCGGCAAGAGCGTCGACGAGGACAAGCTCGTAGAGGCAGTCGGGGCGGCGGGCCTCGACACGAGCTACACCGTGGCCGTCGCCGAGCTGCTGCGCAACAACAACGCGATGGCCTATACCGCGCAGGTCTTCCTCTACTGCTTCACCGCCATCTGCGCGCTCATAGCCGTGGCCAACGTCTTCAACACGATCTCGAGCGGGCTTGCCCTGCGCACCCGGGAGTTCGCGGTCCTTCGCAGCGTCGGCCTCGGGCAAAGGGGGTTCCGCCGCATGATCGCGCTCGAGTGCGCCGACCACGCAATCCGCGGCCTCGCCTACGGGCTCGCGCTCGCGCTTCTTGTCGACTACGGGCTTTACCAGGTGATGGACATCTCGTTCGAGGGCTTCGGCATCGCGCTGCCGTGGGGCCACATCGCGCTGTCCGTCGCGCTCATCGTCGCCGTGCTCGCCGCGAGCACCGTCTACGCGCTGAGGAAGTCGCACGCGATGAACCTCGTGGACTCCCTGCGCGCGGAGTAGACGACCGCGCGCCGCGCTCAAATCGCCCGCGCTAAAAATCGCCGACGTCTGGGCGCCGCGCCCCGGCAAAGCGCCGCCCGCGCTAAGAATCCGGCACCTCTGGGCAACCTCCTAGCCCAGAGGTGCCCATTTCTTAGCGCGGACGCCCAGACGTCGGCGTTTCTTAACGAGGCAAGAAGGGTCCCGCCCAGACGTCATGGTTTCTTAACGCGGCAAGAAGGGCGCGAACGCCAGCGGCCCCGCGGCGGTACAATCGCGGTCGTACACCCCAGCGGAAAGGCATCCCATGAACGATTTCACCTATCACGTGCCCACCAAGTTCGTGTTCGGCCGCGGCTCCGTCGACGAGGTCGGAGACGAGCTCGCCGCCCTCGGCCACGCCTGCGCGCTCGTCGTCTACGGCAAGGGCTCCGTCGTCCGCACTGGCACGCTCGACCGCGTGCTCACCTCGCTCGACCGCGCCGGCATCCGCCACGCGCAGCTCGGCGGCGTGCGCCCGAACCCCGAGGTTGGCCTTGTGCGCGACGGCGTCGCGGCGGCCCGCGCAGACGAGGCCGACGTGGTGCTCGCCGTCGGCGGCGGCTCGGTCATCGACACGGCCAAGGCCATCGCCGCCGGCGTCTCGATCGACTCCGACGTGTGGGACCTCTTTGCAAAGAAGGCCGTGCTCGACGCCTCCCGCAAGCTCCCCGTCGCCTGTGTCCTCACCATCCCCGCCGCCGGCTCCGAGGCCTCCGCGAGCTGCGTCATCTCCAACGACGAGCTCGGGCTCAAGCGCGGCTTCTCGAGCGAGGCGCATCGCCCCGAGCTCGCCGTCATGGACCCCGAGCTCACCTTCACCCTGCCCGCCTACCAGACCGCGGCCGGCGTGACCGACATGTGCGCCCACATCATGGAGCGCTTCTTCGGCGCGACGGGCCCCGTCCCCGTGACCGACCAAATCGCCTGCGGCATCATCCGCAGCCTCATCGAGTGCGCGCCCGCCGCGCTTGAAAACCCCGAGGACTACGACGCCCGCGCGAGCATCATGTGGGCGGGCACCCAGGCGCACAACGACCTCTGCGGCCTCGGCCGCAACGCCAAGCCGGACGGCCGCGCCGGCGGCTGGGAGAGCCACGCGCTCGAGCACGAGCTCTCCGCCCACGACCCCTCAATCGCCCACGGCGCCGGCCTCGCCGTGATCATGCCCGCGTGGATGCGCTACGTGTGGCGTGCCTGCCCGGAGCGCTGGCTCACCTTCGGCCGCCTCGTCTTCGACATAGAGCCGGTCGACGTCGTCGAGGACTGCATCGACGGCACGCCCGAGGAGGCCGAGGAGGACGCCGTCCTGGCCATCATCGACGAGATCCAGGCCTTCTTCTGCTCGCTCGGCATGCCGCGCACGCTCGGCGAGCTCGGCGTGACGGCCGCGGACATCCCCGCCCTTCTTTCCACGCTCGAGCAGAACAAGGGCGCCGAGCTCGGCGAGATCCGTCGCCTCACCATGGACGACTGCCGCAAGATCTACGAAAGCTGCCTGTAGGGCCCGGCCATGACGACGCTTTTCATCGACGCGGACGCGTGCCCCGTCACCGGCGAGGCATTGGCCGTTGCCCGCCGCGCCGGGGTTCCCGTGGTCATCGCGGGAAACACGACGCAGAACCTCGAGCGCCACGTGCGCGCAGGCGACCCGCGCGACGCCGCGCACGCCAAGCGCGGCTTCTGGGTCGACACCCTCGCGGTGTCCTGCGGCGCAGACTCCGCCGACTTCGCCATCGTCGAGGCGCTCGAGCCCGGCGACGTCGTGGTCACGCAGGACATCGGCCTGGCCGCGATGGTGCTGGGCCGAGGAGCCCGAGCGATAGGCGTGCGCGGGCGCGTCTACTCCGAGGCCACGATCGACTCCGACCTCTTTATCCGCGCCGAGGAAAAGAAGGTCCGGCGAGCCGGCGGCCGCACCCGCGGCCCCGCCGCCTTCACCGACCGCGATCGGCGGCGCTTCACCGAGAACCTCGAGGGGCTTCTTGGCATCTGGTAGGCGCCCCTGCCCTCCGTCGCCCGCAAGACCCGCCAGGCCCCGAAAACTGCGCACATAGTCTCTTTTCTTCTCTCCACAAACAAGAAACGCCGAGGTGATCACCCCGGCGTTTTTTGCAAGACAAACTATGTGCGCAGTTTTTAGTGGCAAGAAGGGCGCGGCGCACCCCTACCCGCAGGCCCCGCAGGCGGCGCAGGCCGCGGGCGTCGCCGCGAGACCCCCGCGCGCGGTCTCGCGAAGGCTCGCGGGCAGCGCGTGGCCGACCTCGCTCATGGCGTGCACGACCTGGTCGAACGGCACGAGGCACATGACGCCCGAAAGCGCGAGTTGCGCCGACGAGAAGGCCGCCGCCACGCCGATGGCGTTTCTAGCCTGGCAGGGAACCTCCACGAGCCCGCCCACGGGGTCGCACACGAGCCCCAGCAGGTTCGATATGGCAAGCGACGCCGCGGTGAGGGCCTGCTCGGGCGAGCCGCCCATGAGCTGGGCGCACGCGGCGGCGGCCATGGCGGCGGCGCTGCCCACCTCGGCCTGGCAGCCGCCCTCGGCGCCCGCCACGCACGCGCCGGTCTGGATGTTCAGCCCGATGGCGGCCGCGCAGAAGAGCGCGTCCTCGACGTCGGCCTCAGACGCCCCCAGGTGGTCAGCGAGCGCGAGCACGCAGCCGGGCACCACGCCGGCCGAGCCGGCCGTCGGCGCCGCGACGATCACGCCCATGGCTGCCGAGCGCTCGAGCACGGCCATCGCGCGCGCCACGGCGTCGGTCTGCACGGGGCCCATGAGCGAGGGCGCGAGGCTCGCCGCGGCGTCGGCCACGCCCTTCGCCTCTCCCCCGATGAAGCCGCCGAGCGAGCGCTGCGGGCGCTCGATGGGGGCCATCGTCTCGAGACGCATGGCCTCGACCACACGGCGCATCTCGGCCTCGGCGCGCTCGGTGCCTATGAGCATCTGCTCGCGGGCGCGCATGACGCCGCCGACGGAAAGCCCCAACTCGGCGCAGGCGTCGAGCAGCTGCTCGCCGTCGTCGAAGAGCTCCTCGGCGCTCACGCCGGGCCCCACGACCGCCCCTGCGCCCGAAAGCGAGATGAACGTCGCGTAGTCCACGTTCTCCAGCCCGCGCGCCATCGCGAGCACGTCCTCGGCGGGCTCCCCGTCCGTCTCGAAGACGGAGTAGGCCTGGCCGCCCTTCTCGGTGCGGTATGTGCGGCAGAAGGCGATGTTCACGTGCGCGTAGGCGAGCAGGTTCGTGAGCGCGGCGAGCACGCCCGGCACGTCGCGGTGCGAGACGAACAGCGTCGAGAAGCGCCCGGTAACGCTCACGCCGACGCCGTTGATGCGGCTTATGCGCACCTTTCCGCCGCCCAGGCTCTCGCCGCGGACGGTGGCGACGGCGCCCGAGTCGCTCTCCATGTGGATGTCGACGGTGTTCGGGTGCATGGTGGCGTCGTCGCCGGCAACCACGAAGGAGTACTCGAGGCCCTCCTCACGGGCGAGCTCGAAGGCGTCGCGGATACGCTCGTCGTCGGTGGCCAGCCCGAGCGCGCCGGCAACGAGCGCTCGGTCGGTGCCGTGGCCGCGGTAGGTGTGCGCGAAGCTGTTCCACAGCGTGAAGGTCACGCGGGCCAGCCGCCCCTCGACGAGCGAGGACGCCACCTGGGCGCACCTCAGGGCGCCCGCCGTGTGGGAGGAGGAGGGGCCGACCATAATGGGCCCGAGAACCTCGAAGGCCGAGGTCGTCGCCAAGGTCTGGGGCTTTCCCGCCATCGCCTACCCCTCAATCTTCTGGTCGGCGGAACCGGACCCGGCGTCGGCGGCCGCGGCCTCGACGGCGGCGACCTTCGTGCGGTACGCCGCGGCGATGATGTCCACGCAGCCCTGGCGCCCGAAGCGCGCGCGGTTGACGACGAGGTCCTTGTTGTCGTGCAGGCCGCACTTGCCCTTCGAGTAACGCTCGTAGAACGCCTCGCGGCCGCGCTGCATCTTCTTCACGAGCTTCTTGGCCTTCTTTGCGTCCCAGCCGCGCTTGGCGCGCACGATCTCGACGCGGGCGTCTAAGGGCGCGGTGACGAGCACCGCGATGCGGTTCGGGTTGTCGCGAAGAATGTAGTCGGCCAGGCGCCCCTCGATGATGCAGCTCTGGCAGCCGAGCTCGTGGACCACCTCGACCACGTGGGCAAAGAGCTTGTCGGCGCTCGAGCGGGCGTCCATGCGATCGGGCAGGAAGGCGAAGAGCTCGGCCGCGACCTGCTCGTCGTAGGCGGCAGCGTCGCTCACGCTGGAGCCGGCGCGCTCGGAGGCGCGGACCAGCAGCTCGTTGTCGTAGAACGGGATGCCGAGCTCGAGCGAGAGCATCATGCCGATCTCGTGGCCCTCGGCACCGAAGTCGCGGGCAATGGTGATGACGACGGGGTACGCCTCCACATCCGGGGAGACGGCGTCGAAGTCGATGGACATAGCGGACCTCCTTGTGGCCGATGCACGGCTGATAAACGAAGGCGGGCGAAGGGCTTGCCCCCCTCGCCCGCCAAAACAATACTACGCGGCGGCAATGCGGCGCTGGTAGATTCGGACAAGCAGCGAGATTCCGAAGTTGAGCGCGAAGTACAGCAGGAAAACGAAGCCGTACAAAAGAAGGACCTGGCCCAGGTTGGACGTCGTGGCCATGATGACCTTCGTGCAGTACATGAACTCGGCGACGTTGATGCCCGCGAGGTAGGACGAGTCCTTGATCACGGTCGTGCACTGCGAGAAGAGCGCGGGCACGATGGTGCGGAAGGTCTGCGGCAGGATGACCAGGCGCATGCCGGCGAAGAAACCGAAGCCCTGGGACTGCAGCGCCTCGAACTGACTCTTTGGGATCGAGTTGAAGCCGCCGCGGATGATCTCGGCCATGACGGCCGAGGTGAAGATCGTGAAGGCGAGGACCGAGATCACGACATCGTTGCCCTTCACCGTGAAGTAGATGAAGAGGATCCACAGGAGGTTCGGCGTGCAGCGGAAGAGCTCGATGTAGGCGCTCACGATGACGCTGACGAACTTGAGCTTGCCCGTGCAGTACTGCTTCGCCATGGCGAGCACGGTGCCGACGAGGATCGAGAACACGATGGCGAGCGCCGAGATCTCGATGGTCTTGCCGAAGCCCATCATGATGAAGCCGAGGTTGGTTGCGTTGAAGATCTCCATCGGCTACGCCTCCTTCGCGGGCTCGGCGGCCAAATCCGCCGCGCCGGGGATGTCCTTGGCGCGCGGGCGGCGCTTGCTGCGGCGCTCAAGATACTGGACGAGGACCGCGAGCGGGAAGCAGATGATGAAGTACAGCAGGCAGCACATGATGTAGCCCTGCAGGTAGCCGTAGGTGCTCACGTAGTTGTCGGCGTTGTACATGAGGTCGCCGCCGGCGATGAGGGCGAGCACCGAGGTGTTCTTGACGAGGTTCAACGCCTGGTTGCACAGCGGGGGCAGGATGACCTTGAACGTCTGGGGCAGGATGACGTAGACGTAGCCCTGAACGCGCGTGAAGCCCTGCGAGAGCGCGGCCTCCATCTGTCCCTTAGGCACGGACTCGATGCCGGTGCGGATGACCTCGCTGACGTAGGCCGCATGGTAGAGGCCCACGCCGAGGACGCCGAGCGCGAAGGGCGCGATGCGGACCGGGCTGGCGGCGCCGGTGATCGCCTGCAGGACCTGGGGGCCCGCGGTGTACATAAAGAAGACCTGCACGGGCAGCGGCGTGTTCTGGTAGAACTCGACGTAGACGCGGCTAATGGCCCTCAGGACCTTGGAGCGCGTCGTGGAGAATACGCCGAGCAGCGTGCCGAGCGCGAGCGACAGCGCGAGTCCGGCGAGGACGACCTTAAGGGTAAAGGCCCAGCCTTCCCAAAAGGGCCCCATGTTCGAGAGGGTCCTCTCCCAGCGCAGGGGGTCGAGGAGTCCGTCCAGCATGTGTTCCCTCCTTATCCTTTGCAAAGAAGCGCGACGCCGCGGCTGCGAGGGCGCGCGGCGCCGCATGTGAATCGTCTGCGCGGCGCAGGCGGCAAGGCGTCAAGCCCGCCGCCCCGTGCCGTGGCAAGAAGTACCTTCGGGGCCATATGCCCCCGAGCGCGGCCTAGAGCAGGTTCCAGGTCTTGATCTCCTCGTCGAGCCAGCCGTTGCCCAGGCACTCGTTGACGATGTCGTCGACGGTCTTGGAGAGGTCGGAGCCCTTCTTGGTGGAGACGCCGTACTCCTGCTTGCCGAACTTGACGTCCGGGCAGAGCAGCTCGGTGGAGTCGTCGATGTATCCGCCGAGGATGGAGCGGTCGACGGAGAAGACGTCGATGTTGCCGGAGTCCAGGGCGCTCTTGATGGACGGGTAGTCGGGGAACTCCTGGAACTGCGGGGTGGCTGAGACGTTCTGCTCGGTCAGCATCTTGGTGATGTTGTCCTTGGTCGTGGAGCCCTGCGAGACGCCGATGATCTTTCCGTCGAGGCCGGCGAGGTCGGAGATGGTGCCCTTCTTGATAAGCAGGCCGATGTAGTCGGTGCGGTACGGGGTCGAGAAGTCCCAGGACTGCTTGCGCTCGTCGGTGATGGTGTAGGTCGCGCAGACGATGTCGAGCTGGTCGTTGTCGATGAGCGGGCCGCGGGTCTTGGGCGTGACGTCGGTGAACTCGACGAGGTCCTTGGACTTGGCGTCGTCATAGGAGACGTCGAAGACCTTCGCGGCGATCTGGTAGCACAAGTCGATCTCGAGGCCCTCGTACTTGTTGGTGGCCGGGTCTAGGTAGCCGTAGCCGGGGACGTCCTTCTTTACGCCGGCCTTGAGCTTGCCGTTCTTCTTGACGGCCTCGAGCTTGGAGGCGGAGCCGGAGTCCGAGGAGCCGCCGCAGCCGACGAGGCCGAGGCCGGCGACCGCCGCAGCGGAGGCGCCGAAGAGCTGGAGGAACGAGCGGCGAGACATGTTGGCCATGATGAATCCCTTCCCTTGAGGATTGATACGCGAATGCGGATGCCGGCGGGTGCCGGCGGTGGTGCCCGGGTTTTGCCGTTGCAAAGAAGCGCGCGGCGCGGCGGCTAGTGCAGGATCTTGGAGAGGAACTCGCGGCAGCGCGGGTTCTCGGGGTTCTCGAAGAAGTGCTCGGGCGTGCCCGTCTCGAGGATGCGGCCGTCCTCCATGAAGACCACGCGGTCGGCGACCTGGCGCGCGAAGCCCATCTCGTGGGTGACGCAGATCATCGTGATGTTCTCCTGCGCGAGCTCGATCATGACGTCGAGAACCTCCTGGACCATCTCGGGGTCGAGCGCGGAGGTGGGCTCGTCAAAGAGGATGATCGGCTGCTTGGTGCACAGGGCGCGGGCGATGGCGACGCGCTGCTGCTGGCCGCCCGAGAGGTTCTGGGGGTACTCGCCGGCCTTGTGGGCCATGCCGACGCGCTTTAAGGCCGCCATGGCGATCTGGGTTGCCTCCTCCTTGGACTTCTTCTGGAGCTTGATGGGAGCCAAGGTGAGGTTGCCGAGGACCGTCATGTTCGGGTAGAGGTTGAACTGCTGGAAGACCATCGAGGAGTACTTGCGGGCCATCTCGAGGTGGTTCTTCTTCGTCACCTCGATGCCGTCGATGGTCACGGTGCCGCTCGTGGGCTCCTCGAGGTAATCGATGCAGCGGATGAGCGTCGACTTGCCCGACCCGGAGGGGCCGATGACGACGAGCTTCTCGCCGGCGGCGACGGAAAGGTTGATGTCCTTGAGGACGTGGACGTCGCCAAAGTACTTGTTCAGGTCCTTGATCTCGATCATGTCTGCCATGCGTTTGGTCCCCTCTCGAATCGATGCCTAGACCTTAAGCGGACACTTAGGCAACAGCTGCCGGGGACGGGCATGCGAGACGAAGAAAAAACGCGAGCGACAACTTGATGAAACATGTTATGAACTGGGCACACGCGCGAAACAGGGCGGAATCAAACACGTGATGTTTAGTTCATTGAAATCGTTGTGGGACGCAACGATGGATCGCTGCGGTTCACGGCACTTCTTGGCAAGAAAAACCGGCGAACTTGAAAGCTCGCCGGCATTCTGTTTGGTAGCCCGTACCAGATTCGAACTGGTGATCTCCGCCTTGAGAGGGCGGCGTCC
>ERZ506425.162-NODE-162-length-33971-cov-8.94085_pt1 | contig 33971 bp, 27 predicted proteins | sample MGYA00513667_ERZ506425 | MGnify/ENA metagenome assembly ERZ506425
TCGAGGACTGGGGCAAGCGCAAGCTCGCCTTTGAGATCGACAAGCTCACCGAGGGTGACTACACCCTTATCAACTTCCACGCAGATCCCACGCAGATCGCCGAGCTCGACCGAGTTCTGCGCATCAACGACGCTGTCAAGCGCCACATGATCGTGCGCCGCGAGGACAGGGACTAAGCATGGAGGCGCAGGCCGAGGCCTGCACAGAGAGGGAGTGAGTTAGATGAGCATCAACAAAGTGATGATCACGGGCAACCTCACGAGGGACCCCGAGCTCCGCGCGACGGGCAGCGGCACACAGATCCTGCACTTCGGGGTCGCCGTCAACGACCGTCGCCGCAACCAGCAGACCGGTGAGTGGGAGGATTATCCCAACTTCGTCGACTGCGTGGTCTTCGGCGCCCGCGCCGAACCTCTCTCTCGTTTTCTCACCAAGGGCTCGAAGGTCGCCATCGAAGGCAAGCTTCGCTACAGCTCTTGGGAGGCCAAGGAGGGCGGTCGCCGCAGCAAGCTCGAGGTCGTCGTCGACGACCTGGACTTCCTCTCACAGAGAGGCGGCCAGCAGCAGGGCCAGGGCTATCAGGCCCCCGCTCCGCAGCAGTACGCCCAGGTCAACCAGGGCTATCAGGCCTCGGCTCCCGCGTATGCGGCGCCTACGCCCGCTGCCCGTCCCGTCCAGACCCCGCCCCCGGCGGACGTCTACGACGAGGACATCCCGTTCTAAACACCGGCGGCCATCGGCCGCCATACGAAAGGCAACATAGACATGGCTCAGCAGAAGCAAGATTTTTCGCGCCAGCCGCGTCGCAAGTTCTGCCAGTTCTGCAAGGAGGAGACTGCGTTCATCGATTACAAGGACACGCAGCTTCTTCGTAAGTACATGACCGATCGCGGCAAGATCAAGCCGCGCCGCGTCACTGGCGCTTGCACGCAGCACCAGAGGGACATCGCCAACGCGATCAAGCGCGCTCGCGAGATGGCCCTTCTGCCCTACACCGTTCCCGTGGTCTCCAGCCGCGGCGGCCGTAGCCGCGGTTAGCAACCGGAACCGCTTCGAGAAAGGGCGTTTAAGCTGTGGGTTCTTCGCACAACAACGGGCAGCCTCCTATACCTGAGGGGATGCACGGGGTAAGCGGACCGCAGCGGGAGTGTGACCTCGTCGTATGGAGCGATCGCCAAAACAGCGATCCAAAGAAGACCTCGGTCATCATTCCTCTTGCCCTTTGCGTTGCAGGGGCGCTCTCGGCGACGATCGCGCCGCCGATGGCCTGTCTGCTCATGGGGTTCGGAACCCTGTGCGCAGGCGCCGGCAGGGGTAAGGGAGCGCAAATCCTCATCGCTGCCGGGACGCTCGTGCTTTGCGGCGTCGGCGGCGCCTATTTTGGCGTCGACTCGGTGCCGAACGCGCTGATCGTCGGCGTTCTCTCGCTCGCATCGGCCTTTGCGGTCGAGAAGGGCGGGATGCGTCCGGGGGTCGCGTGCGTTATCGTCGCGCTTGCCGCGGCAGCCCAAATCGGGGCTGCCGTTGTGGTCGCGATGATGGCGAACGCGAGTGTAGGCGACTCGTTTATCGGGGTGCTCGCGGCTAACCCGCAGCTCCTCGAGTCCGCCGGCCTCGACGCCGCCGGGCGCTCGCTCGTTGAGTGGGCGGTCAGGACCTTCTGGCCCGCCGCGTTCTCCACGACCGCGCTGATCGAGTTCCTCTGCGCGTATGCGGGTTGCGGGCTCGCCGCCCGCCGCCTGCGCGACCGCAAGGTCGAGTGGCCGGATTTCGGTCTCTACGACCTGCCGCTTTGGGTCGTGGCGGTCTTCGTCGCGTCCCTTGCCGGCTGCGCCGCCTGGTATACCCACCAGGAAGCCACCGGCAACGCGCTTCTCATGGTCTCGGGCAATGTCCTTTTGACCGTGCGCTACGCGTTGGCGGCCCAAGGCCTCGCGGTCCTCGCGTGGCAGGCGCGGGCCCGAAAGGTCCCGAGGCTTACCTGCGCGGCCGTGGTCCTGGTGGCCATGTATCTCGAGGCGCAGTTCATCGTAATGAGCGTCGTGGGGCTCTTGGACATCTGGGGCAACTTCCGCCACCTTCCGCGTGGCGAGGAGCAGCAGCCGGTCCAAGGCGAACCGAAGCAAGATTAAGGGTCGGCGCAAGTCGACCGACGAAGGAGTATCCCATGAAAGTCATCCTCCTTGAGGAGCTTCGGGGTAAGGGCGGCGAGGGCGACATCGTAGAGGTCGCTCAGGGCTTCGCGGAGAACTTCCTGTTCCCCAACCAGAAGGCCCAGCCCGCCACCCCGGGCAACATCAAGCAGCTCGAGCAGCGCCGTCGCAACATTGAGAAGCGCGAGGCCGAGCGTATTGCCACCGCGGAGGCCATGAAGGCCGCCATCGATGGCAAGACCGTCACCGTCGACGCCAAGATCGGCGAGGAGGGCCAGCTGTTCGGCTCCATCACCGCCGCTATGGTCGCCGACGCGATCGAGGCTCAGCTTGGCACCGCCGTCGACCGCAAGCGCGTCGGCCGCGGCAACGCCATCAAGAGCGTCGGCGCCCACACCGTGCCGGTCAACTTCTACCGCGACATCACCGCCGAGGTCACCGTCCTCGTCGGCGTCACGGCCGAGGCTGCCGCCGACGAGGCCGCTGAGGAGGCCGAGGTCGAGCAGGCCGAGGCTGCCGAGGAGACCGCCGAGGTCGCCGAGTAGTCACTGTTTTTTCGCTCCCTCTTTTAACTGGGGTTTTCTACAAAACCCGCAGGTAAGCGAGTGGCTTATAAACAGCAGACAAGCGCGTGTAACCAGCGCAAATGCCCCCGAGCACCAAACGAGGTGCCCGGGGGTTTCTTCTTGACAATACTGAAACAAGGCCTCTACCTGCGACTTTGGTGCAAATGCCCAGAAGCACCTAAGGTCCTTCTGTGTAAATGGCCTGTTCAACTGGGCTTATGCTGATTGTTGAAAACATGTCGATAACTGTCGAGCTGTAAGGCGCGGACGATTGTTGAAAACGTTGAAAAGTCAAGTAAGGCCCGCTTAAACCCTCGACCACGTGTTGAAACATCGATACGACTCAGAAAACACGTAGCCAATCGACCTGTTTTGGAGAATCCCGACCCCTTTGGCGCCGTCGATTCGGCTTCGACGGCAGCTCGGTAGAATAGATGCCACGCAATCGACGAAAGGCATACGGTGGCTGACGACTACGGGATCAACCCGACGAAGATGACGATGGAGGAGGGGCGCGACATGCCCCAGGACCTCGAGGCGGAGTCCTCGGTCCTCTCGGCCATGATGATCAGCGCCGAGGCGCTCCAGGAGTGCTTGATCGGCCTTACGCCGGATGATTTCTTCCACCCGTCCAACCGCATCGTCTTTATGGCAATGCGCGAGATGTTCGACAAGAACCTCCCCATCGACGCCATCAGCTTGGCCGACCAGCTGCGCACTCAAGGCGACCTCGACCGAATCGGCGGCCGCTCCTTCCTGCTCGGTCTCGGCAACAACTCGTTGGCCCTCGTCGGTTGGCGTCGGCACATCGAGATGCTTCACCGCGACACCACCCTGCGCAAGATGATCCAGGCCTCCGCCCAGATCTCCGCGCTCGCATTCGACGCCCCCGAGGATACCAAGGAGGTCGTCGACAGGGCCGAGAAGCTGCTGCTCGACGTCACCAACCGCGACGTTCGCCAAAGCGAGCAGAGCCTTGAGGAGATCATGGGCGAGCTCTATGAGGAGCTCGAGGAGCAGTCGATGTCGGGGGAGAAGACCCTCGGTGTTCAGACTGGCTTCCCGAAAATCGACGAGTGCCTGCTCGGCCTGCGCCCCGGTCAGATGATCGTTCTCGGCGCGCGACCCGGTGTCGGCAAGACCTCCTTCGCACTCAACTTGGCCACGAACGCCGCCTATCACGGCGCCTCGGTCGCGTTCTTCTCGCTTGAGATGTCGAAGGCCGAGATCGCGCAGCGCCTCCTGGCCGCGGAGGCGCGCATCGGCCTGCAGGAGATTCGCTCCGCTCGCATCCGAGACGACCAGTGGCCGCAGATCCTCGAGGCCGTGAACCAGCTGAGCCAGCTGGACATCGTCATCGACGACACTCCGGGCACCACCGTGACCGAGGTCCGAGCAAAGGCGCGCCGCATGCTGCGCGGAAAGAAGCTCGGCGTCGTGATTCTCGACTACCTGCAGCTCGTCTCGCCGCCGCAGGGTGGACACCGCGCCGACTCGCGCGCTACCGAGGTCGGCGAGATGTCGCGTGGCATCAAGATCATGGCTAAGGACCTCGAAGTCCCTGTCGTCGCGCTTTCGCAGCTCAACCGTACCGTCGAGAACCGCACCGGCAAGCGCCCGCAGCTTTCCGACCTGCGTGAGTCCGGCTCCATCGAGCAGGACGCCGACATTGTCTGCTTCCTCGACCGTTCCATGAACGAGGACGAGGCGGCGCGCGAGGACCGTCCCGCCGTCGGCGAGACGACCTTCATCATCGCCAAGAACCGCTCCGGCTCCCTGGCCGACGTCCCTTTGACCTTCCTCGCGAGCTCCACCAAGTTCGTGGAGATCGACAACCGATACGAGGACTAGCCTGCCGATCCAGCCAGGCAAAAACGCCTGCCAAATCAGACAGGCTGATTTGGCAGGTTAACCTGCTGCTTCTGGCGGGCGTATAAGCGTATAATCTTTCTTTGTATGTCTCAAAACAAAGAGAGGAAGCTCATGTCGGCATCAGTTCTCGTGGGTACTCAGTGGGGCGACGAGGGCAAGGGTAAGGTCACCGACCTTATTTCCGGCGACTTCGACGTTGTCTGCCGCTACGCCGGCGGCGCGAACGCTGGCCACACCGTCGTCGCAAACGGCAAGAAGCTCGCGCTTCACCAGGTTCCGTCCGGCGTCATGTACGAGGGCACCTATCCTGTGATCGGCAACGGCTGCATCGTTGATCCCGAGGTTCTTCTCGGCGAGATCGATATGCTGGCCGAGCAGGGCATCTCTGCCTCCAACCTCAAGATCTCGGGCAACGCTCACATCGTCATGCCGTACCACAAGGATCTCGACGGCGCCCACGAGAAGAAGCTCGGCAAGAACCTCATCGGCACCACCAAGCGTGGCGTCGGTCCCTGCTATATGGACAAGATGAACCGCATCGGCCTGCGCATCCAGGACATGCTCGACGAGAAGATCTTCCGTGAGAAGCTCGAGGCGGCCCTCGCCTACATCAACCCGATTCTCGAGAAGGTCTACGAGATGCCGACCTACACGGTCGAGCAGATCTGCGAGACCTACCTGCCGTACGCCGAGCGCATCCGCCCCTACATCGTCGAGTCCTCGCTGTTCCTCAACGAGCAGCTCGAGAGCGGCAAGAGCATTCTCTTTGAGGGCGCCCAGGCCACGATGCTCGACATCGACCACGGCACCTACCCGTTCGTGACCTCCTCCAACTGCACCGCCGGCGGCGCCGTCACCGGCTCCGGCGTCGGCCCGACCCACATCGACCGCGTCCTGGGCGTTGCCAAGGCCTACCTCACCCGCGTCGGCTCCGGTCCCTTCCCGACCGAGCTCTCCGGTGAGCTCAACGACCGTCTTTGCGAGGCTGGCCACGAGTACGGCGTGACCACCGGCCGCCGCCGTCGCTGCGGTTGGTACGACGCCGTGGTCGTCAACTACGCCGCCCGTGTCAACGGCCTTACCGACCTCGCCATCACCAAGCTCGACGTCCTCGGCTGCCTGGACGAGATCAAGGTCTGCGTCGCCTACGAGTGCGACGGCAAGATCTACAAGACCGTCCCCGAGCACCAGAGCGTGTTCTATCACGCCAAGCCCGTCTACGAGACGCTCCCCGGCTGGAAGTGCGACATCTCCAACGTCCGCAACTTCTATCAGCTCCCGCGCGAGGCCAAGGACTACATCGACTTCCTCGAGCAGGTTTCCGGCGTCCGCGCGAGCATCATCACCGTGGGTCCCGACCGCGAGCAGACCATCAACCGCTACTGGAAATAAGAGGCATCGCGCATCCGTGGCTTGTAAACCATTTGCCATAGTCTGCGACAGCACCTGCGACCTCCCGCCCGAGATCATCTCGAGGCTGGAGGTCGTGTACGTCCCGCTCGGCGTCGAGATCGCCGGGCGCGTCCTCATGGACGGCGCAGACCGCGACGAGGCCGTGGCGCTGCTGGGCCGTCGCAAGTCGGGTCGAATCGAGCTTCTTTCCAAGGAGCGCCTGCTCGACATCTACCGCTGCTTGATCGACGAGGGCTACGACCGCATCGTGACGGTCTGCTCGTCGCTCATGAACACCGGTTCCTGGAACGCTGCCGAGGAGGCCGCCGCCGAGCTTTCCGACGCCGCCCACATGCTTCGCACCGTCGACGCGGGCGTGAGCTCGGTCGGGCTCGGCATGGTCGTCGAGCGCCTTGCCATGGCACGTGAGGCCGGCGTCGGGTTCGATGAGGCCATCGCCCGCTCGCGCGCCTTCGCCCGAGAGGTCCGGGTTCTCTTTATCCCGGAGGCGTCTTCCCCCTTTATACGCGGGAACCTCCGCAGCCGAAAGAGCGGCATCATGGCCAAGGCTTCCTCCCTGCGCCTGCGCGTGGTGGGCGAGAGGACCTTGTTCCTTATGGCCAGGGGGGAGTCGACGGCGCTCGCTCGCTCGACCGACCTCTCGGATCTGTGCGGCCACGCCGCGCATGCCATGAGCTCGATCTCGGCGCAGGAAGGCGAGCTCGTCCACGCCGTCATCGGCATGGGCGGCTCCAAGGCCCTGCGAGCGCTCGAGAAACCGCTCGATACCAACGAGTTCTGCTCGACGATGCTCGGGCGCGGTCTCATCTCGCCCTCGATTTTGGCGAGCGTCGGCCCCGACGCCGCGGGTGTTGCCTTCGCGCCGCGCAAGGCATATATGGAAGCGGGGGCCGGGAGGCTTCTTCCCAAGGGCATCGTCTATACCAAATTGGCTACAAATACCACCAACTAGCTGCACTTCTTTTTAAATTGGAGGCATCATGGGCACTTGTGAGACGGTCGATATTCTTCTGCTGGGCGCCGGCGGGCGCGAGCACGCTCTTCTTTGCAAGTTGGCCGAGTCCCCGCGCGCGGGCAAGATCTACGTGGCGCCGGGCAACGGCGGCATGTACGATCTGGCGACCAAGGTCGAGCTGAACGACGCGGATCCCGTGGCCGTGGCCGAGTGGGCCCGCGAAAACGGCATCGGCCTCGTGGTTATCGGCCCTGAGGCGCCGCTCGTGGCAGGTGTCGCAGACGCTGTGCGCGCGGCGGGCATCCCGTGCTTCGGCCCCAACGGCCAGGCTGCCCAGATGGAGGGCTCGAAGAAGTTCGCCAAGCAGGTCATGTCGCGCGCCGGCGTGCCCACCGCCGCCTACCGCAGCTTTACCGACGAGGCCGCCTGCGCGGCCTATGTCCAGCAGGTTGGCGGCCCCATCGTGGTCAAGGCCGACGGCCTTGCCGCCGGCAAGGGCGTCATCGTGGCAAAGACCACCGAGGAGGCCCTCGAGGGCGTCCACGAGTGCTTCAGCGGTGTCTTCGGCGACGCCGGTGCGACCGTCGTCGTGGAGGAGATGATGGAGGGCCCCGAGTGCTCGCTTCTGGCCCTCACCGACGGCAAGACCCTTGTGCCCCTGGCCACCTCGCAGGACCACAAGCGCGCCCTCGACGGCGACCTCGGCCCCAACACGGGCGGCATGGGCGTCTACAGCCCGGTGCCCATGGTCACCGACGAGGAGCTCGAGACCATGATCGACATCGAGAAGCGCGTCGTCGCCGAGCTCGCCGCCGAGGGCATCACCTACTCCGGCTGCCTCTACGGCGGCTTCATGCTCACCAAGGACGGCCCGAAGGTCCTCGAGTTCAACGCCCGCTTCGGCGACCCCGAGACCCAGGTCGTGCTGCCGCGCATGAAGGCCGACCTCGTCGACGTCTTCCTCGCCTGCGACAACGGCACCCTCGACCCCAAGGACGTCCGCTGGGGCGACGACTGGGCCGTCTCGGTCGTGCTGACCTCCGCCGGCTACCCCGGCTCCTACGAGAAGGGCAAGGTCATCAGCGGCATCGAGGACGCCCGCGCCATGGACGGCGTGACCGTCTACCATGCGGGCACCAAGCTCGACGACGAGGGCCGCGTGCTCACCAACGGCGGCCGCGTGCTCGACGTCACCGCCGTGGCGCCGACCTTCGAGGAGGCCCGCAACCTCGCCTACGCCGCCTGCGAGAAGATCGACTTCGACGGCAAGACCTACCGCTCCGACATCGGCCTGCGCTGCATCCAGGGCCGCTAGGGAGAAACCCATGGACAAGGAAGAGAACAACAACGAGGAGCTCGCGGGCGCCGTCGACGACATGCGCGACTCGGTTACCGCCTTCACCTACGACGGCGACCGCTCGACGCACGACCACGTGTCCGGCGCGCCCGAGGAGCGCGAGCTCGTGCTCGGCGACGACGACCCGCGCGACGCCGGCCTCGCCGAGCATCCCCTGACCGAGAACGTGGCCTGGACCGGGCGCATCTTCAACGTCAATCGCCTGCAGGTTGAGCTGCCCGACGGGCGTCGCGCGCTGCGCGACGTCGTGCGCCATCCCGGCGCGGTCGCCGTCGTGGCGCTCACCGAGGAGGGCAGGATCTGCCTCGTGCGCCAGTACCGCACGGCGCTCGGCCGCGTGACGGTCGAGATCCCGGCCGGCAAGCTCTCCGCCGGCGAGGACCCGCTCGAGTGCGCGAACCGCGAGCTTCTTGAGGAGACCGGCATGGTCGCCGAGAAGATGGCGTTTCTTACCACCATCGCGAGCTCGGACGGCTTCTGCGACGAGCTGGTCCACATCTATATGGCCACCGGCCTGACCTTCTCCAAGTCGAGCCCAGACGACGACGAGTTCATCAACGTCGACCTCGTCGAGGTCTCCGAGCTCGTGGACGCCGTCCTCGACGGCCGCATCGAGGACGCGAAGACCGTCGTCGGCGCCCTTCTTTGCGACGCCATCGGCCGCCGCCTCGCCGACCAATAACCAAAGACCGGCCCCTGCCCGTCGCCTGACCAGCGCAGCCTGCCCGATCTGCCGAGCCGTGAGCTCGGCGTCTCGGGCGGGCTGCGCTGATCGGCGCAAAAGGACCTGGAAAGAAAGGAACCCATGCTCAAGCGCTTTCTCGCCTATTACAAGCCGTTGATGGGCCTCTTTATCGCGGACACGGTGTGCGCCGTGGTCGTAGCCGGCGTCGACCTGGCGTTTCCCGTGATCCTCCGCTCGCTCACGGGCGGCCTGTTTACCGAGGGCGCCGCAGCCATCCTCTCTGCTCTGCCCGCGCTGGCGGCCGGGCTCATAGCCATGTACCTCGTGCGCTGCGGGTGCCGCTACTTCGTGAGCGCGCAGGGCCACATCATGGGCGCCCGCATGGAGTCCCAGATGCGCCAGGACCTCTTTGACCAGTACGAGCGCATGGGGTTTGCCTACTTCGATTCCCATTCCTCGGGCGATATGATGAGCCGCGTGGTCAATGACCTCTTTGACATCTGCGAGGCCGCCCACCATGTGCCCGAGTGGATCATCATCTGCGCCATCGAGATCATCGGCTCGTTCGTCATCCTCTTTGGCCTGTCGCCCGCGCTCGCCTCGGCGATCCTTGTGGTCACCCTCGTGTTCGCCGCGGTGATGTTCCGTATGAACCTGACCATGCGGGCTACCTTCACCGATAACCGCAAGAAGATCGGAGGCGTCAACGCCCAGCTCCAGGACTCGCTCGAGGGCATTCGCGTGGTCAAGTCGTTTGCCAATGAGGATACCGAGTCGGCGAAGTTTTGTGCCTCAAACGAGCGCTACCTCGACTCCAAGGAGGATATGTACAAGACGATGGGTCGCTACTACGGCGTCTACGGCCTGATGACGGGCGCGCTGTACACCGTCGTTGCCGTCATGGGCGGTTGGCTCGTCGCCCGCGGCGAGCTCTCGGCCGTCGATATGGCCACCTTCGCGCTGTACATCTCGCTGTTCTGCACGCCGATCGAGACCCTCGTGAACTCCACCGAGATGTACCAGAAGGCGATCGCGGGCTTCCGTCGCATGGACGAGGTCCTGCGCACCGTGCCCGACGTGGACGACGCCCCCGGCGCCCCCGATTTCGTGCCCGGCCCCGGAGCCATCGAGTACCGCGACGTCTGCTTCACCTACAGCGACGTCGAGCTCGACGAGGACGGCGAGGCGCGCGAGCGTCCCGTGATCGACCACCTGAGCCTCTCGGTCCGTCCCGGCGAGACGCTCGCTCTCGTGGGCCCGTCCGGTGGCGGCAAGTCGACGACCTGCAGCCTGCTGCCGCGCTTCTACGATGTGGCGAGCGGCTCCATCACCATCGACGGGCAGGACGTTCGCGAGGTGACGCAGGCTTCCCTGCGCCGCGCCATCGGCCTCGTGCAGCAAGACGTGTATCTCTTTGACGGCACCATCGGCGAGAACATCGCCTACGGCAAGCCCGGCGCCACCGCGACAGAGATCGAGGCGGCCGCCCGCCGCGCGAACATCGCGGACTTCATCGCCGGCCTCCCCAACGGCTACGACACCGAGGTGGGCGAGAGGGGCACGCGCCTTTCCGGAGGCCAGAAGCAGCGCATCGCCATCGCGCGCGTCTTCCTCAAGAACCCTCCGATCCTGATCTTCGACGAGGCCACGAGCGCGCTCGACAACGAGTCCGAGCGCGTGGTGCAGGAGTCGCTCTCGGAGCTCGCCCGCGGCCGCACCACCATTGTGATCGCGCACCGGCTCTCGACCATCAAGGGCGCCGACGAGATCGCGACCGTCGAGGCGGGCCGCGTGGTGGAGCGCGGCACCCACGAGGAGCTTCTTGCCGCCGGCGGCACCTACGCCCGCTACCACCGCATGCAGTTCGCCCAGTAACTGCCCGGAGCCTGACCCGCGAGTTGGCGCATGTGACCTACTCGTTGGGCATGCAACGGTATACTGAACTCATCGCTGTTTCGATTACGGGAAGAAACACATGGCAAAGAAGTACGACATCGCGCGAATCCAAAAAGGAGCCCTCAACGCTGACGAGGCGGAGGCGCTCTTCTCGACCGTCGACGAGACCGGCCACACCGACGAGGAGCGCGCGGCCCGCGAGCGCCGCCACCGCAAAGAGAAGGGCCACGCGGTCGACGTCGACCCGCTGTCCTCCGAGGACCCCTCCGGCTCCAACGTCGAGAAGGTCATCGCAAAGACCGCCGTCGCCTTCGTGGTCGTCTTCCTCGTGGGCATCGTCGGCATGCAGGTCTTCTTTGGCCTGGTGCGCCGCGCGAACACCTCGAACCTCTCGGAGAACGCCAACGTCCGCACCGTCGCGTCGGCGCTTGCCGGCGGCGTCGAGTGGGGCAACGGCTTCACGCAGTTCCCCGAGGACTACTCGGTGCAGGAGGCCGACGAGAACACCGGCCGTATCGAGGTCTCCGTCACCGACGCGAGCTCGAAGAACGCGCTGCAGTGCTTCGCCGGGTCGCAGGTCCAGGCCACGGCATTCGCGGTGAACTCGCTGCTCAACCCCAACATCAACACCGTGGTCTACCACGTCAACGTCCACATGGACCCCGAGGGCAAGATCCAGCAGTCCCATCTCTTCGGCTTCCTCAAGCCGACGGGCGACGTCAAGTCGATCATGACGTTCATCTGGACCAAGACCCAATCGAGCGCCGGCGTCAACTTCAGCTGTACCATCACCGGCATCGACGAGACACTCCAAGACGAGCTGCGCGACCAGATAACCACGTCCTTCACGCCCGTTCAGATCCTAACGGGCGCCACCAACTAAGGTTTTCGGCAACGAATTGTTACGCGGCCCGCTTCTCGGCGGGCCGCGGTCATAATCAGCTACATTTAAAGACAGTGTCCTGTTAACGATGGGGGGTACCGATGCGTTGCAAGAAGTGCGGAGCAGAGCTGCCCGACGGCGCCCGCTTTTGCTATATGTGCGCCTCTCCGGTCGAGCCGGAGGAAGCCGAGAAGAACGCCGAGGCCGCGGCCGACTCCGCGCAGACGGCTGGCGCCGGCGCTGCGCGTGCGGAGGAGATTCCCACGCCGGTGAAGCTCGAGGGTCCGCTGCCCGTGGGCGCGGTGCCTTTTGTGCCGATGGCGCCCTCTCCCAGGTCGACGTATGTGCAGCGCCGCGGTGCCCGCCCGGTAAAGAGCTCGCGCCCCGGTTCGAATTCCGCGCCCACCACGGCGTCGGGCTACTCGACTTCCGCGTGGCCCGAGAATTCCGCCTGGTCGCTTGAGGGCCGCCTGCCCGACGACGCGGGCCGCATGATCGAGCGACGCAACGAGTCGGACGACCCCATTGGCAGCGCCAAGAACGCGATCAACCAGGTCATCTCGTCGTGGTCCGCGGCTTCCGCCGAGCGTGGCGAGAAGAAACGCAAGGAAAAAGAGATTCGCGAGGCTGCGCGCCGCGTCCAGGAGCAGAAGCGCGAGGAAGAGCGCCTCGCCGCCGAGAAGGCTTGGCGCGAGCAGGAGGAGAAAGAGCGCCGAGAGGCGGAGCGCGCCCAACGCGAGCAGCGGGAGCAGGAAGAGCGCCGCGAGCTCGAGCTGGCGGAGCTGCGCGAGGCCGCGGCGGAGGAGGAGGCGATGCGGGAGGCGACTGCCGACCAGGAGGCAGAGCCTGCAGACGGCGCGCAGGCTGAGCCCGCGGCTCCCGAAGTCGCCACCGACGCGCCGTCGTCCGAGCCCTTCTTGCCCGCGGACCAGAATGGCGAGGCTGCTGAAGAGCTCGTTCAGCAGCCCGAGCCGGAAACGGAGCCGGCCTCCGCGGAGGAGCCGGATGACGACCAGCCGACCGCGGCGTTTGAGGCGCAGCCGGATGTCGGCACGCGTCACGCGCCCGACGAGCGGGGACTTTCTTCTTTGTGGGGCGACGAGTCGGACGACGCCTTCGAGACAGCGACGACGCGTGACCTCTCTGGCGCAACCAGCCGCGCCGAGGAGGCTCACAAGCCCGGATTCGCCGCCGTTCCCCGCGGCGCCGCCCGCGCAGGCGCGCCTCGAAACCTGCCGTTCAACCCCGTTGCGGTGGTCGCGGCCGTGATCGCGCTCGTCGCGGTCGTCGCGTTGGGGATCGGTGTGCTCGGTGGGGGCCAGAAGCAGTCTGAGCCGACCACCCCGGAGCCCGCGCAGCAGGCTAGTGAGCCGCAGGCCACCTCGGAGCCCGATGCTGAGCCCAAGGAGGCGGAAGTCGCTGTGCGCGCGAGCGTCGAGGATTATTCCTGGGACGAGCTCTCGCAGCTCGCGGATATGATCGCCGGGGCCAAGGACCAGTCGTCCGCGCTCGAGATCGAGAAGAAGTACAACCTTGTCTCCGCCGCCGGGACTCTCGACGGTACTCAGGCCAAGACTCTGCAGCTCAGCGATGGCACGAGCGTGAAAATGCGCATCGCCGGCTTCCGTCACGATCAGTGCTCGGACGGCTCCGGCGTCGCGGGAATCACGTTTGTTTCCGACTCCACCGTCGCTGCGCGGCCAATCAATGAGACTACCTTGGCTGACTGGGGCCAGTCTTCTTTGCGCTCCTGGCTCAACGGTGAGTTCATGTCCGAGCTGCCCGACGACTTGACATCAAAGCTTGTTGAGGTGAACAAGTCGACCACGCGCGCAACGGAGCTTGCTTCGCAGGAGACTACGGCCGACAAGGTCTGGATGCTCTCGTATTCCGAGCTCGTGGGCCCGCTCGATTTCGGCAGCATGCGCTATGGCTCTTATACCTCCGAGGGCGAGCAGTACCAGCTCTTTTCCGACCTGGGCTGTGTGTGGGGCCAGAACTCCGACCACTACAAGATGGGCGGCGGCCTCGGTCGTTGGTGGCTGCGCAGCCCGGACCCCATCAACGCGAACTGCTACATCGCGCCGAACAGCGAAGATGGCGCGCCTGGCTATGCGCGCTACTTCGGCCTGAATGGAGAGGTGGGTGTGGCGCCGGCCTTCTGCCTGTAGCCCCATTTACCGACGAACAATAGACCCACTAGTCCAGCCTGTCTGAGGAGGCGAGTGTTCTTCTCGCCAAGTCAGGCAGGCTGCTTTGCGGGCCTAGGAGATGAGCTGCTCTTTGGCGTAGGCGACGATGGCGTCGCAGAGCTCCGGGTCGGTCGTGTGGGCGCCGGCGCCGCAGCCGGCGAGCTGGCGGACAAGCCAGTCGCCTCCGTAGTAGGGAATGGTCCCGCGCGCCCGTCCGAGGTCGTCGTCGCGCTGCGTGAGCTCGAGGCCCGGCCACACAAACAGGTCAAGAAGCCCCAGGTCGGAGAACTCAACCTCAACCGTGCGGCTGCCGCGGCCGTCATCTGCACTCAGCGGCTCTTTGCATGCGTCCCGGCGCGCCGCCTCAACCTGCGACATGCGGTCGATCCTGAAGGTCCTTTGGCCCCCGCGCTCGAGGTCGGTGCACTCGAGGTACCACAGCCCTTCTTGCTCGGTGAGCTTACGCGGCCTCACGTGCCTGCGTTCCGGGGCGCTCGCCGCGTCCTTGAGATAAGAGAACTCGAGGTCGTCCAGGGAGGCGATGGCCGCCGAGCACGCGGCGAGGTTTCCTGCGGCCGCGGCGCCCGGCGCATGCGAGAGCACGCGGTCGAGAAGCGCCTCGTCGACGCCGCCCGCCGCGAGCGCGCCCTGGAGCTTTTGCCTCAAAGGGTTGTCCTCGGCCACGCCGAGTCGCCGCAGCGCACAGAGCAGGGCAAAGGTCTCGCTGGCATCGAGGCGAAGCGCTCGGGCGCCGTGGCTCCCGGCACCGATGGCGATGCCGTCGATGTCCTCGTAGGCGCACAGCCCCTCCGGGTCGGAGGCCACGTTCTCGAGCAGCGAGAAGAGCTTCTGCGCCTGCTTACGCCCGCAGCCGAGCCTGCGCTCGATCGCATTGACGCTCACGTAGTCGCCCGGCTCGGAGAGCGAGGAGGCGAGCTCAAGGAGGCTTCGCGTGACGTCGCCAGCCCCTCGGCGGCCCTTATTCGTTGGCATGGCAGGCCTCCTTAAGGCACTTCTTCCAAGATTCGACGAGCTCGGAAGGCTCCAGGGGGCGAATGCCCTGGGCAACGGCCCATCTGGCTGCGTCGTCCACATCGCTTACGTCAACCGTCCACTCGGTGCCCTTCTCGCCGTTTGCCACCGCACCGCTTCGCAGGCAGGAGGTCGACAGGGCTTCGCGTCTGTTTTCCGGCACAAAGAAGCGCGCCGTGCACGTCGTCGGCCCGATCTGGAACGGGAGCAGCAGGTAGTCGGCGATGTCAAAGCCCGCGGGGACGACCGCCGCCTGCGTGGTCTCGCGAGCTGACTCGATTCTGTCGAGGCGAAGCGTCCTGCGCCTGAGCGCCGTGCCGTCCTCGCCCTCTTCGATGAAATCCCCCACAACATAGCCCCGCCCGCGGCAGGGGAACGTCCCATACGGGGCGAAATCTCGTTTGGTTACGGTTCCCTTGGCGTCGCGGTACGTCACATTGACGACGTGGCCTCGGTCGATGCAGCCGAGGACGGTCTGCGAGGCGCGGCTGCGCTCGGCAGGGGATGTGCGCACGGCCTGGTCGGGGTCGCCGAAGGTCCGGTCGATCTTTGCAAGCGCGTGGCGCAGCGCCTCCCCGTGGGTAAACCCGTGGTCCTCGAGCAGCGGCTGGCAGGCGACGTCGAGCGCGATGGCCTCAAGAGGGGAGAGCTCGGCCGCACCGGCAAAGGAGGCGTCGGCGTCGATTTCCCAGGCCTTCTCGCCGTCGCGCCAGCCGGCGTCGCGCACCAGCACGCCCGCCGACGCGAGCAGGTCGCGGTCCCGGGAGAAGGTCTTTCGGCGGTTCGCCTCCCCGAGCTCGGCATAGAAGCGCTCGTAGATGGCGGCAGTGCCCACGGGATACCTTGCCCCCATGAGGAAGGTCGCGAGGGTCGTTGCACGCTCGGCGCGCCGCTCGTCCTCGGTGAAGCCTGAACTGATCCGTGCCATGCGCGCTCCCCGTAATTAGGCGCCGAAACCTCGGCGGCACAACGTAAAATACCCAACATACGCCGGCGGAGACGTGCTCAACCCGTGAACAGGCCATCCAAGACGTATACTCTTTTGATTGTATGCACCATTCTTTTTGCTCGCTCACTAGACTCGCCGAAGGATCTCACAATGGCCATGACACACGACTACATGGACTATCTCAATGAGAAGGTGGGCATTTGCCCCGCCGGCAGCCAAGAGGAGCTCCAAGCGGCCGACACCATCGCCGACCTCATGCGCCAGCACGATGTCGAGCCGAGTATCGAGGAGTTCGACGCAAAGTCGTTCGGCGGCACCGTGACCGCCCTTTTGTATGCGCTGATGTTCGTGGGCATCGTCCTCGGGGGCATCGGCGTCTCCGTGCTTACGGTCATCGGGCTTGTGCTCGCCGACGGTCCCGCCGCGCTCTTTATCCTCAAGTACCTCGGGCATGACTTCATCTCGCCGCTCGGGCCGACCACGCGCAGCCAGAACGTCGTGGCTTTCCACAAGGCATGCGGCCCCAACGTCATCAAGGGCAACCGCCCCATCGTGATCGTGGCGCACTATGATTCCCCGCACGAGAACGTGCTGCGCACCTCGCCGGTGGCTCCCTACATTCCTCTGATCTGGCGCGTGTCCAAGTACTGTGTCCTCGTGGTCGGCGTTTGCATGCTGTTCCAGCCCCTCGCGTTCCTCCCCGAGGTCTTCCGCCGCCTCATGTGGGTCATCGGCATCCTCGCCGCGCTGCCCCTCGCCGTTCTCGGCGTGGCCGGCGTGCTTGAGCACTTCTCCGACTGCACCGACGGAGCCAACGACAACAAGTCCGGCGTCGCCGCCATGCTCGGCGTGCTCGAGAACGTGCGTCCCTCCGGCCTGGAGAGCGTCCACGGCGCGGAGACCGTCGACGACGCCGTTGAGGCCATGCAGCAGGCGGCCGAGGCCGCAGCCGCGCCCGCCGCTCAGCCTGAGGTCCCGGCTGATGGCTTTGCGTCTGGGCAGTGCGGCGGTTCCGAGCCTGCTTCGGCGCCCGAGTCAGAGCCCGAGGCCGCGCCCGCGCCCGCCGCGTCCGCCCCGGCTCCCGTGGAGACCTATGGCGTCCGCCACGGCGCCGACGTCGTGAAGAGCCTCGGCATGCTTCCCGAGGGTTGCGAGGTCGAGTACGTGGAGCCCGAGCCGATCGTCGTCGCGGCACCGGCACCGGCACCTGCCGCCGCGCCTGAACCCGCCCGTCCCGCCGCCCGCACGCTCGTAGCCCCCACCCCGGCGGCCGCGGACTTTACCGCCTCCGAGGACGACCAGGAGCCCGAGTTCGCCCCTCTTTCCAACGATGACTTCGACGTCGAGATGCCCGCGCCGTATGCGGAAGACAAGCCGTCTCCCGTCGAGTCGGTCCTCAGCTTCTTCCGCAGCGCGAAGGATCGCATTGTCTCGGCCGCCAACTCCGCCGGACAGATGATCGAGTCGCGCCGCGCCGCCGAGGGCGATCGGGACGACTCCCAGGCCGACGACATCCCCGTTGCCGAGTACGAGGAGCTTGGGGAGGAACAGCCCGCCGATTCCGCCGACGCTCCCGCGGCGATGCCGACCGACAACCTCATCCCCCTCGAGGGCGAGCCCGAGGCGGAGAAGGAACCCGCGTCCGAGCAGGACGCCCCCTCGACGACTGCCGTTCTCGCCGCCGACCAGACCGCCTCTGCCACCGCGCGCATCGACACCGCTGCGGATCAGACGGCCGAGGCCACGGCTGTGTCGGCCCCGCTTTCCGATGCCACCGCCCAGCAGCCCGCAGACGGCGCAAAGAAGGACGACGAGGACGAGTCCGACAACGGCGCCGCCGTCAACTTCGACGGTCTTTCCGACGGCAAGACCCTCGATCCCGACAACACCGGCCTGACGGCCGAGTCCGACTCCGACGGCACCGCGCCCATGCCGGCGCCCGCCGCGCCCAAGCCCGCCGCGCCCGATGACCCCGAGTGGGGCAAGTCGACGTTCCGCCCGCAGGCGACCGACGTGGCCCGCCGCGCGACGCTCTTTGATCTGCCCGATCCTTCCGCCGCCGGCCACGATCCCTTCGGTACCGACCCCAACGCGCCCAAGGTCTCCAGCGCCAGCTCTTTTACTGCCCCCCAGGGCGGCGTCGTGACACAGGATTCTGGCCAGATGCCCGTTCAGCCCGTTGCGGCGAAGCTCGAGACCATCAGCGCGCCGAGCCCCGAGGCCGACGCCGAGTTCGAGGCGCTCCGCAACGCGGACGCCAAGCGCGCAGGCGACGGCGTGTTTGGCAAGCTGAAGGGTCTCTTTGGCTCTTCGGATAATTCCAACGACTCCGACAAGCCCGCTAAGCACGGCGGCTGGAAGGGCGGAGCCGCGCCGCGTGCCGGCCTGCGCATGGTCGACGACGACTTTGAGGCGGGCATGGCCGAGGGCGCTCCCAGCGAGGCCGACCTGCGCGAGGCCGTGCTCGGCCTCGGCGACGACGACCTCATCTCCCACGACATCTGGTTCGTCGCCCTCGGCGCGAGCGACTGCGACCATGCCGGCATGCGCGCGTTCCTCGCCGAGCACCGTAAACAGATTCGCGGCTCGTTCGTTATCAACCTCGACTCCGTGGGCGCGGGCGACCTCACCATGCTCTCCCGCGAGGGCCTGCTGATCACCCGCCGCGCCGACCGCCGCATGCTGCGCATGATGAGCACCATCGCCAACGACCTGCACATCCCCATGGGCAAGGCCAAGTACGACTGGTCCGCGACCGACGCCACCCCGGCGATGCTCTCGAGCCTGCGCGCCATGACCATCATGGGCACCGACGCCTCCGGCTTCCGCGCCTTGTCCTGCACCCCCGACGACGTGCCCGAGAACGTCGTCCCCGAGCAGGCCGTCGCCGTCGCCGAGGCCGTCACCGAGCTCATCCGCCGCAGCTAGCTTTGGGACAAAAGGGACGGGGGATTTTGTCCCAAATTGTGGAGCCGCTATGGAGCACGTCGCGGAACCGGTTTTGGGACAAAATCCCCCGTCCCTTTTGTCCCAGCTGGCCTTGTGGTAGACTCAAACAGCTATGCGGGCATCGCCAAGTGGTAAGGCATCAGCTTCCCAAGCTGACATCCGCGGGTTCGAGTCCCGTTGCCCGCTCCATGCAATCCAAAAGAGCCGCGAAAGCGGCTCTTTTTCGTAGGCTCCTGGAGGGGCAACGGGGCTCGAACCCGAAAGGGCGCGAGCGTAAAGCAAATGCGTAGCATTTGTAGCGAGCGGGCGAGGCGGCCGGAAGGCCGACGAAGCCAGTGCGCATTCGTTCTTTGAATGCGCGGACGTCCCGTTGCCCGCCCCATGCAATCCAAAAGAGCCGCGAAAGCGGCTCTTTTTGTGTCTCGGTTGGGTATACGAACAACGCAAGACAACTGCCGAAAGGACCAAAACATGGCAACCATTCCCATGACCGACGAGGAGTGCCGCATCGCGACGGCCGCCCTCTCCGACCAGCTCGACCTCTACGCCAACCTCCTCATCAAGAAGGGCACGGCCCTAAAGCCCGGCCAAGAGCTCGTGGTCGAGGCTCCCGTCGAGCGCGCCGACTTCGCGCGCCGTGTGGTTGAGCGCGCCTACCATGCCGGCGCCGGTCACGTTACCGTGATCTGGCACGACGACGCCGTGACCCGTCTCACCTACGAGAACGTCGAGACCGAGTGGTTCAAGACGACCCCGTCTTGGCAGGTCGAGCAGCTCAACAGCCTTGCCGAGGCGGGAGCCGCCTTCCTCTTCCTCGAAGGCAGCGATCCTTCTTCCCTCAAGGGCATCGATCCCGCCAAGCCCGCCGCCGCCCGCAAGGCGCGCAACACCCAGTGTCGCTCGTTCCGCGATGGCATGGATTTCGGCCGCAACGTCTGGTGCATCGCCGGCGTCCCCGTGGCCGCTTGGGCGCGCGAGGTCTTCCCCGGGATGTCTGACGCCGAGGCAGTCTATCGCCTGTGGAACCTGATCCTTGCGACCTCCCGCGCCGACGGCGACGACCCCGAGAGCGCCTGGGAGACCCACAACGCCTCCTTCGAGAAGACCAAGCGCTGGCTCAACCAGCACCACTTCGACGCCCTGCGCTACCGCTCCTCCAACGGCACCGACTTCACGGTGGGCCTGACCGCGGGCCACATCTGGGACGGCGGCGCCGGGCGCACCGTCACGGGCACGTCCTTCTTCCCCAATATCCCGACCGAGGAGGTCTTCACCTCCCCGGACCGTAACCGCGCGGACGGCGTGGTCTACTCCGCCATGCCCCTCGTGCACTCCGGCCAGGTCATCGACAAGTTCTGGATGCGCTTCGAGGGCGGCCGCGTGGTCGAGTTCGATGCGGAGCAGGGCCGCGAGTGCCTGCGCAGCATCATCGAGGCCGATGAGAACAGCTGCCGCCTCGGCGAGGTCGCGCTCGTCTCTAAGAACACCCCGATTCGCCAGAGCAAGACGCTCTTCTTCGACACGCTCTACGACGAGAACGCGAGCTGCCACTTGGCGCTGGGTATGGGCTTCCCCGAGTGCGTCGAGGGCGGCCTTGACGTCGATAAGGACGGGCTTTTGGCCATGGGCGTCAACCAGAGCTCCACGCATGTGGACTTCATGATCGGCTCCGACGACCTCAACATCTGGGGCCTGGACGCCGACGGCACCCAGACGCCCGTCTTTGTGGGCGGTCAGTGGGCCTGGGAGGAGTAGGGGGCACCTGCCGCCTCGGTCCGCGCCCGGGTCGTGTTAGAATCTAAAACCGCATAAGCGCCGTTAGCTCAGCTGGTAGAGCAGGGGACTTTTAATCCCAAGGTCCAGGGTTCGAAACCCTGACGGCGCACCACCGCATTTGTCCGGGTCGTGGCGTATGTTCGCCGCGGCCCGGTTTTTGTTTGGCGTTGTCCGTCAACTTGGTCTCGAATGTTTCCAAAGGGAATCAAACCTCAACGTCTCTTGCGCGCTTCTTGCCAGCGGGCCTATAGTCGGAACCGTTGATTGCAGCCCCGCGTACATATCGCGGGCCACTAGTCTTTAGGGGAGGCGAAAGAAGCCAAATGATGCGCCACAGCGCTGTTTCGAGCCAGCTGCTCGCCTCTTTCCCCATGAACCGACGCCAGAACCGACGAATCTAGCCCGCGATGTCGCGTGCGCTGCGCATTTGTCTTTTAGGCGTTCCCGCCAAAGATGAGCTATCCGCAACGTCCGGCATCGTCGGGTGTTGTGCTCTGCTGTGACTAACCTGCGTCAACTCAAATCCGTGCATTAAGCCAACGAAAGGAAACGAAAAATGGCTGAGAAGGAAAAGGTCGTCCTCGCGTACTCCGGCGGTCTGGACACGTCCGTCATCGTCAAGTGGCTCCAGGTCGAGAAGGGCCTCGACGTCGTCGCCATCTGCGGCAACGTGGGCCAGGACGAGAAGGACCTCACCTGGATCGAGAAGAAGGCCCTCGACATGGGCGCCATCCACTCCGAGGCCGTCGACATGCGCGAGGAGTACGCCGAGAAGTACCTCTCGCACGCCATCAAGGCCAACGCCAAGTACCAGAAGATCTACCCGCTGCTCTCCGCGCTCTCCCGCCCGCTGATCTCCAAGCACATCGTGGACATCGCGCACGCCACCGGCGCCAAGTACGTCGCCCACGGCTGCACCGGCAAGGGTAACGACCAGGTCCGCTTCGAGACCGAGATCCGCGCGCTCGACCCCTCCCTCGAGATCATCGCCCCGGTCCGCGTGTGGGACCTGACCACCCGCGACTCCGAGATGGAGTGGGCCGCTGCCCACGACGTGCCGGTGCCCGTCACGCACAAGAAGCCCTACTCCATCGACGACAACCTCTGGGGCCGCGCCATCGAGTGCGGCGTGCTCGAGGACACCTGGAACGAGCCGCCCGCGGACATCTGGACGATGACCAACAACCTCGAGGACTGCCCCGCCGAGCCCGAGACCGTCGTCATCTCGTTCGAGAAGGGCCTGCCTGTGGCCCTCAACGGCGAGAAGATGCCGCTGCTCGACCTCATCATCAAGGCCAACGAGATCTCCGGCCGCAACGGCTACGGCCGCATCGACATGGTTGAGAACCGCGTCGTCGGCATTAAGTCCCGCGAGTGCTACGAGTGCCCAGGCGCGCTGCTGCTCATCACCGCGCACGAGACCATGGAGCAGATGTGCCTCGACGTGAACACCCAGAAGACCAAGCGCGAGCTCGATGAGCAGTGGGCCGACCTCGTGTACAACGGCCTGTGGTTCAGCCAGGCCAAACTCGCCATCGACGCCTACAACGAGTTCTGCTCGCAGTTCGTCACCGGCGACGTCCGCATCAAGCTCTGCAAGGGCGGCCTGTTCGTCGACGGCATGCGCTCCCCGTACAGCCTCTACGACTACAACCTGGCCACCTACGACGAGGGCGACACCTTCGATCACACCGCCTCCCGCGGCTTCATCGCCCTGCACGGCCTCGAGTCCCAGACCTGGTCCAAGGTTCAGGGCCCGAAGTCCGGCCTCACCTCGGTCGACTAGGGCTGAGCGGGCCTTTGGGCAAGAAGCCCTTCGCCGGTGGCGAGTGTCCGTTCGCCGCCAATGAAGGCCCCTTGAAGCGTTCGCCGGCCTGACCGACGCGCTGTGCATCGACAATAACGTGCAAGTTCACGCATAGAAGTGCCCTTCTTGGCACGTTGAGCGTGAACTTGCACGTTATTTCTTTGCAAAGAAGGGCTGCTCCATGAAACTCACCGTCAACGGCCTCGCCGGGCTGCGGGTCCTGCGCGATCTACGGCGCCGGGACCCGTCGGCCCTGCGGAGGCGCATCGACCCTCCCGCGCCCGACCCCGCCCCGCGCAAGCGCTGGACCGTGGGCGCGCTTCCGCTCGACGCCCTGCTCCTCTCGGAGCCGCCGACAAAGAAGCACCCGCTCGACGTCGTCGTGCCGAGGTCCGCCCAGCGCCTCGGCGCGGGCTTCGCGCGAAACACCGTCTACGGCGCCGGTGTCCGCCCCGGCTCCTTCGTCGACGCCGGCAACGGCGTGGCGATTCCCTCTCCGGAGCTCCTGTTCGTCGATATGGTCGGCCGCCTGCGGTTTCCCGTCCTCGTGCTTTTAGGCTATGAGCTGTGCGGGACCTTCGGCAGGGACCCCGCCGATCCCATGATGGGGGCGGTTGCCTTCGGCGTAGAGCCGGCGACCACCGTCGGAAAGATCAGGGAGTTCCTCGGGGCGTGCACGTATCTCCCCGGCAGGGAGGACGCCTACCGAGCGTTGACGTACGTGGCAGACAATGCCTGGTCGCCTATGGAGGCGGTTCTTGCCACGATGCTGACACTCCCGCTGACGGAAGGCGGCTACGGCCTAGGCGAGCTGCGCCTCAACGTCAGACACGAGAACCCTCCCGAGCTCGTTGCCCGGGGATGTCCCGAGTCGCGCGTCCCTGACATCGAGCTCGCGGTCGCGCCGGTCGGGTTCAACTACGACGGTCGCGGGCACTACGACCTCCAAGCGGTTGCCGCGGCGACGGACGGGCCGGGGAGGGCCGCGGCTATCAAGGACGCACGCAGCAAATACGTCGACGACCTGCGCAGAAACCGGGAGCTCATGGCGATGGGCAAGATGATCCTCCCTGTCTGCTCGGAGGACCTGTTTGAGGAGGGTGCCCTCGACGCGCTGGTGGTCGAGGCGCTTCGCTGCGTCGAGGCGATGGGCGCCGAGGTGCCCGGCTTCGCCATCGGGTATTTGGCGAGCGCGGGCGCCGCAAAGAGGCGGCAGGAGCTGCTGTGGTCGATGCTGCCCTGGTCCGAGGCGCAGGATTACGCTCGCGAGCTCGAGAAGAAGTCGAGGGCGCTCAAGGAATGGCTCGCGGGCAAGCGGCCGAAGTGCTCGGTGTGAGGCTGCGCAGGGCGTTAACGTACAAGTTTGACGTCTACGGGGCTTCTTTGCGCCCGTTGACGTCAAACTTGCGAGTTATTGGCAAGAAGGGCCGCGGACGTTGCCGCCGCGTTGCCGCGCATGGCGACGGGCGCGGCGGTGCGGTAATCTAGCTGGGACGATTTAACGAGTAGGCACAAGGAGGGCGCATGGCGCTTTGGGGTGGTAGGTTCGAGAAGGGCGTCGACGCCTTCACGCAGGAGTTCGGCGCGTCCCTTGAGGTGGACAAGGCCATGGCGCAGCAGGACATCGCCGGCTCCAGGGCCCACGCGAGGATGCTCGCCGAGCAGGGCATCATCACCGACGATGATCAGCAGGCGATCGACGCCGGTCTGGCCGACATCGCCGGGCAGATCGAGCGCGGCGAGTTCGTCTGGGACGTCAATGACGAGGACATCCACATGGCCGTCGAGGGCGCCCTCACCCGCAACATCGGCACTCCCGGCGCTCGCCTGCACACGGGCCGCTCCCGCAACGACCAGGTGGCCACCGACATCCGCCTGTACGCCAAGGAGCTCTGCGCCCACCTCCTCGAGGGCAACGACGCCCTGCGCCGCGTGCTCGTGGACGCCGCCGAGCGCAACCTCGGCGTCGTGATGCCGGGCTACACCCACCTCCAGCACGCCCAGCCGGTGCTCTTCAGCCACCACATGCTCGCGTACTTCTGGATGTTCACCCGCGACCACACCCGCCTCGAGGCGGCGCTTTCCGCGGCCGACGCCAACCCGCTCGGCGCAGCCGCCCTTGCCGGCACCACCTACCCGCTCGACCGCCAGCGCACCACGGAGCTCCTCGGCTTCGACCACGCGATCCCCAACTCGCTCGATGCCGTCTCCGATCGCGACTACCTGCTCGACCTCGAGTACGCCTGCAGCGTGAGCATGATGCACCTAAGCCGCCTGTGCGAGGAGATCGTCCTGTGGAGCTCGACCGAGTTCGGCTTCATCACGCTCTCCGACAGCTACTCCACCGGCTCCTCGATCATGCCGCAGAAGAAGAACCCCGACTTCGCCGAGCTCACCCGCGGCAAGTGCGGCCGCGTCTACGGCGACCTGATGGCGCTTCTTACCACGATGAAGTCGCTGCCGCTCGCGTACAACAAGGACCTCCAGGAGTGCAAGGAAGGCCCGATGGACGCGGCAAAGACGCTCTCCGACTGCATGGAGATCGCCGCCGGCATGCTCGAGACCATGCAGGTCAACGCCGTCGTCATGCTCAAGCAGGCCAAGCTCGGCTTCACCGCCGCGACTGACGTGGCCGATTACCTCGCAAAGAAGGGCATGCCGTTCCGCGACGCCCACCGCGTGGTCGGCGAGCTCGTGCTGTATTGCGAGAAGCACGGCAAGGGCCTCGAGGACCTGACCGCCGACGAGTTCCGCGCCGCGAGCGACCTGTTCGAGGACGACATCGCCGCCGACCTCGACCCCGAGGGCATCGCCAACGCCCGCACGACCTACGGCGGCACCGGCATCGAGGCCGTCAAGCAGCAGCTCGCCGAGGCCAAGGCCACGCTGTAACCAAAGAACGAACGCCCAGGGCGCGCCCCGGAGCAAAAAGACGTTGCTTCGGGGCGCGCCCTCGTGCAGGCCAGGTGGCGGTTTTTAAGCTGGTTCGCCTACGCCACTAAACAGGCCGCGCGTCGCAGGTAGAATAGCTTTGTATGTCTCGCCAACCCTTTTGGAGGAGCCCGTATGATCGATCGCTACACCCGCCCCGAGATGGGACACATCTTCTCGCTGGAGAACAAGTACGCCGTCTGGCAGGAGATTGAGGTCCTGGCCTGCGAGGCCCACGCCGAGCTGGGCGAGAGCGGCATCACGAAGGAGGAGGCCGCCTGGATCCGCGAGCACGCCGCCTTCAACAAGCAGGAGGTCGACGAGATCGAGGCCGTGACCAACCACGACGTCATCGCCTTCCTCACCAACATGGGCTCCTACATCGACGCCGACGTGCCCGCCGGCCAGCCCAAGCCCTCCCGCTGGGTCCACTACGGCATGACCTCCTCCGACCTCGGCGACACCGCCCTGTGCTACCAGCTCGTCCAGGCCACCGACATCCTCATCGAGGACTGCAAGAAGCTCGGCGAGATCTGCAAGCGCCGCGCGTTCGAGGAGAAGGACACCCTCTGTGTCGGGCGCACCCACGGCATCCACGCCGAGCCCATGACCTTCGGCATGAAGTTCGGCAGCTGGGCCTGGGAGCTCAAGCGCGACCTCGACCGCCTGCGCGACGCCCGCAACAACGTGGCCTTCGGCGCCATCTCCGGCGCGGTGGGCACCTACAGCTCCATCGACCCGCGCGTCGAGGAGTACGTCTGCGAGCACCTGGGCCTCGTCCACGACCCGCTGTCCACGCAGGTCATCAGCCGCGACCACCACGCCTACCTCGCCGGCGTCCTGGCCACCACCGCCGCCACCTGCGAGCGCATCGCGACCGAGATCCGCAACCTCCAGAAGACCGACACCCTCGAGGCCGAGGAGCCGTTCCGCAAGGGGCAGAAGGGCAGCTCCGCCATGCCCCACAAGCGCAACCCGATCACCGTCGAGAAGGTCTGCGGCCTCTCTCGTGTGGTCAAGGCCAACGCCCAGGTCGCCTTCGACAACGTGGCCCTGTGGCACGAGCGCGACATCTCGCACTCCAGCGCCGAGCGCGTCGCCCAGGCAGACAGCTTCATCGCCCTTGATCACATGTTCAGCTGCCTCATCCGCATCGTCGACGGCCTCGTGCTCTACCCGGCCCAGATGATGGCCAACCTCAACAAGACCCGCGGCCTGATCTACTCCTCCAAGGTGCTGTTGCACCTGGTCGACACCGGCATCACCCGCGAGGACGCCTACAAGGTCGTGCAGGAGAACGCCATGGCCACGTGGCGCGAGGTCCAGCAGTGCGAGCCCGGTTCCACCTTCCGCGAGAAGCTCGAGGCCGACCCCCGCTGCGCCAAGCTGCAGCCCTCCGAGCTCGACGCGATCTTCGACCCACGCAGCTTCCTCGCCCGCGTCGGCGTCGTCTTCGACCGCCTGGAGCAGCTCGAGTTCTAGCCTGCTCAGGGGTTCTCCGCTCCAACGCTTGGCCCGCCATTTCAGCTTGCCTGATTTGGCGGGCTTCTTTCCAAAGCGACCATGGGTATACTCGGACAGAAATCAAGAGAGAGGAACCAAGCAATGCAGCACATCGACTTCCGCCCGCGCGGCGTCTGCTCGCGCATGATCCACATCGACCTTTCCGACGACGGCGGCACCATCGAGAACGTCTCGTTCGAGGGCGGCTGCGACGGCAACCTGAAGGCCATATCCAAGCTCGTCGCCGGCAAGAAGACCTCTGAGATCGCCGACGTCCTCGCCGGCAACACCTGCGGCCCGCGCAAGACCTCCTGCGCCGACCAGTTCTCGATCGCCCTGCGTCAGGCCGTGGACGCCATCGCCGCCGGCGAGGCCCCCGTTTCCGCGAACTAACCGCAGGTAAAGAAGTGCGTCGGCCCAAACTCACCAGACGAGGTTTCTTTAAGGCGTCCGCCACGGCGGGCGTCGTGGGCGCCGCCGTCGGCATTCTTGGCGGCTGCTCGCGCAACACCGCCAACGACGTCAGCGATCCTGTGGTCGTCGACGACGACTCCGCCGTGAGCGTGACCGCCGACGGGTCGCCCTACGAGTACGTCGACGACTACGGCTATGCCCTCGAGGCCACCTGGACGCTGCCGCTCGGCTGCGTCCTGCGCCCGGCTGAGGGGTCTTGGATCCCCGCCACCGTCGCGGGCTCCTCGGCGCTGCCCATGGTCAAGGCGGGGGCGTTCTCCTGCGAGTCCGGCACCCTGACCGAGGTCGTCTCGGCACCCAAGGGCGCCGCTGCCACCACCGTGATCTACGACGTCGCCTGCTCGGACTCCGCGTACGCCTGGGTCGAGCTCGACATGGCGACGCGCGCCTGGCAGCTCTACGCGGCAAAGTTCTCCGGCGGCGCCCTCGACGGCGACGCGCAGAAGCTCTGGGACGGGACCTCCGACTACGACCCGGCGCCCGTAGCCGTCACGGGGTCCAAGGTCGTCTGGCAGATCATGCCCTCGCTCTCGGGAAAGAAGACCTCCGAGCCTTCCGCCTGCTACCTCTGGAACGTCGGCGATAAGGACGCGCGCAAGGTCATCGAGTCGCCCGGCCGCTTTGCAATCAAGCCGACCGTCTCGAACGGCAACGTTATCCTGGCGCCGCGCGTCCATGCCGACGAGGGCACCTTCTACGGCGTCACCGCCTACACCGCCTCGGACAACATGGCGTCCCAGGTCGACCAGCTCGTGCTCCCCGCCGGCGTCAAGCCGTTCCGCGCCACCCGCGTGGGCGACAAGTTCCTCGTCTCCATCGAGGCGAGCTACGGCTCCGGCGGTCTTCTTTCAAAGATGGGCACCTACATCGGCACGCGCAGCGGCGACTTCGTCAAGGTCGAGCGCGAGCCTTCCGAGTGTCCTGCCGGCAAAGACGGCCTCTACCTCATAAAGAGCCGTTCGTCGTATATGGTGGTCGACACAAAGAACCAGAAGTACTCGACGCTGCTGTCCATCGACCGCTCCGTCGACTACGGCGAGTTCCCCGCCCGCTATGGAGATACCGACCTGTTTGTCACCTTCGCGACGGTTAAGGACCCCGACACCGGCTACCCCGCTTCCGTAACGGTTCGCGCCTTCCGCCTAGGAGTCTGACAGCCGAGGCCCCAGGTGGGGTAAACTACACCTACTTATGGGGAGCCCCGCTCCCTTGGATGCAAACACACATTTGGGAGGCCACGATGGCTTCGGACGACAAGAAGATCCTGCTGGTTGAGGACGAGAAGGCGATTCGTGACGCGGTGGCGGCCTACCTCGAGCGCGAGAACTATATCGTGCGCGGCGTGGGCGACGGCCAGAGCGCCGTCGAGGAGTTCGAGAAGCACTCCTTCGACCTCGTGATCCTCGACCTCATGCTCCCCAAGCTCTCCGGCGAGCGCGTTTGCCGCGCCATCCGCGAGACCTCGAACGTGCCCATCATCATGCTCACCGCGAAGGGCGAGGTCGAGGACCGCATCATCGGCCTGGAGCTGGGCGCCGACGACTACCTGATCAAGCCCTTCTCGCCCCGTGAGCTTGTGGCCCGCGTTCGCGCCCTTCTGCGCCGCGCCCACACTGAGGTCGAGCCGGCGCTCGAGGTCCTCGACTTCGGCGACCTCGTCATCGACATCTCGGGCCACAAGGTCCTCGTCGAGGGCAAGGAAGTCGACCTTACCGCCTCCGAGTTCAAGCTGCTCACCACGCTCGCCCGCTACCCGGGCCGCGTCTACACCCGCATGGAGCTTGTCGAGAAGGTCCTCGGCTACGACTTCGAGGGCTACGAGCGCACCATCGACTCCCACGTCAAGAACCTGCGCGCCAAGCTCGGCGACGACCCGCGCAACCCGCGCTGGCTCTACACCGTCCACGGCGTCGGGTACCGCTTCGAGGCTCCCGAGAAGGCCGATAAGTAACGTCCTCGAGGAGACACGTTGGCGGCTAAGTTCGTCATAGGAAAAAACACCCGCGCAGACGAGGGCTCCAAGCAGCCCTCGTCTCGTAATTCGTGGAACACGCTCAAGCCGAAGCCCTCGCGCGGCCAGTCCTTCGCCACGAGCATGACGCTCACCTTCGCGCTCATCGCGATTCTGATGGCGCTCATCTTTGTGCTCGTGCTCGCCGTCGTGTGGGGCGGGCAGTTCTCGTCCTACACCAGGGCAAACATGCAGGCGATGGCGGACTCGACCGCCGAGTCCATCTCGGAGGCGTACGCCGTCGAGGGGCGCTGGACCTCCGACGTCGTGCAGCGCGCCTCGGACGCCTCGGCGTTCTCGAGCGACATCGGGGTGCAGGTCATCAACACCGACGGCGGCGTCCTTTACGACGACACGTGGGTCGCGGGCGGCAGCTCGGCAAAGACCCGCGTCGACGGTGAACCCCAGCCCCAGCCCTCGAAGTCGCTGGCTCCTACCGGCGCGGACTCTGTGGTCACGGCGCTGGTGCACGACGCCAACGGCAACAAGGTCGGCGAGGTCCGCCTGTGGGCCTTCGGCTCTGATGCGCTTCTTACCAAGTCGGACGCGGCGTTTAAGGAGAGCTCTTTCGAGGCTATCGCCATCGCGGCGTCCGTGAGCGTGCTTCTTGCCTGCGTGATCGGCTACTTCGCCTCCAAGCGCATGTCCGCGCCCATCCAGAAGATCACGAACACCGCAAAGCAGATCCGCAACGGCGACCTCACCGCGCGCTCCGGCGTCAAGGGCGACAACGAGGTCGGCCAGCTCGGCGAGACGTTCGACGACATGGCGACCTCGCTTGAGCGCGACATCAAGCTCGAGCACCGCCTCACGGGCGACGTGGCCCACGAGCTGCGCACGCCCCTTATGGCCATGCAGGCCACGGTCGAGGCCATGCAAGACGGCGTGCTCCCGGCGGACGACGAGCACTTCGAGACGGTGGCCTCCGAGGTGCGCAGGCTTTCTCGCCTGGTGGACGCCATGCTCAAGCTCTCGCGCCTCGAGAACAACGCCAACGAGCTCAAGACCGAGCGCACCGATGTGATCTACCTGCTGCGCAGCCTCGTGTCCAGCCAGCACGCGCTCTTCCACGAGAAGGGCCTGCACCTGCGCTTTATCAACGAGAGTGGCCGTGACGAGCTCATGGCGGACATCGACGCGGACCTCATCCGCGAGGCCGTGGTCAACCTCATGAGCAACGCCATGCGCTACACCGACGAGGACGGCTACGTGAAGGTCTCGGCGCGCCTCGAGCGCGGCGACGTGCTCATCTCGGTGCAGGACACGGGCATCGGCATCGCCAAGGAGGACATCCCGCAGACGTTTAGCCGTTTCTGGCGCTCCGACGTAAGCCGCGAGCGCGTGAGTGGCGGCCTCGGCGTGGGTCTCTCGCTTACCAAGGAGATCGTGGACAAGCACAACGGCACCATCCTCGTTGAGTCCGAACTTGGCCGCGGCACCACCTTCACGCTGCGGATTCCGCAGAACCGCGGCCGCCGCAACCTCGCCCAGGCCATCCAGGAGGGCTAGTTCCCGCGACCTGCTTTTTCAGCCTGTCTGATTCGGCGGCGTTTTTGCCTGGCTGGAATGGTTGGCGGGATGGCTGGGAGCGCACTTGCCGACAACGGGGGTGCACTTCTTGCCGGGTGACGGGTATACTTCTGTGCGTTATGCATATGCGTGGCGACGCGTCAGAGTCGCCGACCAACGAAACCGAGGTATTCGATGTCCGAGATTCAGAAGCGTCCGGATTCGCACGGCAAGGTGCGCGACATCTACGACTGCGGCGACAGCCTGCTCATGGTTGCCAGCGACCGCATCTCCGCGTACGACTTCATCCTGCCCGACGAGATTCCCCACAAGGGCGAGATCCTTACCCGCATCTCGGCGTTCTGGTTCGAGCGCTTCGCCGACCTCATGCCCAACCACATGATCTCGTGCGAGGTCGCGGACTTCCCGGCCGAGTTCCAGCAGTACGGCGATTACCTCGCCGGCCGCTCCATGCTCGTCAAGAAGGCCCAGACCGTGCCCATCGAGTGCATCGTCCGCGGCTACCTCACCGGTTCCGGAAAGAAGACCTACGACGCCGACGGCACCGTCTGCGGCATCAAGCTTCCCGAGGGCCTCACCGAGGCCTCCAAGCTCCCGGAGCCCATCTTTACCCCGTCCACCAAGGCTGAGCTCGGCGACCACGACGAGAACATCTCGTTCGAGCGCTGCTGCGAGATCGTGGGCGACGACATCGCGACCCAGCTGCGCGACGCCTCGCTTGCCATCTACAAGGCCGCGGCCGAGTACGCCGCCACCCGCGGCATCATTATCGCCGACACCAAGTTCGAGTTCGGCATCATCGACGGCAAGCTGACCCTGATCGACGAGTGCCTGACCCCCGACTCCAGCCGCTTCTGGCCTGCCGAGGGTTACGCCGAGGGCCAGGTCCAGCCCAGCTACGACAAGCAGTACGTCCGCGATTGGCTGCGCGCCAACTGGAACATGCTGGGCGAGCCGCCTCGCATCCCCGCGGAGGTCATTGAGGGCACCTCCAACCGCTATCAGGAGGCGTTCCAGATCATTACCGGCACCAAGTTTGAACCCAAAGGAGTCTAATGTCTCTGCGTGACACCATCGAGGGCGCCCGCGACGAAGCAAAGTCCACCGTCGACGCCATGACAAAGAAGACCGCTGCCGCCGAGGAGAAGGACAAGGCTAAGGAGGGCGACGCGCCCGCCGCCTACGATCCCTTCAAGTCCGGCAAGGCCACCGCTGCCGGCGCCAAGCCTTCTCGCGAGGCCGCCGCATCCGTGCGCATGGAGGGCGAGCGTCCCAAGAAAAGCGTCGCCCTCATGACCAAGGAGGAAAAGAAGGCCGCCCGCGCCGAGGAGCGCTCCATCGAGGACGCCCGCAACCAGGCCTACGACTACCTCCTCAGGCTCGATGATGCCTACACGAAGACCGACAAGACCTGGTGGGTCCTGCTGGGCATCGGCTTTGTCATGACGATTTGCTCTCTGTTCCTGACGTTCGTCTTCCCCGCAGAGGTCAAGGAGATCCATACCGTCCAGGGCGTCCTCTCCATCGTCACGCTCATCTTGGCGTATGGCTTCATCATCTCCGCCTTCATCTTCGACTGGCGTAAGCGCCGCCCGTTCCGCAAGGCCGCCGAGAAGCGCATGCAGAAGATGAGCGACAAGCGCGTCTACGAGTTCCTCGCCGAGGAGAACGCCAAGCTCGTCGCCACTGCGAAGGAGAATCGCAAGAAGGCAAAGAAGGCCCAGAAGAGCAAGTAGCGCCAACGTGCTAAAATCTTCTTCCATGCCTTCGTAGCTCAGGGGATAGAGCACGGCTCTCCTAAAGCCGGTGTCGGCGGTTCGAATCCGTCCGGGGGCACCATGAATGAACGCAGGCCAGTCGCTTAGGCGGCTGGCCTGCTTTTTCATAGGCCATGCACAAGCTTGGGGGGGTAGACTGACAGTCATTAATAGACGTCGAGCGCCTTTCAAATCAACGTGACGTAAAGGGGAAGAACAATGGGATTCTTTGACCTCTTCAAAAAGAAGTCCGTTCCTGCCGCTCCGGCAAAGCCCGCAGGTATTGAGGCGGACGCCGCCGTCGACGTGCTGTGTGCGCCTGTTTCGGGCCGTGCAGTAAAGATGCATGACGTGCCCGATCCCGTGTTCAGCGCTGAGATGATGGGCAAGGGCTGCGCCGTTTACCCCGACTGCGACGTCGTCTATGCGCCTATTGCCGGCACCGTGGGCGTGCTCATGCCGCATGCCATGGGCATTAACGCTCCCGATGGCATAGAGGTCCTCGTGCACATCGGCGTCGACACCGTTGACATGAATGGCGACGGCTTCACGAGCTTCGTTGCCCAGGGCGACGCAATAAAGGCTGGTGACCCTCTGGTGGGAATTGACCGTGCGAAGATCGCTGCAGCGGGACATCCCGACTGTGTTGTCGTCATCGTAACCAACACCGCCGATTACGCTTCCGTTGATATGCTCGTTGAGCCCGAGTCGCAGGTTGCCGCCGGTCAGAAGGTCCTCAAGGTCACGAAGTAGCGACTGTGCCAAGCCAAGGGTTTCTTGGTACTCATTGTCGAGCGCGGGTCACGTACAGATTCGGAGTGCCGCTTGCCGAAGCGAAGACAAGCGTAAGGAATCGAAAGGGGAGAATACAGAGAGTTGCCTGCGGTTGCAGGCGGCGCGCAAGGACCCCGCCGTCGGCGGGAGAGAGGGGCGAGCATGGCCCAAGAAGAGCCCGCGAAGCTGCTCGCCGCCGAGCGACGGCGTCGCATCGTCGAGATGCTGCAGTCCAGCTCACCTATCCTTATCTCGGACGTGGCTCGTGAACTTGGAGTTTCCACCGTCACGGTTCGTAGCGATTTCGACGCCCTTGCCTCGCGCGGCCTGCTACGGCGTGTGCACGGCGGCGCGGTGCTCGTCTCGGAGTTCGCGTTCTCCAGTCCCGCCGAGCGTACCAAGGGCCATCTGCGCGAGAAGCGCGCGATTGCGGATGAGGCGTCTCGGCTAGTTGCCGACGGCGAGACGGTTCTTATCGGCAGCGGCTCGACCACCTACGAGCTGGT
>ERZ506425.180-NODE-180-length-30821-cov-8.21524_pt1 | contig 30821 bp, 26 predicted proteins | sample MGYA00513667_ERZ506425 | MGnify/ENA metagenome assembly ERZ506425
GCTCTTCCGATCTGCGCCCGCCTGCGCGCGCGAAGGCCGCGGCAGGCCGGCTAGGGTATCATCGCTGCAACGAAAAATCGGTCGGACCCGGGAGGACGGATGGCCAACGACTACCTGATTGTCATCGATATGCAGAACGACTTCGTGGACGGGGCGCTCGGCACGCCCGAGGCCCAGGCCATCGTGGAGGGCGTCGTGGAGCGTGCTCGTGACTTCGCGGGGACGGTCGTGTTTACCCGCGACACGCATGCCGAGGACTACCTGCAGACGCAGGAGGGCAAAAACCTCCCTGTGACCCACTGCGTGCGCGGGACGGCCGGCTGGGAGCTCGCCCCCGCGGTCGCGGAGGTGGCCGAGGGGCTCGGCGCGCCCGTCTTCGACAAGCCGACCTTCGGCTCCGTCGAGCTCGCGGCGTGGCTCGTGGAGAGAAACGCCGAGCGCCCCATCGACTCGATCGAGCTTGCGGGACTGTGCACCGACATCTGCGTGGTGAGCAACGCGCTGCTGATCAAGGCTATGCTGCCCGAGGTCCCGATGCGCGTGGAGGCCAGGCTGTGCGCCGGCGTCACGCCCACGAGCCACGAGGCGGCTTTGGCCACCATGCGCAGCTGTCAGGTCGCCGTCCTGTAGGCGCTCGCGGGATCGGCGGGCGAGGCCCTTCTTGCCGAATGACGGGGTGCCTTGGCGCTTGCTGCCGGCTGCGCGGAATAACGGGACCGTCGGTAAATCGCGAGGTCGGCTGCGCGGAAAACCGGGAGTGTCGGTAGGTACCGCGCCAAAAACCTCGACCGTCGGCATAGTTGGCCGTGCTGCGCGCGGGAATCGGGGAGCGTCGGTGGCGTTGGCGCCGGGAAAGCACGGTTGCGATCACCGACGCTCCCGATATTTCGCGCGGCACGCCGCCGGCCTTACCGACGGTCGGCGATTTTGGCGCAGCGGGTCATCGACTTTACCGACGGTCCAGCTTTCCCGCGCAAGGCAAGAAGCTCGCGGCTGCGGCCCTCGCGCCTGTCCGCCGCGCGCTCCGCTACACCGCGCGGCAGCGGCTGTTCGCGAGCTCGGCGAGCACGAACATCGCGACGAGCACGGCGGCGTAGAGCCAGGGCAGCAGCGCTGCGCCGCCGACGCCCGCCACGAGCGCGCACACGGGCGGAAAGAAGGTCGATCCAGCGTACGCGCAGGCCATCTGGAGGCTGACCATGCCTTGAGAGGCCGCCTCGCCGAAGCGCGACGGGGTGAGCGCGACGATGCTCGGATAGATGGGCGCGCAGCCCAGGCCGATAAGCGCGATCGCGACCGAGAGCGCGGCTGCGTCGCGGCCACCCGCGATGAGCGCCGCGAGGCCCACGGCGATGACGCCTTGCCCGATGCGGATCATCTGCTGCCCGTCGACGCGGTCGGCGACGACTCCCGCCAGAAAGCGCCCCGCCGTGATGCCCACGTAAAAGAGCGCGACCATCGAGGCTGCCTGTGCCTCGCCGACGCCGCGGCCGAGCACGAGCAGGCTCGCGATCCAAAGGCCGCACGAGGACTCGAGCGCGCTGTAGCAGCCGAAGGAGGCGATGACCGCCCCGGCGCCGGGCAGGCGCAGGAGCTCTCGGTAGCCGAGCCCCTCGACGGAGCCGCCCGCCGCGCCGCCCGCCTCGTCCGCGTCCTTCTCTCCCGCGCTGTTTTTCCACAGGGGCAGCGAGCAGGCAAGGACCACGGTGATCAACGCTTGCGCGACGCCGATGACGAGGTATCCGCCGTGCCAGCTCATGGGGCCCGCGAGCGCCCAGCCCATGGCAACGGGCCCCACGCTCGTGCCGACGCCCCAGCAGCAGTGCAGCCAGCTCATGTGGCGCGCGCCGTAGTGGATGGCCACGTAGTTGTTGAGCGAGGAGTCGATGGCGCCGGCGCCGAGGCCATAGGGAACGGCGAGGGCCACGAGCTGCCAGAACTCCTTGCAGGCGGAGAACCCGAGGATCGCCGCGGCGGTGAGGCCGACCGACGCGGCGACGAGGCGGCCCGTGCCCCAGCGGCGCACGAGCTTGGCTGTGGCGAGGCTCGAGGCGATCGTGCACGCGCTGATGAGCATGCTGAGCGCGCTCTGCGCGGCGACGGGGGCGCCGAGCTCGGGGTACATGACGGGCCAAGCCGAGCCGAGCAGCGAGTCGGGCAGGCCGAGCGAGACGAACGTGAGGTAGATCACGGGCAAGAGCAGCGAGGTCATGAGCATATCCTTGCGGATCGGGACTGTTTGACGGGCCTACTATGGTAGCGGCGAGATCACGTTCTTATGGAGGCCGATATGGACTGGATACTTGCCGCGGCGGCGTCGGCGCTGTTCGCGGGCGTGACGTCGATTCTTGCAAAGATGGGCATCGAGCATACGGACTCCGACGTGGCCACGGCGGTGCGCACAACCGTCGTGCTCGCCTTCAGCTGGCTCATGGCGGCGATCTCGGTGGGCGACGTGCCCGCGGCGCTCGCGGCCATCTCCCCGCGGTCGTACTTCTTTCTGGGGCTCTCCGGCCTGGCCACGGGCGCGAGCTGGATCTGCTACTTCGCCGCGCTCGCGGGCGGCGACGTGAACAAGGTCGTGCCCATCGACAAGTCGTCGACGGCGCTCTCGGTCCTTCTTGCCATCGTCTTGTTCGGCGAGGTGGGCCACCTTGCGGTCAAGCTCGCGGCGACGGCGGTGATTCTCGCGGGGACGTTTCTCATGATCGAGCGGAAAGAAGCCCAAGGCGCCGACGCGCCCGAGGGCGGGCGCCGCTGGCTCGTTCTAGCCGTCCTCTCCGCGGTCTTTGCGGCGCTGACCTCGGTGCTCGCCAAGGTCGGCATCGAGCACGTCGACTCGAGCCTGGCCACGGCGGTGCGCACCTGCTTTGTGCTCGTCATGGCCTGGGCCATCGTGGCGGCTCGCGGCAAGCTCGGCCTCGTGCGCGCAATTGACCGCCGCGAGCTGGGGTTCATCTGCGCCTCGGGCGTGGCGACGGGAGCGTCGTGGCTCTTTTATTACTACGCGGTGCAGACGGGGCAGGTGAGCGTGGTCGTGCAGATCGACAAGCTCTCGATCCTCGTGTCGATCGCCTTCGCGCGGATTGCCCTCGGGGAGTGCCTGAGCCGCCGCGCCGCCGCGGGGCTCGCCCTCATCGTCGCCGCGACGCTCGCCATGACCGTCTGGGTGTGATTATGCATTTGGTCGTGATTTCCGGACCGATGTCGCTAAAAACTCCTTAGTGGGTGAACAAAACGCCAACCCATGAAGTATCTCGAATTCCGCCAACGCATCTATCTGCGGTTTTGCAAAGGGCATGGAGGCGGATACTCGCGCATGCCACGTTTTGTTCACCCACTAAGGCAAAAAGCTCGGACAGACGGCCGCGCGCCGACAAATATGGGCTCCTAGGCGGTGAGTCGGGGCCCAAAAACCGCGGGCGCGCGCTCGTGGCGTATCATGAAGCGGAATTGGCTAATGACGCAGAAAGGTCCCCCCATGATCAAGGTCGCGATTCTCTTTGGCGGAATCTCTACCGAGCACGACGTCTCCTGCAAGTCCGCCGACAACGTCATCCGCGCGCTCACCGGCCGCTTCGAGCTCACGCTCGTCGGTATCACGAAGAATGGCGAGTGGCTCCACTACACGGGCGATCCCGCCGACGTGACCGGCGGGTGGCACACCCACGATGTCGAGAAGATCGCGCTCATCCCCGGCACGGGCGAGAAGGCCGGCGGCCTCTTTGTTATCCACGACGGCAACATAAAGCCGCTGCCCGTCGACGTGGCGCTGCCCGTCCTCCACGGCCAGGGCGGGGAGGACGGTACCCTCCAGGGCACGCTCGAGACCTGCGGCATCCCCTACGTCGGCTGCGGCGTGCTCGCGAGCGCTGTGTGCATGGACAAGGACGCGAGCCACCGCCTCGCCGCCGCCGCCGGCATCCGCTCGCCTAAGTGCGAGGTCCTCTACCGCGGCTCCACCGTGTCCGAGGCCTTGGCCGCCGTGAAAACCTGCGGCGGCTTCCCCGTCTTCGTCAAGCCGGCGCGCGGCGGCTCGTCGATCGGCGTCTCGAAGGCGACCGACGAGGCGAGCTACCAGAAGGCGCTCACCACGGCCTTCTCGCTCGACAACAAGGTCGCGATCGAGGAGGCCATCGTCGGCGACGAGGTTGGCTGTGCCGTCGTCGGCGACACCGTCCACGGCATCCACATGGGCGAGGTCGACCAGATCGTCGTGAAGGGCGACGGCTTCTTCCGCATCCACCTCGAGAAGGACCCGGGCGCCAACACCGAGCTTCGCTGCCCCTCCGACCTCGAGCCGGAGCTGCTTGCCCGCGTCAAGGAGGCCGGCAAGCGCGTGTACGAGGCGCTCGGCTGCGAGGGCTTCGCGCGCGTGGACCTCTTTGTCACGCCTGAGGGCGAGGTCGTCTTCAACGAGGTCAACTCCACGCCGGGCCTCACGTACTACAGCCGCTTCCCGCAGATGATGCGCGTGGCCGGCCACGAGCTCGGCGACGCCCTCCAGGACCTCATCATCGCCAGGCTCTCCGAGTAGCCATTACTGCCAAACAAACTAACTAACTCCCACACGGCGGACGCATCTGGGCCGAAAACCGGCCGGATGCGTCCGCCGTGTGGGAGTTAGAGAGAAATGCCGTGCGACTCGCGCCGGCGGGCGGGTTAGATGACCACGCCGTTGCAGTGGTCGATCTCGTGCTGAATGATCTCGGCGACGTAGCCCGTGAAGGTGAAGGTGCGCTCGGTCCAGCACTCGTCGAGGTAGCGCACCTTGATGCGCCGGTGGCGCTTGCAGGGGCGGGTGCCCTCGAGCGAGAGGCAGCCCTCCTCGGTCTCGTAGGGGCCGGCGGCCTCGAGGATCTCGGGGTTGTGCATGAGCATGTGGCGGGCGCCATTGGCCACGACGATGATGCGCCTGTGCTGGCCGATCATGTTTGCAGCCATGCCGACGCACTCGTCGGCATGGGCGGCGAGCGTGTCTAGAAGGTCTTGCCCCACGGCGGCGTCGAGCGAGGAATGCTCGATTGCGGGCTCGCTCGGCGTTCGGAGCAGCATGGGGGAGCGGACGATGTCGCGGATCATTCGGCGGTGCCTCAATTCAAGATAGGCTCGGAGTTTCAAGGGGCCGTGGCGGCCGAGAGCCTAGTTTGCCACGGTTGCGCGCCTCAGGCGAGGGCAAGAAGACCTTACGCCGGCTATCTTCACGAGAGCCGTGCCCTACTTGGCCTTGCGGGGCCCGCTCGGCTTGCGTCTTTGGCCTGCGGCGGGTTTCTTTCCGGAGGCGCTCTTCTTTCCGGAGACACCCTTCTTTGCGCCGGGGGCTTGCGAGCCGGCGCACTTCTTGCCCGCGCCCTTCCGTGCGCCGGGGCGCGCGCCCGCGGCGGCGGGCTTGGGCGGGTAGGGGCGGATCAGGCACTTGGGGCCGAAGCCGATGAGGTCCTGGCGGCCGGCGCGCATGAGCGCCTCGTGGACGAGCTTCCAGTTCTCGGGCTTGCGGTATTGGATGAGAGCGCGCTGCATCGCCTTCTCGTGCGGGTCGCGCGGCACGTAGATGGGCTGCATGTTGCGCGGGTCGACGCCCGTATAGAACATGCACGTGCTCATGGTCGAGGGCGTGGGGTAGAAGTCCTGCACTTGTTCGGGCATGTAACCCATGTCGCGCACTGCCTCAGCGAGCTCTACGGCCTCCTTCATCGTGGAACCGGGGTGGGAGCTGATGAGGTAGGGGACCACGTACTGCTCGAGCCCGGCGGCCTTCGTCGCGCGCTCGAAGCGCCGGCAAAACGCCTCGTAGACGGATCGTTTGGGTTTGCCCATGGCGGCGAGCACCGTGTCGCTCACGTGCTCGGGGGCCAGGCGCAGCTGACCGCTCACGTGGTGGCGGACGAGCTCGTCGAGGAACTTGTCGGACTTGTCGGCCAAGGTGTAGTCGAAGCGGACGCCGGAGCGCACGAAGACCTTCTTTACGCCGGGGAGCTGGCGCAGGTCGCGCAGGAGGTCGGCGTAGGAGTCCTCCTCGACGACCATGTTGCGGCAGAGCTCGGGCCACATACAGCGGCGGTTCGAGCACACACCGCGGGTGGCCTGCTTGTCGCAGGCGGAGCGCCCGAAGTTGGCGGTGGGGCCGCCCACGTCGGTGATGTAGCCCTTGAAGGTCGGGTCCTGCGTGAGGGCGCGCGCCTCGGCCATGACGCTGTCGTGGCTGCGCACCTGCACGACGCGGCCCTGGTGGAAGGTGATGGCGCAGAAGCTGCACTCGCCGAAGCATCCGCGGTTGGCGGCTATCGAGAAGCGCACCTCGTCGAAGTCGAAGGCCGGCACGCCGCCCGCGGCGTCGTAGTCCGGGTGCCAGGCTCGCGCGTAGGGCAGCTCGTAGACGGCGTCGAGCTCAGGCGTCGAGAGGGGCGCCGACGGCGGGTTCTGAACGACGTAGAGGTTGTCTTTGGGGTAAGGCTCCACGAGGCGGCTCGCGGTGATCGAGTCCATGTTGCGGTACTGGACGGCGAAGCTCCGCGCGTAGTTGAGGCGGTCCGCGACCAGCTCGTCGTAGCTGGGAAGAAGCTCGTAGTCGTACACGTCGTCGAGCGAGCGCGCCTTGTACGCCGAGCCGGCGATCCAGGTGACCTGGTCCACGGGGATGCCGCCGTCCAAGGCCTCGGCCATCTCGACGATGGACCGCTCGCCCATGCCGTACAGGAGCAGGTCGGCGCCGGAGTCAAGAAGGACGGAGCGCTTGAGGGAATCGGACCAGTAGTCGTAGTGCGCCAGGCGCCGCAGGCTCGCCTCGATGCCGCCGAGCACGATGGGGACGTGCTTGTAGGTGCGGCGAATCAGGTTGGAGTAGACCACGACGGCGTGGTCGGGGCGCGCGCCCATGCGGCCGCCGGGGGTGTAGAAGTCCTTGCCGCGGCGGCGCTTGGCCACGGTGTAGTGGTTGACCATGGAGTCCATGTTGCCGGCCGAGACGAGGAAGGCGAGGCGCGGCTCGCCCAAGGCCATGACGCTCTTCGGGTCGTGCCAGTCGGGCTGGCAGATAATGCCGACTTTGTAGCCGTGGGCCTCGAGCGTGCGGCTGATGATGGACATGCCGAAGCTCGGGTGGTCCACGTAGGCGTCGCCGCAGACGTAGACGAAGTCGCACTGGTCCCAGCCGCGGGCATCCATGTCGGCCCGGGAGACGGGAAGAAACGCCTCGCGCGGCGGGCGCTGCGGGGTCGGCTGGTCTTTGCGGCGGGCGTGGGTCATGGGGCTCCTTCTTTTGGCGTATGTACACCATGGTAGCGTTCGACCCGCCAAATCAGACAGGCTGAAAATGCAGCTATTTCAGCCTGCCTGATTTGGCAGTTATTTTTGCCTGCCTGAACTCGCAGGTTTGTGTTGTGGGCGTGGAGGAGACGTGGCGGGAATGTGGACTTAACTTTCGGGTGATTGAGCCGTGCAACAGCGGGAACAAGATAAATACCTTCTTTCCTTGTGGCCCTCGCCGTTCCCCTTTCTCCGGCGAGGGCTTCCTTTTTTCGCGCGGCAACAAAGGCGCCCCGGGCTTCTTTGCAAAGAAGCCCAGGGCGCACATGCGCCTGCCTTTCGTTTGAAGGACGAAGCCCGCTGCGCCTAGTCGACGCGCATGGCGCGCATGGCGTTCAGGATCGCGATGATGGCCACGCCCACGTCGCCGAAGACGGCGAGCCACATGTTGGCGATGCCGAGCGCCGCCAGGACCAAGATCAGCAGCTTCACGCCGAGCGCGAAGACGATGTTCTGCCACACGATGCGCATGGTCTTGCGCGCGACGCGCATGGCGCGCGCGATGTTGGAGGGCTTGTCGTCCATGAGGACCACGTCGGCTGCCTCGATGGCGGCGTCGGAGCCCATGGCACCCATTGCGATGCCCACGTCGGCGCGGCTGAGCACCGGCGCGTCGTTGATTCCGTCGCCCACGAAGGCGAGCTTGCGCTTCTTGCCCTCGGAGGCGAGGAGACGCTCGACGTGGTCGACTTTGTCGCCGGGCAGCAGCTGCGCGTGGTGCTCGTCGATCCCGAGCTGCGCCGAGACGGCGGCGGCTACCTCCTCGCGGTCGCCGGTGAGCATCACGCAGCGGTGCACGCCTAAGGCGTGGAGGTCGCAGATGGCCTGCGCGGCGTCCTCCTTGACCTCGTCGGCGATCACGATGTGGCCGATGTAGGCGCCGTCGGCGGCCACGTGCAGGATGGTGCCCGCGACCTCGCAGGCGGGAGCCTCGATGCCGGCCTCGGCCAGGAGCTTCTCGTTGCCCACAAGGATCTTCTTGCCGTCGACCGTGGCGCTGACGCCGTGGCCCGCCTTGTTCGCGGAGTCGGCGACGCGCTTGGGGTCGAGCTCGCCTGAGTACGCCTCGCGCACCGAGACGGCGATCGGGTGGTCCGAGAAAGCCTCGGCGTGCGCGGCCAGCTCGAGCAGGCGCTCGGCGGTGAAGCCGGGCGCGGGATGGGTCGCCACGACCTTGAAAGTGCCCTTGGTGAGGGTGCCCGTCTTGTCGAGGACGACGGTGTCCACCTCGGCGAGCGCCTCGAGGTAGTTTGAGCCCTTGATGAGGACGCCGATCTTCGACGCGCCGCCGATGCCGCCAAAGAAGCTGAGCGGCACGCTGATCACGAGCGCGCACGGGCACGAGACGACGAGGAACGTGAGGCCGCGAAGAATCCAATCGCTCCAGGCGCCCGTCACGAAGCCGCCTACAACGGCAAGAAGGGCCGCGGCGCCGGTGACGGCGGGGGTGTAGACGCGCGCGAAGCGGGTGATGAAGTTCTCCGTGTGGGCCTTCTTCTCGCTGGCGTTCTCGACGAGCTCGAGGACGCGGGCGACGGTGGACTCGCCGAAGGGCTTGGCCGTGCGGACCTTGATGAGGCCGGTGATGTTGATGCAGCCGCTGATCACGTCGTCGCCGGCGCCCGCCTGGCGCGGGACGGACTCACCGGTGAGCGCGGCGGTGTCGAGCTGCGTGGCACCCTCGACGATCACGCCGTCGATGGGCACGCGCTCGCCGGGCTTGACCACGATGACGGAGCCCACTGCCACGTCGTCGGGATCGACCTGCTCGAGCGAGCCGTCGGCGGCCTCGATGTTGGCGTAGTCGGGCGCGATGTCCATCATGTCGGCGATGGACTTGCGGCTCTTGCCCACGGCGTAGGCTTGGAAGAGCTCGCCGACCTGATAGAAGAGCATGACGGCCGCGCCCTCTGCCATGTGGGGGTCGGTGTCCGGGAACAAGACCATGGCGAACGCGCCGAGTGTTGCCACGGCCATGAGGAAACTCTCGTCGAAGGCCTTGCCCCGGCGCAGGTTGCCCCAGGCCTTGGCGAGCACGTCGTGGCCGGCGATCACGAAGGGGACGAGGAACAGCGCGAAGCTCGCGTACACGCAGCCGGGCTCGCCGAATGCGGCAAGAAGGACACCCAGCTCGTCGAGGGCAAAGACGACTGCGAAGATCGCGAGCGCGACGAGGATCCGGTTGCGCTTGTGCTCGAGCGACTCCTTCTTTCTGTGCTTCTTTTTCTTTGCGTCACTCATGGCGGATCATCTCCAAAAATTCTGAATGTATGAGCAATTGTTCATAGATTGCGGCGCGAAAAGCCCCTGCCGCGCGGGCTTCGGCGGCAGGGGAGAGCTGGTTAGCGGATGATCTCGCAGTCGGGCTCGGCGTCGGCGGTGAAGTCGACGACGCGGTCGAGCACGGCGTCGAACTCATCGTCGTCGGCCTCGAGGGTGAGTTTCTGGATCATGAAGTTCACGGACACGGACTTGACGCCGTCGAGCTTGGAGAGCTCGTCTTGGAGCTCACGTGCGCAGTTGGCGCAGTCGATCTCGTCAAGCTTGAAGGACTTCTTCATGGCAATGCCTTTCTATTTTGAGGCGGACACGGGCGTCCATCCCGACCTTATTCGCAGATGTGGCTCATGCCCTGGTTGAGCATGGTGTAGACGTGGTCGTCGGCGAGCGAGTAGACGATGTTGCGGCCGTCGCGCTCGAACTTGACGAGGTGGGCCTGCTTGAGCGTGCGAAGCTGGTGGGAGACGGCCGACTGGGTGGTGCCGGTGGTCTCGGCGATATCGGCGACGCAGAGCTCGCGTCCCATGAGGGCAAAGAGGATCTTTATGCGGGTCGTGTCCGAGAAGACCTTGAAGAGGTCGGCGAGGTCGTAGAGCAGCTCCTCGTCCGGCAGCTCCTCGAGCGCCTCCCCGACGGGGATGGGGCCTTTGGGCTCTTCACACATTTCGGGCTCCTTTCTCTTAAAAATGATTATATGAGCATCTATTCATACGTCAAGCGCAAGTTGGGACAAAAGGGACGGGGGATTTTGTCCCAACTTGTGGAGCGGCTCCACATATTGGGACAAAATCCCCCGTCCCTTTTGTCCCAAAAAAGAAGGGCGGGCCGAGGATTTCCCCGACCCGCCCGGATGTTGGCGTTGTTTGCTTAGGCGTTACGCGAACTCGATCTGGCCCGTGGCGGCGTCCATGCTGTTGACGACGGCGAGGGACTCGACCTGGTAGCCGCGCTCGCGCAGGTCCTTGCCGCCGGGCTGGAAGCCCTTCTCGATGGCGATGCCGATGCCCTCGACTACGACGCCCGCCTCCTCGCAGATCTCGAGCAGGCCGTTGAGGGCGCAGCCCATGGCAAGGAAGTCGTCGAGGATGATGACGTGCTCGCCGCGCTCGAGGAAGCGCTTGGCGACGATGACCTCGTAGGTGCGGCCCTTGGTGTAGCTCTTGATCTGGGTGCGGTACTGCTCGCCGTCGAGGTTCTTGGACTCGGTCTTGCGGGCGAAGACCACGGGCACGTTGTTGAAGTGGGTGGCGGCCACGCAGGCGATGCCGATGCCGGAAGACTCGATGGTCAGGATCTTGTCGACCTTCTTGCCCTCAAAAAGACGGGCCCACTCGGCGCCCATCTGGTCGTAAAGCGCGACGTCGCACTTGTGGTTGAGGAAGCTGTCGACCTTGAGGACGTTGCCCTCTCGAACGATTCCGTCCTTGCGTATACGGTCCTCGAGCTCCTTCATGCGCAACCTCCCGGGTGGTTTGGGCGTGGGTATCTGAAAAAACGGTTGCACTCCATTATGCAGCGCGAAACGCCGTTGCCAACCCTAAAACCGCCGTCCACCGACTTTTTACGCAGGAAGATTGACCATCGTTATATGTGTGTGAGTTCAACGCGCGCGGGAACGGAGCCCGACGAGGTCGACCGCCGCCTATACCAGTCCCTGCGACTTGAGCAGCCACAGCCAAAACGTGATGGTCGCTGACGATAGGAGCGTCGTGAGCATGACGACGCTCGAGTTGACCGTGCCCTCGTAGCCCATATTTCGCGCCATGACGTAGCCGCTGACGGTGGAGGGCAGGCCGAGCATCATCATGACGGCGACGAGTTTCTGTCCCGTGTATCCAGCCGCGAGCGCCATTGGCAAGAAGACCAGCTCAAGCCCCGCGAGCTTGATGGCCGACGCGACGATCGACGGCGTCCCGACTGCGAACGCGCGGCGGAAGCTGAACGACGCGCCGAGCGCGATGAGGCCGAGCGGGGTGGCGATGCCTCCGATGTCGGCCACGGCGGTCCCGAGAACCTGGGGCATGGGGATGCAAAGCAGCGACCACGCGACGCCCGCGACGATTCCGAGGATGATGGGGTTCGTGACGATGCCCCTGATTGTGCTGCGGATGAGCTCGGGGCTCACGCCGCGGTCAACTTTTCCCGGGCGCATGAGCTCGAGGATGACGACGGCGCTCACGTTGTAGATGGGAACGGCGCCGATGACCATGAGGGGCGCCGCGCCGGCCTCGCCGTAGATGCTCAAAAGAAACGCGATGCCCAGAAACGCCGCCCCGGAGCGGTACGACGCCTGGATGAACTCGCCGCGCCAAGGTTGCTTGCCGAACGCGCGCGAGACGAGCCAGCACAGCGCGATGCTGCCGAGCGTCGCCGCGGCGCAGAACGCGACGAAGCCGCCGTCCCACGCTGCGGCGATGTCCATCTGGTAGAGGTCGTCGAACAGGACGAGGGGCAGGCAGATCTTGAAGACGAACGTGTTCGCGGCGTCAGCGAACTTCTGTGTGACGAGGCCGATGCGACGAAGGAAGTAGCCGAGCATCATCATGATGAAGATCGGCAGTGTGGCGTTGAGCGAGAAGATCAGGTCGTCCATTTACAGGTGCTCCTCGATCCACCGGGCGACGCCGTCGTCCCAGACGGTGGCGGTCACGTCGTCTGCCGCGGCCTTGACCTCGGCGGTCGCGTTGCCCATAGCCACGAAGGTGAGGGCGCGCCCGCACATGCTGAGGTCGTTGGCGGAGTCGCCGAACGCGACGGCGCGGGCCGGGTCGATGCCGAGCTCGTGGCAAAGGTCGGTGGCTGCCGCGCCCTTGGAGGCCCGGGCGCTCGTGAGCTCGAAGTTCTTCGAGTCCAGACGGGCGATGCCGATGCCGCCGAGCTTGTTCAGGCGCACCTCGAGGGCGTCGGCCGCGTCGCGGGAGGGCATCGCGCAGTCGACCTTGTCGAGCTGCTGGGCGGGGCGGGCGAGGAAGGCGTCGAGCGCGGAGTCCACGCCGACCCCGCCGAAGATGGATAGAAGCTCGTCGATCGGGTTGCCGCGGTCGGCGTCTGCGGCCTCGGCGCCGTTCGCGCTTGCCTGCGCCTTGCGCTTGTCGAAGTCGTCGAGCAGGTGCGCGCAGTGGCGCGTCTCCATGAGCGACTCGGCATCGGTGTGGATGCTCACGGTGCCGCCGAGCTCGGCGATCGCGGCGAGGGTGTCCTCGGCGAGCGCGCGCGGGAAGCTCGCGGCGAAGTCGAGGTCGCAGCGACGGGTGCCGGCGACGCGCGCGCCGTTGCAGCTGATGGCGAAGTCGAGCCACGGCGCGGCGGGGATTTGCGTGCCGAGCATCCAGAACGGGCGGCCGGACGCGACGGTGATGAGCGCTCCGGCGTCGTGCGCGGCCTGGAAGGCGGCACAGACGCGCGGCGAGACGACCTGGTTCGTCGGCGAGCCGAACACGGTCCCGTCGAGGTCGAAGGCGATGAGGGAGATGGTGGATTGAGGCACGAACGCTCCTTGTCTTGCGGTTTTACGTGCCCGATTATGACGGAGTGGACGGTAGGGAGGGCTTCTTGTTACCTGTTTGTCAGTATGTCGAGAAAACCGGCACTGGCGCACCGCCGCACCCGCGTGCCGTCCCATCGGCCGATTAGCAACCGAAACCGGCGCAAAAGCCCTTCTTTCTGGCTTTTTGCACCGGTTTCGGTTGCTAATCAATTATTTGGTGGCAAGAAGGGCCGGCGGGCAAGAAGGGCCGGCAAGAAGATTGGCCCGCCTGCTCGGTTCCCGTCCGCCCCGGTTATCCCCAGGACAGAACCGAGTTGTTGAGCCAGAAGAAGACCAGATAGACGACAACGATTGCCGCGATGATGATTACCTTCTTGTTCATAAACCTCTCCTATTCCGTGGCGTCGCGCCAGTCGAACTCGATTGTGTAAGAGTCGCCAAGAGCGGAGTTGAACATCTGCCTGATGTTTTGCTCGGTGTTGGCTTTCGCCTCGTCGTAGATGCCGCCTTCCGCGATCTTCCTTTCGCTCTCCTCGACGCACTTGCGCCGGAAGGCATCTACGTCCTCGACGTGAATGGGGTTGAGGATGTTGTTGTGTTCCTCGAGGACGCCGGATTTATCCATGTCGGGCGTGTTGGAGATGATGTACGGCTGCTCGAGGGAAACGGTGATGGTCCGGCCGTCCGCCGATGTGTCGTAGCTCGCCTTCTTTAAGTCGACGCCGACCTTGATGGTCCCGCAGTAGCGGTACCAGAAGCTGTTCTCGGTAAAGGGAATGTGGATGATCCCGAACAGCACGTTGTTGTCGACCGACTTATCCACGATCGAGTACTGCTGTGTGGCGCTTACCAGCTCGTTGTTCGACACGATGCGCGAAAAGACGATCGAGGGGCTAAGCGTGTCCGCTTGGGGCTCCCTTTGCTCGCCGGCATGAAAGATGCTCGAGAGGCAGACGATGCCCGCTACGAGCCCGATAACGATGCCGTAGACCAAGACCTTCGGCTTGGTCAGAAAGAAGCCCACCTTATTGTTCATGATTTCCTTGGTTTTGCCTGCGTCCATTCTGTTTCCTTCCGTTTGTCGTGAGCACTTGCTTTGCCGATGCCTTCTGCAAGAAGCTCGGCGCTGCCAGGGCCAAGCCAGAGCTCGATTGCTAAGGCAAAGCCGGGAGTGTCGAGCAGTTGAAGCGTAAATATCCTCAGTTCGGATGATGTGTTGTCGAAATCAAACAGCTGAAGACGCTCAAGGAGGTCTGAACAGTCAAGCTTGGCTCCTGCTGAACGGCAAATATAGTTAGAAATCAAAGACTTGATTGCACGAGGGTCGTCCGAGCATAGAAGCACCTGGGCGGACAAAAGCAGGCTTTCGACCTGCTCGCGTGCCTCGACGAGGCGGGATGCGCAGTCGCCCAGAAGAACGTCGTCGCCGGTTCCCGCCGCCTCGCTGCCGTCGAGCTCCCGCTTGATCTCGGGCAGGCTCATGCCCCGGTCTTTCATGCGGGCGACGAGGTACAGGCGCGCGAGGTCATCGGGGGAGTAGACGCGGCGGCCCCAAGTGCTGTCGGAAGGAAAGAGGAGCGCGACGCCGCCTTTGCCGGTGTAGCAGCAACGCTGAATATCGCGCCTAGGGAGGCCAATGAGGTTTTCTACCTGCGAAATCGTCCATCCATGCAAATCCTCCACGTGCTCACCTCCTCGACTCAACCTTTGCTGTTCAACCGTTGAACAGCAATCGCCAAGGCCTCCTTGCCCGGGCGTTAGATGGGAGGATTTTTTCGCGTGGGGGGTCGTTCTATTGGTCGATTAGCAACCGAAACCGGCGCAAAAGTCCTTCTTTCTGGCTTTTTGCACCGGTTTCGGTTGCTAATCGATTATTTGGTGGCAAGAAGGGCCGGCGGGCAAGAAAGGTGACGCGCCGTGCCCGGCCCGCCGCCTCCCGCCTAGAGCACGCGGTTGCGCAGCTCGCCGCCGGAAAGAAGGGCGCGGATGTTTCCCGCCGCGATGGACACGATGTTGTCAAGCGTCACGGGCAGGTGATAGAAGCCCGAGACGTGCGGCGTGAGCAGCAGGTTCGGCGCGGTCCACAGCGCGTCGTCGCCGGGCAGCGGCTCGGGCGTGCACACGTCGAGCGCCGCGCCTGCGAGGTGTCCCGACTGCAGCGCCGAGAGAAGCGCCGACTGGTTGACGAGGTCGCCGCGGCCGGCGTTGGCAAAGATGGCCCCCTCCTTCATACGGGCAAAGAAGCCCGCGTCGGCGATGCCGCGTGTCTGGGGCGTGCTCGGCAGGACCGACGCAACGACGTCGGCCTCGGGCAGCAGCTCCGTCAGCTCATCTATGGTGGCCATGCGCTCGAACGGCGCCTCGGCCGCCACAGAGCTGCGGCGCACACCGGTGACGTGGGACCCGACGGCCGCGAAGAGCGTCGCGATGTGCGTGCCGATGTCGCCTGCGCCGAGCACGAGGACGTTCGCGCCGGCGGGGGAGCGAACCTCGCCAAGATCGCCCCAGCGACGGCTGCGCTGCAGGTCTCGGTAGCCGGGGAGTTTCTTCATGACTGCCAGCACGGAGGCAAAGAGGTGCTCCGAGACGGCCTGTCCGTACGCGCCCGTCGCGCAGCAGAGCGCGGCGCCCGCAGGCAGGGTGCCCGTCGCGACGTAGTCGTCGTAGCCGGCCGAGCTCAGCTGGATGAGGCGCAGACGCGCCGCCGTGCCGAGGCGGTCGGCGGCGAGGTTGCCTACGATGACGTCGGCCGCGGCCACCTCCTCGTCGGTCGCGGCGTCGGGGCTCGTGTACACAAAGCTCGCCTCCGGGGCCGCAGCCTCGAGCATCGCCTTGTGCTCGTCGTTTGCCGGGACCAGGACCAATATGTTCATAGAGGACTCCTTTGTCATAGTGAATTCTTAAGAATATTAACAGTAAGAACATGTGTTCTCATGATACTATTGAACTTGCAAAACAGACGTAACGTTTGACAATATTAACGTGAGGCGATACTATGATTGCAAGCTACGCAGGCACAGCGACGTATAACTTGGCCCACGGTATCCGCGTGCCGTCGTTCATCAGCTTCGAGAGGGTCGCGCTTCGCAAGATCAGACAGCTGCAGATCTCGGCGACCTTGGACGATCTCAGAGTTCCTCCGGGTAATCGTCTGGAGGCCCTTAAAGGCGATCGAGAAGGTCAGTACAGCATTCGAATCAACGATCAATTCAGGCTTTGCTTCGAATGGCGCGACGGGGTTGCGGATAACGTCCAAGTCGTCGACTATCACAGATAGAGGAGGACTCATGGACATTAGGATCGCACCCGTCACCCCGGGCGAGCTGCTCAAGGAGGAGTTTCTCGAGCCGATGGGCATCTCGCAGTATCGCCTTGCAAAGGAGACGGGCATTCCCGCTCAGCGCATCGGGCAGATCGTCCTCGGCAAGCGAAGGGTCACGGCCGACACCGACCTGAGGCTCTGCAGGTTCCTTGGCCTCTCCGACGGCTACTGGCTTCGTGCGCAGGCTGCCTACGACACCGAGGTCGCAAAGCGCGCCTTGGCGCCTGAGCTCGCGAAGATCCGGCCGTGGGCGAGCGCGGCCGCGGCCTTATAGCCTCACGATTTAGCTTCCGCCCGCCGCTGAACGCCGCCCTACAGCTCGACGACCTCGACCTCGTGCCCCGCGTCGCCCAGAAGCGCGATCAGCTCGGGCACGCGCAGGTGCACGCTCGCGGTGTTGCTGCAGGGGTGGCAGCCGATCCAGCCCCAGCGCACGAAGTCGGCGTCGAGCGCCACGCGGATGCTGCCGCCCTCGGCGTTGAGCGCGGCGAAGGGCGTGACGGCGCCCGGGTAGATGCCGATCTTCTCGGCGAGGTCGTCTGCCGACGCGAAGCTCAGGCGCTTGCTTCCCAGCTCTGCCTGCACGCGCTTGAGGTCGACCTTCTTGTGGTCGGGGACCGTAACCAGGTAATACTCGCGGTGCTTGGGGTCGCGCAGAAAGAAGTTCTTCGCCTCGTGCTCGGCAAAGGGCAGCTTTGCCAGCGCGTCTGCCTCCTCGACGGAGCACACCGGCGGGTGCTCGACCGCCTCGTATTCGATGCCGCGCGCATCGAGCAGGTCGTAGATGTCCTGCTTGGTTAGGGTGCCGGGGATCGTCCGGGTGTCTTCCCAGGTCTGCTGCGTATCCACGTCAGCCCCGCTTCGAGCCCTGACGGCAGATGCCGCCCTTGTGGCCGCAGGCCTTGTTCGGGCCCATGCCCTTCTTTGCGGCGATGGCGCCGAAGCCTGCGCGCCCGCCTCCCAGCTTCTTTGGGATCGGCGGCAGGTTGGGGTGGCGCTTCTCTTCTCTGCTCATCCTCGGCGCTCCTTGCGCGGCGGGCACGTCGGCCCGCCCTCGTGGTTTTCCGTCGGAATCGTATCGCATCCACCTCGCGCGACGGTTTGGAAACGCGCGCGCAAACTCGTTGTGGATAATGGATTCATGTTTATCTGCGCGCGCCGGCCCCGGCGCCGTGAAGGCACGAGTCCCGGGGAGGCCCGGGGGAGAGCGGGGTTTTAATGGTCAAGCTGTACGACGAGGGCGTCTTCCTGCGCAACGGTGACGAGGTCATCCCCGAAAGCCGGGCAGCCGAGGCCGGCATCGCCGATGCGGCCGAGGATGCCCGCCGCGGCACGATCGCCTACTCCATCCTCCAGGCGCACAACACCTCGGGCGACCCGGACATGCTCAAGATTCGCTTCGACGCCATGGCGAGCCACGACATCACCTTCGTCGGCATCATCCAGACGGCACGCGCCTCGGGCATGGAGAAGTTCCCGATCCCCTACGTGCTCACCAACTGCCACAACTCGCTGTGCGCCGTCGGCGGCACCATTAACGAGGACGACCACGTCTTCGGCCTCTCCGCGGCAAAGAAGTACGGCGGAATCTTCGTCCCGCCCCACATCGCCGTCATCCACTCCTTCATGCGCGAGAACTTCGCCGGCTGCGGAAAGATGATTATTGGCTCCGACTCTCACACCCGCTACGGCGCCCTGGGCACCATGGCGGTGGGCGAGGGCGGCGGCGAGCTGGCCAAGCAGCTGCTGCGCGACACCTACGACGTCGCTTATCCCGGTGTCGTTGCCATCTACCTCACGGGCGCCCCGCGCCCCGGCGTCGGCCCGCACGACGTGGCGCTCGCCATCATTCGCGCCGTCTTTGCCAAGGGCTACGTCAAGAACAAGGTCATGGAGTTCGTGGGCCCCGGCATCGCGAGCATGACGACCGACTACCGCAACGGCGTCGACGTCATGACCACCGAGACCACCTGCCTGTCGTCCATTTGGGCCACCGACGAGGACACCCATGCGTTCCTCGCCGAGCACGGCCGCGGCGACGAGTACCGCAAGCTCGCGCCCGCCGACGTCGCCTACTACGACGGCTGCGTCGAGGTCGACCTCTCCGAGGTCAAGCCCATGATCGCGCTGCCCTTCCACCCGTCCAACGCCTTCACCATCGACGAGCTCAACGAGAACCTCGAGGACATCCTGCACGAGGTCGAGGTCGAGGCGGCCCGCATCGGCGGCAAGAAGGTCAACTTCAGCCTGCTCGACAAGGTCGTCGACGGCAAGCTCCACGTCCAGCAGGGCGTGATCGCCGGCTGCTCCGGCGGCAACTACGACTCCGTCGTCCAGGCGGCCCGCGCGCTCAAGGGCGCCAACATCGGCTGCGGCGAGTTCTCGCTGTCCGTCTACCCCACGAGCCAGCCGGTCGCGCTCGAGCTCACGCGCCGCGGCTACATCTACGACCTCATGGAGGCGGGCGCCATCGTGCGCACGGCCTTCTGCGGCCCGTGCTTCGGCGCCGGCGACACGCCCGCCAACAACGGCCTCTCCATCCGCCACACCACGCGCAACTTCCCCAACCGCGAGGGCTCCAAGCCCGGAAACGGCCAGCTCTCGGCCGTTGCGCTCATGGACGCGCGTTCCATCGCCGCCACCGCGGCCGCCGGCGGCGTGCTCACCCCTGCCACCGACCTGCCCGACGAGACCTGGGACGAGAAGTGCGAGTACCACTTCGACTCCGCCCCCTACAAGAAGCGCGTCTACTGGGGCTTCGGCAAGGAGGACCTCGGCTCCGCGCTGGTCGAGGGCCCGAACATCAAGCCCTGGCCCGCGATGGAGCCCCTCGCGCAGGACATCCTGCTCAAGGTCTGCTCCAAGATCATGGACCCGGTGACCACCACCGACGAGCTCATCCCCTCCGGCGAGACGAGCTCCTACCGCTCCAACCCGCTCGGCCTGGCCGAGTTCACCCTCTCGCGCCGCGACCCCGAGTACGTCGGCCGCTCCAAGGCGGTCGACGCCGTCGAGAAGCGCCGCGTCGCCGGCGAGGACCTCGCCGAGGCCGACCCGGCGCTGGCCGGCGTGTTCGACGCGCTCGCCGCGGCGGGCGTCGAGGCCGACTCCAAGGCGACCGAGTATGGCAGCATGGTCTACGCCGTCAAGCCCGGCGACGGCTCCGCCCGCGAGCAGGCCGCGAGCTGCCAGCGCGTGATCGGCGGCCTCGCGAACATCGTCAGCGAGTACGCCACCAAGCGCTACCGCTCCAACGTGATGAACTGGGGCATGCTGCCCTTCCAGATGGAGGGCGAGCCCAACTTCGAGGTCGGCGACTACGTGTTCGTGCCCGGCATCCGTGCCACGCTCGACGGCGAGCTTACGGACATCGCCGCATGGGCCGTTCGCGCCGACGGGTCCGTCGATCAGGTCAAGCTCGCGATCGCCGACATGACCCCCGAGGAGCGCGCCATCGTCAAGGCCGGCTGCCTCATCAACTACAACCGTCAGAAGAACGCGTAGCCTCTAACGATTTCGCTTACAAAGAAGGACCCGCGGGGTCGCCGAAAATAGGCGTGCCCGCGGGCCCTTTAAGTCAAGTCGCATTGCTGCTACTTGACGAGGCTGCCGCCCCACTCGACCACTGTGAAGCCGACGCGCTCGGGTGCCGCGAGTTCCTGGGTGGGAATATCAACCGGGGAGTCTGCGGGCTTCCACGCCATGAACACGCGAAGCAGCGTGTTGGGCTCCGGATCAATGTGGAGCTGGGCCGCCTGCGTATAGGCGTCTGCCTGGAACGAGATGATGTTGTAGGGATTGTCCTGCATAAGCGGCAACCAGTAGACGATGAACTCGTTCGCTTCCTTGCGATTTAGCCCCAGCTGCCCGAGCGCACTCTCGAGGAAGGCTGCGGTGTCGCCTCCCGCCACGCAGAAACCCTCGGAGAAATCGTACGCGGCGTCGCCCATGCCTTCCCAGTACAGGTAGTTGTACGTCTGCCCGCCTGTGTCCGTGAGCGTTCCGTCGGGCAGCGCGGTGACGTTCCACTTGCCGTTGTACTCGGGATACGTGCAGGTCAGGTCTCCCGCATAGTCAAGCTCGACCGAGACGTCCTCCTTCTCTTCCGGGTAGAGATAGATGACCGGCTTCAAATCCGGTTGCTCGGGCTCGCGGACACACCCGCATACCGTAAGGAGGCACCCGCAGGCCAAGGCTGACAAAAGCACAAGAGCGATAGCTCGTGGCGATGCGTTCTTCTTCATGAGAGCTGCCTCCCTTGAGACGAATACAGCGGGCGAATCAATTCTAGGGAGCTTGCGGTAAGGCGGGCATGCGCGAACGCTATGGCATTCCGCCGAATGGCGCCTAACGACCCGTGGGCGCTGGCCAAAATGCTTGTGCGCCGCGAGGCGGTCCGGTCCTATTAGTCGGCGACCACGAGTTTGTGCCCGGCTATCGCGCCGACGGCTCCACGGACAAGGTCAAGCTCGCGATCGCAACATGACCCCGAGGAGCGCGCCATCGTCAAGGTCGGCCGCGCCCCATCAACTGCAACCGCGAGAAGAACGCGTAACGGTCCAGCGGTTTCGTTCGTGCGGATGGGGGCCATTCTTTCGCGCGGCAGCCTCATCGTGAAGCGCGATGTCGAGCTGTCTGGCTTCTAGCGCTTTGTGGCGCTCGTTGCCTGCACCTCAAAAACCAGGCCTATTTCCCTCAGTTTCGTGACGCTCCCGCGCCGCCGTCTCGATGCCGACCTTGGCGCAGATCGTCCGCGCCGTTTGAGGCCGCAAATGGGTTAGCTTACATAAAACAACACGATGTAGGTATCCTATTTCGAAAAGCTCGAGTAGCTCAAATCGTTCTAGCTTTTTACCTGCGGAAACGTCAGCGCAAAGTAACCTCTTCTCACACAATTTAGAATTGGATACCTACTTCGTGACTTTTTATGCGTGAATGACGTTGTTTAGACCCGTCGGAAGGCGTTGCCCTTCGACTTGGGCTCAGAAATTGAGCTTCGCGTCCGCGCCGCGCGCGAAAAAGCCCCGCCCCCCCGCCGAGGCGCGCTGCTCGCGCACAAGGCGATGGGGCGGGGCGCCGCTGTGCGGACGCTAGGCCATGAGCGCTACGGCATGATGGAGTTGGCGCCGTCGACGATCACGGACTGGCCGGAGTAGTAGCAGGAGTCGGGGCCCGCGAGGAAGGCGACGACGGGAGCGATGTCGCCCTCGGGGTCGCCGAAGCGGTGCATGGGGTTGAGCATGACCTGCTTCTTGTACTCCTCGGGGAACTTCTCGGCCCAGGCCTTGGCGGCGGGGGACTCGGCGCCGGGGAGCACGACGTTCACGCAGATGCCGTACTGGCCCCACTCCTTGGCGGCGATCTTGGTCAGGCCGCGCAGGGCCTCCTTGTTGGAGCCGTAGGCGAGCTGGCCGGCGATGCCGAACATGCCGGTAGCGGAGGCGAAGTTGATGATGCGGCCCTCGCCCTGCTCCTTCATGTAGGGGAAGGCGGCCTGCATGTAGTTGAGTGAGCCGATGGTGCCCGACTCCCAGGCGGCGAGCATGTTCTCGTAGGTGGTGTCCTCGACGGGCGAGGAGGGCACGATCGCCTGGCCGTTGTTGACGATGACGTCGATGGAGCCGAAGGTGTCCACCGCGGCCTTGACGACCTCCTCGACGCGGGCACGGTCGGCGGAGTCGCAGGTCATGGCGAGGCCCTGGCCGCCGGCCTCCTCGATCTCGGCTACGGTCTGCTGGATGGGGGCCTCGCGGCGGCCGGTGCACACGACCTTGACGCCGCGCTTGGCGAGGCACAGAGCGATGCCCTTGCCGATGCCCTGACCAGCGCCGGTGACAACGGCGACCTTCTCGTTGAGCTGCTTCATGTGATGCTCCTCTCGTCGTGCCCTGTAAATACACACGATGCCAAGTATCTCAGCCGCCCGCCCGCGCGTGAACCGGTCCTCGACGAGCGGCATGGTTTTGCAGGTAACGGATTCCCGCCGCCGCACGTCTGCCGCCCGCCCGCAAGACCGCCTCCACGAAAGGTCCGCTCGACTATCATGTTGACGCATAGTCAATAAATACTGATGCCAGGTCAGTAAACGGGAAGGATCTCCAGATGGCAAACGCCGCCTCCGTCGCCGCCTTGAACCGAAGGACGGCGTACATCAACGCAAATGTGCTCGACGGGACCGAGGGCATGGAGGTCCTCGAGAACCATGCGGTCGTCGTCGAGGGGCGGCGTATCGTGGAGGTCGCCCCCACGGCCGAGGCGGACCTCGCCGGCTGCGAGCCCGTTGACCTCAAGGGCGCCTACCTGCTTCCGGGTCTCATCAACATGCACGTGCACCTCGCGGGCAACGGCAAGCCCCAAAAGAAGCAGCGCGACAACGAGGCGCTGGTCAAGAAGGTCATGGCCAACGGCCTCACGCGTGCGATCGCGTATCGCCTGGTGGCGGAGTACGCGCGCCTGGAGCTGCACAGCGGCGTCACCACCATCCGCACCGTCGGCGGCCTGGGCGACTTCGACACGCGCGTGCGCGACGCCGGCGCCGTCGGCAGGCTCGACGCTCCGCGCATCCTCGCTGCCAACCAGGGAATCTCGGTGCCTGGCGGCCACATGGCGGGCTCGGTGGCCATCGCGGCGCACAGCATCCCCGAGGCCCTGGAGCAGGTCGACGTCGCCCGAGCCCAGGGCGCGGACCTCATCAAGCTCATGGTCACCGGCGGCGTGCTCGACGCCAAGGAGAAGGGCACGCCCGGCGAGCTCAAGATGGACCCCGCCATGGTGCGCGCGGTGTGCGACCGTGCCCATGAGCTCGGCTTTACCGTGGCCGCGCACGTCGAGTCGACCGAGGGCGTGCGCGTTGCGCTCGAGGGCGGCGTCGACTCGATCGAGCACGGCGCCGCGCCGACCGACGATATCATGGGCCTCTTCAAGAAGAACGGCTCGTTCCTCTGCACCACGATCTCGCCGGCGCTGCCCTATGCGCTCTTTGACCGCTCCGTCTCGTGCGCGAGCGAGGTCGAGCAGTACAACGGCAACATGGTCTTCGAGGGGATCATCGCCAACTCGAAGGCAGCCCTCGAGCAGGGCGTCCCCGTGGCCCTTGGCAACGACGTGGGCTGTCCTTGGATCACCCAGTACGACTTCTGGCGCGAGCTTCGCTACTTCGAGAAGTACGTCGGCGTTTCTCGCTCCTTCGCGCTCCATACGGCGACGCTGCGCAATGCCCAGCTCGCCGGCGTCGGGGACGTGACGGGCTCGATCGAGGTGGGGAAGGACGCCGATATGATCGTTGTCGACGCGAACCCGCTCGACGACCTGTGCGCGCTGCGCACCCCCAAGCACGTCATCCACCGCGGTCGCCTCATCGCCAAGCCCAACGTAAAGCGCAACGCCGTGGTCGACCGCGAGCTCGACAAGTTCCTGTAGGGCCTCGGATCCGACAATCGCCTTGCTCTGCAAAAGTGATTCGCCGGGGGCAGATTTCTGTAGAAGTCTGCCCCTCGGCGTTTCTGTCTTTATATTGGTTGGCTGAATCGGGCAGTGAATTGTGGGGTATGGACTGAGCGGCAGTATCAATAATCGAAAAAATCGGGCTCTATGTACTTAGCCCCCTCCCCATTAATTTCGTTGACATATTTGGCAATGCGATAGCCTTTAAAACCACTACCTGCTTTAGCTTTAATCTTTGTTTTCCTCACCGATTAAGTACCCCCACGCATATAGGTAAAGTGGTAATCTGAGCAAAGTCTGAACAACAGGTCTGGTCAACGGTGCATCAACGTTTATCCAGGTTTCCCGGGCGTGGACATGGAAACGCCCGGGCGACGCTCAAACGTGCCATCGCAGGACCGGGAAAGAAGTCGAGGGGAGTACTTTATGAAACCTAACCACGGCCTTGGGGCCATGAGGGCGCTGGGCGGCCGCATCGCAGCCGTGCTGCTCGGCGTGGTCTGTGCGGTGTGCGTGAACGCCACGCCGGCGCTGGCTGCCGAGCCGAGTATCACCAACGCTCGCACGGGCGCGACCTACACCGACCTTGCCACCGCTACTGCCGAGGCGCAGAGCGGCGACACCATCAAGCTCGGCGAGGGCAACTACACGCTGTATAAGGAGCCTTCCGATGGTCACACCAAGGGCAAGAACCTTACCTTTGAGGGCCTGGGCACGGACAAGACTGCGTGGAACATCGGTGCGCTTGTGCCCGATCCCGCCAACTTCGGTACCGAGTACAACGGCGACTATTCCTTTGACGGCGCCGGTACCGTGACGTTCAAGAACATGACGCTGCGTTCTGGCTCTGCGAACTATCTCGGCTTCATCCGCGCCGACAAGACCGTTGTCGACGGCTGCGTCATCAACGGCAAGACCTTCTACTGGGGCTATACCTCTGCCGAGTTCAACAACACGACGTTCAATGCCCCGAGTGGCGACTACGCCATCTGGACCTACAGCTCGCCGGTCATGACGTTCGACGGCTGCACCTTTAACGCAACCGGTAAGGTCATCAACGTCTACACCGATGCCGGTGCCGGCAGCCATGACATCACCGTCAATGTGAACGACTGTACGTTCAACTCGAAAAGCAGCTTGTTTGCCCGCAAACAAGCTCTGAACATCAACGATTCGAACATGGGGAACTACAAGTACATCCTCAACATCACCGGCACCAACAAGGTCACGGCTGAGCGAGACAACACCACCTGCTCGCAGCTCTTTGGCTTTGGTGGCAAGAAGGACAACAACTCCGGCCGCACCGATGTCAACATTGACGGCGAGCTCGTGTGGACCGCTGGCAAGATGCGGACTCACTCCTACACCGACGGTGAGCACGACAACGCCTTCGATGTTACCTACACTGAGTGGACTTCTGACGATGCGGGCACTTGGACTCGCACTGGAACTGCTAAGTGCAAGTACTGCGGTTTCACCAAGCCTGAGTTCATAGAGAACGCCTTCGACCTCTCCTACGACCTGAATGGCTCCGAGGATAAGCAGCCCGCCGATTTCGCTACCGTCGAGTGCGTTACCGAGACCGAGCTCGTCACCGACCAGCCCGTTCGCAATGGTTATTCCTTCGAGGGCTGGAACACCGCTGCGGACGGTTCCGGCACGAGCTATGCTGCGGGCGATAAGGTTGAACTTGACGCTCCCATGACGCTTTACGCCCAGTGGAAGAAGAACGAGCCGGCGCCAAAGCCGACTGAGCCCGAGCCCGGCAAGCCCAGCGAGAACACCCAGAAGCCCGCTCAGAAGAAGGCCAAGTCCACTGTTCCCGCGACTGGCGACAGCACCAACGCGGCTCTTCCCGTTGCCGCTGCCATCGCCGGCGTTGCCCTCGTGGGCGCCGCGGTGATCCGCAAGCGCAACGAGCGCTAGGGGAGTGCGGTCCACGCGATCTTCTTCGCAGCATGAGCCAGCATGTAATCAGGGCGGTCCTTTGGGGCCGCCCTTTCTATATTTACCTCGGGGGTATATAACGGCAATTGCATCAAGACATTCCGCTAAGTGCAGTTAGATTTGCAAATTCAGCCTTTTTATGTGGAGATATTGTTGTAGTAAATTCAGATAAATACCAAATCTGAAAGTATAAATGATACCCCCTCTTATCTTAAAAAATACCCCCCAGCATGAGCAGGAAAGCTTGAATCGGCGCAATTAGCCATTCTTACCAGCAGAAGGATGCATTGTGTGAGCCTCTCCTGTATTCAACTGAGAACAAAGAAATCCAAAGCCAGATTAAAATCGCAGGCTAACGGGTTGGCTCGATATTAATAGCGAACATATCGGTAACATTTTTAAGCCTTCTTTGGCCGAACATGACTCTGTATAGCTGGGCGCAGGCTCGCCCAGCTCGCATTGTCGTCGGCAAAGAAGGAGCTGAAAATGAAGCGACATACGCATGAACGGCCACGAATCGGAGGTGCATTGGAAGCGCCAAGAAAACCTGTCTTGGCGCTGCTGGCAGTGCTGCTTACCGCACTGTGCGTGACACTGTCCGTTCCCGCCGCGGCGTTCGCGGAAGGGGGGGGCGACATCGCCAGCAAACCTCCCGTCCACACCAAGACCATCACAACCAACAATGATGGCACCTACGACCTTTCGCTCACCGTCACAGGCGACACCGAGCTGTCGGAGACCAAGACGAGCGCGAACGTCATCGTGGTGCAGGACGTCTCTGGCTCGATGGACAACGACGTCTATACATATTCATACGAGAAGATCCCTAGCTTCGACGCGTGGAACGGCACCTACGGCATGGTCGACGGGGAGCCCGTCGTTCTGAGTCGGGGCTGGGCTCCTAGTTCTGGCACCTATTACTACTACAAAGACGCGAGCGGCAACAAGGTTCCGTACACCGGCGATATGTATGGCCGGCTCAAGCATGAGACGGGCAAGACGCGTCTTGACGTCGCGAAGGAAGCCCTCAACAGCCTCGCCGACCAGCTGATCGCATCGAATGACAGTACCATCAAGCTGTCGCTCGAGACGTTCTCCAAATGGGGAAACAATCCGAGCCAGTACTACACCGGTGGCCAGGCGTCCGATTTCAAGAGCGCCGTCAATGGGCTGCGGGCCAAGGGAGGCACAAACTGGGTCGATGCCCTCACTAAGGCGAACGAGAAGGCGAAGGAAGATCCCAACGCGCCCACCTACATCATTTTCCTCTCCGATGGCGAGCCTACCTATGGTAGGGACGACCGTGGAAACCTCACCGGCGATGGAACTACTTACGAGGAGGAGTACTTCAACATCGCCGTCGACGAGGCCAACAAGCGTCCGTCCAACGTTGCGGGCCTCTTTACCGTTTATACCGGTTCCGAGGCTTCCGAAAAGATGAACAGCTTCGCGCAGAAGACTACCGGCGGCTCCGCGTTCGACGGCACGGACTCCGAGAAGCTCAACGCGGCTTTTGCCAACATTATCCAGACCATCACGAAGTCCGCGGGCTACAAGGACGTTAAGATCGTCGACAAGCTCTCCGAGTACGTGACGGGTACCTCCGCTAACGGTGCGATCGACCCCGCGTCGGTGAGCTACCAGAAGAACGGAGAGACCTGGGCCGAGGCGCCTGCCGCTGTAATCGGCGAGGACGGAACCCTGAGCTGGGACCTCAAGTCCGTCGGCGAACTGGAGAAGGGCGCGACCTACAAGGTGACCTTCAAGGTCAAGCCGAGCCAGGCGGCCTACGATAAGGCTGTCGAAAACGGCAAGGAGACCACGCTTCCCTCCAATGACGGGGATGCCACCAACGTCTTCTACAAGACTGTTCTCAAAGAGACGGGCAAGGACGACCAGGTTTCCGACGAGAAATCCGACGGCTTCAATGTCCCGACCTTCTTGGCCCCGGTCGACACCGTGACCGTAAAGAAGGAGTGGGCGAACACCAACGGTGCCGAGCTCCCCGGCTCCGTGACCGTCCAGCTCCAGAAGGGCGGCCAGAATTACGGCGACCCGTTCCAGTTGACCGCCGTGGACGGCTGGACCAAGGAGATTGTCGTCCCCGCCGGCGTGGGCCAGATCTCCTGGTCCGTGGTCGAGACCGCCGTCGACGGCTATGACCCCACCTATAGTGAGGCGGTTACGGGCACCGGCGTGCTTACCGTGACCAACACCCACAAGACGTGGCCCGGCACGCTGAGCGGCGCGGCGAACCTCACCGTGACCAAGAACCTCACCGGCCGCGACTGGGCCGACGGCGACTCCTTCAAGTTCAAGCTCGAGCAGACCGCGGGCGACGCTTCCGCCGTCACCATGCCCGATTCCACCGAGCTCACCATCAACTCCAAGACCGCCGACCACAAGGACGCCTTCGGCGATATCACCTTCTCGGCTGCCGGCAAGTATGAGTTCACCATCACCGAGCAGGGCCAGAGCCACGACGGCGTGACCTACGACGAGACTAAGAACGTCGTCATGGTCAGCGTTGAGGAGAAGGACGGCAAGTTCGTCGCCAATGTGATCAAGGGCGCGAACCCGACCTTTACCAACACCTACGCGGCGCAGCCCGTCACCCTTGCCTCCGGCGTGAGCGTGACCAAGGTGCTCGAGGGCCGCGACTGGAAGGATTCCGACGCCTTCGAGTTCGCCATTGCTCCTGCTCCGCAGGGCAGCGCACCTGCGCCCTCCAAGGGCTCGACCGCCACGGCGACCAAGGGCAGCCAGACCGTCTCGTTCGGCGACTTCACCTTCGATAAGGCCGGCACTTACGTCTACAAGGTCTCCGAGGTCAAGGGCTCCATCCGCGGCGTGAGCTACGATGACCACACGGCTACCGTCACCATCACCGTTACCGATGATGGCAAGGGCAAGCTCGTCGCTACCCCCAATGTGGCGGGCGGCATCTTTAGAAACACCTACAAAGCCGGCGAGGTCACGCTCTCGGGCGGCACCGCCATCAAGGGCCAGAAGACCCTGACCGGCCGCGACATGACGTCGTCGCCCTTCTCGTTCAAGCTCGCTGCCGACGACGACTACGGCGATGCGGTCAAGATCGCCAAGGGCGCCGACATCGCCACCGTCTCGGGCGCCAAGGATGGGGAGCCCAAGGGCTTCTCGTTTGGTGCCGTTACCTTTACCAAGGCCGGCACGTATGAGTTCAACGTGACCGAGCAGGGCCAGAGCCACGACGGCTACACCTATGACGATCACACGTCCAAGGTGACCGTCGAGGTCACCGACTCCGGCGACGGCAAGCTTGCTGCCTCCGTCACGTACGGCGACGGCAACTGCTGCGTCTTCAACAATTCCTATAACGCCGAGTCCGTCACTGTCGACGGCGCGGATAACTTCGCGTTCAAGAAGGAACTGACCGGCCGCGCCCTCACGGCCGACGAGTTCAGCTTTACCATCAGCTCCGAGGACAAGGGCGCCCCGCTGCCTGAGCCGACCACCGTCAAGAACGACAAAGACGGCAACATCGTCTTTGGTGACATCAAGTTCGATAAGGCCGGCGTCTACCACTACAGCATCGCCGAGGACACCTCAAAGCTCCCCCGCGGCGTAACCGCCATCACGCAGGGCGCCAAGCAGGTCATCGTTACCGTCAAGGACAACGGTAAGGGTCAGCTGGAGGCCGAGGTCGCCCCGCCCAAGGACGTGATCTTCAAGAACTCCTACAAGCCCGCCGACACCACGATCAAGAAGCTCGCGACCACCAAGGTGGTCAAGGCGTCCCAGGACGGCGTCACGGCCCCGCAGCTCAAGGGCGGCGAGTTCAGCTTCACCATCAGCTCCGAGACCAATGGCCCGCTGCCTGAGCCGACCATCGCCAAGAACGATGATGCCGGCAACGTCGCCTTCGGCGCCATTACGTTCACCAAGCCCGGTGTGTATAACTACACCATTACCGAGTCTGGCTCTATGCCCGGCGTGACCAACGACTCCGCGAAGGACTTCACGGTTACCGTGAAGGATAACGGCGACGGCACCATGACGGCCACTGCCTCCGATATTCCCGGCTTCGTCAACACGTACGCGGTCCAGCCGACCGACTACTCCGTGACGACTGACGTGAGGATCGCAAAGAAGCTCGAGGGCCGTGCTCTCAAGGCCGGTGAGTTCAAGTTCCAGCTCCTTGACGGTAACGAGGTCGTGAGCGAGGGGACCAATGACGCCGACGGCACCGTCGCCTTCAACGCCGTCCACTACACAAGCGCAGACCTCGGCGAGCACACCTATAAGGTGCGCGAGGTCGCGGGCGAGGCCGGTGGCATGACCTACGACAAGAGCGAGTACGACGTCAAGGTGAACGTCACCGACAACGGCGACGGCACGCTTTCCGCCAAGGCCAGCTCCGACGGCGCCATCGAGTTCAAGAACTCCTACGCCGCCGATCCCACCTCCGTGTCCTTCTCGGCGACCAAGGTCCTTGACGGCGCCGAGCTCAAGGACGGCCAGTTCTCCTTCGTCCTCAAGGACGACGAGGGCAATGAGCTCCAGACCGCCAAGAACGCCGCCGACGGCACCGTGTCCTTCCAGCCGGTGGAGTTCGCGGGGCCCGGTACCCACACCTTCACCATCTCCGAGGTCAACGACGACCAGGCCAACGTCACCTACGACGACGCCTCGTACCAGTTGACCGTTAACGTCACCGACGACGGCGAGGGTCGCCTTAGCGCCAGCGTCGACGGGCAGGCGCCGGTGTTCAAGAACACCTACACCGCCCCGGCGCAGCCTAAGGACGACCAGAAGCCCGCCCAGAAGGCCCAGAAGAAGCCGATCGTGCCCAAGACCGGCGACGCGACCAACGTCATCGCGCCCGTCGTGATTCTCGTGGTCGCTGCCGCTTGCATCGTCCTCGGCGTCCTCGCCAAGAACAAAAAGAAGTAGCAGCCAGCCGCAGCGCTGACGATTGCTTCAAAAAGAGCCGGGACCCCGCATGAACTGCGCCCCAAATCTTGGACGCACTAATTAAAGCGCGCGGCTATGCCGCCA
>ERZ506425.193-NODE-193-length-28076-cov-5.64127_pt1 | contig 28076 bp, 16 predicted proteins | sample MGYA00513667_ERZ506425 | MGnify/ENA metagenome assembly ERZ506425
GCTCTTCCGATCTTCGTTGCCTTCGTGATCGGCTGGGACCTCATCCTGGAATACGCGTTGCAGGCCGCCACCGTGTCGGCCGGCTGGTCCGGGTATTTCAACAAGCTGCTCGAAGGGTTCGGGCTGCACCTGCCCGTCGAACTCACCGCGGCATACGGCACCACGCCGGGCGTGACCACCTATTTCAACCTGCCCGGCTTCGTCATCGTGCTGCTCATCACCTGGCTGCTGTCCATCGGCATCAACCAGACCAAGAAAACCAACGACATCATGGTGATGATCAAGCTCGTCATCATCGTGCTGTTCATCATCTGCACCGTCTGGTACGTGAACCCGGCGAACTGGAAGCCGTTCTCCCCCTACGGGGTCTACACGTTCCAGCCCGGTTCCACACAGCCCTACGGCATCGTGCCCGCCGCCTCGATCGTGTTCTTCAGCTTCATCGGCTTCGACGCGGTCTCGTCCTCCGCCGAGGAGACCATCAACCCGAACAAGACGCTGCCGCGCGGCATCCTGCTCTCGCTGGTCATCTCCACCGTGCTGTATATCGCCATGACCTTCATCATGACCGGCGTCGTGCCCTATAAGGAGTTCGCCAAGTTCGTGGACGCCCCGGTCGCCGGCGTGATCCTGGCCACCGGCCTGAACTGGCTGGCCGTGATCGTGAACCTCGGCGCGTTGATCGGCATGACCACCGTGATGCTCGTGCAGCTGTACGGTCAGTCCCGCATCTGCTATGCGATGAGCCGCGACGGCCTGTTCCCGAAGTTCTTCGGCGAGGTGCATCCGAAATACCACACCCCGTTCAAGGGCACCTGGTTCTTCGGCATTCTCACCGCCATCGCCGGTGGCTTCATCAACATCAACGTGCTGTTCGAACTGGTGAACATCGGCACCCTGTCCGCGTTCATCATCGTGTCCGCTGGCGTGCTGTGGATGCGCAAGACCCAGCCGGACGCGCACCGCGGATTCCGTGCGCCGGGCGTACCGTTCACGCCGATCTGCTCGATCGTGTTCTGCCTGATCCTGATCGGCGGACTCAACTGGGAGACCTGGTTGCGCTTCGCCATCTGGTTCTCGCTCGGTTTGGCGGTGTACTTCGCCTACAGCCGCAAGCGGTCCAAGTTGAACGAGCCGGGATTGTTCTGATCCGACCCGGGCAATCTGCCCACTATGCTGAATCTACCGACGCCCAGCGCCGTCTTGCCGTCGATAGTTTGGGAAGTCCTTAAACTATCGACGGCAAGACCGGTATCAGTGTAAGTAGATTACGCCCCCTCCAAACCATCGATGCTCAACACTGTCCCAGCATCGGTAGTTTGGAGGGGGCTTAGATTATCGACAACACGAGAACCGTCACCATTCGTGACGCTGGTAGGCGATACGCGTGGTGTCGGTAGGCCGATCGATAAGCTGGATCAGACCGCAGCGAGCGAAACCGTTCGATTCGAGAATATGCTGCATGGCCTTATTGTTCGGATGCGTATCGGCACGCACGTTACCGTAATGGGTCAACGCCCAACGAATGCAGTCGCGGGCCGCATGACGCGCCAAACCGGAAGACGCTATGCGATGAATCGTCACATAGCTGTCGTTATCCAGCCAAGCGCCATCGATATGCGTATATGTCGGATCCTCACCAAGACACACCGCGAACTGCGCCAGAATACGCTCCTTGCCATCCTTGGTATCGATCAGAAGCATCATGCGCTGACGCTTGATGTCATCGATCACCACGGATTCGCGTGGAAACGTACTTCCCCACTGTGTCGGATTGCCGTTGGCTGCCATCAACTCACGCGCACGCTGATAGATCACCCTCATCCGTGGCAAATCACTCATCGTGGCATGGCGAAAACGTCTCGTAGCCATATCCTCAGTCACGCCTCACCTCACGCTTGCATAGTAAGCAATTCCGAGCGTTAAAGCTAGCACGTTCGGTGCACATGGCCACCCGCGCATCTCACCGCAAACAGGCATACAACACCGTGCGGCCCGCCCGGGCGAAACCACAGACGAGCCGCACACCAATGGCACCGCGCACAACCGGCGATCAGACCACCTTGCGTTCGAACGGATCAGAACTAATCCCCTTGGCGAGAATATCCTTCGCCCACTCCTTCGCCGTGAACAGACTATGATCACGATAATTGCCGCAACTCTCGATGGTCGTGGCCGGAACATCATCCCAAGTCGCCTCGTAAGCGATGAACTCCAAAGCCTCCTTCAACGCCTTGGCCACATCCTGCGTAGAATGCTCACCCCACGTCAACAAGTGGAACCCGGTACGGCAGCCGAACGGCGAACAATCAATATAACCGGGGATACGCTCGCGAAGCAGCACCGCAATCGTATGCTCGATGGTATGCAAGCCACCGGTAGGAATGGCGTTCTCATTCGGCTGCACCAAACGCAGATCATAGTTGGAGATCACATCCCCGTTCGGACCGGTCTGCGTATCGATATAACGCACATACGGCGCCTTCACCTTGGTATGGTCAAGCTGGAAGCTTTCAACAACTGGCTTTTCATCTGCCATGGCCACTGCCTTTCTACTGATTCGTATTACTACCCACATACCACTGTGGCCGCATCACGCACGCAAGTCAATCGAACCGTTATGCGTGTCTTTGATTGCGCATTATCATCACGGCCCGCACAGCCAACACCGCGACTACCGTCCAGAACGTTCGCCCACAGCCCGGATCACATCAAGGAACCGTTCACCATACCGCTGCATCTTAACCTCACCCACACCACTGACACCCAGCATCTGCGCACGAGTAGTCGGCCGAATACGAGCCATATCACGCAACGATTTATCACTGAACACAATGTAAGGCGGTTTGCCAATCTCACGCGCAATAGCCAAACGCAATTCACGCAATTTCTGAAACAACCGCTCCTCCTCGCCATCCAACTCCTGCACACCGCCAGCCGCCTGAGACCGCCCCAATTGACCATCCAAGCCACCCTGACCGGAAACAGCACGACTCGGCACCCTACGCTTCACACGCTTCATTTCGTAATGAAACTGCGGACTCACCGTCTCAGCAGCCCTAACGCCAAATCCAACAAGCGGCAAACGCCCCTCGGAAATACAAAGAAACCCATCCGCCACCATCTGATTCAGCACATCACGCACCTGCGCTTCCGAGACACTGCCAAGCATGCCATAAGTAGCCATAGTCTCCGGATGCCACACCGCAAGATCCTGCGACTTCGAACCACGCAGAATCTTAACGATCTTGCCAACACCAACCTTCTGCTGCACATCATGCACGCACATACTGATGGCACGAGCCATATCAGTCACATCAACAGTCTCGAAAGCCCGCCCGCAATTAGCGCACCCGCCATCGCACACGCCGGCATCCGCATCAGAGCGCTCGCCGAAATAGCGTGTCATATAGGTGTGCAGGCATTCGGTGGTACGGCAGTAGCCGACCATGCCGTCGAGCAGATGGCGTTTCGAGACGCGCACCACCTCCTGTTCTTCAGGGGTGAGTCTGGCGTTCTCGTAGTCGTTGTCCAGCAGGCGGCGACGCGTGACGATGTCGGATTCGTTCCACAGCAGCGTGCACCGGCTCGGTTCGCCGTCTCGCCCGGCACGCCCGGCCTCCTGATAGTAAGCTTCGATGCTTTCGGGCATATTGTGGTGGATCACGTAACGCACATTCGACTTGTCGATGCCCATGCCGAATGCGTTGGTGGCAACGACCACGGGCACGCGGTCGTTCACAAAATCACGTTGTGCCTGTTCGCGTACCTCCGGCGACATGCCGCCATGGTAGGCGACGGCGACGCGCCCCGTTTCGGCTTGCGGACCGAGCAGTACGGGAACGGTGTGGTTGAGCGAGGCAGCGAGCGCTTCCGTTTCCTTGCGCGTGGCGCAGTAGACGATTCCGGATTCGTTGGGATGATCGGCCACGTAGCGTGCGATCCACGGCGTCTTGTTTTTGGTGTCGAGTTTGAGGATATCGAAGTAGAGGTTCGGGCGGTCGAAGCCTGTGACGGTGATGCTTGGATTGGCTAGGCCCAGTATGGAGATGATGTCTCGCCGAACGCGTTCGGTGGCGGTTGCGGTGAAGGCGGCTACGGCTGGGCGGGTTGGCAGTTTGGCGATGAATTCGCCGATGCCCAGGTATGAGGAGCGGAAGTCCTGCCCCCATTGGGACACGCAGTGCGCTTCGTCCACAGCCACCATGGAGATGGGCGTGTGGCTGGCGAAGTTTTGGAATCGTTGTGTTTCCAAGCGTTCCGGAGCTACATACAGGAGTTTGGCCTGCCCGTTGGCGGCCATGGACAGAGCGAAATCCTGCTGGTCGGGCGTTTGCATGCCGTTGACGAACAAGGCGGGGATGCCTACATCGTTCAGCGCGTCGACCTGATCCTGCATGAGGGAGATAAGCGGTGAGACGACTAGGGAGATGCCGGGCAGAATGGTGGCGGGGATCTGGTAGCAGATGGATTTACCGGCACCGGTGGGCATGACACCGAGCACGTCGCGCCCGTTCAACAGTGCGTTGACGATTCCCGCCTGCCCTGGTCGGAACGATTCATAGCCGAAATACCGTTGCAGCGCTTCCAGTGCGCGGCTGTCCCCATGTTCGTCCATGCGGTCGTTCATGCGCTCATCTATGCGGTCGTCCATATCGCCCAGTGTAACAACGAGCGTTATCTTCGCGGTGCCGTTCACATGGCCTTGAGAATAATGCCGATGGCCGCGATGGCAACGCCGCCGTATTGTGCGGCGGCCACATGCCTGCGTGGCACGCCCAACAGTCCGAATCGGTCAACGACCAGTCCACCGCCCACTTGGCCGAGCAGTATCAGCATCACCGTCAAGCCGGTGCCGATGTGTGCGGAAAGATACGAGTTGCACATCACCAGCGTCGCACCCAGCAGTCCGCCGGTCCACATCCACCACGGATTGCCTTTCTTCGGAGCGTCACCCAGACTGTAGGTGCGGTCCTTCACCGCCACCACGAGTGCGAGCGCCGCCAAGCCGACTGTGAAGGAAGCCAACGATGCTTTGACCGGAGACTGCAATGCGACGCCCAGACGCCCAAGCAGCGCGGTTTGTATGGCCGAACACATGCCAAAGGCGATGCCGACGCAGCTCCACAGCAACGTGGAAAGGTTACTGGTTTTGCCAGAGCCCTGGCCGGTGGCGGTATCGTTGACATGGTTGCGTGGTTTCACTCCGGCGACGGCAATCAGAAAACCGGCCAAGGCCAATACGGTGCCGGCGATACGCAGCGGGGCGATTGGCTGGCGTTGCGTGCCGAACCAGCCGAACATGTCGATAAGCAATCCCATGATGATCTGCCCCGTAACCGGCATGATCACGGTTTTCAAGCTTCCGAGCTTGGGCAGAAGCAGCACGTTGCCGGTGAGAAATGTGACACCGAAGACGCCAGCCAGCCACATCCACCATGGGCCATGGAGCGCGGAAGCGGGAACCAGCGGATACGGGCCTACCACAAGAGTCAACGTGAGCATAGCAAGCAGCCCCACGCTGAACGAAACCAACGATGCGCGCAACGGCGAGCCAATGGAACGGCCGAGCCGCGTATTCACCGCGGTCTGCACCGGTGTGATCAGACCAGAGAAAATACCCAACGGTGCGGTAAGCATAGCCAACATAATCGCTCTCCTTGTACTGCCCTTGCGCTGCCCTTTTATTGTTCTTTTGCAGCGGACAGTCTAGCAGGGTGGGGTGGCAGATGCGGATGGGAAGGAAAGATGGGCACGCTGATGCAGTCGCAAAACCACTAGGACTGAAACGGAGCGAAATATGTCACAGTATGGCAGAATGTGGGCTATCTCGCTTGGTCTCGGCAGATTCGATGTCCCCTACCATCTATGTGGCTTATTCGTGGCATCGTAAATCCTGTAACGTGAGTATGGCCGTTGCAATCGCAACGGCCATACATGGCAATCAACGGGGTTGGCCGATTATTTGCAACAAGAACGTAATGGCGTTACCACAAACTTATCGCAGATAACCGGCCCGATGCCGCAGATCGGCATCTCGACAATCCCGCTGTTCGAGAATCACCTGCCGACAGTTTTCCTCCAGGCATAGGCACCAACTGTCGTTCCTGCGCCGAGCAGCAGAATCATGACCATGACCACTGCAGCCACACTAGAACCGGTGTTTGCCGATGTCGTCTCATTGCTCTTCTGCTTTACACCTTCCGTAGTAGGTCCGGCAACGAAATCAGCGGCATCGCCATTGTCAGACGGTTTAGTCAGATTAGCTTTACCATTGTCGGCGCTCTTAACTTGCAGCCCCACGATCGCCTCGTCAAGTTGCTTTGCCGCCGCAGTAACCAAGTCGCTCTGCTCGCTGCTGAACGTGATGTTGTTCTGCAACGAGAGCGCCTGCTCGTAGGCGTCAGTAAGAGCAGACAGTGTGGCATCGGTGTATTTGCCGGATTCCGCAAGCTTGGCCACGGCCCGTGCAATCGGATCGGCGAGCGCGGTCTTATCCAATGCTGAGCTCTCGGGGTACATGGACTGGTAGCCAGCGATGAATCGCTTCGCGAGCTGATCGTACATCTTGGAATACAGGCGTGCCTGGAAGTTCATCACACGGAAACCTGCGGATTTGAGGTTCATGGTCCGGTATTCGAGATTATCTGGATCGTATGAGCCTTCGGCGAAGGTCATGTCGGCGGATTCGGTTAGAGACGCACCCTTGCCGGTACCACTGGTGTCGAGCGCGCTGCCAGTTGCGTAGTCGAAGGACGTGCCGTTCTTACCGTTCCACGAGTTGATGATCAGACTTGAGGTACGGAACGGATCGTATCCGACTCCCATGTAGTTATAGCCCGCTACGGTTTTGCCCGAGGAGACAGTCTTACCATTGTCGTCCACAGAGTAGATCGGATTACCGTCTGAGTCAAGCGGGTAGCCGTCCGGCCCCCATACGTTATCAGTGACCACGCCAAGACCATCGCGATCGGTGTAACTCCCCATACGGGTTTCGCGGTACCAGGCATTTCCTGTGGTTGCAGTGGGGTGCAGCAGCAGTTCCGCACCGGAAGCGGCGTAGTAGCGGCCGAGTTCAGGGTAGAAATGCCCATCGCGGCAGATATCGACGCCTGCCTTGAGCGGATTGCCGTTGGCATCCTTCCATTCAGGAAGCTCGAACATGAGTGGTTTGCTGCCTGGCATGGACCAGGCCGTTTCCTCAGAGCCGGCACGATGCATCTTCTGGAATGAGTCGGTATGGCCGTCAGGGAAAGCGACCGCCGCGGAATTGTAGACCTTCTTCGCCCCGTCACTGTCGGTAATCGGGCCGCCGTCTGGCATCTCAGGCAGACCGAACACCACGTACATACCGTACTTCTTGGCTGCCGCAGCAATCTTCTGCACAGATTCGCCACGCGTTGTGTCGCCGTCCGCGCCTTTCACCTTTTCGGCAAGTACAACCTGCATATAGTCATCACTTTGGGCAAGCAGCGCGTTGACCGATGCATTGGATGTATGTGCGTCGTCTTTACCCTTCGGATCGGTGCTGTCGTAACCGGTGAGGATGGTTTCGGGGAACACGATGATGTCAACGTCTTTGCTATGCGCCTCGCCAATGTATTTGAGCATCATCTCCGTATTCTTCTCTTTATCGCCCCATACTGCGCTTACATTGGCGACCGCAGTAGTCGGCGCATCCGAAGAACCGTAACGATACGAAAGACTCTGCCCGGATTCCTGCTTGTTGGCAAGCTCCGCATACCACTTGGCGTAGTAATCAGGATGGAAGTCGTTGGCGACCTTGGTGGTACTGCCTACGGTCAAGCGCATGTCCTTGTCATTGACGAGCGCGCCTTCCTTGGCGGTGAGGATGGTGCCATCCTCGTTTTGCCCGGCGTAGTATTTGGCTGCCGAGAACCCACCTTGCAGAATCACGCTGCCACCCGGGAAGTCGTAGGGCTGGTCCGCGCCTTCGGCCGCATAGCCATCCTTGCCAACTAAATCGGCGCTGGCAACGGTTAACCCATCACGAGATGCAATGGATTCAAGACGATTCTTGTAGTACCACTCCCAACCCTTAGCGTCTTTCACTCCATCACCGTCGATATCCGCGTAGCTACGGGATGTGGCGGTCGGGTTGACCAACAGACTCACACCTTGAGCCGCGTAATAGCGTTCAATTTCAGGCTGTGCATAAGTGTCATAGCAAATGCTCAAACCCATTAGGCCCCATTCGGTCTGCAAAATGACTGGTGTACTGCCCGGTGTGGCCCAGTCGCCTTCGACCGGTGCGATCTTCTGGTATGCGCTGACCTGGCCCTTTGGGGAAATGGCGAATGCCGAATTGTAGGCGTGGGAGGTGTCTCCGGGGATTTTCTCTGAAGTGCCGTAGATCACCCACATGCCGTTTGCGGCAGCGGCCTGGGCGATTTCGCGTGTGATGGGGCTTTCGGTTGTTTCCGCCTGCGATACGGCCATCCGATATGCCGCGGAGTCCGGATCACTGGAAGACACGTAGCCGGTGAGGGCCATTTCCGGGAAGACAATCATCTTGACACCGTTGGCGTGCGCGTCGGCGATGTATTTCAGCATGCTGGCTTTATTGGCCTGCTTGTCGCCCCATGTGGGGTGGAAATTCACCACGGCAAGCTGCCCTGCGGGAATGGTCCCTGATGTGACGGTGGCCGCGACGGCGGTCTGCGTGCTGGAATACGTGTCAGCATAGGCCGTGGAACCGCCCGCGAAGGCCATGGTCGCGCATAGGGCGATGCTGCCGAGGGATGCCACGGCGGCGGTGAGACGGCGATGGCGATGGTCGAATGATGCCGGGACGCTACGCGATACCGGTCTTGCTAGGGGTTCTTCTGCGGTAGGACGCTCGGATTCCGCCATGTTGTATCCTCTCTCTGCTGGAATTCTGTGCAAGGATGCCATGCGTTGCCTAAGCGGATGATTCGCCCCTAGCGGATTCCCTTTCCGCGAAGGATCGGGCACCTTCGCGGATGTCGACGGATTGGATGCTCGACACGCACGTTGCGACGAATCGACGTCTCGAACGAATCAACATGCAGCGACGAATCAACATGCAATGAACCGACAAGGGATCCATGTGGGCTCAACGCGAGCCCCATGTGAGCTCAATGTGAGCGAACCAGCGCGGCAACGCAGGTCATGTGAGAAATCTTTCGCCTGAAAATTTTCTGACTGAATTCTCGGAGGTTTCCGAATGGATATAAATGCGTTATCAAACGATTGCCACGCAATTTCGATGCGGTTTCACGATGATTCAGCGAAGAGTACAATGCGGGCGGATCTGCGCGACCCTGTGTAGTCTGCCGAGCGGTTCCAATTCCGTCGAGCGGCGTAGCGCGGTGCCGAGCGACGCCAGAGCCGCCCCTGCCGAGCGGTGCAGCACGGGCAGGCGAACGGAGCGGAATCCGACTGCATCGCAGCCGGACCAGAGTCGCGCCGGATTGGAATGCTCGGAACCGAAGCTTCCAGCCACCATGACGCTCCCCAAGTACACGCGACACGCCTTATGTGCACGTTTGTTTACCCAGAGCCACCAAAAAGCTCATTCACGCATGATTTCCGGATTTCCTATCCTATAATTCAGCACGTCGAAACGTTCTCCTTTCGCAGGTGCGAACCTGCTGTTCCGTTCCGACCATCGGCACTCCGATGCATCTCCTGACAACGGGTGGACCTCCGAACCGGTGGTCCACTCTTTGTTTTCGCGCGACGTTTCGCATTGAGCGCTCATCGTTGGGATCGACGATTTAGGACGTCCCGCACACCACAGCATGGGTCCGGCATCCCCTAGCCTTCCTCAGCGCAGGTTCGACATCCCACACACCGACGCCCCCGGCACTTCCCGGCACCCACCTCCCGCTGGCGACACGCCGACGACTTGGCGTTACCACCGAAAGTGGCGTAGGCCGACACTCGCTTCGGGCGGTTGGCGCAAAGGTAGCGCACTTCCCTCACACGGAAGGGGTCGTAGGTTCGATTCCTACATCACCCACTGAATTTCCGCTTCTCACGGCAGGAATTCGTTGCGGGCATAACTTAGTTAGTAAAGCGCAACCTTGCCAAGGTTGAGACCGCGGGTTCGAGTCCCATTATCCGCTCCAGATTGAGAAAGGCTCCCTTACGGGGGCCTTTCTTGTATTTCCGGACAGCTCTTTTCTCAGAGCTTTCTTGGCTTCCCCGTTCCCCGGCTCTCTGGCTTCCGAACTCTCAGATCTTCGGCTCGGGGCCGTCAGCGTCACCTTCATCGACTGCTTGCTCGCGTCCGGATAGGTGCGGCGGTACTCGGAACGCTTGGCCTCAAAGGCCTCTTCTTCCAACCGATCCTGACGCGCAGACTCAGGGAAGATATCGGCATGACGGTTTTCGTCGATCAGCATGTGGTCATGCCGCAGCGAGATGGCAAAAATCAGGAAACTGTGGTCATGCGTAGTGTCGTCAACATGAGTCCACATGTTTTCTCGACATCCATCAGGCAATACGACTTCGAAGTCCGCGTCTGGCGCGTGTGGATAGCAGACGCACTCGTACATGAAATCCTTCGGCACACAGTGATCCTCCACCTGCGCCTCCGACAGCGTCACCGGCACCGTAATCGGGTCGATGAACAGTTCTAGCTCGATTGCCGGAGCGGCACAATCCCCTTTCACCGTGGCCTTCGACTCGACTTGATCGGCCTTTGCGACACCGCCCCGCACAGCCTGCTTGAATTCCGCAGCAGCCTTCGACGCGTCTAAAACAGTCGGGTCCGCAGTCTCTTCCTGTATGCCCGCTTCCTTTTCCGTAATATCCGACATGGTTTTCCCTTTTCTTGACTCATTGGGTTGCACCTGCTTTAACCAGACAAATTGTTGGGAACGGCGACGGTCTCCATCAGCATGGCGCGCACTTCCCTCATATCGGCCTTGACCGGGATGTAAGCGACCTTGCCATCTCTCATATCTACGACTCACCTCCGTTGTGAATTCTTGCTGTGAATTCTTACTTTTGGCATAAGAAAAGCCACCACGATGTCCCCATGATGGCTTCGGTTGTTTTTTCTAGCGAATCAGTCCTGCATATTCGCTCTTGTCCCCATCTTCAAGGATGCCTATCGCCTCGCATAGCAAATTTCGCGAGATATGTTCGAGATTCTGCCGCGGAAGGCTTGATAGGAGCCACAGCAGCGCGAGGTACAGCTTGCCGGCGGACATGGTCGACTCGTACCCGTTCACGCCGGCACTGTCCAGCAGAGGTCGTGCACTGTCGAACAGGTTTGATGTGACGGCGGACACCTTCTTCTCATCCCTCTCAGATTCCATAGCGTTTTCTTTGCTGTTTCGTCATCGGATAGGCGGACTACACAGCCCATCTGCCGTGCGTGTTGCGTCTTTTCTTCAAGCATACTTCCACAATCTCGCCCTCGTATCCTTTTCTCCTCCGCTGCAGGAATTCGTCTGAGGACGTGTCGGGTTCGAAATCGGGATCGCAGACGGTTTCCTTGACGATTCGCTTTATCCGCTCCTCGCTCCATGATGCGGAAAGCGGCTTTTCTTTGGTTCTTTCGCGTCGGACCCATGATCTGTGAAAATGTGGTCCCGCACCTTCCCGGATATGTGGACAACATCGTCAGGCCATGGCCCGCTGTTGTCGAGCACTCCGTCCTTGAGCTTGTCGGGGTAGATTCTGCGCATCTAGGCGAGCGCTTCATGCCAGTCGACGTCTCCAGCCGCGGCCCTTCCTGCCTGCCACATCTCGAGGTAAGCGTCGGGGTCATAGCCCCGTGAGCTTCTGCCTGCCCCAGCTGGGGATGATGTCGCAGTCGCGATGGTATTACATCTGGCGTCCGGCGGTTTCGTCGGACTGGTAGGCGAAGCCGCAGCTGGCGAGCATGAGGCAGAACGCGCAGGTCGTGGCCCCGCGCAGCACGAGCGCCCACCTCGGGCTGGTCGGGTCGAGGCGCATGGGATCATCACACATGCGGGGAACACCGTCGCGTCGAGCTGTTCCTGCAACCTGGCCGCGTTCTCCGCGCCGGCTTTCAGCTGCTCGTAGTCCGAGCCTCAATGAAGTCCTGAGCTAGAGAACTCAGGAATGTTGGGAATGATGAGTGAGATTGTCGCGCTAATCTCCGATCCTCAATGAAGTCCTGAGCTAGAGAACTCAGGAATCTTGAAGTGGTCGCCCGCGTCCTTGCCCGTCTGCGCCAATCCTCAATGAAGTCCTGAGCTAGAGAACTCAGGAATTGCTCGGTCCGCTGATCTTCTTGCGCCCAGGGTTCTCTCCTCAATGAAGTCCTGAGCTAGAGAGCTCAGGAATTTCAAAACCAGTGATTCCGCCACGCAAGTATTCAATCCTCAATGAAGTCCTGAGATAGAGAGCTCAGGAATGCTTTGAGCGCCGCGAATCCTGGTCAGATGGTGTTTCCTCAATGAAGTCCTGAGCTAGAGAGCTCAGGAATATCTGGCGTCGTACCGGCTTCCACATCCGAGATCGCGTCCTCAATGAAGTCCTGAGCTAGAGAACTCAGGAATCGACTACCGGTACGTGACCGAAGGCACGTTCGACGCTCCTCAATGAAGTCCTGAGCTAGAGAGCTCAGGAATGCGTGTCCGATTCGTCGCGGAATTTATTACGTATCGCTCCTCAATGAAGTCCCGAGCTAGAGAACTCAGGAATGTCAATCCACCATGCCGCACTGGCCTGCTCTGCGATGATTCCTCAATGAAGTCCCGAGCTAGAGAACTCAGGAATGACCGTGACGCGGAGCCTTGGACAATCCCAGCCACTGCTCCTCAATGAAGTCCTGAGCTAGAGAGCTTAGGAATAGCAGCGCCAGCAGGCCGAGGCGACGATGTTCGGCAGTCCTCAATGAAGTCCTGAGCTAGAGAGCTCAGGAATCGGGGAATATTGCTCTCGGCATTACAACCGGTCGCTTCCTCAATGAAGTCCTGAGCTAGAGAGCTCAGGAATGGGTCTTCTTCGAGGTGCCATAGTCTGTCACCTTTCCTCAATGAAGTCCTGAGCTAGAGAGCTCAGGAATGCGCACCCAATCGCCATTACCCCACGACCGATTACCTCCTCAATGAAGTCCTGAGCTAGAGAGCTCAGGAATCATACCGGCTTCGACGGTTGGATTCTGCTGGAACATTCCTCAATGAAGTCCTGAGCTAGAGAGCTCAGGAATCTTCTGGCGTCGTTTTTCCGCGCCGATTTCCCCTTTCCTCAATGAAGTCCTGAGCTAGAGAGCTCAGGAATGCATCAATTCCGCCGACGTGAGATTAGACGTGACATCCTCAATGAAGTCCTGAGCTAGAGAGCTCAGGAATTTGGTAATTTGTTCTATATTAAGAACGCTTAATAGGAGTCCTCAATGAAGTCCTGAGCTAGAGAGCTCAGGAATCCGCCAAGAACAATCTGGCGGTCGATGGCGTGCAGAATTCCTCAATGAAGTCCTGAGCTAGAGAGCTCAGGAATCCCTGTGAATCCCATCGACGGCACCCGCAACATCTTTCCTCAATGAAGTCCTGAGCTAGAGAGCTCAGGAATGGTGCGTGCCTTGACCAAGCCAACCGCAGCCTGTTCTCCTCAATGAAGTCCTGAGCTAGAGAGCTCAGGAATGCATCTGGCTGACCAGCAGGATGTTGCAGCCCGAGCGTCCTCAATGAAGTCCTGAGCTAGAGAGCTCAGGAATAAGGTGGAATACAGGAATGTAGCGGATTTGAATCCTCCTCAATGAAGTCCTGAGCTAGAGAGCTCAGGAATTGAATCGAGCTGTTGAAAACGATAGATCTTATCAGGCTCATCCTCAATGAAGTCCTGAGCTAGAGAGCTCAGGAATATCGCTTCGAGTGTGCTGACGAGCCTGTAGCCGCATCCTCAATGAAGTCCTGAGCTAGAGAGCTCAGGAATCTCACTTGCATTCGCCGCACTGGCGCTCTCACCAGCCGCATCCTCAATGAAGTCCTGAGCTAGAGAGCTCAGGAATGTTTGTTGCGCAAGAGTCAAGTCTGAAGTTTGGCCATTCCTCAATGAAGTCCTGAGCTAGAGAGCTCAGGAATATTTGTCAGTCTTCGTCCTTCGTAGGTGAAGTTCCGTCCTCAATGAAGTCCTGAGCTAGAGAGCTCAGGAATGACGGCGCAACCCCGTTCCCCGGCGCAGACGCGCACGTTCCTCAATGAAGTCCTGAGCTAGAGAGCTCAGGAATTTGTGGTTTTTTCCCATTGGCTTTTTTGTTTTGCTTTCCTCAATGAAGTCCTGAGCTAGAGAGCTCAGGAATTTCGACGGCGGTGCGGGCGACGTGATCGCCGCAGTTCCTCAATGAAGTCCTGAGCTAGAGAGCTCAGGAATACCAAAACATATCTGCTTAACGATAGGACATACGAATCCTCAATGAAGTCCTGAGCTAGAGAGCTCAGGAATTACACAGTTTGAAACTGGTGTTGGGAGTCCATCTAGCTCCTCAATGAAGTCCTGAGCTAGAGAGCTCAGGAATGTGGAATTATGGCGTGTATGGTGAAGCGATGCGTCATCCTCAATGAAGTCCTGAGCTAGAGAGCTCAGGAATGCGCTCCCGGAGAATCTTATGACAATGACCAACTTTACTCCTCAATGAAGTCCTGAGCTAGAGAGCTCAGGAATTCTCGACCGACGCATGGCCCAGCAGCCTTGCCACCAGTCCTCAATGAAGTCCTGAGCTAGAGAGCTCAGGAATGGTGCTGCGTTCGATGGTCTGGCGGCTCAAAGAAGTTCCTCAATGAAGTCCTGAGCTAGAGAGCTCAGGAATCAGCGAGATCATGAACGCGCCGATCTTGTCCGATCTCCTCAATGAAGTCCTGAGCTAGAGAGCTCAGGAATATTTCGGATGCCGCAGGAAGTTCTGGCTATGCCGGAATCCTCAATGAAGTCCTGAGCTAGAGAGCTCAGGAATAACCGTCCGGCAGCAGCCGTGTGAGGTGGCGGGACACTCCTCAATGAAGTCCTGAGCTAGAGAGCTCAGGAATGCGAATCCTTCCGGTCGGTGATTCAACCCAATTGATCCTCAATGAAGTCCTGAGCTAGAGAGCTCAGGAATACAGCACTTCCCTCGCCTACAATCTAGGCCATTAGATCCTCAATGAAGTCCTGAGCTAGAGAGCTCAGGAATTCAATGTGGCCAATGTAGGGTATGAGCACCACACTCTCCTCAATGAAGTCCTGAGCTAGAGAGCTCAGGAATTTCGAGCGTCGGCACCAACGGTGTGCGCGCTTTGTTGGCTCCTCAATGAAGTCCTGAGCTAGAGAGCTCAGGAATGTCAATGCCGGTGAACTGGGAAGTTGCGCCCTCAACCATTCCTCAATGAAGTCCTGAGCTAGAGAGCTCAGGAATTTGAACTACACCGACGAACTCGGAGACAATCTTGCCGATCCTCAATGAAGTCCTGAGCTAGAGAGCTCAGGAATTCACGTGCGTGGATTCGACCGGCAGGGTGTGGATGTCCTCAATGAAGTCCTGAGCTAGAGAGCTCAGGAATGTGGTGCCGGTGCCCTACGAGTCCGATATGCGCTCACTCCTCAATGAAGTCCTGAGCTAGAGAGCTCAGGAATTTTGTCCTCCGGTTCGAGCTGGGGGAATTTGCTGTTTCCTCAATGAAGTCCTGAGCTAGAGAGCTCAGGAATGCGTTTCGGGGAGATTCATGTTTCCCCACATGCTGCCAATCCTCAATGAAGTCCTGAGCTAGAGAGCTCAGGAATGTAAGGCCAGTTGGCGGGGTTAGAGCCGAAGCACCTTCCTCAATGAAGTCCTGAGCTAGAGAGCTCAGGAATCGCGGAGCAGCGTCCTGTATGTCACATGCCTATGCACGTCCTCAATGAAGTCCTGAGCTAGAGAGCTCAGGAATTACACAGACTTATGAGGTGGCGTGATGGATATCAAATTCCTCAATGAAGTCCTGAGCTAGAGAGCTCAGGAATACGTGCCGCCCCCTTCGCCCAGCGCCTTGGGATGCAGTCCTCAATGAAGTCCTGAGCTAGAGAGCTCAGGAATTGGATCCAGTCGGGCGATCTCGCGTGGATACCTGTTTCCTCAATGAAGTCCTGAGCTAGAGAGCTCAGGAATTGAAACGGCTCACGGCCAACATTTCAATGAGTTTGAATCCTCAATGAAGTCCTGAGCTAGAGAGCTCAGGAATCTACGAGGTCTGTTTCGTTGGCTCGCAGTTTTGGGATCCTCAATGAAGTCCTGAGCTAGAGAGCTCAGGAATGGCCACATTCTAACTCGTTCTCATGACTGAGCAAATTCCGAGATCTGCGAGCGCTCTTCAGAAACTCCCTCACCATGGCAAATTAGACACTCAAAAATGCGAGGTAATCCGCTTTTTTATTACTGCGAGCGCTCATCGCGTGTCGCATCATTGATTCAGCCCTCGCAAAGAAGAGTCAGCGAAAATGCTAGCGAAAACGCTATTGAATTATCAAGCTTCATCTGTATTAATCTGACTAAACAGTCAAAAATCAAGAAGACCGAAAAGTGCCACAGAGCCGAAACCCCTACATGCTCAGATAACCGTCGGAATATCCATATCCGTGTATCCTCGCCGTCCTAGAAACAGCATGTTTTCCTTGCATTGTTCTTCCCTGCCCAGGAAACACGTGACAACGGAATCCGATGAATCATCGATTTCGCTTTCAATCAGATCACGTACGCGTAGCATCTTCGACGGTCGTATCCGCAGCAGAAACACGCTATATTGCAGGCGCTCTCCGTAACTTTGCAGTATTTTGGCCACGTGATTCCGTCGACGATCATCATTGATGTCGTATGTCACAAGATAGCTTCGTTTTTCGTCGCTCATTGATTTCTCCTACCGAATTCGTATTCCTCGGTATTCTGTCTGGGATCCGTCAAGATATCCCAGAATCATCCTTGCTTGGATTTCGACGGTTCGTCTCCATGAAGCCTTGTATTTGAATATCGGATGCGTAATCTCCGTTGCCATACGACGTTCGTATGCTTGGATGACGGTTTTACGGATCTCGTCAGTCATACGCACTGATTCGAGCGCATGCGAAAATCCGCCTGCGCTGATTTCACCATTGTTGATAACCGTCTGCACCACGGAATCCGCAATGGGAGCTCGAAACTCCTCCATAAGATCCAAGGCCAGAGCCGGCTTGTTTCGCTTACTGCTGTGCAGAAAACCTGCATGTGGATCAAGCCCGCAAGAGACCAATGCCCTTACGCAGTCCGATAACAGCAGTGTGTACGTGAAGTCCAACAATGAGTTGAGCTCATCAGGAGCGGGGCGGCGCATTCTTGCGACCCAAGGCCAATCGGTTCTCTTTTCGGGCTTGATAAGATGCCCGAACTGCGAAAAATACAGCGATGCAGCTTCGCCTTCCAATCCCAGAACGTCCTGCCACCTGTTTGCGTTAGCAACCTGTTTTTCGATTTGTCGTAATTGCGGCAACACAGGGTTATCCGATTCTGAGCGTCTTAGCAGTACAGACTGGTTATGGATTTTGGCGATGATGAACTCCCTCGCAAGCCCAAGTCTGCCTTCATGGGACGCGACATGTTGATCCACTCGCTGCTCACCGTTCGGCCCATAGGATGGTATCGCCCAACCATACATTCTTCCGGTTCCGCTACACCATACGACTGGAATATCACGCCACATCAGCTCGCGAATGAGACCGCTGGACAGGTCCGTGTTCCCGTAAATCTGCAGACCCTGGATGGTGTCCAATGGCACGGAGGCAAGCTCCTCGCCATTCTTCTGCACTATCATTCGACCCGCTCGGGTAAACGCTTTGGCCCCTGGAGTCGCCAAATGCGTCACCTGATTATCAGGGGACGACACCATGATCCTGTGCTGGACCGCACAAAGCGCACGTTCCTCCGGAAGACAGATTCCGGCATGGGAACAGCGCATGCATCTGGCGTTATCTTCCAATGGTTCAGGAGCATGTCCGGCGTTGATCAACGCTCTGGTTTCTTCCACCGCCTGATATGCCTTGTCATAATCCTCTTGGTCAAGCTCGACTTCGACGCGGCGATGATGCGTCGTGAAGAAGATTTCGGTACCCGCAACGCCAAAACCCATCTCTTCCAAACACGCCGCTTGCAAGGCCAATTGAGTTCGCATTGCCTCAGTGACCTGCATCGTACGTTTCACCGGGGTGGCTTTGTATTCACGGATGATGATTCCATCATCCGTCATGCGTGCCGCGTCAAGACGCCCGGAGACGCCCCATCCCTCATGCCTGATATTTACCGCTTGGAATGAATCAGCATCCGGCGCGCCACCGTAACGATCAACCTTTCGATGATCATAGGCGCCTTGCGCGATCTGCGTCGACTCAACTTTTTCCCCAACGGCTTCCAACCATGCTCTGCGCGGGCAGAACATGTAGTTGGCAACCAGACTAATCGGGATGGGGTCATCGTCCATGATTTTCTCCGATGCTTCGCACTTACAGAGGAACTATGTTTCCTGGTTCAAGCCAACGTTCCGGCGCACTAGCATTGTCGGAAACGAACTGGTTGAACAGCACGCATGCGCGTACGCCTTTTTCACGCAACCATTCGGCGGCGGGACTGATCTTCGTTGTATTGTCCGTTGCGTACCGCTGTTGTTCTATGCCGAACTCGGCAAGTGCACGACTCCGAACCACCGACCGATATTTCGTAACCGTCCAAGGCCTGTCAGTTATAGGAAGTATCGCAAAGCGAATAGGTCCCTTCAACTGGAGCAGAGCCGCGCTCGGATCGCGATCATCGCTCCCGGCACTAGTACAAACCCAAGTAGGGAAAGCAGACACACCCAGCAACGCGCACCAGGCACGGGCGTTATCGGTTTTCGAGGGTACATGCAGTCCAGTCGCGGTACGACTCGTTGCGCTGTTCTTGCCTGCCTCGTCAACGACCTTCGTCCCCATCAGACCGTCTTGAATAGCCTTAATGGAACGTTCAGCCACTTTCTGAGCCAATGGGAACAGACGTCCTTGAACGAATTCCTGACCTTGGTTGCGCGTAACCATCTCCCAGCGCGAGGCACCGGCATCAGACCATAGCTGTTTATTCCGTTCGCCAGACCAGTATGAGGGTTGGCCCAATGCTCCGAAATACCGGTAATCGCCCCAAGTCTCAAGATTGTCAATCGCCGATTCACGATCTTGAGACAATTTCTCCCAACCACCCGGTACGCCCAAAGCGCTCAGCCTTGGCGACATGGTGGCATGTGGGGAAGAGCCCTTCCCATCCCCTGGTTCTGCGGAAAACGTATATTCGCCGCGAGACCGCAATGCTTTAAGAGAAGACCATCGTTTCGCATGATTACTGACTATGACGGATACTGCTTTCATATCCAAATCGTCACTTGTGGTCAGTTCCGCCTGACGGAAATCAATCCATCGGATCATGCAACGCCGTTCGCTATCGTCGTCTTCGAGGATCGAAGCAAGCCCGACCATCATGAGATGCGAAAAAGCGTCGGTAATATCCGCTGGTATTGGGATAACCATCACAGTCCCTCCTTCGAACAGGTAATATCCGCTGCTCTCAGAAGCGCTTCCATATAGGAAACGCCCCAGAAACCATATCGTTGATTGGTGCGGTCGATGAGAGTTTCCCACCCTCCGGATTCGAACATCTCGTCAGCGATATCGTTCAGCATCGGCGCTTGCGACCTAGATGCTCCCCCGCTCTCCGGCAACAGATAATCCGTTCCATGTTCGAAGATTGAACGCCCATGACCATGTGACGTTCCGATGAGTCGTTCGATCAGCTGCCTGCGATGGTCCGACAACTGACGAAGTTCCTCTTCGAATTCGCACGCCAACGCGAATTCAGCCACGGAGCGCTGCTCATGTCGCCATCCTCGCAGTTGGCATTTGTTTCGGAACTGTTGTTCCCATGCGCGAGAGCTGAATCGGCTTTTGGCACGCGGCTTCCGTTGCCCTTTCGGTGTTCGCCCCTGGTAGAGCAGTGTCTGGAAGCGGGCATCGATCTTACCTTCGTCATGGTATTCGCCAGCGATACGAAGATTTTCGACCATGTCATCATCAAGACCCATCATGCGTCCCAATGCTTCGGCTCGTGCCGCAACATGATCCTGATGCCCTTCCTCCTGCCTACTAGAGCCGCCCAGCAGCAATTCATGGTTCTTGGCTTTGGCGCTCAATATCTCCTGGCTGGATTCCGATTCAGGATCACCGGTACGCAGGCTGACGATCATCCACCAGGTTTTACGTCCCTCTGCATCATCCTCGTACATGATGCGGTCGAGCGCAACAGTGCTCTCATTGTCGGGCGAGACCGATAACGAATCCGACATAGACTTGCAGATCAGCTGCAAATCCTGGCTAATCTGCTCTTGCTGGTCATCGGTAAGATCGTCCGTCTCATTTGCAAGCTCAAAGACACTGGCAAAGGCGTTCCTGATTTCACCGGATTCGCCAGCCCATGTGCTACAGCACACCTGCTTCCCATGAGCGCACTTATTGTACACATCCGCAGCCGTGTCCTTCCCATCAGGGTCGAACATCGCTATTTCTCCCTCAGAAGACAGTTCGGTGAACGTCTTCACGGAGGTATCGAGGACAATGATGTCACCGGATTTGATGCGTCCATCATATGATTCAGGTCGATTCGCATCCGCAGAGCCCAGAGGCGAGACACGCTGCCCTTCCTCGTTTGAAGACCTGTACAGGAAAGCCCTTATAGCACCATCCTTGAGACTTGACTTCAGTTTCGTCACCTGTTCCTGATTGCGCAGCGGGAACAATTCCCCACCTTCAGGTTCAGCTTCCTCAATCAGTGAAGCTGCGACATTCACATCCTGTGGCAAATATCTCACCACAACACTGATGTCCGGGCAATCATCCGTCAGATCGTCGCGCAACCATAGATTGAGATCCGCAGCCCCCTGTTGAAGCCCCGGTATCCGCAAATCAGCGGACAACTGCTCATCCGTGGACGAGAGGTTCTCGACATCCCACGGCTCCAAACGCTGGAACAGCAGACGACGAGGCTTCTCTGCCGGAACATGATTCCCTTGCAGAATCGATTGATGGACCGACCATGCGCTTATGTTCGGCAACCCCGAATCGGTCAGAGGCAGTTCTTCCAGCCACGTCATGGCATTATCAAGATCGCCCTCATCATACGGTGCAGCCAGCTTGGCTTTCTTGGAAGCATTCAGCTGTTTCATGTCGATGCCAAAGACATACACATCGCCTTGAGCGTTCAATCCGCGGCGATTGACACGACCAGCACGCTGCACCAACGCAGAAGCCGGAGCCAATTCCGTAACGAGAGCCGTGAAATCAACGTCCACGCCCACTTCCAACGTTTGCGTGCCGATGATGCAGCATGGAGATTGGGGCGAAGCCTCCGATGACATGGCATTGCGCATTGCTGCAAGAACATTACCCTTGTCGTAAGCCCGCATCGGACCTATGTAGCTTGCTACCGGATGGCTGATGCCGGCCTTCTTCAGCTGTTTGGACAGTTCTTTCGCCACCTGCTTGGCTTTTTTAACCGTATTGACCATGCAACCAACTACCCCGTTGCCGGTCTCGACGGACCCACCGGATTCCTGGTTCTGGATCAATCCGACGCAGGTATCAACGACCTTTTGGATCTCTTCCTTTTCCGTAGCGCTGGTGTAGTCGCTGACAACCGGCTTCGGCTTGCACAGTCGGTTCGCAAGCGCTTCGTCTACGGCAAAATCGTTGTCTTCGATTTCCACGCTGCTCTGCTTGGCATTCTCATCTGCCGGAGTTGCCGTGGTCTCAACCACCTGCAACGGGGAGACATATTCACCAAGCGGATGCTCGGCCATGCCTTCAATGCGTCCTACCTGCCGGGCAGTTTCGAGAAGTTGACGGCTCAGATGCGCTTCATCAGCCACCAGCACAGTATCGTATGCAAGCAATCCGGCTTCCATGGGACGCATGGTACGGCTGGTACCATAACCGCGGAACAGCAATCGGCTGCCGAACATGTCGGGCGTAGCACAGATAACAGCACAGGTTTGCGGATAATACCGCCAATCACGCTGAGGAGCTATACCGCCGCGAAGCTCGACGACGTTCAGGGCAGCAGGTTCCTCTGCACAAGGCAGGTCGTCGTGCACGCCAGACCTGAGCATGAGACCATGCTTGTAACGATCCATGGCCTTATCCTTGTGGATCTTTTCGCAAAGTTCGTTGGCCTCGTCGAATTGATCATCGACAAGAGAACGACGGTTCACCGTCAACGCCAGACGACGTGCGATGCGCCGCAATGGAAGGCAACTGAAAAGCTCGTGCTCTTCCTGACTTTCATCCTCAGCCAGTCCGGCCATTGCATTGAGGAACACGTGGATATCGATGACACTGGTTTTACCGGACGCCGTCGGCGCCGCGATACGATCAGGCCAACGTCCTTCCTGCGCAATGTATCGCATCAAGCGGCACTGCCAACGGTATGGAGCGCGGCCATCGTGAGCCAAGCCGACAAACTTGACATACCGTTGTTCCATTTCCATAAGCGCCGAGGACTGGGTTACTTCAATCATGCCGGCACCCCCTTGCCGAAATGTTCATCAGGTTTGATCTCGGATTTCGGAACATCATAAGGCACGAGAAGACCGCCTCCCAGATGCCGACTCTGCCCGATGGCCAAAGCGGCACAGTCGAGAGAATCCCCCTCGTCCGAAATGGCGATCATGGCATTCATAGCACGCAATACGTTGGAAGCGTTGGTATGATGCGCATAACTAGCCATATTCACACGGTGCACACGACGACAATTGAATATCCTGAAGTTGGAAGACCGATTGGCAACCGCATCCACCGTCGCCCAATATTGCGATTCACGCGTTCCATGGGCAGTACCGGAAACATACTTGTCACGCCACACATGTCCCAATGCCAAGTACATTGATTCAGCGACCCGCCACTGACGTTTGTGCTCGAGATCCGGCATCGGACGAGTCTCGGCAATGGCCAAAGGACGCAGCTTCCAATAACGGATGTGATCGTTATCAGCCGGCTTCCACAGATGTTCCGCATCGATTACGGTGGACTTTCCCAAACGCAGTCTCGGAACAGCTCGAGAGCAGTACAGAGACCTTCCTTCCGCTCGCTCGCAGATAGAGCACAGCTTCTGCATGTCCTGTGGCGGCATGTCTTTGGGAAGCATGATAAGGAATCCGGGAAGTTTCTCTGCGACATCATCGCGCAGCTGATCGCCGTATTGCGATTTCAGTGTCGAATCGAAAATCTGGATAGCGACGTTATTCGCCGGCCGTTGCACCCCATTAGCGTATTTGCCAACCAGAGAAGGAGCAGGGTTAACGCCCCATTGCCTCACTAGGAAACGATGCAATGCAACCGCCCAACCGACATACTCCGATTCGGAAGGTTCCCATTCCGACGCTTCACCCGAATCATCCTCATCGACAGCCACGCTCATGACAATCGCCATCGTCCACGGAGCTTCAAGAGCCTGTTCCGAATGGAAGGATGGAGGCCGGTAGCTGGCCAAATCCTCAGTTTCTTTGGGAACATAGTCATTAAGGAAGTTCTGCTCATCCTCCTTTGCTCTTACTTTCGGCTTCGCGGCATTCTTCCCTTTGCCCTTCCCTTCGGGATTCGCAGCCGCATAGGCAAGTTTCAGATCTTCCAGCCTTCCCGCTCCAGGCACAACAAACACACGATTGCGCCTGGCAATTCCAGACAGCATCGAGTCTTCCTCCAGCGTCCACGTTTTGTCACGCTGAGCTTCCGGTATGTTCCCATCAACCTGAACCCTTAGTTCCACAAGAGAACATGCTTCGCCCAGATAGGGAACCTCGCCGCAGAGCATGTCAAGAGTATTGGCGATCTCCTGGCTAGGGGTTTCATCCCACTGCCATGTCAGTAGCAGGGACTCTGCCGCATTCTGGCAATACACCATCGCTTTGAAGGCTCTGTCCGAACTCTTTTTTTCTTTCAGCAGGCCTTTTTTCGATTTCTTATCTTTTTCTAAGTACCCCTTTTTCTTGAAGGTAACGGCATCGTTAATCGGCTGAATCACGCGAGGCAGCAGAATATTGCGCGGAGGGTTATCCTCCAGCCATGCCAAAGCATGGTTGATCTGATCGTCAGTCAGAACGCGATCGTCCGTTTGCTTTTCGAAGTCAAACGTGTTGTATGCAGCGGCAACACACGCCTTATAGAGTCTGTCTGGAGAAGGATAAGACTCCGGATTTCCACCGGAGTCGCTTCCTTGATATGTCCCCAGCAAAAAATTCGCTGTAATGGCAAAGGTCATCAGGTGTCCTTGTTCTATTCCTCATCCTCAGCGGAGGTATTGTCGAGAACCACCGGATTGCCTTGCACCAGGAATTCCTGACCGTTCCACACGATTCCGGCCTTTTCCTGAGCCTGCTTGTAGGCTTCCTCCAGCAGTTTCTCAGTGGCCTGAACCGTCAGAGGTTCGATTTCCTCCTTTTCGCCGTAACGCTTGTTCAGCACAACCGACGGCTTGCTGGTTTCCGTCAACGCGCAGTTGGCGCGCACCACCGGATTCTCGTCATACCCCGCCATGGCGCGAAGCAGCGCCGCAGCGATCAAAGTGCGAATGGCGGCATCGCCTTCGGCACCTTTACCGAAGTGGAAAGTACGCAGCATGGTGAAGCTCAGCACGCGGCTCGAAACGATACGTCGAACCGAAACACCGTCAAGAACACCCCTACTAGCGTTCGGAGGAATGGCACCAAGACCAATGACAGAGCCTTTACCTCCCTTGACGAACCCTTCCTTAGTGTTTTTGCTAAGATCAATGCTGTCTGCAACGATTTTCTCACGATCCGTCTTTTCCGACACCTTCACGCTTGCACCAACCGGATCGATTCGCGCGCCTGCACGATGAACAACCGGATCGTCATTCTGCTCAGCAAGCACGCCATACATCTCGCCCGTCAATACCGAGGGAATACGCAGCTGATTCTTGCTTCTCGTGGAATCCCAACCGCCGAACAGCACCGTTTCAGGAGAGAATTCGAACATCGGTAGCAAATTCCCCAGAGTCGAGTTACGCGCATCCGCATATTCTTGAATCTTCGACATAGGTTCACCATTGTGACTGCCCACGCGAATATGGCCGTCAAAGCCGCGATGAGGGAGTTGGCTATCGTAAAAAACCTTCTTTTCGGCATTATCACCGTATTCGACGGTGACACGAGGCATAGTCGCCAAGAGTCCCTCACCCGTACGCTGCGCTTCGGTAATAGTTTCCTCAACCCTGTTCTTGAAGGATGTCGATGAATCAATCAGCACAACCTTCCGCGCCTCCGGCTCACCGACATACCGCTTTTCATAAACATATGTGGCGTTTCCGTGCGGATCAACGTATTTCGCAGGAGCCACGATACCGTCAGGACCAGCTGCCGGTTCAAGTTCAATTCGAACCGCCAAGCTTCCCGCACCACCGGAACGAGCCGCAGCATTCAGATCTTCCAAAGTAATTTCACGCATGATATTTTCCCTTCGATATGCTTACAGCAAGGCACATCCATGTACCTCACCATTTGCTTAGTAATAAATTATAGTCCTGTCGTGCAGGCGCAAGATGCGTCTGCACGACAGGAATCAACGAAGTCCCCTGAGAACACAGGGGAAATTTGGCGCCACATGCTACCTACTGAAATAGACAAGCCTCAATGAAGTAGCGAATTTTGTGCTGGGAAGCGATTTTCCGCTTTCCAGCACAGAGCCTGCTATGCTAGAAAAGTTGCCGCAAGAAGCAACACCAGCAGAAGCAGGCGGAGAACGAGTATCAGCTCGCGAAAGTCGAGCTCGACCGAGACCTCAATCTTCATAACACCTCCTTTCTGCCCTAGACGCCCGCCAAGTCAGCACCTTGATGGGCGTCTTTTCATACGACAGGATACTACCCTATCCACACATTGTCGAATTCCTACTGAAATAGACAAGTAACTTTTAACTCCGCTCCCGCACAAACAACAGGTGGGGGTGTGTTTTCCTCGTTGAAGTTCAACGAGGAAAACACCCCCCCTGCTACAAGCGGCCAGTCACCCAGCCAACCACCTCTCAGGCCTTCGCAACCTCCACGCCCAGCTCGGCGCCGGCTTCCACGGCCACGCTGTCGGCCGAGGTGTCGTGTGCCACGAGGTCCTTGAACTGTTCGACCTTGGCCACATCGTCCGCGGGCACGGTCACCTTCAGCGTGATGCGGTCGGAGATTTCCAGGCCGGCGGCCTTACGGGCTTCCTGCACGGCGCGGATCACGTCGCGGGCGTAGCCTTCGGCCAGCAGATCATCGTTGAGCTCGGTGTCGAGGATCACGAAGCCACCGGTCGGCAGCGCGGCGGACACGGAGTTCGCAGCCTCCTGCGCGTCCTTCTCCTCCACGCGGTTGATCAGCTCGTATTCGCCTTCCTCAAGCGCGATCTCACCGTTCGGGGTCTCGCACACCGGGGCACCGGCCTCGTTCACATGCCAGGCGCCGCTCTTGGAAGCCTTGATGGCGAACTGCACGTCCTTACGCAGACGCTTGCCGGCCACACGCGCGTTCACGCGCAGCTCGTTCACGATCGTCAGACCCTGGGAACCGGCATCCTCCAGCGTGCAGAATTCAACGTCCTTCACATTCAGCTCGGACTTCAGAATATCGGTGTACGCGGCCACGGCCTGCGGGTCCTCAACCACCACGGTCAGCTTGGCGAGCGGCTGGCGCACGCGAATCTGCTTGGCCTTACGCATGGAAAGCGTGCCGGAGACAACCTCACGCACCTTCTCCATCGCAGACACCAGCGCGGCGTCATCCTGCAGCACAGCACCCAATTCGGTGGTTTCGCCGGTCAGCTTATCCTTCAGGAACGGCCAATCGGCCAGATGCACGGATTCGCCACCGGTCAGACCACGCCACACGGCTTCGGCTTCCATCGGAGCCAGCGGGGCCAGCACGCGCATGAAGGTTTCGAGCACGGTGTACAGCGTGTTGAACGCCTGCTCGTCGCCCGCACCGAAACGTTCACGGGTGTTGCGGATATACCAGTTGGTCAGCACGTCGATGAAATCACTCACCGCATCGCACGCGTCGGAAATGTAGAAGTTGTCCAGCGAATCCTGGGTCTGTTCCACCAGTCGGCGCAGACGGGCCAGCAGATAACGGTCCATCTCCGGCAGGCCTGCCACCTCGTCGGCACGCAGCGTGCGCGCATCATACCCGGCCGCGTTCGCGTACAAAGTGAAGAAGTAGTAGGAGCTCCACACCGGCAACATCACCTGGCGCACGGTGTCACGAATACCATCCGCGGTCACGATCAGGTTGCCGCCGCGCAGAATCGGCGAGCTCATGAGGAACCAGCGCATGGCGTCGGAACCGAAGTCGTTGAACACACCGTTCACATCCGGGTAGTTGCGCAGATGCTTGCTCATCTTCTGGCCATCGGAACCAAGTACGATGCCATGGCAGATCACGTTTTTGAACGCCGGGCGGTCGAACAGGGCGGTCGCCATGATGTGCTGCACGTAGAACCAGCCACGGGTCTGGCCGATGTACTCCACGATGTAGTCGCACGGGAAATGCTGTTCGAAGGTTTCCTTGTTTTCGAACGGGTAATGGTACTGGGCGAAGCTCATGGAACCGGATTCGAACCAGCAGTCCATCACGTCGCTGATGCGGTGCATGTGGCTCTTGCCGGTCGGATCGTCCGGGTTGACGCGGGTCAGCTCGTCAATATACGGGCGGTGCATGTTGACATTGCCATCATGGTCGCGCGGGTAGTCGCCGAAGTCGGCCTTCAGCTCGTCCAACGAACCGTACACGTCCACACGCGGGTACTTCGGATCATCGGACACCCACACCGGGATCGGAGAGCCCCAGAAACGGTTGCGGGAGATGGACCAGTCGCGCGCGTTCTCCAGCCACTTGCCGAACTGTCCGTCCTTCACATTGTTCGGAATCCAGTTGATCTGCTGGTTGAGTTCCAGCAGACGATCCTTGATCTTGGTCACGGACACGAACCAGGAGCTCACCGGCTTGTAGATGAGCGGCGTGGCGCAACGCCAGCAGTGCGGGTAGGAGTGCACGTAGCTCTTCTCCTGGAAGA
>ERZ506425.226-NODE-226-length-24208-cov-7.90771_pt1 | contig 24208 bp, 15 predicted proteins | sample MGYA00513667_ERZ506425 | MGnify/ENA metagenome assembly ERZ506425
GGAGGTGCAACAACATGCCTGGAATTGTTTTGATCGGTGCCCAGTGGGGAGACGAAGGCAAGGGTAAGGCGACCGACCTGATCGGCACGAAGGTCGACTATGTTGCCCGCTTCAACGGCGGCAACAATGCGGGCCATACCGTGGTGGTCGGCGACGAATCGTATGCGCTGCACCTGCTGCCCTCCGGCATCATCAGCCCGAACGTGACCCCGGTGATCGGCAACGGTGTGGTTGTTGACCCCGAAGTGCTGTTTGAGGAGATCGACGGTTTGGAAAGCCGCGGCGTGGACTGCTCCCGACTGCTGGTAAGCGAAGCCGCACACGTGATCGCTCCGTACCATCGCACGCTGGACAAGGTGACCGAGCGCTTCCTCGGCAAGCACAAGATCGGTACCACCGGCCGCGGCATCGGCCCGGCATACGCCGATAAGATCAACCGCGTCGGCATCCGCGTGCACGATCTGTTCAACGCCAAGCACCTGCACGACAAGGTCGAAGCGAGCCTGCACCAGAAGAACCTTATGCTGGTCAAGCTGTACAACCGTCGCGTCGTCGACGTGGATCAGACCACCGACGAACTGCTTGCGCTGGGCGAGCGTCTGAAGCCGTATGTGGCCAACACCTCCCTGGTGCTGAACAAGGCGCTGGACGAGGGTAAGAACGTGCTGTTCGAAGGCGGCCAGGCCACCATGCTGGATGTGGACCACGGCACGTATCCGTTCGTGACCTCCTCCAACCCGACCGCAGGTGGCGCCTGCACCGGTACCGGCGTTGGCCCCACGCGCATCAACCGTGTGATCGGCGTTGCCAAGGCATACATCACCCGCGTGGGCGAAGGCCCGTTCCCGACCGAACTGTTCGATGAATCCGGCGATTGGCTGCGCGAGCAGGGCCACGAGTATGGTGTGACCACCGGCCGTCCGCGTCGTTGCGGCTGGGCCGATACCGTGGTGAACCGCTACGCCGCCCGCGTCAACGGCTTGACCGATATCGTGCTCACCAAACTCGACGTGCTCACCGGTCTGAAGGAAATCCCGATCTGCGTGGCATACGACGTTGACGGCGAGCGTCACGACGAAATGCCGACCGATCAGGCCGCATTCACCGCGGCCAAGCCGATTTACGAGACCATGCCGGGTTGGACTGAGGATATCTCCACCTGCCATAGCTTTGACGAGCTGCCGGCGACCTGCCAGGCGTATGTAAAGCGCTTGGAGGAGCTGAGCGGCTGCCGTATCTCCGCAATCGGCACCGGTCCGCAGCGTGACCACATCATCCAGATCAACTCGCTGATCGACTGATTCCCGCGATCTGCGTGGCTACGATTGGTGCCGGCTGGCTTTGTGCCTTGCCGGCACTTTTCATTATGCGTGCGAAAACATGGTGAGCCTACGCGCGCGGCCAAATCCTCCCCGAATGTCCGATTCGGCCGAATATGCCATGTATGGTCGGAATTAGTGACTGCGTATGTCCGATTCTCCTGAATCGGTCATCCACGAGGGGATCTGCGGCGCGTGGTTGTCCGTTTCTCCCGAATCGGTCAATCAGGCAATCAGGCAATCGGGCAATCGGACACCGGAGGATGCACAATAGCCATAAGGAGGCGGGCAAGCGATGGCAGGGCAGAATGATATGAGCGTGGCGCAGCATATTGAGCGGCTGATCCCGCTGTTCAATCGTATGAAGTGGAAGATGGCGGCGATCGGCATTGGCGTCGGCCTTGTGTCCGGTCTTCTGGTGGTTCTGTACCGTCTCGGCATCGAGAACTGCACGCGGTTCGCGCGTTGGATGTATGCGCAGATTCGTGTGAATCCGTGGCTGATTGTTCCGTGGGCGTTTGCTGCGCTGGTGGTCGGCTTGCTGATTGCCTGGATGATCAGCAGTGAGCCTATGGCGTCGGGCAGTGGCATTCCGCAAACTGATGGCGTGGTGCTTGCCGGGTTGAGGATGCGGTGGCAGACGATTCTGCCGGTCCGTTTTGTCGGTGGCTTGCTGGGTGCCGCGTTTGGTTTGTCGCTGGGCCGTGAGGGGCCGTCGATTCAGATTGGTGCGTCGGGCGCGCAGTTTTTGTCGCATCGGTTGCGTGGCAAGCGTCGTGAGGATGTGCAGGAGCATTATGTGGTGACTGCTGGTGCTGCTGCCGGTTTGTCGGCGGCGTTCAGTGCCCCGCTGTCTGGCATGATGTTTGCGTTGGAGGGCATTCATCGTAGTTTTTCGCCGGTGATTCTCATGGGTGCCACCGCGGCTTCACTCACCGCCGATTTCGTGTCGAAATACTGTTTCGGCTTGCGTCCGGTGCTTGACTTCGGTTCGATCGCGCAACTGCCGCTCGGTGAATATGTGTGGCTGATTCCGCTGGGATTGCTTGCCGGCTTGGTTGGTTCGCTGATGAACCGTTCCCTGCTCGGTTTCCAAACGTTGTACGGCAAACTGCCGGCGTGGAGTCGTCCGTTGGTCGCGTTGGCGATTGCGTTGCCGGTGGGTATTTGGCTGCCGGATGTGCTTGGCGGTGGCTCGAATCTTATTGGTATGGCTGAGCGTGCCACTACCGGGCTTGGCATGTTGTGTGTGCTGTTTGTGGCGAAGCTGCTGTTTACGAGTACGAGTTTTGGTTCTGGTGCCCCCGGTGGCATTTTCATGCCGATTCTTGCCGTGGGTTCGTTGGCTGGCGGTATTTGCGGTGTTGCGGCGCAACGGTTGTGTGGTGTGAGCGGCGGAGCGGTGGCTGTGTTCGCGGTGTGTGTGATGACTGGCGTGCTGGCGGCTTCGGTGAAGACTCCGATCACTTCGATTCTGCTGGCTGTTGAGATGTCTGGCACGTTGACGCATATGTTGCCGGTTGCGGCGGTGGTGTTCATTGCCATGCTGGTTTCGGATGTGTTGCATACCCGGCCGATTTATGATGCGCTGTTGGATCGGTATATGCGTGCGCAGAAGTTGGATGTGCAGGCTCCGAGCGCTATAGGCAATGGTGTGTTGGAGTTGCCGTTGGAGATGGGGTCTCAGGCAGATGGCAGGCGGATTCGTGATGTTGATTGGCCGTCCGGCTGTTTGGTGATCGGGCTTCGTCGTGGGGAGCGTGAGATTGTGCCGCGTGGCGATACGGTGTTGCGTGGTGGTGATTATCTGATTGTGTTGTTCAGTGGTGAGGATGAGCGGACCGTGCGTTTGGCGTTGCATGATTTGTGCGATGTGGATGTGTGATTCCGGTGCATTGTTTGCAGTCTGATTGGCGGGTTTGGCGGTTTGGCGCTTGCCGCGCGGTTTATGTTCCTGCATGCGTGCGTTTGCATGGTGACTGTGTTGCGTTGGATGGGAATGGGCTGGAGTCTGTGCTCTGGCATTGAACCGTGTACACTCGGAACGGAATAAAGGCGAATGCATGGGCTGTGCGGGTTGTCGTATGGCTTTGCGGGCGGCGTGGTTTGAAGGATTCGGCCGGGTCAATGAGGTCGCGGCGGGATCGCGGCGTTTCCCGTTTCGCCGTGAAGTAGAGACGATTGAGACGAAAGCAAGCAGGTCGGATGGAATCACGGAAGAATGATGGGCGTGACGGTGGTGATGCTGTTGACGCCTGGCAGGGTGTGCAGCATCTTGATATGCCGGATTTGGATATACCGAATCTTGGCGAGATCACTTCGACGTTTGAGCCGGTAACCGATGTGGCTCCGCCCCATGCCGATGCTTCCGCATTGATCGCGTCCCCGATCCCCTCAGTGTCCGATTCTCCCGAATCGGTCACGCGTGGTGGTGCTAGCAGTGCTGGGTTGTCCGATTCTCCCGAATCGGACACGCGTGGTGGTACTGGTGGTGCTGGGTTGTCCGGTTCTGCCGAATCGGACACTTTGGCTGCCGCATCGCGCCCGCAGGCGAAGCCGGCGGCGTTCACCGCCCATCCCAAGGAACCGGGTTTGTCCACGCAGGAGATGAGCGAGGTGCATGCTCGCTCCTATGCTGCGGCGATTCCGCATCCCACAGGTGCCGCTGCTGCCGAACAGCCGCCGCAGATTCCGCTTGCTCCGGTTAAGCGTGTGCAGGCGCAGTTCAATCCGCTTGCGGATCTGCTGTTGTATCTGGTGGTGTTTGTCGGCGGTTGTATCGGTACCGCTATGCGTTTTGGCCTTGCTGAGGCGTTTCCTTCGCCGCTTGCCCGCCGTGGTGTGCTCAGCGCGTTTCATGTTGCCACGTTCGGTGCCAATATGGTTGCGTGCCTGGTGCTTGCCATGGTCACTATTGGTATGTCGCATGCGTCGTGGCTGACTCGGCGTGTGAAGCAATTGGTGTCGAAGGGTGTGGGCTTGGGCGTGTGTGGCGGCTGTTCCACGCTTTCCACGTTGGGTATTGAGGAGTTGGCTTCGCTGCGTGGTGGCGAGATCGGTGGCACGGTGTTGTATGTGCTGGTCACGTTTGCCTGTGGCGCGTTGTGCTCGGTTCTTGGCGTTAAATTGGGTTTGCTGTTGACTGCTCGCCGGAAGTCTCAGGTGTTGCAGGAGGCGGTGCGGAATGCCATGCGTAGTGATGGTGATTCTGGGCCGGTGATTGAGGGCGTGCCGCAGAATGTGGTTGAGCGTTTTGCTTCGGGGGATTCCACTGCTTCGGTGGATGCCGAGGCGCTTATCGCTGCGGAGTCTCCGATTGTGGTTGATAAGCCTGTTGCTGTGCCGGGCGAGTCGTCTGATATGCGTGTTGATGGTGCTATCAGCAGTGTTGGCGAGGGTGTGGCGACTGGGGTTCCTGCTTTTGAGCCTGCGCCTGTTACTGATGAGATTCCGTTGGTGGGTGATTTGGCGACCGGTGAGGTGGTCGAGGTTTCTGCGGCGTTGCCGATGCGTGGTTCTGGTTCTGCCGGTTCTGCTGCTGTTTCCACGGGTGAGATTCCTGTGGTCGCTTCGGCTGATGCGTCGGAATCTCGTGACGGGGGGAGGGCATGATGGCGACGTTTTTGATGGTTTGCGTGTTCGGCGGCTTGGGCGCGGTGACTCGTTTCATCGTGGACACGTCGGTGCGCCGTTGGTGGAAGAATCGGCTGTTCCCCCTGGCCACGTTCATGATCAATTGTCTTGCCGGTTTTTGTGCGGGCATTGCCGCGGCCGGGTATGTCAACGGCGAGGTGGATTATGCCACGCGCACGCTGTTTGTGGTCGGTTTCCTTGGCGGATTCTCCACGTTTTCCACCTTGATCAACGAAGTGATGGCGTTGCTTCGCGGCAAGCAGTTCGCCATGGCTGGGTTGTATTGCCTGCTGTCGATGGTGGTTCCGGTGTTGTGTACCGTAGCCGGCTGGGGTGTGGCCAGCCTCGCGTACTGAGGCGCGTGTCTGGCTGTAGTTTAGACGCCATTGCGGCGTTGTCGGCCCTGCTTTGCTTACCTGACTGCTAGGTGCGGTCTACTGTTCCGCAGGCCACTGTTCGAACCAGTCGAGTAGCTGGTCAACGCTTGCGTCGCTCCAATCCGCCATGCGCGGGCCGCCGAGCTCGCGGTTGTATGGCTGGTCGAATACGACCACATGCTGGCCGACTTCACGCAGTACGGCGATGTTGGCGGGCGAGTCGTCGATGTGCACGGTGGCTTGGATGCTGTCTTTCAGTCCGGCGAAGCAGAGCGACATGTAAGGGATGTTGTTGTTGTCGAGCCACTTGGCGGTGTCGGAGACGACGATGCGATGCTGCCCGGATACGAACAGCCGGTGCGTGACGATGCGGATGTACACGTGTTCGTCGGCCAGTCGTTGCAAGGCGTGTGCGACGCCTGGAATGGGCTGCATGGTCGCGTAGAGGTGCTCCTCTTCGGCTGCCTTGTGGGCTGCGATGTATTCGGATTTGCTGGCGAATGGCCAGCCGTCGTTGTCGGTGAGTGCGTATCGTGTGTTTGCGGGGATGATCTGCGGGTCCATGCGCCCGGTGCGTACCAGGTAGTCGCGCATTGCGCCCGCGTAGTCGGCGCACACGCCGTCCAGATCCAGGTTGAGTACCCGGTAGCCGCTTATGCCGACCTGCTGGTTGGCGTATTGTTCCGGAATCGTTGGCGATGTCCCCATGTCACCCTCCATTTCACTGTTTCACAGTATGTTTCACGCCAGGCTGCTGTCTGGTCGTTGGCCGTCCGTCGTTTTGACGAACCGTCGTCCTATGCCTCGTCGCGGTATCAGCTATCTGCAATCGTATCGTGCGTAATGCCGGTCGCAACGTTCCTCACGAATGGCTATACCGGACAGATCATCTACCTGCTATTGCCCTGATCCCGCTGTCGTGGCATCGGTGGCGGTTAGTGTCGGCACCACCTGTTCCACAATGCGGTCGCATTCGTTCCTATGCGTGGATGGGTAGGTGAATTGCACTGCACGGCTGGCGCCAGCGGACACCATTTCGCGAATATAGGTGATGGTGCCGTTTTCCTCCCATGTCGCGGTGAACTCGCTGTCGAGTATCTGCTGGTAGGAGACCGAATGGCCGGCCGTGGCCTGCTTGAACGCGGAGATCACCGTTTCATGCAACGCGTTGTTCGACCCCCATGCGGCAATGGTCATGCCGGTCTGACCATCGGTGAACGTGCGCCCGTCACCGTCGGCTGATTCAGCCTGCCATGTGAATCCGGACGGTATCGTGACCGCATAGCCGAACCGTGCATTGAGGTAACGCCCATCCGCAGGCGGTTGCGTATCCTGTTGCTGCGCTGCCTTCTTCGATGTCTTGCCCGTTACCGGTGTGGAATTCTGGCTGTTATTCGCCAATGTCTCGTCTTTAGCGCCTGCGCTGCTCGAAGAGGAACTACTGGCGTCTGAGCCCGAGACGGTGCCGTTGGCGCTCGCCATCATGCGTACGATGCCGACGCCGCTGAACACTACCACGATGCACGCCAGTATTGCGATTGCGATCGCGGTCACCGGGTGCTTGCGGGATTTGCCGGGATCATGGGCGCCATTCGTAGCTGTGGCTTTCTTCGTGGATTTGCCTGTGGAGCGCTTTGCGGCGGCTGGTTTGGATCCTTTTCCGCTGGCTTTGTCTTTGGCGCTGTTGCGTTTCTTCTTGCCGCGTTTCCCGCTGCCTTTTCCGCTGCCGTGGTCGCCGGAATCGTTGGCATACGAGTCGTTACCGTACTGATCGTAGGGATCGTATGCGGGCTCGTAGGTGCTTTGGCGTTCAAACTCCTGTTCGAATTCCTCCAACGGTGTCGGCGCGCCTTGCTGCGGGTATCCGGAACCGCCGTAGTTTCCCGTCAGCCCCTGCGGTAACGGCAACGTTGCCTGGCTGCCGGTCTCCCACCCGCAGACGGCGCAGAATCTGGCGTTGGGAACGAGCGCCTGGCCGCATTGCTCGCAGAACTCTTCGGTCATTGATGTTCCCCTCTCGCGTGCTCGGTTCCCTTGGGTGTGCTGCGTCTCTCTTGGCTTAGGGATTACCTTGCCCTCCAGCTTAGCGAACACCGTGGCTCTGTGATCTGCGGTGTTACCGGGAACCTAGTGGGAAATAGCGGGAAGTAGCGGGGTGCTTTTCTATGTAGTGGCGCTGCTATTACCGACACCATTTGTGTGTTGCCAAAGTTGGGGGGGGTGGAACTTGCTGCGAGAGTCACGAAAAGCGCTATTATTACATTAGTTTGTACGCTTTTACATTAGTTGGAGGTCTAGCGTGGTCTATCGCCAGGAAGAAGTGGTGAATAAGGTTCAGAGGCTACTGGCTGATGTAGAGACTGAGGTGGTGGAGTACAAATCCGCCAAGAACAATTTCGATTTCGATGATTTGGGGAAGTACTTTTCTGCTTTAAGTAACGAGGCCAATCTTCGCCATGCCGATGCTGGTTGGCTTCTCTTCGGTGTGCGCAACGATCGGACGATATGTGGGACCGGATACCGCAAAGAGGCTCATGAGCCAAGCATTGGCTTGCGTAAGCTGAAGCATGAGATGGCGTTGTATACCAATAGCGGCATGACATTCGAAGAGATATATGAACTGACGATAGATCGTCAGCGAGTGGTAGCCTTTCAAGTCCCTCCGGCCTTATTCGCGACGCCTACTACTTGGAAGGGCGTTCCTTATTCTCGTGAGAACGAATCCATCGTGCAGATGCCGGCTTTCAAGTTGACGGCAATATATTCTCAGGCTAGGCCCGACTGGTCTAGTCAGCTTGCGTATGATGCGAATATCGATGATCTTGATTCGGATGCTGTGGCCTTTGCTTGCGAAGAATATTCAAAGAAGTACGCGTCTAGACAACAGGCAATTGAGGGATTTTCGTCTGAAGAGATTCTGACAAAGATTGGGTTGTTGATCCATGGCCATGTGACCAATGCCGCCCTGGTGTTGCTAGGTAAGCCTGAATCCGCAGTTTTCCTTGGCGGAATCGAGCCACGCATCACTTGGACGCTGTATAACTCGGCAAATGATGTAGTTTCATATGAGCACTTCGAGCCCCCATTTATATTGCAGGTGGACAAGGTGCTTGGCAAGGTGCGTAACGAGAAGTACAGATTTTTCACAGATCCTAATACGCTGTTCCCCGAGGTGACGCAACGCTATAGTCCGGAGATTATCCGAGAGTTGCTGCACAATGCCATTGCACATCAGGATTATCGTTTATCGGGGAAAATCAACCTTCTGGAATACGAAGATCGACTTGTGTTTATGAATGAGGGATCGTTCATTCCTGGGAGCATAGATGCTGCACTGGCCGTTGGCTACAAGCCTCCGTATTACCGGAATTCCTTACTCTCCAAAGCAATGAGCAAAGTCGGTATGATTGATCAGAACGCTATCGGTATCAGGAATGTTTTCGAGATGCAGAAGAAGCGTAGGCTGCCGTTGCCCACATATGATTTGTCAGATCGATCTCGTGTATCAGTCTCGATCTATGGGACTGTAATTGATGAGAAGTATTCTCAGCTGCTTGCGGCTTACCCTAATTTGGATTTACAGAGTGTGGTATGGCTTGACATGATTCAGAAAGGGCTGGTGATAGAGAAGGATCAGGCCGCTTCGCTGAGGTCGCGTGGTTTGGTAGAGGGGCGCTATCCTCGTTTGATTATTTCATCAGATGTGGCGAATGCCATGGGCAAACAGAAAGAGTATGTGCGTAGCAAAGGCTTGGACAACAAAATATGCAAGGAGTTGATTTTGGAGCTACTTCGATCTAGGCCTTCTTCGCGGCTTGAGGTGATTAACGCCATTGACCATGCATTGCCGGGGACACTAAGTGCTAAGCAGAAGGGGGACAGAGTGAGTTATTTGTTGCAGAGCCTTCGGAAGCAAGGAAAAATCTACTCAGAAGGTGCCACTTCGGCAGCTAAATGGCATCTTCAAGAGTAAGCGGTTGCGTTCTTAGCTTCTTGATCAACTAATGAATAGACTAATGTATTTTTTGCTGTTTTGGATAATTACATTATTTTATTAAAGGCTTGACATACAGCAGTTTTGAGGGAGATTGCAGGTGTTGATGAGCTAATGTAATTTTCTTAAGTTCAAAAAACACATTAGTTCGTCTGATGTTTGGCGAACTGAAGCAAGAAAGACTAGCTTCTGCAAATGAGGAGCTGATCTTTCTTGCTATATGTACATTGCTGTTATTCATGTTTTCCGGGTTGTGCAGTATTTGCTGTTTTATCGCCAGGGATGGCGGCTGTAGCCGAAACATCTCTTGCCTTGATTATTCGATGGAGCGCTTGTAAGTTTTGCTTTCATGATTTGGAAGCAGAGAGTCGCTAAAGAAGCCATTTCTGGGCATGAAAAAAGGGTTTTCGAATTGCTTCGAAAACCCTGCTGGCGGAGAATACGAGATTCGAACTCGTGAGGCTGTTACACCAACACGCTTTCCAAGCGTGCGCCATAGACCACTAGGCGAATTCTCCATACATTTCCTGCTTACGCACGAAACGCAACTCGAATAGAATACCTCACTTCGCACGAATATGCACGTTACGGCGTGTCTTATTGTGCCGTAAGGAAATCCCGGCAGGGACGGGGAAGCACATCCATGCGGCAATTCGGCGAAAGATCCGGTTTGCGCCAGCCCCTGCCTAGAGGTAGTGGGACAATATGCCCTATGACGAATGGGAACGTTTTGAAGAGGAACGCAACGCAATCCACCAAACAGTCCGAGTCGGCCAAGCACGCCGAACAGGCACAGGCGGCAACGATCAGCAAGCTCGCCATGGTCATCACCACCTACAAGCGTCAGAAGCTTCTTGCGACGTTGTTCGATTCGATTCTCGCCTTGGAACAGGCTCCGTGGCGTATCATCGTGGTCGACAACGAGCAGTCCGATGAGACTCGCGGCATGGTCGAGGAGTTTGAGACCAGGGTCAACGACCAGTGGGGCAAGACCGTGGTCGATGGCGATGGCAACCAGTCCCGCGTGGTGTATGCGCCGCAGACCGAGAACCTCGGCGGCGCTGGCGGCTTCTCCGCAGGTGTGAAGAAGGCGTACGAGCTGGGGGCTGAATGGTTCTGGGTGATGGACGACGATGTGGCGGTATTGCCGGATGCCATCGCCAAGCTGGCACCGTGGACGAAGCGTCATGAGGTCATCCAAGGCAGCCGTTTCGACTATGACGGCGGTCCGTTCTATTGGCAGTATGATTTCCGCATCGGCCTGGGTATTCCGAACCCCATCGCACCGGCCGCGTTCGGCCCGGCCGGCTATCGAGTGATGAACACGCTATGCTTCGAAGGCGGCCTGTTCAACCGTCGTGTTGTCAAGCAGATTGGCCTGCCCGACCCACGCTTCTTCATCTATTGGGACGACACCATCTACGGTTACCGTGCCAGCAAGGTCACGCAGCCTATTGTCGTGCCGGACGTGATTCTGCGTCGTACGCGCGAGATCGGCAACTGGGATATCGCCGGCGTGCGCCAGCTGAACTCTACGTCCGACATGAACCGTTACCACATCATGCGTAATCGCGGCTATATGGCCCGCTATTTCATGGTGTACGGCGATTATCGTCCGTTCCTGTTCGCGCTCGGCACCGCGGCAACCGCGGCCAAGGAGATTATCAGACTGGTGGCCGTGGATCGTGAACACCTGCGCACCGGCATCGTGCAGATCGCCAAGGGCTGGTGGGATTCGCGCAAGTTGTTGCACAACACTGAGTGGCGTCCGATGCCGGCGCCGTTGGACGACTGATCGGTCGAGGCAATCAACTGGTGTAGGGGCTCACCGTAACGCACGGCGAGCCCCTACCGGTTTGTAAAGGACTATGTGAGAGCGTCGGATGTGACGTGAATCTGGTGACGGGCGTAAGCCCGCGGCATGAAAGTGGAAATGGGTGTGAACTCGGAACAGACGGCAGACAATCAGTTTGAAGAGCTTGATCTCAGTGCTTTAGGCGCTCCGAAAGGCAACAGGCAGGCCGACGGCGCGGGTGATGCGAATACCGATGTGGGGGAGAAACGGCCTGGGCGCCTGGCGGTCCCGATATGCATGGTATTGGGCGTGCTGACGGCATGCACGGTCGTGGTTGCTTGGTTCCCCAAGGGGAGCGCGGCATGGAACTATCCGTTGCACGAAATCGACGCACCAGCCCACTATTACTTCATTCGTAAGATTTTCGATCAAGGCATCGGCGCGGCTACCCACCTGTGGCCGAACGACGCGTTCTACCCGCCCATGTTCCACCTGCTGGCCGCAGGGCTCATCAAACTTGCGGCAGTGTTCGGAGTGACCATCAACGTGTACACCGCCCTGAACGTGGTATGGATTATGGGAGCCGGGCTGATCTGGCCGGCCGGCATGCAGTTGCTGGCATCCTATTGGACCTGCCGGTCGCGTCGCTACCTGAAGCGCACAGGCCGTGCCGGTGACGCTGACCATGCCGGCAATGCGGATTGCGAGCGGAACCACGCCCGGAAAGCAGAACAGCAGCCAAACACAATGCGCAACGTGATCTTCCCCTGCATCATGGCATTCGCAGTGCCGTTGCTTTCCATCGCATCCTCCTGCTATCCGTTCCAAAGCCTCGCCACCGGTCCACTGCTCGCATACGGCTTGGCGACAGCCATCCTCCCATTCTGGATCTATGCCACACTGCGCTTCTTCGACGCCATCGCAGGCCGGCATAACACCCCAAAACAACACTGGTCACATAACGGCATCGCCCGTTGGCTCATCACCACTCTGACCGTCGGCATACTATGCCTTATCGCACACCCACGCATCGCATTCACCTGGCTGCTGTTCATCGTGCCGTTCCTGCTGCTGCGCCTGCCCTGGAAGCTGATCCTCGGCGCGTTCCTGTCCGTGCTGGCGGCCGGCGTGGCGTTCTTCTTCTACATGGTCTCGCACTACCAGTCCACCCGCTACTTCAACCCCGCCGACTGGTTCCACACCTATACGCCAAGCCGTAGCGTGCCGGACGCGCTGCGCATCTTCATCACCGACCAATTACCAGGCGCAACAGGCATTTTCGCCGCAGTAGTGGTGATCGCCGCGTTCATCATCACACTGCTCGTCGCCATCGTGCCGCGAGTCGTGCGAGCCAAGCCGCTTACAGGCAAGCACTTGAGGGCGGACTACTCGTATGCGACCTACAAGCAACTCCGCAAAGACGCCATTTCCATGGCGATGATGGTGCTGCTCTTCGGGCTCGTGCTCGTCTGCTCCGCATCACTCACCGGTTGGTTCCCGAACATCGTGGCGGCAGTATGGTACCGCACCGAAGTCCGACCACTCACCATGATTCCGTTGGCTCTCGTCACACTGATCGTATTCGCGGCAAGCGCCATCAACGAGCTTTCCGCGCGGCACGCGGATGCGATCATCGCGCTGGTACTGGTGGTGGCGCTCGCCGTCGTGCCCCAGTTCACGAACGTGACGCGCACGCAGGTTGCCGATGCGGTGTACGCGAACATGCAGCTTACCGACGAACAGCCAGTCGAACAGCTTACGCAATCCAAATACGAGATCCTGGAAGACGTGGCACGCGAAGTGGGCAACAAGGCCGTGGTGGTTTCCGATCCGTTGAACGGATCGATGTATGGCATGTCGATATTCGGTACGAACATGCTGTACCCGATCTACAATCCGGCCGCTGAAAAGAACGGCGCGATCTTCGGTGCCGTGGAACGTGCCTTCGACTCGGGAGACGCCCAGTCAGTGCTCGGCACGGTATGCCCGATTGGAACAGACACCCCGGAATACTTCCTGGCGATGGGCGAACAGGCACCAAGCCTTCAGATGTTCACCTTTAAGGAACAATACGACCCGTTCCACAAGGAAGACCTGATCGCCAAATACGTGAAGGACGGCACGCTGAAAAAGGTGCGCGACTACTCGAATAAAGGCGATTTCGCTAAGGGATGGGCGTTGTACCGGTTTGGGTGCGGAAACTGAGATTTGGACAGCACTGAACCGGTACTGACCTGGTACTGAATCGGTACTGACCTGGCAGCGATCGGCACAGACAAGCGCGGGCGGGGCGTCTACGGAAACGAGCCGCTCCGCCCGCATATACTACGCGGAACCGCAGGTTTACGGAATCGCGATAATGAACGGGCTGGCCGGCAGCTGCTGCTTGTTATACAGCATGCTGGAACAATTCGGATCGCCACTGAACAGGTAACGCACCTGGGTGATTCGGTCAACATCATCCGACGACACCACCAACTGGTTCCCCCGAATCGTGGCCGTAGCCGGGCTGAACTTGCCGGATGCGTCCGCCGCTTCGAAGCCTCCCAGCTTCTCATCCGTAGGCGAAGCCACCTTGGTGGCGCTCGCGTTCAGGCTGTAATCGGGTTTCATGGCCTGCAGGCCTTGCGCGGTGCCGTTCTTGAAGGAGATGGTGATGTTGCCTTTTTCGTCGCATTCGGCGGAGGTGACGACCGGACCGGAAGGAACCGTGGTCTTCTTGCGCATGGCCTGCCACTGGTCGGCCATACGTTTGGCGAGAATCTCCTTGCCCAACGGGTGGATGGTTTCGGACGTGCCCTTGTCCGTGTCGATGGACACCGTCATGCCTACGTTCCCGGTGGTGTTAAGGTTTGGATTGTCTAGGGTGGAAAGCTGGGCTTGGCGTACGACTTGAGTGTACTGATTATCATCCCAGCGGGCGAGCTGCACGTAGAGGAACGGCAGGGACGCGTCGTCGAACACCTTGCGGTATTGGTTGATCAGCGCGGTGAACTGCGATTCGTAGGCCAATGCGGTGGCATTGTTGGCGGCATCGTTGCAGCCTTGGTACCACAGCACGCCGGCGACGTGGAAGCCCTGCAATGGGGCGATGTGGTTCTTGTAGATGTCGCCGCCCTTGATGTGTCGGCTGATGGCCGTGCCACCCCATGCGGTCTGGATGATGCCAATGGGGATGTTCGGGCTGGTGGTGCGCAGTTCCTGGGCGAAGAATTGCGCAAGGTAGCTGAGACGCTTGGAATTCTGCGTGGTGGCTTCCGACCAGGACGATTTATTCTCGTCCGCAACGGGGAATTGCACGGATTGCGCGTCATGCTGTGCCACGATGAAATGCACGTTCGGATCGTCGATGGTTTCGGGAAGATCCTTGTATTTGAACACTCCCTGCGGGCTGGCGTTCGGGTCGAGCTTAAGGTTCTTGGTGTTGTAATACTGGGTGTAGTTCACTTCCATATTGGATTGCCCGGCTGCCACGAACACATCGCCCACATATACGCGGGCGAGGGTTTTGAGCAGTTTGCCGTCGTACTGCACTTCCAGCTTGTACGGGTGCTGGCTGGCAGGGACCTTGGGGATTTGAATGGTGAACTTCGCTTCGTGGCTGCTGGTCACCTGCCCGGAATACCGCTTGTCGTCCATGGAGAGTGATGCGCTGAGCTTGCTCCAGTCGATATTCGCATATGTGAGGTTTTTCAGTTCACCGGTGACGGTAATCGGCTTACCGCGTTGGAATACCATGCCGTTCGAATAGTATGCGGGGAGCTTCACCGTGGCGGGAGTGCTCTGCTGTGCGGCGATTGCGGTTCCAGCGGCCTGAGCTGCAGGCGCATGTGCGACTACGCATAGGGGAAGAACCAAAGCCAAAGTGAGAAAAGCGCAGCAAACTGCACTGCGTTGTGTGCGAAACGATTTCATCGATACCCTTTTTCCATCCATATCATGCGAATGTATTTGTACCATAGCCGGGCAACGTGTGAAGCGGCTGAAGGCGGCGGGTGGCGGTTCATGCTCGCTGTGAGAGGAATATGCGAGAGGAAAGCTGGCAGGTGCGGGGAAGGGCATGGTGCCGGTTAGGCTGGGAACGCTGTTGTGATGGATCGTTATGGGAGATGAGAAAAGCTGCAATGAGTGCGATGAGAACTGTGCTGTGTGCGATTGCCGCAACTGGATTGGCATTGGGTGGTGCGTTGCCTGCGGATGCTGTGCAACTGCATGATGTGAATATGGACGCCGTCACACAGGTGCGTTCCATCAGTGGCACAGATGGTGCCGAAAACACCATGCCGGGCAATCCTGAAGCGGAGCTGCCGGATACAATCGCGCAGAGCATCCCCGATGATGCGGAAGTCGTGTCCGAAGACCATGCGTTGACTGCGGATGGCACGTTGAAGGATCTTGCCACCGGTAAGACGATTACCGATCCGAACCTGGTGGGCACGCAGAGTAGTCAGCCGGACCCGTTGGCGAAAACCGACGGTGCGTCGTTCATCCCCGTTGAGGTGGACGCGGTCAGAACCAAGATTGAGAATGCCTCCAAGGCTCAAAGCGATGCCAGCCTATCCGCCGAAACAGCTCGGAGCAAAGCGACGGTACGGTTGGCATCGTTGCCGAATAATGAGTATGGCGCGTATTGGGGAACGTACAACGGTACACCGGCGTTCTTCGAATCCAACGGCAATCTGTTCGTGCAGCAGGCCAAGGGTGTGATCGACGTGTCGGAATGGCAGGGCGATATCGACTGGGCCAAGGCGAAGAGCGCCGGGGTCGAAGGTGCGATTATCCGCATCAGCTACGGTTGGGGCAACGGGTATGACAAGAAGGCGCTGCGCAACATCAGCGAATGCAAGCGGTTGGGCATTCCGTTCGGTATCTACACGTATTCGTACGCCGAGAATTCCGGCAATGCCGCCTCCGAAGGCGCCGACGTGGCATCGTTGCTGCGCAAGGCCGGCGTGAACCCGAATGACCTGCAATACCCGGTGTATTACGACCTGGAAGCGTGGAGCTGGACAGGCCACGCGCACCCGACCAGCCCGGCCGTGTACGACGGCATCGTGAACGCCTGGTTCAGCCAGCTGCGTAACGCGGGCTATAGTAATCTTGCGGTGTACTCCTACACCAGTTACCTCAACAATGAGCTCAACAGCAGCAACATCCACGCAAAAACCCGGTGGGTGGCACAATACGGCTCCCGCATGGGTTACACGGCATGGTCCAGCAACGATCGCGGCTGGCAGTATTCCTCGTCCGTGCATGTCAACGGCATCAGCGGCAGCGTGGACGTAAATGCGTTTGGGGGCAAGACCTATGCGCAGACAGGCAAGTGGGTTTGGAAGGATAATCACCAATATTGGCAGGAAGCCGATGGGGCATATGCTCGCAATAAGGAGATATATGACGCTTCAACGGATGCGTGGTATTGGATCGATGCCGATGGCTCCATGACACAAAACAAGGATGTGTATTTGCGGTCGAATGGTGGCAAGTGGGTCAGGTATGACGAAAACGGGCATATGGTCAAGGGCGAAGATTACCGATATGGCGGATGGTATAACTTCGATTCCGTTACTGGTGCAATGAGCAAGGGTCTTACGTACGTGAATTCCAGTGGCGGCAAGTGGGTCTACTACGATGAAGTCACCGGAAAGATGGTTTATGGAGAGAAGTATCTGAATGCCGATGAAACCTCTGCCGGCTGGTACTACTTTGATCCTGTGACGGGTAAGCGAGTGACAGGCGACGTGTACTTGAAATCGAATGGTGGCAAGTGGGTCAGGTATGACGAAAATGGAAAAATGGTAAAGGGGCTTCAATATCGAGACAAGTCCTGGTACTACTTTGATTCCACTACGGGGGCGATGGCTCACGGACGGACTTGGGTCCCGCAATGGAATGCCTGGCACTACTTTGATGCTGTGACAGGCAGGGGATGATTCATATAAAGTGAGGCGTTCTACACAGATGTGCAGAACGCCTCTCCTAATTATGCAAGGAATTAGCAGTCGTAGTACGGGTGGGCGTAGCCGCGGACGCCGTTGTAGGCATTACGCTCGGCAATGCTGCCATCGGAAGCATCCACGATACGAACTCGTCCGTTGGTAACCGAGGCGACGATTCCGGCATGGCTGGCGCTCAGTCCCTTTGCCCAGCCGCCAAATTGCCAGAATACAACATCGCCAGGCTGAGGCGAAAGATTGACCCTGCCACGGCTGGCATACCAGTCGTAATTATTATGAGGCCATCCGCTTTTTGCGCCATCGCAGAGGAAGAGGTCCAAGCCTGCAGTGTGGAAGGAATACCAAACGAAAGACATGCAGGGACCGTAAGGGCAAATCAGTCCGCCATTGGCAGCGAGCGTACCGGGGCAATCAGGGTGTTTGCCGATTTGGGAACGCGCTGAGTTAAGCAGACGATTGACGATCTGTTGCTTGGAATACTTCGCACCGGTATAGGGATCGAAGAAGTAGTGCTTTCCGTTGATAATCAAACCACCGTGAACCATGCGGCTGGAAGTCGGATCGTAATAGACCCTCTTGTTCTTAAGGTTAGTCCATCCCTTGGCAAGAGCTCCAGTCGTGGTGTTCATGTAGTACCAGCCGTCGTTGATGCAATGCTCTCCGTATTGCATCTTGCCGGTGTACTTGTCGTAGTAAACCCATTTGTTGGCTTGACGAAGGTACACAAAATCGTGAGCCATGGCTCCGGTTTGCGGGTCGAAGTAATACCAGCCGGTATGACTCTCGTCGTAATGAATGTAGCGTTCCCCGTATTGCATCTTGCCCGTTGTCAGGTCGTAATAGACCCACTTGCCGCCGTTGGAGGAGATGCGGGTTATTCCCTTTGCCATTGCACCGGTGTTGGTGTCGAAGTAGTACCAACTGCCATATCGGTAATCTTCGCCCTTGACCATTCGTCGCTGCTTGTCGAAGCGCACCCACTTTCCATGGGAACGATCCGTGTTGCTGTTCGGAACGTATACATCCTTGTCGCAGGCAATGGAGCCATCGGCTTCCGCCCAGTACCAGGCATCGGAGCCCTTGTCGTAGAAGAACTTGGAATGAACTATTTGCCCATTTTCATACCAGTGGCTTTTGTCTTGGTCCCATCCGTTCTGAGGCGTTGTCGACGGAGAATCATTGGATTCGTCGTCGGTTGTCGATTCAGCCTTGGGTGTGGCGCTTGCCGCCGGGCTTACGTTCTCCTTGTTGTCTGCGTTGTTCGCTTCGGGCGCAGTGCCATCGTCCGTATTGTCGTTGTCAGACGTCTCGCTCTGAACATCGGTGTCTTCGGCGGCGCTGTTTTGCTCGCCAACAAGGCTGCTTGTGGGCTGGTCCGCGGCTGTACTGTCCGCAGCCAGTGCGATTGCTGGATATGATATGCCTTGTAAAACGGTAGCAATAACAAAACCGGCAGCGACTAAGGTTTTTCTTCTCATACCCCCCTATCTAAGGTATAGAGGTGATTATTGTGAGCAGTGTTGACAAATAAACAGAGGGCGTCATACCTCCCCCGTTTCGCCAGTGGAAAAGGCGTGGGCATGCGCAGAAAGTGCGAAGTGCATGGTTTCCCAGAGTTCGGAAGGGGTGCCGTCTTTATCGGGTTGCTGGTGTGGCATACACTGTTGCATATGACGAGTGATGTGAAGAACGGACAAAGCGCTTGGACGAGGCGTGAGCCGGTAATGGCATTTGTGATCCCCTGCTATAACGAGGAGGCGGCTCTGCATGTGACTGCGGATGTGCTGAGGGAGAAGATGCGCCAGCTCGAGAGTTCGCATGCCGTTGCCCAGGGCAGTTTCATCCTTTTCGTTGATGACGGGTCTTCCGATAAAACGTGGGATGTAATCGAAGCCTTGCATGAAGACAATCCTGCTCTGTTCCACGGTGTGAAACTAGCCCACAACAGAGGGCATCAGAATGCTCTGTTTGCCGGTCTGATGCATGCATACAGGCTGGAGGTCGATGCCGTGGTTTCCATGGATGCTGATCTGCAGGATGATCCCGATGCCGTTGATGATATGGTTCGTGAATATCTTCAGGGCGCTGAGATCGTTTATGGTGTACGAGATAACCGTGACACCGATACTGCCTTCAAACGTGGCACTGCTCATGCGTTCTATTCCCTGATGAAGTGGCTTGGAACGGAAACCGTACCGGATCATGCCGATTACCGACTGATGAGCCGTGCCGCATTGTTGGCTCTGTCACAGTACAAGGAATCGAACCTGTTCCTCAGAGGTCTGGTCCCCTCGCTTGGGTTCAAAACGGCAAAAGTGTATTACAAGCGTGGAACTCGAGTGGCCGGAGAATCCAAGTATCCGTTAAAGAAGATGGTTTCCTTTGCGATTGAAGGCGTGACCTCCTTCTCGACAAAGCCGTTGACCATGATCACCGGTTTGGGCTTGTTCTCCGTGTTCGTCGGAATCGTAATGCTGGTGTATACCCTCATTTCCGTGTTCTCTGGCCACGCTGTCGCCGGATGGGGGTCGATGATGTGTTCCTTGTGGATTCTGGGCGGCTTCATTTTGCTGGCTCTCGGTGTTACCGGCGAATATATCGCGAAGATCTACCTCGAAGTCAAAGCTCGGCCTCGCTATATTATTGAACAAACACTCTGAGAAGATGAATTCCTCCATTTGGGGAAGATGGGAATGTTGCTGAGTGAATAAACAAAATGTTGTGTCCGGAGGGCGCCTGCTTTTCAAACGTGTACTCCCGAAGTGGCTTGTTGCGCTTGCTCTGGGGCTTCAGATCGCTGTTGTGGCGATGCTGCTTGTGCTGTCAATTTTCTTCACTGTCACGTTCAAGAGGGTCGGTTCGCAACTTGGAAAGATCACGGAGCAGGTCGATTATCACTCTGGCATACCTTCAGCGGTATTCATTGTCGGCACGATCATGCTGTTCGTCGCAATTGTGTTACTCTCGATTGGGATTTCAAAACTGCCGCGTAGATGGGTTTTTGCCACGCTTTTGGCATATGCGATGATAATCCAAACTGTGTGGATCGTTTCGCTGAGTTTGGTGACGTACACATATCCAGATTCACAGAATTTGATGGATGCTGCCAATGCCTTGTTGAGAGGGGATATCGGTCAGTTCAGCGCGGATTATTGCTCGGTGGGCAGTGTGCAGAAGGAATGTATCGGACGAGACATCCCAAGCGCTTATGCGTACTTCTCCTTCTATCCGTTCCAGAGTGGTCCGATGCTGTGGTATCTGCTGGTATTTGCTTTGTTCGGTTCGGGCAATATTCTCGCCTTCCAGATTGCCAGTGCCGTGGCGGTCACCGCTATGGTCGCGGTCCTATGGCGTTTGAGCGGCATGCTTGGGTTGGATAAGAAGGGATATGGTGCATTCACCGTTCTGATTGCAACATGTGTTCCTCTCATGATGTTTGCGGCTTTCGTATACCCTAATGCCGTTGGGTTTTTCATTACAATCTGCGGTGTTTGGATCATCGCGGAAGGGTTCCGTCTGCAAAAGGTCTGGTCTAGTGCGCTCGCTATTGCCGGGGGATTTCTTGTCTGCGGCATCGGCATCATCTTCAAATCGACATATCAGATAGTGGTTCTTGCCGCACTTCTCGCTGCCGTCTTCGCAGTCTGGCATAACCGTCGTATCTGGCAGCTACTGGTGTCTCTGCTTTCTGCAGTGATTACGTTTGTTATTTCCAAACTTCCCGTCGCGCTGGTTCAGTCTTGGACCGGGCAGAATTTCGGCAAGGGTATGCCGATGCTTTCTTGGATCGCCATTGGCCTAAGCCAGTCGGGGAATATGCCGCCCGGTTGGTGGAACAGGTTCGCTTTGGATGCCTTCGAACGTACAGGCAACGATTATGCTCTTCAATCGCAGATTTCCAAAGAGTTTATCCAAGGACGATTATCGGAGTTCTCGCATAATCCCGGCGAAGGAATGCGCTTCTTCATCGGCAAGCTTGCGTCGGAATGGGCTGAACCGTCGTTCATGACGTCGCTGTATTCGGAGTTGGGTGAATCCTCAAGGCACTTTGCCGGGCTGAGCTCTTTCCTTCTTATCGGCGACGGTTCAGACATTCTGCTCCGGTACGAGAATGTCGCTCAAACCGTTATGTATTTGCTGGCGTGCATTGGTCTGATCGCTCTTCTCCGTTCGCTAATCAAAGAAAAGACAGTCGGAAACGATGCGGCTCAGGTTTTTGCACGGGTGCTGCTTTGCGCCTCGTTCATTGGCGGCTTTCTGTGCTATCTCCTTTGGGAGGCAAAGGGCATCTATACGTTCCCGTTCTTCCTGCTGCTGATTCCAATGGCAGCATACGGTATTCAGAAGATTGTGGATTTTGCCGGTAGTTTGAAACGCAAATATGCTGCTAAGGGGCAGTTATGAGAAGAAGCTTGGATGTCCGGCTGAAGCAGCTGATGCTGCTGGGGTTCTGTGCGGTTTCAGCTTTGTTGCTTAGCGCTTGCTTCGGCACGTCTTATGCCTTCGGTGAAGAAAATCCCAATGATTGGGGATCCTTCTCTGAAACGTATAGTGAATCACATTCGATCAATGGTTGGGACACAAAAAAGGAACATTATTACGAAAAAGGCCAACAGGTCCGTTCCAAGGAAATATACGATGCCAAGGATAGGAATTGGTATTGGATTGACGAGAATGGTTCCGTGGCCCGCAACAAAGACGTATACCTTCAGTCCAATGGTGGCAAATGGGTACGCTATGACGCTGCCGGCCATATGGTCAAGGGTGAGGATTACCGCTACGGTGCTTGGTATTACTTCGATACTGCTACCGGTGCGATGGCGAAGGGCATAACCCACATTCCTTCTCATGACGGTAAATGGGTTTACTACGACCTGACCACGGGAAAGATGCAGTACGGAGAACAACTGATTAACGGGCATTGGTACGACTTCGACGAATCGACAGGTGCCATGCAGTATGGCTTTGTATGGCTGTCGAAAGCCCAGAAGTGGGTCTTCTACGATCGTCAGATGGGCTGGATGCTGTATGGGGAACAGCCCATTGACGGAGCGTGGTATCTGTTGGATGTGCATACCGGTGCAGTGCAGTACGGTTGGCAGAGACTAGGTGGGAAAACGGTGTGTTACAGTTGGCCGAGCGGCAAGATACTGTATGGCAAGCAGAACGTGAATAACGCCACCTACTATTTTGACAACCGCACCGGTGCTCTCGATACGCGGCGGTCGGCTGCCATACCTAGTGATTACGTCGGATCCGCTGCAGGAGCGTTTGGTAACAAAATCAAATCTGGGCGGTATCGTTCCGTTCGCGTTCTTGGAGACAGTATTGCCGCTGGAGTGGGAGCGGCGAACACGTACCCATGTACGTCTCGCGAGTTGTTTCGGCTTGAGGGAGTCACCTATTATGAGCCGTCCCATCAGACGGATATGGCTACTAACAGTCTAAGGCATTATCTGGAATCGCGTGGCGTATCCATGACCAATGCCAGTGCGCCGGGCAAAGGTTCCTATTCGGGCTATAACTCTATCGGCGATGCGACTCTCGGACATGAGGACGCCGCTATCGTGCTGCTTGGAGCGAATGACCGATTGAGGCTTTCGAATAGCGACGATTTCAAGCGTGAAGCGGAAAGCTATCTGAATCGCATTGCCGCACGGTACGGGGCTGACAACGTATATGTGCTTGCCGACATCGATACGTTATCCGATCCCAGATCTCTCACCATGGGACAGGAGAATACGGTATTGCAGGATCTTTGCCGCCGGCACGGTTGGCGCTTCGCTTCGATGTATTCGGCATTCCGTATCGTAGGACGTTCGACGGGAATGCCACAGCAGGCGTTGTATAAGGACGGCATCCATCCGAATCGTATGGGGCAGGTTGTGATGTGGCGTGCATTGCAGCAATTGCTCGGCCTGTAATGTCCTATAGAACGTCTGGCAAGCGGTAGAGAGAACGAGCCAACAAGAGACTTGAGAGAGTATGCAGCGTATTAGATTTTTCGATATTGCCAAGGGCATAGCCATTTTGGCTGTGATACTGGGACACAGTGCCATTGAGACAAACCTGTTCGTACCACACCGCACGGCCCAGATTGTTCTGTCTATCTGTTTTTCGTTCCATATGCCCCTTTTCTTCATCCTTTCCGGATATTTCATGCATCCGGAAAGACGATTCCGTTGGATGAAGGAAGCGAAACAGTTGCTATTCACCTACGTGGTAACAGCATTGTGCGTGCTTGTCGGCGTGACTTGCATGGCGACGCTTGACCATGAGAGCAGGGCGATTGCCTTGCGGCAATGGGGCATGGCCGCGATATATGGAAGCGGCGATATCTCGAATCTTACACTCTGGCGGGTGGATTTGAGAATCGGCGCGATCTGGTTTCTGCTTGCGCTGTTTTGGGCTCGTCTGTTGTTGCATTGCCTCGCAAGACTTCCCTACACCCCTGTCTGGGTGGCGCTGTGCTTTGCTATTGGCTATATTTCCTCGCACTATGTGTTGCTGCCCTGGAGTATCCAGCCGGGAATGTGCGCGGCAGCATTCCTGTATTTGGGATATCTTGCCAAGAAATATGATGTACTTGGCCTTGTGAAACGTTTCCCCTTCGCGTGGGCTATTGCGTTTATTATTTGGGTGGTCGACATCACGTTTTTCGGTGGCATGAGCATGGCCGTCAATAATTATGGTTCGCGCCCCGTTCTGGCTGTAATCGGCAGCATTGCGGGAACATTGTGCGTTGTCGGTATTTCGCAATTGATTGATCGAGTTCCGGCGATGGGAAGCGTGTTGAGCAGAATCGGGCAGGCAAGTCTTGCCATTCTGTGTGTGCATCTGATTGAAGATGATGTGTTGCCATGGCAAATGTACCTTGGAACATTGCGAATGCTGTTCCCACAGATTCCGCTGGTTCTACTGAGCTTCATCGTTCGGTTGCCGATTGATCTCATCGGTGCTGCATTGCTGTATCACGTTCCGGTAATCAATGAGTGGTTCTATCCGCAGCTAGCAAAACGGAAATTTGAAGCAAGCTCTGGCATAAAGCATTAGCTTCAGTTAGTCCAAATGCCAATATGGGTGTGGGCCCTGTTCGGGAAGATGTCTTCCCGAACAGGGCCCAAGATCGGAAG
>ERZ506425.243-NODE-243-length-22798-cov-6.39727_pt1 | contig 22798 bp, 16 predicted proteins | sample MGYA00513667_ERZ506425 | MGnify/ENA metagenome assembly ERZ506425
GATCTAGACCGGCAGCACCACGCTGGTCATGGCCTTGTCGGATCACGTGGCGAATGCGGTGGAGCGGGTGCGGCGCGGCATCGACATTACCTACCCGCTGCTCGGCGAGGTGAGCAACCTGTACCCGCAGGAATGCGCGCAGGGGCGTGCGATGCTCGCATCGCTCAATGCGCGGCTCGACGTCACGCTGCCGGACGGCGAGGCCACCGCGCTTGCCATGCATCTGGTCAACGCCGGCTTCGCCACCGGCGACCTGTCCTATACGTATACGATGACGGGCGTGATCCAGCAACTGCTTGACATTATCGACCACAGCTACGGCATCACGTTGGACCGCAGTTCCGTGAATGTGGGCAGGTTCATCACCCATCTGCGTTACCTGTTCGTACGCATCCACCAGCACCAGCAACTGACGGATGAGCCGGCACCGGTGATGAAGGTGATTCGTGAGTCCTATCCCGCCGCGCTGCGCTGCGCGCGAACCATCGCCTCCCTGCTCGAACTGCGCCTCGACACGGATATCAGCGACGACGAAACCGCCTATCTGGCAATGCACGTCGCCCGAGTCACTGGCCACGCATCGTAGCGGATCAGCGAATCGGCTCGAGCGTGCCGGTCATTTCGGCGAAATCCGAGGTGGCGTTTGAGGCAGCGGCCTGTGCGGTCTTTTCCAGCGCGGAGGCGTCGGGTACGCGCACGATCAGCGCGCGGTGATCCACTGAGAAACGAATATGTTTGGTTTCCGGTAGCATGTCGCCGTCCACCTGCGCTTTGGCCGGCTTTTCCAATGTGATTTCGGCACTGACGCCCTGAACCTGTTCGATGGTCGAGTTCGTGGACAGCGGGTTCTGTTCGGGCTTGCCGATGATCGTCTGGTGCACCACGTCGCCGAACAGGTTGGCCCAGCCGAGGATGCCGCCGGTGGTGTCGATGATTTCGAAGTCCAGCAGACCATCGTCATAGGATGCCGCCGGCATCAGCGAGAACATGGGAATCTGGCCGCAGTTGCCGGCCATCACCGTGCGGAAATCGAGATTCTTGATGGTGTGGGTCGAGCCGTCGGCGCTGGTGACTGTCAGCGTGCCGCGGAACTTCGGCGCGAACAGGTTCTTCACGCCGCCCACGAAGTAGGCGAGCCAGCTGATGTTCGCCTTGAGCTCGGGGTTGGTGTCGTCGATCATGGCCGCATCGAAGCCGATGCCGGCGATGATGAGGAAGGCGTGGCCGTGGTCGTCCTCCGGGTGGTCGAGCAGGGTGAGACGGCCCATGTCCACCAGGCGGGAGCCGTGGGAGGTGGCCACGGTCAGCGCGGCGTCGATATCGTCCACGGGAACGCCCATATTGCGGGCAAACAGGTTGCCGGTGCCGATGGGGATGATGCCCAGCGCATGGCCGGTGCCGGAGACGGCGCTCGCCACCGTGCGCACCGTGCCGTCGCCGCCGACCGCGATCACCACGTCGGCGCCGTCCTCCAGCGCCTCAAGCGCGCAGACCCTGCCGTCCTTGTCAAGCTGGGTGTCGTAGAAGCGGATGCGATTGAGCCCCTTGGCCTCGCAGAACCTCTGGATATGCAGCCTGCGGGCTTCGGCCTGCGGTTTGGACGGATTCACGATGAAGGCGTACTGCACCTCGTCGTCCCGGCGCTTCTCCAGCGTCTGAGCCAGCTTGCGGCGGCGCTGCGCGCGCAGGGCGATGACGATGACGGCGATGAGCACCGCCACAATGGCGATTGCGGCGATGATCAGAAACACGGTGAGGGCAGGCTGAGGCATGGCTCTTATTGTTATCGGTGGGGAGGTCGTTTGCGGCCATGATGCGCCGTACGTGAACATTTCCTGCACGCAACAGCCCCGTGGGGCGTGATTATGGTTCAATCGCGTCTCATCTGACGAAATTGGCCGGGTAGACCCGTCCGCGGACTTTCCCGGGCTTCCCTGTGATTTCCGCGTGACTTGCGCGCATTCGGCCATTGTCGGTGTCTGCTTACGCGGCTAGTCTGGTGCCCATGCTTGATATTCAATTCATCCGTGAACACACCGATATCGTCAAGGAATCCCAGCGCAAGCGCGGCGAGTCCGTGGAGCTCGTCGACGAAGTGCTCTCCTCCGACACCGCACGTCGTGAGGCGCTGAAGGCCTTCGAAGAGGCTCGCGCCCAGCAGAAGGAAATCGGCAAGAAAGTCGCCTCCGCCCCGGCGGACGAGAAGGCCAAGCTCATCGCCGAAACCAAGGAACTGTCCCAGAAGGTCTCCGAATACAAGTCCAAGGCCGATTCCGCAGCCGAGGAATACACCACCGCCATGTGGAAGCTCTCCAACATCGTGGAGCCCGAAGCTCCCGAAGGCGGCGAGGATGACTACGTGGTCGTCAAGAAGGTTGGCCAGATTCGCGACTTCGCGGCCGAAGGCTTCGAGCCCAAGGACCACCTGACCCTCGGCACCGGCGTGGCCGGCATCGATATGCGCCGCGGCGTCAAGGTCGGCGGCTCCCGCTTCTATTTCCTGCGTGGCCAGGTGGCCCGCATGCAGATTGCCATGCTCACCATGGCCGTGGACCAGGCCGAAGAGCACGGCTTCACGCTGGCCATCACCCCGACGCTCGTGCGCCCCGAGGTCATGCGCGGCACCGGCTTCCTGAACTCCCACGCCGACGAGATCTACCGTCTGCGCGAGCCCGATGACCAGTACCTGGTCGGCACTTCCGAAGTGGCGCTCGCCGGCATGCACGAGAACGAGATCCTCGACCTCGGCAACGGCCCGCTGCGCTACTGCGGTTGGTCCTCCTGCTACCGCCGCGAGGCCGGTGCCGCAGGCAAGGATACTTCCGGCATCATCCGCGTCCACCAGTTCGACAAGGTGGAGATGTTCGTTTACGCCAAGCAGGAGGACTCCTACAAGGAGCACGAGCACCTGCTGGCCATGGAACAGGAGATGCTCGCCAAGGTCGAGGTGCCCTACCGCATCATCGATACCGCCGCCGGCGACCTCGGTTCCTCCGCCGCCCGTAAGTTCGACTGCGAGGCTTGGGTGCCGACCCAGGGCCGTTACCGCGAGCTCACCTCCACCTCGAACTGCACCGAGTACCAGGCTCGCCGCCTGAACATCCGCGAGCGTATGGAAGACGGCGGCACCCGCCCGGTCTCCACCCTGAACGGCACGCTGGCCACCACCCGTTGGCTGGTCGCTATCATGGAGAACCACCAGCAGAAGGACGGCTCCATCGAGATCCCGAAGGCCATGCGCGCCTACATGGGCGGCAAGGAAGTTATCGAGCCCACGAAGTGGGAGGCCTGAGTCTCATCGTGCTTTAGCTCCCTCTGATGAGGGAGCTGTCAGCGTAGCTGACTGAGGGAGAGATTACTGAGGGAGAGATCGCTGATAGCCAGCAGGCGAATCCAAGACCGACCGCACTGCCGAATATCAACATCCCTCCCTTCTGTATAATGAATACTTGCGCGTGTGAACGCGCATCAGGACAGGTGTCTGAGCGGCCTAAAGAGACGGTCTTGAAAACCGTTGAGGGGCAACCCTCCGCGAGTTCGAATCTCGCCCTGTCCGCGAACCGAGGCCTGGGCAACATGCCCAGGCCTTTTTTTCTTTTTCTGGAACCTGTCTTCTTGATTGCCACCGGGGTGCTGATATATTGGTTTGTGATGCCGTAACATGCGGTGTCCCCGTTGATATGACGGGCCGATCGGCGTGAGCCGATAAGAAAAGGCCCGACGTTTGCAGCATCGGGCCTTTGCGTTGATTACCGGCTTGCGCCTTTAATCAACAAGGTTGCAAGATGAATCATATCACGATGCACGGTAGTCTGACCGTGAACGGGCGCACCGTGATCGTCCATATGGGCGATGGCGAGGCGAACGCCACGGTTGACGGCACGCACTTCAACGTGCGTAGCCTGTGGCAGCTCTACCAGTTGCTGAGACTGCTCGTGTAGCGTCTCATTAAGGTGCGGTGCCCCCCTGGTCGGGTATCGCGCCGGCGACCTGAAAACCGATAATGTTGGCAAGTGCTTGCAATTTGCGGTGGACGATTGCAAGCTAACGTCTTGGATTGTTGCCGCTATCCAATATCTCATTAGGCCTACCGGTGGACCAAAAGTACGTTGCTTTGTAAGGGGAGTTAATGAAATGAACAAACTCGCACAATCGAGCATCGAACCGGTTTAATGCTACTCGCCTCAACGGGACGCGCGGTAATTGTTAGCTAAGTTGACAATAAAAGAATGAGGGCATACATTAGTAATCAGTCATCACACTGAGATGATGATTTCACTACGAAGGAGTAGAGATATGGTATCTCGCAATAAGCGCATCGTGGCTGCTTTTGCCGCGGTAGCAGCAATGGGAATGGGCTTGGCCGGTTGCGGCAGCGACACTGCCGGCGACACGAAGACCACCGATGATGGTGGCGTGGTCAACATCACCTACATGCACCGTCTGCCGGATTCCGAGGGCATGACTCTGGTCAACGACATCGTTGCCAAGTGGAATAAGCAGCATCCGGATATTCAGGTCAAGGCCACCAAGTTCGATGGTAAGGCCTCTGACATGATCAAGAAGCTTGAGACCGACGTCAAGTCCGGCGAGGCTCCGGATCTGGCTCAGGTCGGTTACGCCGAGCTGCCTGAGGTCTTCACCAAGGGTCTGCTGCAGGATGTGACCCAGTATGCCGAGCAGTACAAGAACGACTTCGCATCCGGCCCGTACAGCCTGGTTCAGGTTGGCGGCAAGGCTTACGGCCTGCCGCAGGACACCGGCCCGCTGGTTTACTTCTACAACAAGGCTGAGTTCGAGAAGCTCGGCATCACCGAGATTCCGCAGACCGCCGATGAGTTTATCGCCGCTGCCAAGACCGCTGCCGCCGCTGGCAAGTACATCATGTCCTACCAGCCTGATGAGGCCGGCAACATGATCTCCGGTCTGGCTGGCGCCTCCGGTGGTTGGTACAAGGTGAAGGGCGACTCCTGGGTCGTCAACACCGAGACCGATGGCTCCAAGGCAACCGCTGACTTCTACCAGCAGCTGCTCGACGCCAAGGCAGCCACCACCAACCCGCGTTGGGATCCGTCCTTCGATGCATCCATCAAGGATGGCTCGTTGATCGGTACTGTGGCCGCCGCTTGGGAAGCCCCGCTGTTCATGACCTCCTCCGGTGGCACCGGCTCCGGCGAATGGCAGGTCGCTCAGCTCGGTGACTGGTTCGGCAACGCTGGCAAGACCGGCCCTGACGGTGGTTCCGCCGTGGCCGTGCTGAAGAACTCCAAGCACCCGAAGGAAGCAATGGAGTTCCTGGATTGGTTCAACACCCAGGTTCCTGATCTGGTTTCCCAGGGCCTCGTGCCGGCTGCTACCACTGAAGACGCTGAGACTCCTTCCGAGTGGTCCACCTTCTTCGGTGGTCAGGACATCATGAAGGAATTCAAGACCGCTAACAACAACATGGGTGACTTCACCTACATGCCTGGCTTCTCCGCAGTCGCCGCCAAGATGAACGAAACCGCCGCCAAGGCCACCGATGGCTCCGGCAAGGTTGCAGACATCTTCTCCGACGCACAGACCACCTCTGTGGATACGCTGAAGAACTTCGGCCTGTCTGTTTCCGAGTGACATTAACGGTTAGGGTTCCTTCCAGCCGCTGATATCCTCAACCACACATCGAAAGGCCGGAGCTCAACACTCCGGCCTTTCCTTTTACTCGAGTTCGGTTCGTCATTAATTGTGTTTGATCTGACTGCATCGATTCGAACTGCATTACGTACTTTCTATTTCTCACTGTTCTTTTGAAAGACAGGTTTCCCTATGACTGCAACAACAAAAACGGCGAAGACGGGGGTCGCCAGGCGTGCCGATAAGCCAAAGGCTTCTGATGCTGTGAAGCGTGAGAATCGTACCGGCTGGGCCTTCATGGCACCGTTTGGCATCCTGTTCGCTCTGGTATTTATTCTTCCCATCATTTGGGCTATTTATTCCAGCTTCTTCCGCCAGGTCACCACGGGCGGTGGCGCATACGGCGGCGGGGAACTGGTCGATAAGTTCGTCGGACTTCAGAACTTCCAATACGTTATTACTTCCGGCAACTTCTGGGCTGGCGTGGGCAGGGTAGTGCTCTACACCGTGATTCAGGTGCCGGTCATGATCATCGCGGCACTTGCTCTGGCAATGCTCATCGATTCCTATATCGTCAAGCACATCACCGCATTCCGTCTGAGCTACTTCCTGCCGTACGCCATTCCGGGCGTGGTCGCATCCATCATCTGGGTGTACCTCTACAACGGCCAGATTTCCCCTATCGTTAAGGGACTTGCCGCCATCGGCATCAAGGTGAACTTCTTCGGCGACAATGTGGTCCTCGGCTCTATGGCCAACATCACGACCTGGACCTTCACCGGCTACAACATGCTGATCTTCCTCGCCGCACTGCAGGCCATTCCGCACGATCTGTACGAGGCCGCACGCATCGATGGCGCCAGTGGCTTCCAGATCGCCATGAAGATCAAGCTGCCGAACGTGCGTGCAGCCGCCCTGCTTGCCATGCTGCTCTCCATCGTCGGCACCATCCAGCTGTTCAACGAGCCGCAGGTGATGTCGATTTCCGATCCGAGCATTTCCAAGTCGTACACGCCAATGATGATGGCCCTCAATACCTCGCAGGGCACGCTGACCCCGGGTGGTGACGGACCTGCATCCGCTGTGGCCATCGTTATGGCACTGATCGCTGGCGTACTCGCCGTGGTCTACACGCTCGTTGAAAGGAAGGTGAACGCAGAATGAGCACCGTAGAAGCTACTGATAAGGAATCCCGCGCGGTCGCACGCGCTCGTAAGAAGGCTGACAGGATTCGCGACAAGCATGCCAACGACCTGCCTCGTTCCATGCAGCCTTCCGCGCTGGTCAAGACCATCACCATCGTTGTTCTGGTCTTCGCGCTGATCTACTTTCTGTTCCCGATTTACTGGGCCATCATCGCCTCGACCAAGACGCCGAGCCAGATGACCGGCAGCAACGGTCTGTGGTTCGCCGTGGGTCTGAGCGATTTGCCTGCCGCCATCGCCAAGAACTATGGCACGCTGATTGGTTGGACCCGTGGCCAGTTCTGGCGCTGGGTGCTGAACTCCCTGATCTACTCGGGTGTTTCCGCTCTGGTGGGTACGCTCGTGGCTGTGATGGCGGGATACGCTACCGCAAAGTTCAACTTCAAGGGTAAGAACCTTGCCATTGGCGTGATTATGGGCTGCATGCTGATGCCGGCCGCTCTGCTGACCATTCCGCAGTACTCCATCTTCCATGCCATGCACCTGACCAACACGATGCTCTCCATCATCATCCCGTGCTGCGTCTCTCCGTTCGGCTTCTTCCTGGGCCGCGTATACGCGCAGACCTCAGTGCCGAACGAGCTGCTTGAGGCGGCGCGTATCGATGGTGCAAGCGAAGCTCGCATCTTCTTCACCATTGTGTTGAGGATTCTGGCTCCGGCAATGGTCACGATCTTCCTGTTCCTGTTCGTGGCCACTTGGAACAACTTCCTGCTGCCGTTGATGATGGTCTCTTCCGACACCTTGAAGCCGGTGACCTTGGGTCTGTACGGCATGGTCTCTCTGGCTACCTTCACTGATCGTGGCGCTCTGATGATGGGTGCTCTGCTCGGTGTGCTGCCTGTGATCGTGCTCTTCCTCGGTCTCCAGCGCTACTGGCAGGCCGGCCTCGCCGCTGGTGCGGTCAAGGGCTGACGCGTTAAGCGGACAGCCCGGTGGGCTGTCTGTAGCGTCGGCCCGAGCGAGGCGGTAGCCGAGCGAAGGCAGCATTGAGTCTCGCCGTAGGCGAGTCCTTAATTGCAGGGGCCGAAGGCGACGCGTTAAGCGGACAGCCTAAGACCAATAATTCCCGCCGTCCGGTGCCTCGTGCTACTCCTTCCGGCGCCGGACGGCTTCTCAACAATAAGTAGCACGCAACCATACCGATCCAGAGCCTTCCTGATTCTTGTCATGAGATTGTCGGTGAAACTGACCGGGAAGCTCCGGTGATGTTCAATTCGCTCTTCCGGCGTTGCCGTGGGGCTACTCTCAAGGATTTATACAGTCAGGATCCTGGACGCCCGACGGTTGTGTCGGATTCTTGTTTTATATGCATATATTGTTTACAATTTAATTATCCAAAAAAATAATCAATGTCCTCAAAGGAGAGACTATGACTAGCACCGGCCGCTTCACCTTGCCTAGCGAGGAGAATTTTGCGGAGAAGACCAAGGAGCTTGCCGAACTGTGGGGAGCGGACGCCATTCGTAACTCCGATGGCACGCATCTGGATGAGGCTGTGCTTGCCTTGGGCAAGAAGATTTACAGTGCGTATTTCCCGACTCGCGCGCATAACGAGTGGATTACGCTGCATATGGATGAGACGCCACAGGTGTATCTGCTGACCGATCGCATTCTCGCCGAATCGGATACGGTTGATATTCCGCTGATGGAAAGCTTCTTCGCTGAGCAGCTGAAGCCGAATCGTGATGCCGACCCTCACAAGTATTGGGAGGTTGTAGACCGCACCACCGGCGAGGTCGTCGATTCGGCGAACTGGACGCTTGACGCGGACGAGGACACCGTGCATGTGAGCGGCGTTGCCGCATGGCATGAGTACACGGTGAGTTTCCTGGCCTACATCATCTGGGACCCGGTCGAGATGTACAACCATCTGACCAACGACTGGGGCGACAAGGAACACGAGATCCCGTTCGACATCTACCATCCGGCCACCCGCAAGTTCGTGTTCGACACGTTCGAGCAGTGGCTTAAGGACAGCCCGCAGACCGATGTGGTGCGATTCACCACGTTCTTCTACCAGTTCACGCTCCTGTTCGATGAAAAGCGCCGCGAAAAGGTCGTCGACTGGTTTGGTTGCGCCTGCACCGTAAGCCCGCGTGCGCTGGATGATTTCGAAGCCAAGTACGGCTACCGCCTGCGCCCGGAGGACTTCGTGGACGGCGGTGCCTACAACTCCGCATGGCGCGTGCCCAGAAAAGCCCAGCGCGACTGGATCGACTTCCTCTCCGGCTTCGTGCGCGAAAACGTCAAGCAGCTCGCCGACATGTCCCACGCCGCCGGCAAAGAGGCGATGATGTTCCTCGGCGACCAGTGGATCGGCACCGAACCGTACAAGGACGGATTCGACGAACTCGGCCTGGACGCCGTGGTCGGTTCCATCGGCGACGGCACCACCACCCGCATGATCGCCGATATTCCGGGCGTCAAGTACACCGAAGGCCGCTTCCTGCCGTACTTCTTCCCCGACACGTTCTACGAGGGCAACGATCCGAGCATCGAAGGCCTCGACAACTGGCGCAAGGCCCGCCGCGCGATCCTGCGCTCGCCGATCAGCCGCATGGGCTACGGCGGCTACCTCTCCCTGGCCGCCAAGTTCCCGAAGTTCGTGGACACGGTGACCCATATCGCCAACGAATTCCGCGACATCCACGACCGCACCGGTGGGGTGGCCGCCGAAGGTGAGCTCAACGTGGCGATTCTGAATTCCTGGGGCAAGATGCGCTCCTGGATGGCGTTCACCGTGGCACACGCCCTGCCCAACAAGCAGACCTACTCCTACTACGGCATTCTGGAATCCCTGTCCGGCATGCGCGTGAACGTGCGGTTCATCAGCTTCGACGACGTACTCGCGCATGGCATCGATAGCGATATCGACGTAATCATCAACGGCGGCCCGGTCGACACCGCATTCACCGGCGGCGACGTGTGGACCAACCCGAAGCTCGTGGAAACCGTGCGCGCCTGGGTGCGTGGCGGCGGCGCGTTCGTGGGCGTGGGCGAGCCGAGCTCGGCACCGCGCTTCCAAACGGGCCGGTTCTTCCAGCTGGCCGACGTGATTGGCGTGGACGAGGAGCGCTATCAGACCCTTTCGGTGGACAAGTATTTCCCGCCGGTGGTGCCGGACCACTTCATCACCGCCGATGTGCCGGTCGACCCGGCGGCCCGCGAGGCTTGGGAGCAGGCCGGCTACCGCATCCCGCTGAGCGGCTGCGGCGGCGGCCAGTCCATCAAGCCGTTGGGCGGCATCGATTTCGGCGAACCCGTGCTCAACACGTATCCGGTCAATGAAAACGTGACCCTGCTGCGCGCGGACGGCGGCCAGGTACAGCTCGCGACCAACGATTATGGCAAGGGCCGCGGCGTGTACATCTCCGGCCTGCCCTATTCGGCGGCCAACGCCCGACTGCTGGAACGCGTGCTGTTCTACGCTTCCCACAACGAAGACAAGTATGCGGCCTGGAGCTCGTCCAATCCGGAATGCGAAGTGGCGCACTTCCCCGAGCAAGGGCTGTATTGCGTAATCAACAACACCGATCAGCCGCAGAAGACCACGGTGACTTTGGCCGACGGCACCACCGAGGACTTCGACCTGCCTGACAGCGGTATCGCCTGGCGTGAAGCCTGATCCCGCGTTTTGGAGAACGGACCCATCATGACTGAAAGCAATGAAGTTTTATTCGGCATCGCCTCGCATTTTGCGCTGGAAGGTGCCGTGACCGGTATCGAACCTTACGGAGACGGCCACATCAACACCACCTATCTGGTGACCACGGACGGCCCCCGCTACATCCTCCAGCAGATGAACACCAGCATCTTCCCCGATACGGTGAATCTGATGCGCAATGTCGAACTGGTCACCTCCACTCTCAAGGCTCAGGGCAAAGAGACGCTGGACATTGTGCCCACCACCTCAGGCGCCACCTGGGCCGAGATCGATGGCGGCGCATGGCGCGTCTACAAGTTCATCGAACACACCGTGTCCTACAACCTCGTGCCGAACCCGGACGTGTTCCGCGAAGCCGGCAGCGCATTCGGCGACTTCCAGAACTTCCTGTCCGAATTCGACGCCAGCCAGCTGACCGAAACCATCGCCCACTTCCACGACACCCCGCATCGTTTCGAGGACTTCAAGGCCGCCCTCGCCGCGGACAAGCTCGGCCGCGCCGCCGCATGCCAGCCGGAAATCGACTTCTATCTGAGTCACGCCGACCAGTATGCCGTCGTGATGGATGGGCTCAGGGACGGTTCGATTCCGCTGCGCGTGACCCACAATGACACCAAGCTCAACAACATCCTCATGGACGCCACCACCGGCAAGGCGCGTGCGATCATCGATCTCGACACCATCATGCCCGGCTCCATGCTGTTCGACTTCGGCGATTCCATACGCTTTGGTGCGTCCACTGCTCTGGAAGACGAAAAGGACCTCAGCAAGGTGCATTTCAGCACCGAGCTGTTCCGCGCCTACACGGAAGGCTTCGTGGGCGAACTACGCGGCAGCATCACCGCGCGCGAGGCCGAACTGCTGCCGTTCAGCGGCAACCTGCTCACCATGGAATGCGGCATGCGCTTTCTCGCCGACTACTTGGAAGGCGATATCTACTTTGCCACCAAGTACCCCGAGCATAATCTGGTGCGCACCCGCACCCAGATCAAACTCGTGCAGGAGATGGAGCAGAAGGCCAGCGAAACCCGCGCCATCGTAGCCGACATCATGGAGGCTGCCAGGTGAGCCGTCAGCCGAACCATACCCGAACCAGCATGATGGAGGCAGAGCAATGAACGATCAGCTGACCGAGGTATACGCCAGCATCGACGCCCTGATCGATTATGCCTTGGCCCATCTTGACCTTGACCCACGCAACGCAGACTGGACCCGCAACCAAATCTTCGCCCTCTTCCGCCTAGATTCCTACCCCGGACCCAAAACCACAACGTCGGCGGCGTCAGTGTCAGACGTAGTCCAAGACATTGTTGGCAGCCGAAGCCAGGCCCCCTATGGCGAAAAGACCCCCGACCCCCTGCTCGCCGCCTTCCGCGCCGCCGCCACAACCGCCGGCCTTTTCAAGCCGGAGGAAGGCCCGGCCTACGCCGACACCATCATGGGCATCCTCTCCGCCAACCCCGCTGATCTCGACGACCGATTCCTGCTCGTCGAGCACCGGGATGGCGGCATGGCCGCCATGCAATGGTTCTACGACTACTGTGTGGCCAACAATTATGTCAAGCGTGCCCAGCTCGACCGGAACCCGCGCTTCGACTCGCACGGGCTGACGGTGACCATCAACCTCGCCAAACCCGAATTCAAGAACATGAAGAAGGCGGCGGCCGGCAACGCCGTGGCCGGCGGCTACCCGGAGTGCACGATCTGCCATGAGAACGAGGGCTTCGCCGGACGTGACAAGCGCACGCTGCGCACCTTGCCGGTCACGCTCGGCGGCGAGTCATGGTTCTGGCAGTTCTCGCCCTACGGCTACTTCGACCAGCACGGCATCTGCGTGAACACCGACCACACGCCGATGCATGTGGACCGCGACACCTTCGGCCATCTGCTCGACTTCGTGGACCGTTTCCCCGGATACTTCCTCGGATGCAACGCCGCGCTGCCTCGCATCGGCGGCTCGGTGCTCGCCCATGACCATTACCAGGGCGGCGGCGAACTGCTGCCGATGCACAAGGCCGCCACTTGGGCCGCCTTCACGCTCGCCGACTATCCGGACGCCGTGGTCGAAATCCTCGACTGGCCCGGTACCGCCGTGCGTGTGGTGTCGAAAAACCGCCAGAGCATCATCGACGTATCCGACATCATCCGCGAGGCATGGGTCGGTTATGACGACGCGGCGAACGGCATCGCCAGCCATGACGCGGATGGCAACCGCCAATCCGCCCTCTCGCCCAGCGCGATCATCACCGAACGTGGCTATGAGATGAGTCTCATCTTCCGCAACAATGCGATCAGCGACGAGTACCCGGAAGGTATTTTCCATGCACACCCCGAATACTGGCCGGTCAAGCAGGAGCCGATCGGACTGATCGAAGCCCAAGGCCTGTTCATCCTGCCCGGACGGCTCGTCGACCAGCTCGGCATCGTCGAGGAGGCGCTCGCCGAAGGCCGCGATTTGCCCGATGAAGTCAGCGAATTCAGTCTCGAATGGGGCGAACTCGCTGAAACGTTGGCCGGAAACCACGACCGCGAGGCCATCCGCCAAGCCGTACATGACGAGCTCGGCAGCGTCTGCTACCGCATCCTCGGCAACACGGCCGTCTTCAAGCAGAAAGCCACCACGCAAACATTCCTCGAAAGCCTTGGTTTTGCCGCTAGGTGAAACAGGTCAAGTGAAGTAAGCTCAATACTGAAGGAAAAACCGAAGGCAAGTCCTTCCAAAGGAGGGAATATGACTACTGTTCTGGTTACGGGCGGTGCTGGATTCATCGCCACCCACACCGACATCGAACTGCTCAACAAGGGCTACGACGTTATTTCCGTAGATAACTACGGCAACTCGTCGCCCGTGGCGCTTGAGCGCGTCGAGCAAATCACCGGCAAGCCGGTCAAGCGTTATGACGGCGACGTGCGCGATGAGGCGCTCATGGAACGCGTCTTCGCTGAAAACAACATCGACTGGGTCATCCACTTCGCCGGTCTCAAGGCCGTGGGCGAGTCCGTGGCCAAGCCGATCGAATACTACGACAACAACCTGTACTCCACGCTTGTGCTGCTCAAGGTGATGAAGAAGCACAACGTCAAGAAGATCATCTTCTCATCCTCCGCCACCGTGTACGGCACGCCGAAGGAACTGCCGATCACCGAGGAGACGCCGACCGGCGGCACCACCAACCCGTACGGCACCTCCAAGCTGTTCCAGGAGCAGATTCTGCGCGACGTGCATGTGGCCGATCCGTCCTGGACCATCGTGCTGCTGCGCTACTTCAACCCGGTCGGCGCGCACGAGTCCGGCCTGCTGGGCGAAGACCCGAAGGGTATTCCGGCGAACCTCACCCCGTACGTGGCCAAGGTCGCGGTCGGCGAGCTCAAGGAAGTCCAGGTCTACGGCGACGACTACGACACGCCCGACGGCACTGGTGTGCGTGACTACATCCACGTGGTCGACCTGGCCAAGGGCCACGTGGCCGTCATTGACCACATCGACAAGGAAGGCGTGTTCGTCTACAACCTGGGTACTGGCCACGGCTACTCCGTGCTTGAGGTTATCAAGGCTTACGAGAAGGCCGCCGGTCATCCGATTCCGTACGCGATCAAGCCGCGTCGCCCCGGTGACATCGCCGCCTGCTACGCCGACGCTTCCAAGGCGGAGAAGGAGCTTGGCTGGAAGGCCGAGCTGACCATCGACGACATGGCCGCCTCCTCCCTCAACTGGCAGACCAAGAACCCCAACGGTTTCCGCGACGCGGAGTGATATGAGCAGATGAGCTCCCTCTGATGAGGGAGCTCATCTGTCGTTTATCACACAATGCGCCTATCGGCGGCCCAGCGGGTGAGCTCGGTGCGATTCGAAAGCTGAAGCTTTCGCAACACCGAGCTCACGTGCGTTTCGACCGTCTTGATCGAAATGAACAGTTCGGCCGCCACCTCTTTATACGTGTAACCACGCGCGATCAGCCGCATGACCTCCTGCTCGCGGGCGGACAGCCGGTCCAGCTCCTCATCATGAGCCCGTGCCGCACCATCAGCGCCGCCATCAGACCCCGCCGCCGGCACACCTTGGAAGGCCGAAAGCACAAAACCGGCCAGTTTTGGCGAGAACACGGCATAGCCCTCATGCACCTGCTTGATGGATGAAATCAAATCAGCGCCGGTAATCGTCTTGGTTACATAGCCCTGGGCGCCGGCGCGAATCACCGCCCCCACATCCTGCGGCGCATCCGAAACCGACAATGCCAGAAACACGGTAGTGGGGGAGTAGGGCCGCGATTTGGCGAGGATCTCGGCACCGCCGCCACCCTCGCCGCCGGGCACATGCACATCCAGCAACACCACCTGCGGCTTGGTCTGTGCGATCATCGCCACCGAACCGGGCACGTCCGCCGCTTGGCCGACGATATCGAAGGAATCGCGCAACGTGGCGATTACGCCCGCACGGAACATCTCATGGTCATCGACCACGGCCACACGAATCTTGGCTGTCTCATTCTCGCTCATCGATGTTCTCCCTGCGCCGCTTTCAGCGCGATCGGCATATGCATTCTGACCTCGGTGCCCCAGCCGGCCCTAGACACTATCTCCACTGTACCGCCGCGCCGTTTGATGCGGCCGATAATCGATTCGCGGATGCCCAGCCGGTCGGGCGGAATGGCGTCCATATCGAAGCCTTCGCCATGGTCGCGCACGAACACTTCAACCATCGTGTCGCTGGCCTCGCAATACAAAGACACCGGCTCGCCGCCATGCGTGACCGCATTGACCAACGCCTGACGGGTGGCGTCCAGCAGCGCATCGGTCTGGGCACTCGGCCGTGCGTCGCCCACGGTGACCACTTCAATCGGCTTGCCGTGCTCGTCCTCCACCTCGGCGGCGATCTGCTTCAATCCGGCTCCCACCGAACGATCCGATGTGGAACGTTCCTGATACAGCCATTCGCGCAGCTCGCGCTCTTGGCTACGCGCCAGGGCGAATACGGTGGTCGGTTCCTCGGAGTTCAGCTGAATCAGCGCCAACGTTTGCAGCACGCCATCATGCAGATGGGCGGTCATGTCCGCGCGCTCCTCTTCGCGCTCCTTCAATGCCTGCTCGTGGGTGAGTCGTTGCAGCATCGCGTTCGCCCACGGCATCACCGCCACCACGATACCGACGATCATCACGAATCCGCTGGCAACAATGCGTCGAGGAGAGGTGCCCCACCCAGGAATGCTGACATTATGCACATACAATGCCCATCCCATGAAAATCAGTGCGATGCCGCCCAACATAGACAACAGCTGCGTGCCTCGCGGACTAAGATTCATCCATGCCAGTGCGATGCCGCCCAACCCTACCAGCAGCGGAAACACAATCTGGACATCCGCACCGGTGCTGGTGAGCAACAGTCCAGTGGCCATCAACGCGAAACCGGCCAATGCCACGACGGCCGGTTTCGGAGCACGTTGGATGGCCTCGGACAATGATTCCGGTGCGGCAGCCGATTCGTCGTCATGAGCGGCAAGTGGCTGATTGCCTCGCGCAAGCGGCGCCTGATCAACGGGCACTGTGCGAGCCGCAGCCGTCACCGGGTCTCCGGCGGGCATGAACACCCACAGGAATACATAAGCGATGATGCCTGCGCCGTAGAGGACGGTCAGTGCGATGAACGCAATCCGAACCCATGCCACGCCGATGCCCAAGTGCAGGGCGATGCCCTTGCACACGCCGGTGAGCCAACGGCCCTGCCGGGGGCGCATCAACGGCATGCGCGCAGGCAGCAATGGTTCGGGAGATGACGTCATACTCCTATTGTGCCGCGCTCAGGGCGTTGCGGCCGGGGTTTTACCCGGTGTTCAGGGAACAATCAGGGTGTTCCCCGAGCGTTGTGGCAGTGGTCGGGCGGTGTAATGGAATCATGAGCAATCCAAACGCGAATCCATATCAGCCACAGCCGCAGCCTGGTCCGCAAAAAAAACAAGACATCGCGACGCTTCTTCACTTGGGTGCATCCAGTGGACTGGTTCGCGGCGACGACCGGTGGATCGGCGGCGTATGCAGCGGCATCGCTTTACGGCTTGGCTGGAGCCCCACATTAGTACGTGCGTTGGTGATTGTATGTACATTGTTCTTCGGTTTTGGCGCAGCTCTGTACGCACTCGGCTGGTTTCTGATGCCGGATGTACGCGATGGGCACATCTTGGCCGAGGACCTCATTGCCGGCCAATGGGACTGGAATTGTCTGGGATGCTTCCTGTTCCTCGCCGTGGCAATCGTGATTCCAGGTGCGGGGTGGGGTTGTATTGCGCTCGCCGCCTTAGCGCTTTGGCTGTTGGCCAAAAGCGGCATTCGCCAGCAGGAAGGGTACGGATTCGGGGCATCTGCGCCGCGACCGGTTTCACAGCCTGTGTCATATCCAGCTCCACAGCCTGTCTCATATCCAGCCGCGCAACCAGTACCTCAATCTCCTTTGTATCCAGCTCCGCAACCTGTTTCACAATCTGTTTCACGAACCGCGCCTAGTGTTTCACAGCCTGTTTCACAGCCTGTCTATCAGTCGATGCCCAGCGTGATGCCGGGTACTGTGCCCGGCGCGATGCCCGGCACAGTGCCCAACGGGCCGTTTGCCCCCGACCGTATGAATGCGACGGCCTATGCCCCCACCGAGTCCAAGCGCCGCAAGCCGGCGGGCCCAATCGTGGTCTTGAGCATACTGGGCCTTACCTTCCTCTCCTTTGCCGGTCTGATGGGACTGATTTGGGTAAACGACATGGGCATTATCGGCATTATGCGTCTGGGCACCATCTGGATTGCCGCAGTATGCATAGTGATGGGGCTGGTGGTCATCATTCTCGGATTCAGAGGACGGCGTACCGGTGGTCTGATTCCTCTCGGACTGGTTGCCGGTGGATGCGCGCTCTGCATGACCATCATTTCAGGCACGTATGGCGTGTACTACCGTGATCTTGGTGCCAGCGGCATCAATACTGTTGTTTCACTGAGCCAATCTGTCAGTGCGAGAAACAGCGACGGCATGAACGATGTGCAAAAGGATGGCATCTTCGTTGCCGATGCCAGCGATGCCACGTTTGAAACATTGCAGCAAGGTGTGGCGTTCAGCGGTGAAAACTACAACACCGATCAGGCAATCATTGATTGGTCCGATTGGGACAAGACACATGGACCGCACACGGTGAAGATGCTGGATGGCAAAACTTCCATCAGTAATTGCCCGGTCGGTACCATCACCATAGCCGCAACACAGGCGCAAGTGCATATCGTTCTGCCGGATTCCTGCACTTACGCCTTCGGCACCGCCGACTCCTACTACTCCACTTCGAGTGACGTTGGCGGCAAATACGAGATGGTATACAACAACTACATGGGTCCAAGCTTTGTTTTCTTCGAAGCTGAAAGTGCCACCAATGGGCCTGATCACGAATGGTTGTATAAGGAATCCGCCATGCCGGACAACGGCCCAGAATTAAAAATCAATATTCCCTATGTGGTGGAAGCACGTGTCAACGTGGTGTACGCCTCCGATTGGGAAGGCTCTACGTTCCAGCCGCTTGCCGATATATACGACGGCAACAGTACAAGCAAGAACACAACCGAACAATCGGAATGATCAAGCCGTTGCAACTAGGAGATGGAATCATGACTGATGAAACCAAGGAATTCGCCTCCATCGAGGAAGCGACACCGACCACGGCCATACCTTCCGAAACCGACGCGACCACCGCGACCACAACCATGGTGACCGTCGATGACCGAACCGATACCACGGTGCTGCCATCCGCAGCGGATGATGACGAAACGGCTGTGCTGCCCGTCCCCGACAATCATGCGGATGCGTCGGTCTCGGATGTGGATACGCAGGCAACAGCTGCCTCTCCATCGCCCATCGAACCAACCACAGATCGGATTGCCCTGGAAACAGTTGCCGATGCCGTGGAGGGAGATGGTGGGCCGATTCCATCTGCCGATGATGTGCCGATGTACGCAGCATCTTCAGCACGACCTCCCTATGGGCAGTCTCAGACCGCCGGCAAACCATGCCAGCCTGGGGGGAGCGCCAAGAACGTCCAGAGCGCCAAGAACGTCCAGAATGCTAAGGATGTCAAGAGTGCCAAGAACATCCAGAAACAGAGCACCAGCGCGCCTACTGTGGTATTCGGACTATTAGGCGTGATTATCGGCGTGATCGCGCTGGTTTTCGGGTACATATCTCCGGATCGGATGATTTCGTTGTTCTCGCCGAATCCGCAATTGCTGACGGCTATTATTTGCGCCGTAGTGGGACTGATTCTGGTAATAGTGGCCGTTGTATGGGCCATAGTCGGTGCCGTCAAGAAGAGAAAATAGCGTTACAAACCATTGCATTACGGTCCCAGTAGAAGCACATTATGACGGGAGCCGACCGATAAGAGCCGACCGTTCTATGCTGATGGGGGGAGGCATAGTAACTATGAAGCGGATTTCGGTGCGGCGGGTAGCGAGCGTCATCGTCACCGCGATGGCGATGACGCTGGTATTCGCCACACTTGGCTGGGCGATGATGCCGCAATGGAACACACGGCCCTACACCAAGCACATCGTTATCGCTTCTGCCGACACCACCATCACCCCTGCCCATGCGAACATTCCCCACGAGGGGCGATATCGTACGCGTGAAACCCGACTATCCATCAAGACCGGCGACGGCGTCACGCTACCCGCCGTACTACGTGAACCGGTCGGCGCTCCCGGGCCACGCCCGGCTTGTCTGTTCATTCACGGGTCCGGTACCAGTGGTGCCGAGGATTTCGGCGATATCGCCAACGCCATGGCCTCTGCCGGTATCGTGACCTTGGTGCCGGCCAAGCGCAACGACAACTACACCGTGCTGCATCGCGACTACCCGCGTTTTGCTCGCGAATACGGGCGTTCGCTCGACGTGTTGCGTGGCAGAATCGGCGTGGACCCCGCCAAAACCGGCATCTACGCCGAATCCGAAGGCACCTGGATCGCCACGATTCTAACCTCGAAACGGCAAGACATTGCCTTTGCCGTACTTACATCCGCACCGGTGTTCAATGGACGTGAGCAAATGGCCATGGCTGTCAGCGCCTATACGCATGAGGCCGGCGCGCCCAAGCCCGTGGTCAAAGACATGGCCAAATTGATGTCGCTGGACTACGCGCCATTTGATCTAGCCTATGCCGACTTTGATGCCGACCGGTATCTGAAATCCCTCACCATGCCGGTGCTGGTGAACTACGGCACCTACGATACGGCCATGCCCATCGAACAGGGGGCGCAGCGGATCATCGCTACGGCCAACAAGTCCGGCAACGAGAACGTCACCGTACGCTATTTTGCCGGCAACCATCAGATGCGGGCTGGTGAGGGCTTATTCACCCCGAACCTGCCATTGGCCGAAGGCTATACGCAAGCGCTGGAAAATTGGGTGAACGGTGTGACTGCCGGAACCAAAGCCGATGGATGGGCAACGCCCCAAGTCGCCGGTGCGACACCTCACCAGCGCTTCGCCGCGCCGCAACGTACCAGATCCGGTATCGTCGGCTCGCTCGGCGTGCTGGCCGGTCTGATGGTGGCAGGGCCCGTGCTGATCGTGATGGCGGCGATATTGGGTATTGGCTTGACTGTGTTTTCTTGGCTACAGACGTTGCTGGCCGGGCGACGTAGTGTGGCGACTGTGCGGGCCATGCATGCGACGCCGAGTGGGCTGGGAGCCGCCCAACAGCGTACGTTGCACGGCATTGCCGGCTTATCTGCCGGTATCGGCACAGCGGTGATGGTGATTACCGTGCTGTTGTATGGCTATATGAGCGCCGTAGGCGTATCGGCTGTATTGGTTATGCCTCAACCGCGGCTGTTTGCCGTCGGATGGGTGGTGCTGCGAATAGCGACCATGCTGTTGGTGGTGCTGTTTGCTTGGGAAATGGAACGTGTCTGGTATTGCCGCGCCGATATCGTCGGTGTGCGGCGCGTCATATGCGTGATGGTAGCGCTCGGCACTCTCGCCACACTGATGACACTGGCATTTTGGGGCCTATTCTCGCTGTAATTCTGCCGATGTGCGCCGGTCAATGGGGCCTGGCGGGCAGGCTGCGTTGGTGGTCTGGGTGTGGGGCGATCGGCAGATTGCGTTGGCCTGGGTATGGCCGGCCGACGTACATCAGTCGGGGTGTCCGATACACAGTGAATGGCTGAGTATTACGCTTGGGAGGCTTCGGCCTCCTCTAAGGTGTCGAAACCGCCGAGCTGGACTGTGTGCAACAAGGTTTCCTCAGTGATATTGCGTTGCGGGCTGGCTGCGGCGCGCTCGCCAATCATCGCTTCGTAACGTTCGAAGGTCTGGTCGGAATACGTACCAAGCTCGCCGCGCAGATAGGTTTCGAATGAGGTGGCAGATGGTGTGTCTTCGGTGGTGGTGAGTGCGCGCATCGCCTCGCCGAGCTTGGGGTAGCGCTCGCGGAAATCCTTGGCCCAGGCGACCTGCTGGGCGATGACCTGTTCCTGACGGGCCGCGCGCTCTTCAGAGAGACGCGGAATATACGGCTCTATGTTCTTCGTGAAATTTTCCGGTGCGGTGGAGGCCATCATGCGGCCGTATTTTTCGGTCACGAGGTTGCGGCCCACGTGGTCGGCCGCGTCAAGATCAGCGGCATAGCTGGTGAGTAATGGCCGCTCCCATGTGAGGAACTGGGCCAACCGCATCTGGTGGAACACCGGCCAGTTGCCTTGGCATGCCGCGCGTCCACCCTCATTGTTGGTGCGCTGGAACTGATCCCATTCATGACGCACAATAGCCTCGCGCAGTTCATCATCAGTCAGTTCGTTGGTCATCGACGTTCCTTTCACTGATACCTCCCTCTGATGAGGGAGGTGGCACGGCGAAGCCGTGGCAGAGGGAGCTTGAATCTACAAACTTTTAAGCACCGGATCATCAGAGGCGATGTGGTCCTCGACATACGGGCGCTGCCATTCGAGGAAGGTCTCGCCGGACGTGGTCAGGTGTTCGCGTTTGAGTTCCTTGACGATATCCACCGCAATCTGCTCCACAATATCGTTGATTTTCTCGATTGCTGGAGCCGCGCCCTTGCCGCCTTCGCCAAATCCGGCCCCGCCATAGCAGGCTGCCGAACTCAATCGCATCACGGTTTCCAACTGTTCGCCCACGTTCGGCAACAGCGCGAACATCGAGCCAGACAGCTTGCGCAATGCTGCGAACTGCCACTTGTAATACGGCATATAGCCCACCACCATCGGCACGTTAACCAGGAACACCAACGAGGCGGTGGCCTGCACGAACTCGTGGATGGACAGCCATGCGGCCGCGCCGTCGCCGCGCTTCAACGAACGCGGCAGATTATATTGACCGGCCTGGGCGATCATGCCGAGTCGCTTGGAGATCAGCGCGAGCCGCACATCGTCGGGCATGTTCTTGAACCCTTGGCGCGTCTTGGAAAACAGACCGGTGGGATCGGCGAACACCTCGCCATTGGTGGCGGCGGCCAAGGTCGATTTCTGAAGCATTAGCCACTCATGCGGCGCGGTCTGCGCCGGCGCAGTGCGATACCCGGTGATCGACTCAAAGAAGTCACCGATGCGGAACACGCCGTCACGGCGATTCGCGCCCTGTGCGCGCGGCGTGACGGGGGAGAGCGGTGCATCAATCGGAGTCGTCATCGCTTCCGCCACATCAGAGGACGCCGCGCCTGACTCGGCAGTGGCGGTATCGTCCGTAGCGGTGCCGGGGGTGGGTGCGTTTGCCGCATCGGGTATGACGGTGGAGCCTGCACCTGCGGAGGGGAATGCTCCGGAAGCATCGGACCTGGCATGCGCCTCGAACGTCACGCGGCCTTGCGCATCCACGCTGAACTTGCGCGGCAGTGCCTCGTAATCGACCTCAAGTTGCTCGCCGATCGCCGCGTAATCCTCATCCGTAAGCCACAGGCAGAAGCGCGGGCCGAAATCGTGGTCCTGCGAATACGCATCATCGAATCCGTAGCATTCCGAGCCATGACCCACCAGACCGGCGGCGATACGCCCGGCATACTGCGGATACTTCGCCGCAATCATCGGCTTGCCCATCTGCGTCCAGAACGCGCGGGCCAGCTTCAGTCCGGACACCGGGCATGCGGAAACGGCCTCGGCCGCGCCCGCAGAACCGGTCGACACCGAAACGGTGGATGGGGAAGATGCCGCGTTCGCACCGGTCTTGCCCTGTGCCGGGCTGTTCGGCAGCCGCGAGCCGGACTGGGGCAGCGCGCCTGCATCGCCAGCAACACCCGCATTGTCAACCGTCACCCCGGCCTGCGCCGCCGCTTCCTCG
>ERZ506425.256-NODE-256-length-21700-cov-10.0292_pt1 | contig 21700 bp, 25 predicted proteins | sample MGYA00513667_ERZ506425 | MGnify/ENA metagenome assembly ERZ506425
TGGCGGCATAGCCGCGCGCTTTAATTAGTGCGTCCAAGATTTGGGGCGCAGTTCACAGCCGGGCTGAAGCGGCAGGCCCTTCTTGCTAGCTCGTCTTTCGCCACCTCGGGTCGGTGAAGGTCCTCGCCACGCCGAGGCCCACGGGCAAAAACGCCACGATGAGGACGGCGCGCACGAACCACGCGAGCATGCTCGCCGTGTCAAAGATGCACATGTAGTACATGGCGCGGTATAGGTACAGTCCCGGTACCATGATCACGATGGACGGAACCGTAAGCCCGATGCGCGGGTAGCTCGTCCAGTGCTCGGCGGCATGGGCCAGAAGCCCCGACGCGATGGCGCCGATGAAGGCGGCCGCCTCGGGAGGGCAGCCGGAGGCCAGCCCGAGGGCGGGAGCGAACGTGGGCAGGTCCACGAGCGTCAGCCGCAGCGTGTTGGAGACGGCGCCGATCACCCCGGCCGTCGCGGCCATCTGGACCGGGCTGTTGAACATCACCGAGAACCCGAACACGCCGACGAAGCTCATCGCGAGCCTCAGCAGCGTGAGCGCCACGGGGCCGAGCCCCTGCGGCGCGAAGTCGCTCGGCGAAAGCCCGACGACCTCTGCCACGAGCCACCCGATGAGCGTGGCCACCGTGATCACCGATATCGCGTACACCAGGCGCTCGATGCCGCTGCGCATGTCGAGCTTGGCGATGTCGAGGCCCGCGGTGATCAGCGGGAAGCCGGGAATCACAAAGAGCATGGCGCCGATGTAGCCGGCCTCGTGGTTCATCGCCGCGGGGTCGAAGTGCGCCAGGAAGGTGAGCGCCGCCAGGTAGCACACACAGGCCGTCGCGACGCCGCAGCTGATGCAGCTGAACTGGCCGAGCTTGCGCGCGAGCATCTTTGCGCGCATGTAGTTGCCCATGCCGGCGCCCACAAAGGCGCAGAGCATCTCGACGGGGCCGCCGCCCAGCAAAAAAACGAACGCGCCGCACGCGCATGCCGCGGCGAGCCCGAGCTGCAGGCACCCGTAATCAGGGTTCGACTTCTCCACCACGTCGAGCAGGTTGTGGAAGCCGCGCACCGTGAGCTCGGCGCCTTGGGCCTCGATCTCGTGGATGTAGTCTTCCATCAGCCAGATGCGGTGAGTGTTCACGCCGGTCGTGGGCAGGCTCACGACCTCGCTGAAGCTCTCATGCCCCTCGATGCAGGTGCACTCGATGGACAGCAGCGAGAGGTCGACGTGGACCGTCACGCCGAGCACGCGCGCCACGCGGTTCATGGAGTCGCGCACGCGCCAGGCCCCGGTGCCGGACGCGAGCATGAGCTGGCCTGTCCGGCAGATGATCGTCGATTTGTCGGCCAGGGGCGCGTCCACGGCGAGCTCGTCGCCGGCGCTCACGACCTCGTGCCAAATTGCTTGCATGTGATGCGGGTGCACCCGCATTCCCGTCGAGCCCATCGCCCGTTCGCCTCCATAGTTTGCCGAGCCTATGGTAGTCCCGGGCGGCAGGGAGCGGGAAGCGCTGTTACTTCTTGTTTCCTTTTGGCTTCAGGAGGGGGCAAGAAGTGCTCCCGGCGAGGCCGTACCGTCAGAATGCCCTATGGTTTAGGCAAGGCAAAAGGCGTCAGAAAGGTTCAGCACATGTCCCGCGCGAAGCAAGAGTCCGAGTCCATCGAGCTTGCAGTTCTCCTCGCGCTTTCGGGCGGCATCATGGACGCCTACTCCTACCTCGTGCGCGACCACGTCTTTGCGAACGCGCAGACCGGCAACATGCTGTTGTTCGGCGTCAACCTGGCCGCAGGCGACTGGGTCCAGTGCCTGCATTACGCCGTCCCGGTGGTCTGCTTCGCCGCCGGCATCGCCTTGTGCCACACCATAAAGATCGTCGCCACCGAGGAGCACCTGCACTGGCGCCAGATGGCCCTCGCCATCGAGGCCGTCCTGCTTATCGTCGTGGGCTTTATCCCCGAGGGCCGCAGCCTTTACGCCAACGGCCTCACGTCCTTTGCCTGCGGCATCCAGGTCCAGGCGTTCCGCAAGTTCCACGGCCGCCCACTTGCCACCACCATGTGCATCGGCAACCTGCGCAGCGGGACCCAGGCCTTGGTCACCTACGCGAGCGACCGCGATCAGAAGCAGCTGCGCGGAGGCCTGCTCAGCTTCTTTGTGATCGCATGCTTCGTATTCGGCGCCGTCATCGGAAACTGGGCGATCCCCGCGCTGGGGACCAGCACGATCTGGATTGCGCCCGTTCTCCTGATCGCCTCGTTCCTGATCATGTTCGTCGATCGCGAGAAGCGCCGTGTCGAGGTGCTCGTCGAGGCCGACCTTGAGGCCGACCTCGAAGGCGAGGCGGCGCCCGCCGCGCCGGAGCAGCTTGGCGGCATCGCCGGTGTCGAGGAGCGTCTGGCAGAGCGCCTCGCCGCCGACGTCGAGCGCCGGCACGGCAGCGAAATCGAGATGGACGTCATGCACGATATGGGCCTCACCTCCGAGGGCGGGGATGAGCAGCGTGAGGGCGCCATGGAGCGCGACGTCGAGGCCCAGATCGAGCAACACCTGCGCGACCACATCGCCCGCGGCGGCTTCCGCGCGCGGAAGTAGGCGCGCCGGGGCTGTTGCGCAGCGGGCGCGACGGAGCTGCGCACAAAAAAGTGCGCGAAGTCGGTATCCTAAATCGAAAACCGCGGATATAGACGCGGATGAACCAAAGAAAACCTGGGTAAATGCAGGTCTGGCGACCTTGCTACTCGAGGTTTCGGAAATAGGATACCGACTTCGCCTGGTTTTCAGCTTTCCTAATTTAGTTCGAGTTGCAGCATTGAGCCACAATTAGCTCAATGGTCCTATACCCCATCCTTTGCACCATATGGGGTAAAGGATGGGGTATAGCATTTAGCTGCGTTTTTGCCGCACGATGGCCTCGTTTGGTGCAAAGAACGGGGTTAAGATGTTGCAAAGGATGCGGACGGGTAGTCTGGACGGTGAACAATGGCTCTTCCAACGAACATTCAAACTCTTTTGGGCGGCGGTGTCGTCGAGTGGGCAAGGATTGAATTTAAAACCACCTGGGATCCTCATGCATCATTAAAGACAATTTGTGCGTTTGCGAATGATATCGATAACTGGGGAGGTGGCTATCTTGTGATCGGCGTTTCTCAAAAGGATGGCCGACCCTCGGAGCTTGTGGGTGTGCCTCCTGAGAAAGTCGATATTTATCTCAAGGATATGCTGAACAAATGCAAGCTAATTCAGCCATCCTATAGTCCTATAACCGAGGTCAGTAAATATGATGGCAAGCAGTTTATAGTTGTTTGGGCTCCGGGTGGAAGTGTTCGCCCATACTCATCTCCAAAAACTCCCACCAAAAGAGGCGGGGACCGTATTTGCTGGATTAGAAAAATGGCCAGTACTATTGAGCCGAGCAGCGAAGAAAAACGCGATCTTTATAACCTGGCAAATAATGTGCCCTTTGATGACCAGGTGAACCACTCTGCAGAACTACCCGACCTTAATATCACGCTGATCAAAAGCCATTTAAAGGAAATCGGTAGCTCGCTGTATGAATTGGCTGACTCGATGCCGTTTGGTGAATTGTGCCGCAGCATGAATATCGCAGAGGGCCCTGATGAGTATCTAAAACCAAAGAACGTCGGCCTCCTCTTCTTTTCGATGAATCCGGAGAAGTGGTTCCCATATGCCCAGATAGATATTGTTGAAATGCCTGAGGGCGAAGGCGGAGATAGGATATTTGAGCACACGTTCAAGGGGCCGATTCAACAGCAGCTTAGGGATGCCCTGCTCTATCTAAAGAACAACGTGATTGCCGAGGAAGTGCTTAAAAAGGCGGACACGGCGGAAGCCGAGCGAAGGTTTAACTATCCCTTTGCAGCATTGGAGGAAGCCTTGTCAAATGCCGTATACCATAAAGGCTACGATTCGCGTGAGCCCATTGAAGTAAGAGTGCTGGAGAATAGGATTGAAATCCTGAGTCACCCTGGCGCGGACAGATCCATTTCAATTGATGGCCTTAAAGAATATCGTGCGGTAAGCAGACGCTACAGGAATCGCCGCGTCGGAGAGTTTCTCAAAGAGCTGCACCTTACTGAAGGAAGAAATACGGGATTTCAGAAGATACTGCACTCGCTGAAGCAAAATGGCTCACCTGCTCCGGTTTTTGAGACGGATGAGGCAAGAGTGTATTTTCTTGTCACGCTATATAAGCGTGGAGCGTTCGTCCCCGCCCCAAGCGCCGTGTTGCCGAAAAATGCCGGGCTGGCAGAAAATAGAAAAAAGCGAATTCTAGAGCTCCTCTCCCATGACCCAACAATGACACTCGGGGAGGTCAGGATTCATCTTGGAGTTGGAAAAAGCACGATTGATCGCGATATAAGGGAGCTCAAAAGAGTAGGCGCCCTCAAAAGGGAAGGAAGCCGCTCTGGGGGGCGATGGGTGGTCTTCAGCCAATAGCTAAATGCTATACCCCATCCTTCACCCCATATGGGGTGAAGGATGGGGTATAGCATTTAGCTGCGTTTTTGCCGCACAGCGCATCGCTCAATATTAAGTATGGGCCAAGGATCGACGCGAAGGCCTCGCTCGGTCTATGCGTAATGGCTGCCCAGGCGAATGCCAAACAGTTCGCCAACGGAATCAAGGTGTCGCGTAAAGCTGCTGCAAGATAACTATGAATACTTAGCCTCGTTGTGTTAGCCGGGTACTCCGGCTTATGCAAATCGGGCAGTCTGGCTTATGCAAATCGGGTAGTCTTGCCGTAGGTTGATTGAATAACCGTCTCCTACGGGGGCTTATACTGCGGAAGAACGCGTCGAGGAGCCTTCCGGCTGGCACTGAGCGCTACGACGCCGACGGCTTCGCGTACGAGCTCGAGGAAGGCGCGTCGTGCGCTGCGTCCCAGGTGCCGGCGGGGGCGTTCGCGTATGTGCCGCAGGACAGCTTCCTGTTTGCGGGAACGGTGCGCGAGAACGTGGCGTTTGTGGCTCCCGATGCGAACGACGACCAGGTCAGGCGCGCGTGCGAGGCAGCGTGCGCGTGGGACTTCGTGAAGGAGCTCCCGTTGGGGCTCGACACGGCGATCGGCGAGCACGGGGCAGGGGCTTTCCCAGGGGCAGCTCCAGCGCCTGGCCATCGCGCGCGCCGTGTGCTCCGGTGCGACCGGCGGGGCAGGGGCTGGGATGAGCGACTAGGCGATGCGCCGCGGCTTAGCCTACGAACGGGATGTCCATGTCCACTAGAAGGTCGCTGCACCATTTGTAATCGAGCGTGTGGCTGCGGTGCATGAGGTTGACGCCGCCGCCGGGGTACGCGCCCCTTGCCTGCGCGGCGGCATAACTGGCGCTCATTATTCTCTCCTTCTGCTAGCGGTAGTCCTCAGTCGAGAGAACCTTCACCGTTTGCTCCGCTGCGACGACCCGGCGCCAACTTCGTCTCGAATTCGGCGTAGCAGGGCTTGCCCTTGGGCATGGGCGGCCTCGTTTTCTGCGCCTTTCCGGGCACATTGCGCAGGTTCTCTCCCGAACGCCAAAACCACATCCAGTTAAAACGTGCCACATTAATGGGCTGAGGAATCTCAGCATAAAAATAGGGGATGCCCTCCGTTGGAAGGAACCCCCTTACAAAACATCGGCCTGCATGCAAGCCTCTGTTTTTCATTGTGTTCGAGATATTACGCCGATCGCGCGTCGATGTTTACTAAGAATTGGCCCCCGTGGTCACGATAATTGAGCAGTTTGACCACGAGGATCGTGTCCCTGGACACGGTGAGATGATGCTCGGTCAATGAAGGCCGTCGAGCGCCCGGCGGCCTTGCGTCTCTGTGCCTCCGTGCAACTCGGACTTCGCGGACAGCCCCCGGGCTTCAGGCGGCAGCTACTTCAGGTGCTGCGTCGGGCTTAAACCCATCCACCGGTCATTCGCGACCGTTCGCGGGGCTGCAAGCAGAAATGTTCTCTTTGTCTTGCATTTGTTATATCACGTCATATAATCGGCAATGACAATATTACAGCGGATAACAAAGTTTGGAGTCCCGATATGCAGGTAGTTCTGGCGTCGCACGGTCGTCTTGCTGAGGGAATGAAAGATACCCTAGGCATCATTTTGGGGGAGTTGCCGGACCTGACAACGCTCTGCGCATACGTCGACCCAGACGTTACCTTAGCCCAGCAGGTCAAAGACGTGCTGGCGCGTAAGGTCCCCGGCGAGGAGATGCTCGTCGTTACCGATCTCTTTGGCGGCAGCGTGAACAACGAGTTCATGGCCGCCCTTGCCGAGAATGACTTTACGCTCGTCTGCGGCATGAACATGCCCCTGCTCGTCGAGATTCTCTCCGACGCAAATCCCGACCTCGCGGCCGTAAGGGCGGCGGTCGACTCTTGCAAGGACTCCATCATGGTCTGCAACGACCTGCTCGATGCCGACCAGGACTGTGGCGAGGATTTCTGACATGGATATCCAGTCCCTTTACCCGATGAACATCTCGTTCAGGTATTTCGGCCTCGAGAAGTTCTTTGAGTCCTGCGCCAAAACAGGTCTGCATAATGCAGAGATCTGGCTTTGTCCCCAGCACTTCCTTATCAACGGGCAGTTTTCGGAGGACCCTTCAAAGCTCAAGGCTCTCATGCGCGAGTATGGAGTTCAGATCAAGTGCCTCTGTGGCGAGCAGAACAATCCAAAGCCCAACAACATGGCGGCTCGCGGCGAACTCCTCGTTGGCAACACGCGCTCCTACTTCCGTAGGGTGATTGGTCTTGCTGAGGCCATTGGCTGCCCGAAGGTTCTTGTGACCCCCGGCTGGAATTACTTTGACGAGAAGGTCGATGAGGCGCGCGTACGAAGCATCGACATGTTGAGGGAGCTCTCGGCCTACGCGCATGCTCGGGGGGTCACTCTCGTGCTTGAGAGCATCTGGAGTAAATCCTCCCAGATCGCGCCAACGATAGCGCAGATTGCCGACATCAAGGATGCAGTGAATAGCGACAGCCTGAAGCTCACGCTTGACCTTGGCGCCATGAGCGACGCGGGCGAGACTGTCGACGATTGGTTTAGCGCGTTCGGCAGCGACATCGCGCACTGCCATTTCGTGGACGGTACTCCTACGGGACATATGCCCTGGGGCCACGGCAACCTGGACATGCGAGGCATTCTCGCTTCGTTCAAGAAAGCCGGTTACAAAGGGGGCTTCTCGCTTGAGTGCGTGCATCCAATGAGCTTCCAAGATCCGGCAGGGTATCTAGCCGAGACAAAAGCCCTGTTCGAGAAGTGCCTTCAAACGATTTAGTCAGGCGTGCATTAACCAAGGAAAGGAAAAGAAATGATTAAGCTATGCAGGGTGGATCACAGGTTGCTCCACGGCCAGGTCGCATTCTCCTGGAGCCATGCCCTGGGAGCCGATGCCATTCTTATCGTCTCTGACGAAGTGGCATCCAACGAGGTCCGCATGAAGACGATGCGACTGGCAAAGCCGGTGGGCATAAAGCTGGTCATCAAAAGCGTCGACGATTCCATCAAGGCAATCAAAAGCGGCGTAACCGACAAGTATCGCCTGCTCATCGTTACCGGCAGCATCGCGGATGCCGAGAGGCTGGTCCGCGAGTGCGGCATTTCCTCGCTGAATCTGGGCGGCACCGTAAAGAGCCCCGAGACGACCCGCAGTTTCGGCAGTGCGGTCCATCTAACCGATGAAGAGGTAGAGGTCGTCCGCGGCCTCGTCCGCGATGGTGTGGAAGTCGAGGTGAGGCAGGTAGCAAAGGACAAGAAGGTCGTTCTTTCCGAGAAGGACCTCTGATTGTGACGGTCAGTAAGTTGAAGGAGGGGCAATGGCTTTTCAAGCGTTTCTTATCGCTCTGATTATCTTTGTGGGAAAGGCCGACTACTTCGTCGGCACGGCAATGTTGGGCAGACCCTTGGTCCTTGGCATGCTCGTCGGCATTGCGCTGGGCGACGTGTCTCAGGGAGTGATCATCGGCTTCCAGCTGGAGCTCGTCTTTATGGGCATGCAGGCTATCGGCGCATCCATTCCGCCTGACATGATCGTCGGCTCGGTGCTGGGCACCGCCTTCGCCATCAGCACGGGCAACGGCATCGACACGGCGGTCACCATCGCGATGCCTGCAGCGATTCTCTCTGCCTTTGTGGTGAACCTCTTCTACGGCGTGATCACCCCGCTTATGGCTCGAACGGCAGACAAGTTTGCCGCCGAGGACAATGATAAGGGCATCTCCGCGGTGTTTCTTGCCAACGGTTTTCTCTTTGACGTGACTTTTGGTGTCATCGGTTTTGTGGCATTCATGTTCGGCGGCGACGCGGTATCCGCCTTTGTCGCCTCGATTCCGGCGTGGCTCACCGCTGGCATCACCATCGCGACCGGCATTCTCCCTGCGCTCGGCTTTGCCCAGCTTGTGACCATGATTGCCTCTAAGGAGACCGCGGTCTTCCTCCTGTTGGGCTTTGTCCTCGCGGCGTATCTTGGCGTTCCAGTCCTGGGCATTGTTTGTTTCGCGGTTGTGATAGTCGGGATTCTCTTTATGGCACACATCTTTATGCCCAGCCAGGGCTCGGCTTTGATGACGGAAGGCGAGGACGACAATGAGTTCTAGCGATACAACGAAGAAGCTTGGCAAGAAGGAACTTCGGAGCCTCTTCCTCAGGTCCTTCTCGACGTCTCACGCATGGCACTTCGAGCGCCAGCAGCACATGGCCTTCTGCTGGTCGATGATCCCTGCGATCAAGAAGCTCTATGACCGGCCCGAGGACAGGATTGCCGCCTACCAGCGTCACCTCGAGTTCTACAACTGCCACACGACCATGCAACCCCTCATCGGCGGTATCGTCTGCGCCATGGAGGAGGAGAACGCCAACAACGAGGATTTCGACACCTCCTCGATCAGCTCCATGAAGGTCGCCCTCATGGGACCGCTTGCGGGCATCGGCGACTCCCTCATCGGCGGTACCCTGCGCATCATCGCCACCGGCATCGCGGGCGGTCTGTGCATGGCGGGTTCTCCCTTCGGCCCGCTTCTGTTCCTGCTTATCTTCAACGCGGTCAACATTGCTCTGCGCTGTCTTGGCGTGAAGTATGGCTACGGCCTGGGCGAGAATATCATCTCCAAGGTTTCCGATCCCAGCACCATGCAGAAGCTTACCTGCGCGCTCTCCATCGTCGGTCTCATGGTCATAGGCGGCATGATTGCGACGAACGTCGCCATCACGACTCCCATCGCCTTTGATATCAGCGGCACCGCGTTCTCGCTTCAGGACACGCTCGACTCCATCTTCCCGAAGCTCCTTCCGGTGGCGGCGTTCGGCATCCTGTATGCCCTCAACAAGAAGGGCGTGAACGTCCTCGCGCAAATCATCGCAATCATGGTCCTTGGCGTCGCGCTTGGGGCCGTCGGAATCCTCGGTTAGGAGAATCTAGTGCTTGAATTCTGTCTCGATACCGGCGACTTTGAAATGGTAAAGACCGCCAGTAGCATCTATCCCGTTAACTGCTTCAGCATGAACCCCTCCATTGCCGTCAACTGCCTCAAGGGTACCGGCAAGTCCTTCGTGCAGAATGCGCTGGACATCCGTGGCGTCATCGGTGAGGAAACCCCTTTCTTCCTTGAGGCCATGGGAGACACCGCAGAGGAGCTCGTGGAGGACGCCAAGGCAATGGTCAAGGCTGTCCCAGGCAACACCTTTGTGAAGATCCCGGCATGCCCGGAGGGTTTCAAGGCAATTCGCGAGCTCAAGGATGCCGGCATTGCCACCTCTTGCACCGCCGTCTACACCTTCAACCAGGCGATGCTCGCGGCCATGGCGGGCGCCTCATACGTTGCCGTCTACGTGAGCAGGCTCGACAAGAACGGCGGGGATGGCATCGAAGTCGTGCGCCGCATCAAGCAGGCCTTCGTTGCCCACAACATCGACTGCGTGGTCAGCGCGGCCTCCCTCAAGACCCCGCTCTCGCTCCAAGAGGCCATCGAGGCCGGTGCCGATAACGTCACCGTCGACCTCGAGATGCTTGAGGCCCTGGCGGTCCACCCCATGACCGAGGGCACGCTTAAGACCTTCAAGTCTGATTGGGAAGGCCTGTTCGGCGAGGGTGTCCGCATCGTCGACATGGTCGCTTAGGATTTCCGCCGTCAAGCAAGGGATCTGAACGGCCCCGCCGGAGACGGTGGGGCCGTTTGGCTGGGAGCAAGCCGCGGGCCTGGTAACCGGGCCAGAAGAAAGGGGCGCGAAATGAGAGCTTGGTGTTCTGTTGGCCACTATCTGCAGGGCGTTGATGTTATTGGGCGAGTAGGCCAGTATGCGTCGATGTTTGGCAAAAACCACCTGTTCCTTGTGGACAGCTTCGTGTGCCAGATGCTGGGGGAGGGGCTCTATGGCGCCTACCCCTCTTTGGATGGATGCACGTATCGGACCCTGACATTTGAGGGCGAGATAAGCCGCAAGAGCATATCGAGGCTTAGCAATGAAGCTGGGGGTGAGTTTGACGTCATCGTTGCCGTGGGCGGCGGGAAAGTCATCGACGTGGCCAAAATGGTTGCCGCTCAAAGTGGCGCGGCGCTCGTCGTGTGCCCGACGATTGCGGCGACGGACGCTCCCACGAGTGCCATGTCCATCCTCTATAGCGATGAAGGGGAGATGAACGAGATTGTCCTCCATGTAAAGAATCCCGATCTCGTTCTGGTGGACTCCAAGGTCATCGCAGGCGCCCCAACTAGATTTCTCTCGGCGGGGATAGGGGACGCCCTCTCGACTTACTATGAGGGCGAGTCCAACTGGAAGACTGGCCATGCCAACTACGTTTGGTGCCAAAGCGAGCAGGCGGTCGGTACTGCGGCAGGTCGCGCGATTGCCCGCGCGTGCATGGAAACGCTCGAGAGGGATGGCCGCGCTGCCGTCAAGGCATGTGAGCAGAGCACTGTTACGCCGGCGCTTGAGAACGTGATTGAGGCAAACATCCTCATGAGCGGCATTGGTTTCGAGAATGTCGGGTGCTCTCTTGCCCACGGTCTGGGCAACGCGATGACGGTGCTCCCCGACGGCGAGAAATCCATGCATGGCGAGAGGGTGGGTTTCTCGACGCTGAGCCTCATGATTGCCGAGGACTACCCGAGTGAGGAAGTCGAGCGAGTGGCGCGCTTCTGCAGGGACTGCGGCGTTCCGACAACCTTCTCGGAGCTCTCGCTTGCGCCCAGCGACGACGACCTTCGCGAGGTCGCGCAGGCGGCAATGCAGGCCGAGTCTTGGGGTGCGAGCCCCGTGAGGCTCTGCGACTCGGAAGTCGTGGACATTCTCAAGGCGACTGATGCCCTTGGGCGGAGGATCGCGCAAGAGTGAGTAACGTCCCTCCTCGAGAAACAAAAAGCTGAGGGCCGCAAGCGGAGCTCGAACTCCGCTTGCGGCCTCTTTTGCATGCTTATGCTTCGGTAAGGATTTTTCCCTCCGGCGAAATCACGAAGCGGAATGACGCTCTGTCTCCCCTGAGCAGGGATTTTGAATAGTGAAGGGGATTGCCCTCGCTGTCCTTGGTTATCTTGGATAGCACGTAGATGGGCGAACCGACGATGCAAGAGAGGAGCTTGGCCTCATCCTCGCGCGCGGTTGAAACGTCTATGACGAGTTCCTCGACCCCCAGCTGTATGCCGTAGTTTTCCGACAAGAGGCCATAGAGGCTCATATCCTCGCTTAGGTCGTCGAGAAAGCTCGGGAAAGACCTCTCCGAGACATAGACGGAGTCGAGCGCGATGGGGATGGAGTCTTCGAACACGAGCCTCTTTGCCATCAGAACGGTATCGCCGACCTTTATGTCCAGTGCGTTTGCGAGGGCAGGGGTGGCTTCGAGGGAGGACCGCTCCAGGACCCGCCTGTGGCTCTTGCCGCCAATATCGGAAAAGGCGTGGTAGCCGAAGTTGTTAGGCGATCCTTTTCGGATGACTCGCTTGGGGACGGAGACAAAAGAGCCCTTTCCGCGCAGCCGGTATATAAGACCCTCATCCACGAGATTCTGGACGGCTCTTCGGACGGTAATGCGGCTCACCGAATAGCGTTCGCAGAGCTCGAGCTCGGTCGGAATCTTCTCTCCCACGCCGAGCTCTCCGGAGATGATTTGCTGACGGAGATTGTTTTCTACCTGTGAGTAGAGCAGGTCGGGCCGTGCGTCGTTGTTAGATGCCATGACGTCTCCGATGACGCGAGTGATGATAGTAAGGGCGTTCTAGGTAGCCCACTGTTTTCGTAAGTATATGATGACATAAGACTTTATATCGCCATAAAGATGACAGGAGATGGTCGCTGAATCGTAAATGACGACCATAGCGGTGGCTTTTCCGATGGGGGAGCGCGGACAAATAGATGAATCAAATGGGTCCGACTGGGAGTACGCACTGCCACCATCGTCGCTGGCGCCGACGGCGAGAAGGCATACGGACGGATGTCCCTGCCGTACATGGTGCTGTACATGGGTCCTCTTGCGCCATCCGCGGGTCAAGATTTCCGCTGCAGCCCTTTTCCGGAATAATTAAGTTAACAAAAACATCCTTTGGCTTGCTCATGCTGGACGAGCGACTGTTCGAGAGGCCCGACGAGCTGTTCCGCGGGATACTGCTCGAGCTGATGGGGCTGCGCCACGTCTCGGCGTCGACGATCTTCTGCGTCCAGTTCAAGAAGTCCGACCGGCACGCCATGCCCGGCAGTGGCATTCATGCCGACGTCTTCATGGACTGTATCGTGCGCAGCGCTGCGCGGCCCTACATGGGCAAAGAGGGCATGCGTAAGAGATGGCCGAAAGAGGGGTGTAGCGGCTTGGCTGGTTCTCACTCGCGATATCCCGGTCGTGACTCGCAATAATCAGCGGCTTTGGAGTGTGCAAATGCTTACTATGCGTTGTTTAGTTATTGCCTATCGAGCAAACGGACTCATTCTTCGCTTTGATTGAGGACCTTAGCTGAGGCTCCAAATCCCTTCACTGTCAAATCAGCCTCTAGACCCGAGGAGAAGCACGTTCAAAAGCCGTCCTTGCCTGCCGCTCATCAGCAAAGTCAAATACATTTGCAGCGGTATTCTGCCAACGCGGCCCACAGGTCAATCCAGCTTAGTTTCCCGCTGCTCAGAGATCATTTTTCTGAGAATGGCTTTGAACTTTCGGCTACGAGAAATAATGAGTTCGGTTAAGACGTTCAAATCCTTATCATTTTGTATCCAGTAGCCTTTGCTCATTCCGTCAAAGTCCTCAAATCGCTCAAGATCATCCTCCAGCTCTTTCTCGATGCCATCATCCAACTTAAAACTCACTGGATATATCATTCCTAGATGAATTGTAAGGACGCGGAATTTGTATTTATCGCTGAAAACGTCGAAAACAAAGTCGCTCGGCTCGTAAAGCTCATTGGCATCAACCTGTCGTAGCGCGTCCTTCTCCTCTTCGGCCGTACCGCTAATCACAGAGGCGCGAAACACATCGGCTAAAGCTGCGGCATTAGTCGGCTTCTTCACTAACTCCAGCTTTTTAAAGCGGGCGCGAACCCGTCCACCCGAACTGGCCTCAATTACTTTGCATTGACGTTCGAAAAAAGGTATTAAGTCATCGGTTGAGTCCAGGGGCTCCTCGGTAAATAGCCCTGCCCAGAGCTCATCCATACTGTTATCAATCATTTAATTTGCTCCAAGTCTAATCGCACGAATAAAGGCAGATGATCACTAATGGAGGCTATTGGGGCAATACCACCGATTAACGGAGTATCCCCAGCTTTTCGTAAGTACTTATATTCAACAACGGAATTCGCGAGCGAGGGGCTGACGATTGCCTGATCGAGGCAGCTCCAGTAATAGGTGTCTGGACCAGTCGAGGTATAAAACGATCCGCAATTCGCATTCGCCTCAGAGAAATACTCGAGCGTAGGATTGTACATAAATTTATATTCGGATGATTCGACCGTCTTAGACTCCATGCGCATGGCAACTTCCTTGAAAAATGTCGCATTGAATAATGTCGCCCAAATCATCTCATCTGCAAACGGTGGAACGTTGAAGTCGCCTATCACAATACTTGAGCTACAGCCTTGCTCTGACTCCTGCGCTCTTAAATCCAATACCAAACGACGCACCGTTTCGCGGCGCGCGGCGCCGAGGGCATCGTTGCGACAATCTTGTAGATGCACGGCGAAGATGTTTATCTTGCAATATTCGGAATCTATAGTAAAGCCAACATATCGGGATTGCCCGAATACGCCAAGACTATTTATCCCTTTTCGTAAAAGAAAACGAACTTTAGTTGGCCCATTAACAGGATCACATGGTTTATATGGAAAACTCTCATCTTCACGAAGGGCTTCAAAATTAACCCCTTTATGCTCGGCAAAAGCGGCGACATCGATGTTGTGCTCTATAAGAAGCTCCTTTATCAAAGCGGTGTTGTCATTCCCATGGAGATTCCAAAACAGAAGGTTCGTGGCAAGTCACCGTCAATCGATAAAGGAGAAGGCCTTTGCGCTTCGTTATATATATTACTGTATGAAACTTAAATATCTACAGGGAACGAATAAAGTGGGCTGCTCATGCGGACGTGAAATCTTGGGAAGAAAGTGAAGCCACGTCCTGCAATGCGGGCGCTTGGGCGGTCATCAGCTCCGAATAGTGCCATTTGGACGACGGATAGCCCAGTTTCGCTATCGCGTCCGCATGGCTGCACCCGAACCTGATGTACATCTTGATCGCGACCTGACCGACGCCATCGGCGAATCGGGGGCTGCCTGTTCGTCGGCGTTGAGGGGGCATGCTTATTCATGGCGCCATCCTCATTCGCTGGTTGAGCGGAGAGGGAGTCGAAGGGTGCCGCGCGGTGAGGCCCCCAGAGGTCGCAAAATCTGTGAATCTGGATGGGTAGCATGAGAGGCTAACAACGATGCATCAATAAACGAAATCTCAAGCTTAATCGTTGGCGTCGTTCGGGCCGCTAAAGCAGTAACCTTCCCTCAATTTAGCCTAGTCGCTAGTCTTGAAACTCATCGTCGCAGTCGATTTCCATCGGCCCTGCAAGCACTGCTGCGCCGAAGCGGATAACGACGTCGGTGGCCAGTATGGCCTTCAGGGAATGCTCTAGGGTATCGTAATCGGTCTGTTCGCCATGGCAAATCTTGTTACGGAGCGGATTATGGGCGGCGGTATCAGCATCCATCGTATTCGTTAAAATCACCGAAATGATGTAGTCAGCCGCATGGTGGAACGTGTACCAACCATCCTGAGAAAGGAGAACCAGCAAGAGAACCCTGTCCTTCACATTGGAGAGCTTCCTAGCATCGCCCTTCTTATTGTGAGAGGGGTTTACGCCGAGCTTGCCCGCATAGAGGTCGAATAACTCAGCTTGCTTTCCTTCGAGCGTTTTAAACTTGGGGGGACAATACTTCTCTATCAAACCTTCCAGAAGGTTCATGAGGAGGGCAACGCAGCCTTCGTAGTCGTCTTTTTCGTGTCGATTCAGGGCGCTTTCAAGTACGCGCTTCTCGCCAGTGGTCAGCTCATCGTGCTCCCTCCATCTGACGCGGGTCTCCCTGAGCCACTTGTCGTCGAGGCTTCCAAAGGCGATTTCGGAGACCAGCCTTCTGAGCTCCGCGTCCGTGGCGTCCGCGGGCAGTGTGTCAAGCCTGTTGCAGGCATCTGCGTCATCGATGAGGTACATGGGCCAATTTGATCTGCCGAGGATTTCGACCCTTTTGGACTTCAGCGCAATAGGCCGGAAAGCATCGGCAATCGCCTTGATATCGACTCCGCGAGCAACCTCCCGAGCAACTTCTGCCAAATGGCTAAGGGCAGGAACCATCCTCTGAATCATCGAGGAATAGTCGGAGAGGTGCTGAAGCGCTTCGGGCGAAAGCGGGATCTTGGGCACAGCGTGTGGAGTATTTAAGCCGTTGCTGCCATCTAGGGCGTCCCGGTCGATGGGCTTGTTGTCCTCATCGGACGTATTGTTGCCTGAATCTAACTTTTCATTCATAGGAGACTCTCCATTTTTCCAATGCCGATCAATAAACGAAGCCATCTCGAGAAGCGCCTAATCGATACGCTCCGTAATCGTTTGCAAGGCGTACGAGATGTTGTTGAGCGGATTCTTGCCGTTCGTTCTCAGCTGCACGATGTTGGCATTCATCGAGACACCAACGATGCTTGTGTCCGTATACGATTTCCTGCCGTTGGAATACGCGACCTTGAATGTTAGCTCATCGACACCGGCTTCCCCCATCTTGTGGTAGTCAATCGCACAAACGATCTTCTGCCCAGGCATAAGCGTGGTGCCCTCGATGCCTTGAAGAAGGGGGAGGGGTTCGGATCCCAGCATGAAATCAGCAAGGTTGTAATCGCATTCGAACGAAACGATTCTGCCCATGGAGGCACCGTAATTCTTCACAGTAAGTGCGAAGACGGGCGAGCCGTTGTTGACCTGCAGGGATGAGACCCCGATGTACGGCCGTGTGCTCTCCTCGATCATTCTGCTGTTCTGATGCAACGTCAGCACCGAGACGACGACTGAGACTACGACTAGCACGACTGACAGAATCGAGAGCGTGATGCTCCAGAAAAGCTGCGGATTGCTAAAGAGCATGTCGACTGCCTGTTGCACTTAAACTGTACCTCCATCTATTCCGATTACTAGCCGCTTCGTCCGCAGGCCCCGCACGTATCTTTACCGAGGAGCATAAAGTGACCCGCTTGTTTGGACACGAAATCTTGGGTCGAAAGCGAGCCCGCGTCCTATAACGCTGCTGCTTGGGAGGCCGCCAGACCCGAATAGTACCACTCGGACGGCGTGTCGTAGCCGAGCGACTGGTGCGGGCGGGCGGCGTTATACTGCTCGACGTAGTCCGTGACGAGCCTGCGGAGCTCTGCCGGCGTCTCGTACTCGCAGATCCTCACGCACTCGCTCTTGAGGCTGCGGAACCATTTCTCCACGATCACGTTGTCGATTCAGCCGCCCTGCCGTCCATGCTCTGGAGCATGTGGCTTGACGTTCTCTTGGCCGGCTTGGATGGGCTGGGCTTCGGACACACCGGCCGCACGCTCATCTTCTTCATGAGGCCTGCCACGTGCCGGCGCCTCCTGGGCCTGTAGCAGTGGCTCGACCTGGGGATTCCCAGCAGCTGGCACTGCCTCGCGACCGGGACCTCAGCGTTTCCCGGGTCTACCAGGCGCGTCCGCGATGTCGATGACGTAGCGCTTAAGCAGGCCGCGTTGAAGATAATCGCGCTCGGCGGTGAGCTTACCGATCTTGCGATGCAGGTCATCGACCTCCTCCCGGTGCCCCGCGAGCTCCCGCTCGCGCGCCCGCCCGTCCTCCGCGGCGGAGAACTAGCGCGACAGGTCGGACTCGGCCTTCGCCTCCCAGTTCCTGACCAGGTTGGGGTTGAGGCCGTGCTCGGCGGCGATCTCGCCGACGGTCTTGGCGCCCTGCAGCGCCTCGAGCACCAGCCTCGCCTTGAACTCGACGGATTAGGGTTTGCCCTTGGGCATGTGCAACCTCGCTTTCCGTGCCTTCCCAGGCACATTGTGCGGGTTCACTCCCGGATGTCAAAACGGTGTCCAGCTTAGGCGGGCCGCATTACTGCTCGACAGGATCGAGACGCATAGGGAATAGCCATTGACAACTATAGGAGCGTCTCTCGACACTGCCCATGGCGCGCAACGTCCGCAACCTGTTTTAGCCTGCTCGCCGCGGCGCCACTCATTTCAGAATATGTCTCCCTTCGTTGGCTTCGACCGTCGGGCCCTGGAACAGTTTGTCCCGCTTCGACAGTTTGAGGATGCACATGGCATCCTGCGCTTCCTGGGGTATCCACGAGGAGTCGAGCTTCTCCTTGAGCACGGCAACGATGAACTGGCAGTCAATACCATTTGCTATGTCGATAATTTTCCTCAGGTCTTCACCTTCGACGTTCTCGACGACGTCTTGAACCACGAAGCGAGGCACCTCTATCCTGTTGGCGATTGCGAACTCCTGATACGAAAGGTCGTAGACCGCCAAAAGGGACTTGCGCGTGCCGGTGCTTGATCCGTTGAGGTCGGTTATGGCTACCGGGAACTTATTCGTAGCGGTCGAATAAGTCAATATAGGCCTCTCCCCGTTAACGTCGTTTGCCATTGGTGTGAAGTAGCTATTGAAGGAGTTCATCATGTCCTGATGGCTCGAAACTGAGGACTCCCGTTCCTCCCCGCCCTCGGAGAGACTTGTGATTTGGCTTTCCAGCTCCTTTATGCGTTCGTCGTAGCCATGCAACGTGCTAAGAACCTCGGAGTTCCTTCCCATCTCCTGGCGCAGGCGCATGCACTCTTCGAGAAGAACTTCGTACTCGGTCATCGCCTCACCATCAAGGAGCGAGAGGTAACGCGAGTTCTCAGCTGCGAAGTCTACGAGCTTGACCTGGGCGCTCGCTCTTTCCGATTCGAGTTCGGCTCCGACCTCCTGGAAGTAAGTTATTTCGTTCTCGCAAAGCGCACGGTTGAACTCGACCATTTCTTCGAACGTCTTATTCACCGAGGGAATGAGGGAGCATACCTCATCATAGAAGCTACGCGAAAGCGACAGATCTGCCTGTTTTGCCGCCTCCTTCTTAGCACGCTCGATTGACTCGGCGTTGCGCCCAATCCTGAATTCAATCTCAGACAAATCGGAGCGCAGCTCGGTATACCGGTTCCTTGCCTCCTCGATTGCCTCTCTGTTAGCCTTGAACTCATCAGCGTCAAGAACGTCATCGAGCCTGGACTCTGCGCGCTGACACTCGCGCTCCAGCGCCACGCCCACTTGGGCAAGCTGCTCCTCGTCCTTGATGCCTGCAAGGCGCCTGAACTGCTTGGCAGACTCCTTAAGCTTGTTCAGCTCTCTGTTAAGCTCCGCCAACCTCGCGTCAAGTTCAGAGTCAGAGATATCGAAAAGATAATTGTAGACAGCTCTATAATCGACGTTAGAGGCCCTGGGCAACGTTCTGAGGAATGAATAGTCGTCCCCGCTTAGGGAAATACGTACGAAGGATTTGATGAGCTGGCGAAACGTGGGCTTACTAGAGCCCGCCGCAAATAGGGCATCACCTAACAGCTCCCTGTACTTGGTCGCGCTCACCTTCTCGCCGTCGAAGAAATACCGACCTCTCGGGAATAGCTCCACCATAAGCTCGACGCTATGGTTAGAGGGCCTCTCGAGTGAGCTCACGAGAGTCATCTCGCCCACAACACGCTTTTCCTTGATGATATCGCTCAACTCTTCATTGACACTATTCGTCTCATCGTCCTTATAGAGGCGATCTCTACCGTTTGCACCGAGCAGCACGTCTATGAGCTTGAGAAACGTCGTTTTGCCGACCTTGTTATGTCTGTCCGATTCAAAAGCATCAACGATGAGGTTGGCTCCTTGGTGGAATACGACCTCACGCATGACACGACCAGTTGTTGAATTCCGAAGTCTAACCGACCCTATGAACACGGAGCCCCCCTTTCTCTGTGGCCTCCACGTCTGCAACGAGGAACAAGAAATCGATGGCCATAAGAAAGAACTCGTAGGGGACTGCACCGCATCGTGTGGGGTCGCAGACCCATCTGTATAAGTCGATCGGCCCAGTTTCACCTGCAACGGAAATCCTCGAGTACGCTAAAGCGGCAATGTAGTACACCGTCTTCACAGGGTCATTATTCCTATCGATGAGCAGCACGGCTCCCTATTCCTCTTCCCTTTCAGGCTTCACCAAGACGATGCACCGCGAGACCCCACATGCTACAAGTGCAATGCAAAAGCTCTCGACGTCCTCCGTCGAATGGGCGTGAGCATCGTAATCCATATCATGTTGGAGAGCGTCCACGAGGCGCTCTTTTATGGCGTCGAGCTGCGCATCTCCATTACCGACAACGAGCTCGCCGCCATCGTCATAATCGGCGACGTCGTAGAATAAGTCACCGAGCTTCTTGATTATCTTCTCGCTGTCGGGGAATTCCCTCATGGCATCGCGAACCATGGCGTAATCGTCTGAATGGTTGCGTATAACATTCATGTATTTGCTTGCGTTGTTGAACCGTAATTTTTCATTCATGCGGATGGGCGCATCGAGCGAGAGCTCTGAATCAGCACGCAGCGGCCCATTGTAAACGAGGGCAAGCAGGTCATGTACCACGCTGTGAGTGAGTCCTTCCCTGCCGCCAAGCCTCACCATGATGTTCTGGGTATTGTTGTCACCAACGATTTGACCCGTTCCAGCCCCCAACGAAGAAAGCTCGGTTGAACGAGAACTACCGATTTGCATGTACGTTCGCCTTGTTGTCCGAGCCCATGATTTGGCTGTTGCCGATACCGGAGGCATTCATAGTGCTGCTCTGAAATGAATCTCGCATCTTCTTGATATCTGACTTGACGGAGAAAGATATGACGGTAGCGACAATCGACGCGACTGAGGCAATTATCTCAAGGATTAGGTTTAGCGTTTCCATTCTTTGACGATCCTTTTAGCCAGATGGGTAAAGCCTTACTTACCTTCATGACTGAAGTTTCGGCGAGGAAAAACGAACTCGCAACCTCACATATTCGGGTGAAGACGGGGCCCCACTTTCCATCAAGAATGCTAATCTTTGTTGGCGAATTTCACAACTATAGCCAAGACGCAGAGAAAAGTTGCGACGCTGGCAGTCCTGCGCTCCCAATCCCACATGGCAGCCAGGTCGCGCCCGATATATCCTCCGTCGATAGTGTCGGTGACGTCCTGGGGAGCAGGGACTGAGCTTGCAACGGCTTCGACGCTGGATAACTAGTAAATCCAACAGTTTAGATAACAGGTGATGATTCGGGGGCAGAGGGCTCCCCGAATGCTATGCCCTTCCCAGCCAAACAGAGAATTTGCCCGAGCGCCCACCCGGATCTTCGTTTGGCGACAGTCCCTCCGGGTGGGCGTTCGGGCGGATGGGGCAGATCCATATGGGAAGAGCGAGCCCCTTCGGGGCGCTCGTGGCGGGCCTGACCACCGACGAGCTCCTGCTGCTTAGAGAGGCCGTCGACGAGATGTGTTTCGTCAAGAGGATTTGAGCAAAAAGAGCATCGGAAATTGGGCAGCCTGAGCATCGGAGGCGCGCACGCTTTTTGAGCGGCTAGCCCTCCCGCATGAGGGCATGGCGGACGTAGTAGGACTCGCCGCGGAACTGGACGAGCCTCCCGTGGTGGACAATGCGGTCGATTACGGCGGCGGCCATCTGGTCGTCCCCGAACACCGACCCCCACCTGCTGAACTCAAGGTTCGTGGTGATTACCGCCGACTGCCTCTCGTAAGCGTCGGCGAAGACCTGGAAGAGCAGCCTCGCCCCGTCCGCGTCGAGCGGGAGAAACCCGAGCTCGTCTATGTCGTCTATGTCGAGTAGGCGAGCCTTACCGATGAGCGCGGCCTCCCGGCCGGGCCCCCTCGTCGCGGGCGCGCCTCAGGCGCATCACGAGCGAGGACGTCGTGAAGAAGCGCGCCTCGAGCCTCCTCTCGCACGCCGGCGCGCAGCGCCTGAGCAACGCCGCGCGCTTCGAGGCCTCCCGGCCGGGCCTCTCCGCCTCGAGGTGGCCCGTCAGGTACTCCACCTGCTTCGGGGCGCCGAGCCCCGACCACTCCTCCAGGACGGCGATGGTGAGCGAGCACGACCTCCCGACCTCTGCGACATGAGGGCGACGCACTGCCGGTCGTTCGAGTGCGGAAGCGT